>PPYE01432474.1_pt1 | contig 79666 bp, 66 predicted proteins | sample 1559881 | NCBI WGS metagenome assembly PPYE01 (sample SAMN08240022, study PRJNA423297) | Human gut metagenome, whole genome shotgun sequencing project. | reverse complement strand
CATCTCAAAGTGGCAAATCGGTCTTTTTCTGTGGCAGAAACCAGCCCGGCGCGATGCGTAAGCGAGCGCGAAAAGGGCGGTAAGGGATGGTTATAGATTTCAGTTCAATGGGGTTTGCGTTCCATCCCTCGAACCTGACTGCGTCAGGTTCCCAAAGTTTTGCTGGAACCTAGAGGGAGTCCAGAACCGTAGGTTCTGGCACGCCTTTGGTGACTTTCGTCGTGAAACGAAAGTCACCCGGGGTTTGGGGCGGAGCGCCCAAATCAGGAGGCGTAGGGGCTGCCAGCCCCTCACAAACTCCCGGGGTGGAGGGGCGGAGCACCCCCATAGTGGGGCGCAGGGGCTGCCAGCCCCGCACAAACTCCCGGGGTGGAGGGGCGGAGCACCCCCATAGTGGGGCGCAGGGGCTGCCAGCCCCGCACAAACTCTCCCCGGGGTGCCGAGCATGGCAAGGCCATGCTCTCGCGGAGCGCCCGCTGACGCCGCAAGAGTAGAAAAAGAGACGGCGCAGTCAAAAACTGCGCCGTCTCTCTGGTGTTTATGTATTGGCAAATTGTCGGATTAAAGTCCCATCTCGGCTCTGACTTCTTTGAAGCATTTTACGATGAAGTCGATGTCCTCTTTGGTGTGGCTTGCGCAAACCTGGGTGCGGATTCTCGCTTTGCCCTTTGGAACAACCGGATAGGAGAACGCAACAACGTAAACGCCCTTCGCTCTCATGCGCTCTGCAAATTCAGCAGCGGTAACCTCGTCATAGATCATAACTGGTACGCATGGATGGGTTCCCGGGATGATGTCGAAGCCCTCTTTGACCAGCAGGTCGCGGTAGTAAGCGGTGACCTCTTCCAGGTGATCGCGCAGAGCGGTGCTCTCCTCAAGCATGTTGAACATCTCGATGCTGGCGCCTGCAATGGCTGGAGCCAGGGAGTTGGAGAACAGGTATGGACGGCTTCTCTGTCTGAGCAGGTCGATGATCTCTTTGCGTCCGGTGGTGTAGCCGCCGGATGCGCCGCCCAGTGCTTTACCCAGGGTGCCGGTGATGATGTCAACACGGCCCTCAACGCCGCAGTGCTCTGCGGTGCCGCGTCCGTGTTTGCCGACAAAGCCAACCGCATGGCTGTCGTCAACCATAACCAGCGCGTTGTATTTGTCTGCCAGGTCGCAGACGCCCTTCAGGTTGCAGATGATGCCGTCCATCGAGAAGACACCGTCGGTCGCGATCAGTTTGATTCTGGCGCCGGCCTCGTCAGCCTCTTTCAGTTTGGCTTCCAGGTCCTCCATGTTGTTGTTTTTGTATCTGAATCTCTTTGCTTTGCAAAGACGGATGCCGTCGATGATCGAAGCATGGTTGAGCTCGTCGCTGATGACAGCGTCGTCAGCGGTCAGGATGGTCTCAAACAGGCCGCCGTTTGCGTCGAAGCAGGAGGAGTACAGGATGGTGTCGTCGGTGCCCAGGAAGCCGGAGATCTTCTTCTCGAGCTGTTTGTGGATATCCTGTGTGCCGCAGATGAAGCGGACGGAAGCAACGCCGTAGCCTCTCTCATCGTAGGTTCTCTTGGCTGCGTCGATCAGTCTCTGGTTGTCGCCCAGGCCCAGGTAGTTGTTGGCGCACATGTTGATGACGGTTCTGCCGTCCTCCAGCTTTACCTTTGCGCTCTGTGGAGAAACGATCGGAACCTCGCCCTTGAACAGGCCGGCTGCCTTGATGTCTTCGACTTCTTTGGAGTAAATGCTCAGAATGTCATTTTTACGTGCCATTTCTAAATCAACCCTTTCTTAATCGTTGCCTAAGTCAGATTAGCAATCCTGGGACTGTGGTTCCAGTTTGTCGATATCTTCCCAGTTGAGGATGACCTTGCCGGACTGGCCGGAAATCATCGCGTCAAAGCCCTTCTTGTAGTCCTTGATGTTCAGTCTGTGGGTGATGATGGCGGAGATGTCCAGACCTGCTTCCAGCATGGTGGTCATCTTGTACCAGGTATCCCAAACCTTGCGTCCGTAGATGCCGCGGATGTTCAGGCCGTTCCAGATGATGGTCTCCCAGTTGACGCCGGTGCCCGGTCTCTGCAGACCCAGCAGCGCGATCTTGCCGCCGTGCTTCATGTTCTCGATCATATCGTTGAGCGCGGAGCCTGCGCCGGACATTTCCAGACCGACATCGAAGCCTTCCTTCATGCCCAGCTCTGCCATGACGTCAGAGATCTTCTCTTTGGTCAGGTTGACGGTTCTGGTTGCGCCCAGCTTCTTGGCCAGATCCAGGCGGTACTCGTTGAGGTCGGTGATGACGACGTGTCTTGCGCCTGCAAATTTGGCGATTGCAGCAGCCATAATGCCGATCGGGCCTGCGCCGGTGATCAGCACGTCCTCACCCAGCATGTCGTAGGACAGAGCGGTGTGGGTGGCGTTGCCGAATGGATCGAAGATGGCGTACATCTCTTCCGGGATGTTCGGGTTGGTCGGCCATACGTTGGAGGACGGGATGACCAGATACTCCGCAAAGCAGCCGTCGCGGTTTACGCCGACACCCTTGGCATCCTTGCAGTTTTCCTTGTGGCCTTCCAGGCAGTTGCGGCATTTGCCGCAGGTGATGTGGCCTTCGCCGGAAACAATGTCGCCAACCTTGAAGCCCTGTACGCCAGGACCAACCTCGACAATCTCGCCGACATACTCGTGGCCGGCAGTCTGGCCAACAGCGATGGTGTGCTGTGCCCACTCGTTCCACTGATAGATGTGAACGTCGGTGCCGCAGATGGCGGTTTTGTGAATTTTGATCTTGACGTCGTTGGTGCCAACTTCCGGGATGTCTACTCTCTTGAGGGCAAGTCCAGGAGCTGCCTTTTCTTTTACAAGAGCCCACATTTTGTTGTCGTTCATTGTAATCTCCCTTTCTATATTTCTCTTCTTAATACCGCTCTCCACCGGAAGGCCTTCCGCTTTTGTCCGCCGGAAAACGGATATGTGTCTTTATATAGAGCACACTCCTGTTCGGTTGTGCTTGTTACAAATACATATTAGCATTACTTTAAAATCTTTTCAAGCGATTTTTTGTAAGAATTTTTCTTTTGAATCGTTTTTGTAAAATCCCTACTATTTTTGCTCGCGATTCTTATTCAATCCCACAAAGTCCATCTCGGTGTAGGTCAGCCGCCCGTTGATCCGCTCGGATTTCATCAGGCTCACCCGCTCCACCTGCATCGAGCTGGCGGGCAGCATTTTGGAGAAGGCTTTGAAATTAAACCCCTCTGGCAGCAGCACCTGCCGGCCCAGGGTGAGGTGGGCGGCAAACGGCCTTTTCTCCAGCGAAAATCCCTTTTGGGAAAAGGCCTGCTGCACCTGTCCGGCCAACGCGGAGAGGTCGGGATTTTTGCGCACACCGGCCCACAGGATATCCCCGCCGTCCCGCCGGAAGCGGCCGACCCCCTCCACCGTCATCGCAAAGGAGGGCCCGCTGAGCTGATGCAGCACCTGCTGCGCCGGTTTGAGGCTGCTCTCCCCCAGAAAGGCCAACGTCAGGTGCAGGTTTTCCCGGTGGGAAAATCTACCGTCCAGCACCGCGGGCTGCAGCTGCCGGATGGTCTGCATCAGCATGTCCTTGACCGGTTCGCTCAACAGAATAGCCACAAACAGTCGCATGGGACTCCCCTCCTTCACAAACTTCCTTACTTATAGGATAGCACTTCTTGCGCGGCCGGGCAAGCCATTTTTCTCCTCCTCGCGGAAGCGGAAAGAAATTAACATTTTATTCATAAAACTCTTGACATCCTTTTCCGCTTGTGTTACCTTTAAGGTGCAGACAAAGTCTGCATCTTTCACAATTTAACTTTGCCGGGTGCAAAACAGCAACTGTTTTGAGAATAGGGAAGTCGGGGAATGCCCGCGCAGTCGCCACTGCTGTACCGGTCGAGGGATCGAACAAACAAAAGCAACCAGTCCGCTCACTGCCGCAAGGTGGGAAGAGGTTCGATTCTGTTGACGCCGAAGCCAGAAGACCTGCCCAGCGAAGGGGTTTGCTCCTACTATGGACGATAGCAGGCGCAAGAAAATTGGGAATCCGGTGGATTCCTTGTTTTGGTGCGCCTTTCAGCTTTGCTGAAGGGCGCTTTTGCGTTGATTCTCAAAATAGCCATCCTGCTTTTTTGGGGGACCAGCGCGCCAAAACACAAGCATTTCTCCGCCGGGAAATTACATTTTGTGCGCCTTTTCGAAAAGGCGCGGAAAGGATGGTAATTTGCCATGAAGAAAAACGAAAAAAGACTGTTCACCCTCAGCTGCGCCGCGGCCCTGCTGTTTGCCGTGCCGTCCAGCGCCAGCGCAATGCACATCATGGAGGGCTATCTGCCCATCGGTCACGCGGTGGCCTGGGGCGCGCTGTGCCTGCCCTTTCTGGCCGCGGGCCTGATCTCCATTAAACGGACGGTGGCCCAACACCGCAAGGCGCTGCTGATCCTGGCGATGGCCGGCGCCTATGCCTTTGTGCTCTCCGCCCTCAAGATCCCCAGCGTCACCGGCTCCAGCTCCCACCCCACCGGGACAGGGCTGGGCGCCATCCTGTTTGGCCCCAGCGCGATGAGCGTCATCGGCATCATCGTGCTGCTGTTCCAGGCGCTGCTGCTGGCACACGGCGGGCTGACCACGCTGGGCGCCAACACCTTCTCGATGGCGATTGCCGGGCCTTTTGTCAGCTACGGCGTCTTTCGCCTGTGCCGCAAGCTCAACGTCAACAAATCGGTTTCGGTCTTTCTGGCTGCCTGCCTGGGCGACCTGTTCACCTACTGCGTCACCAGCGTCCAGCTTGGTCTGGCCCATCCGGCGGCGGAGGGCGGCGTGATGGCCTCTGTCGCCACCTTCCTGGGCATCTTTGCGGTCACCCAGGTGCCGCTGGCCATTGTGGAGGGGCTGCTTTCGGTCGCCGTTATTCTGGCACTGGAATCCTACGCCTCGGGGGAGCTTTCCGAGCTTGCCTATGCCAACTACTAATTCGTTCTTCTGATTAAGGAGGAAAACATCCATGACAAAATCTGTAAAAATCACCATCGCACTCCTGCTGCTTGCGTGCGTCATCATCGCCGCCTTCCCGCTGCTCAGCGTCAAAAACTCTGAGTTTGGCGGAGCGGACGGCGCCGCAGAGGAGGCCATCCTTGCAATCGACCCGGACTATGAGCCCTGGGCCGAGAGCATCCTGGAGCCGCCGGGCGGCGAGACGGAAAGCCTGCTGTTCTGCCTGCAGGCCGCGCTGGGTTCCGGCGTGCTGTGCTTCGGGTTCGGATACCTGGCAGCGCGGAAAAAGTATAAAAAAGACTAAGCACACTGCGGGGGCGAAGGCGCTGTTCGGCTTTCGCCCCTGCTTTTCATTCCGAAAAGAAGGGAAACGCTGATGATTCTTCTCGATAAACTCGCCTACTCCTCCCCCATCCGCCGGCAAAGCCCCGGGCTCAAGTGCCTGTTTGCGGTGGGGTCCCTGCTGATCTGCGCCGGCTTCCGGCAGCCCGGGGTCTGCGCGCTGATCTTTTTGTGCATGGCGGGATGCACCTTGCGGCTGGCCAACGTCTCCCCTGGACGTTATCTGCGCTTTCTGGCAGGGCCTGCCGTCTTTCTGGCGCTCAGCTCGGCCGCCATCCTGTTCTATCTCTCCTCCGCCCCGCAGGATCTGTTCTCCCTTGCGCTGGGGCCGCGCTATCTCGGCGTCAGCTCCCAGTCGCTTGCAAGCTGGCTTCAGCTGATGGCGGTCGCGTTTTCCAGCGTTGCCTGCCTGTATTTTCTGATCCTCACCACCCCCGTCACCGACCTGCTGGCAGTGCTGCGGCACCTGCACTGTCCCTGGCTGCTGCTGGAGCTGATGCTGCTGATCTACCGCGCCATCTTTGTCCTGTTGGACATCGCCGGCGCCATCCAAACCGCACAGAACTGCCGGTTGGGGAACCGCTCCTTCTCCTCCAAGCTGCGCTGCATGGGACAGATGCTTTCGGTGCTGCTGGTGCGCTCGCTGAAAAAATCCTCCCTGCTGTACGACGCGATGGAAAGCCGGCTGTATGACGGCCGCATCCGCGTGCTGGAAGAAACGGCGCCCGCGCCTGCCTGGCAGTGGGGTCTGTGCGGGCTGTGGCTGGCGGGGCTGTGTGGGCTGTGCACGCTATGCGCCCTGGCCCAATAAGGAAAGGAGAAGCTGTATGCAAGACATCTTAATGGAAATCAACAATCTGTCCTACCGGTACGAGGACGGAACGCTGGCGCTGGACCAGGTCAGCCTGCAGATCCGCCGCCATGAACGCCTGGCCATCATGGGCAGCAACGGCTCGGGCAAATCCACCCTGTTTCTGAACCTGAACGGCGTCTGCCGCCCCACCGGCGGGCAGATTCTTTATGAAGGCAGGCCGGTCGATTACTCCCGCAAAGGACTGCTGGAGCTGCGGCGGCAGGTCGGCATCGTCTTTCAGGACCCGGATAACCAGCTTTTCTGTGCCAGCGTCGCGGGGGAAATCTCCTTCGGGCTTTATAACCTCGGTCTGGATGAGGAGGAGATCCGCCGTCGGGTGGACGCGGTCTGCCAGAAGCTCTCGATCGACCCGTTCCGGGATAAACCCACCCACTTTTTGAGCGGCGGCCAGAAGAAGCGGGTCTCGATCGCGGACATCCTGGTGATGCGCCCCTCGCTTTTGATCCTTGACGAACCGTTTTCCGCCCTTGACCCCAAACACGCGCAGATGATCGACGAGATTCTCTCCCAGCTGGCACGGGAGGGCATCACGGTTGTGATCGCTACCCACAACGCCGCTCAGGCCTACCGCTGGGCAGACCGGGTTGTCATCCTGCACAACGGCCGCATCCAGGCGCAGGGCACGCCGGAGCAGATCTTTTGCGACCAGGCCCTCCTGCAGCGGACCAGTCTGGTGCCGCCGGAAATTCTGACCATCTCCCGCGCCCTGCAGCAAAAGAAGCTGTTGCCGGACGGAACCTTTCCCAAAACGGTCGAATCCCTCTGCTCGATGCTGCTCTGCTGACAAATATTCCTTTCAGAGCCTCTTTCTTTTTTCTGGCCCTTGTAATTTTCGGACATTATTCTTATAATAATAGGTATAAAGAAGCGCATCCCAAAACCAACCAAGCAGGAGGAATGGACAGATGAAAGGTCTTTCAATTACCGGTTTGATTTTAGGTATCGTCGCGGCCGCCGCCGGCGTCGCCGCCATCGTGCTGAGCGCGGTGGGACTGGCAAAATCCAAGCCGCGGGAATTTTAAAATGTTTTCTTTTTGTGAGAAGGGCCTATCCGGGCCCTTCTTTTTTGGGGAAAAGCCTTTCCCCTTTCCCGTGAAACATTCCCAACAAATTTCACGGTTTCACGCAAAAATGTGCGCCGAATTTTGGCAGCGGCAAAACAGGCTTTTTCCTTGAAATGGGAGGGCGATTCCTGTATAATAGATAGTTGAATTATAGAGGGCACCGGTGTTCACCGGGTTTACATCTTTGAAAGTGAGGCGTGGAAGTTATGCAAAAAAATGGATTTAGCAACGAAAAATATCTTCACACACAGTCGGAGCACATCCGGCAGCGAATCTCGCAGTTTGGCGGAAAGCTGTATCTGGAGTTCGGCGGAAAGCTGTACGACGACTACCACGCCTCGCGCGTCCTGCCGGGATTTCAGCCGGACAGCAAGCTGCGGATGCTGCTGCAGCTCAAGGAGCAGGTTGAGGTCATCATCGCCATCAACGCCGCCGACATCGAGAAGAACAAGATTCGCGGCGACCTGGGCATCACCTACGACGTGGACGTGCTGCGCTTAATCGACGTCTTTCGCAGCTTTGGACTTTATGTCAGCAGCGTCGTGATGACCCGCTTCCAGGGTCAGGCGGTGGCGCTGGCCTTCCAGGAGCGCCTGGAGGCGCTGGGCGTCAAGGTCTACCGCCATTACCCGATTGAGGGCTACCCCTCCAACATCTCCCACATCGTCAGCGACGAGGGCTACGGCAGAAACGAATACATCGAGACTACCCGCGAGCTGGTCGTTGTCACCGCTCCCGGCCCCGGCAGCGGCAAGATGGCCACCTGCCTCTCCCAGCTCTACCACGACCACAAGCGCGGCATCAAGGCCGGCTACGCCAAGTTCGAGACCTTCCCGATCTGGAACCTGCCGCTCAACCACCCGGTCAACCTGGCCTATGAGGCGGCGACCGCGGACCTAAACGACGTCAACATGATCGACCCGTTCCACCTGGAGGCCTACGGCACCACCACCGTCAACTACAACCGCGATGTCGAGATCTTCCCGGTGCTGCGCGCCACCTTTGAGCAGATTCTGGGCGAGTGCCCGTACAAATCCCCAACCGACATGGGCGTCAACATGGCCGGCTACTGCATCTTCGACGACGAGGCGGTCAGCGAGGCCTCCCGCCAGGAGATCATCCGCCGCTACTACACCGCGCTGTGCGGCCAGCGTCAGGGCGCCGTCAGCGAGGAGACGGTGCTCAAGCTGGAGCTGCTGATGAAGAAGGCCGGCGTCACCATCCATGACCGCAAGGTCGTCTCCCCTGCCCTGCAGAAAGCAGCCCTGACCGGCGCGCCCGCCGCGGCGATGGAGCTGCCGGACGGCACCATCGTCACCGGCCGCACCTCCGACCTGCTGGGTGCCGCCTCTGCCCTGCTGCTCAACGCGCTCAAGGTGCTGGGCGGCATCAGCGACGACATCCGTCTGATCTCACCGGTCATCATCGAGCCGATCCAGCACCTGAAGGTCGACCATCTGGGCAACCGCAACCCGCGCCTGCACACCGACGAGGTGCTGATCGCCCTCTCCATCTGCGCGGCCACCAACCCGACCGCCGAGCTTGCGATGGAGCAGCTGAACAAGCTGCGCGGCTGCGAGGTCCATTCCTCGGTCATCCTCTCCTCGGTGGACGAGAAGGTCTTCCGCCGCCTGGGCGTCAACATCACCTGCGAACCGATCTACGAAACAAAATAAACTTTCCATCAAAAAAGGAGGTCTCCCCAATGAAGGGAGGCCTCCTCTTTTTGTAGTGAAAAAAGCGGCAGCCGGTTGGCCGCCGCTTTGTTTATACTATTACTTTTTGGATTTGCCTTTGGATTTTGGCGATTTCGCCGCAGCGGCCGCCGCCGCTTTGCCCTGCTGACGCTCCTGCCAGAGGCTCCACAGCGCCCCGTTCAGGCAGGTTGCGGAATAGAAAGCGCAGAGTACGCCCGCCAGCACCGGCACCGCGATGTCCAGAACGGTGACATCCAACACCATCCCGACAACGCCAGCGCAAACTGCTCCCAGCGCCAACAGGATTGTGAAGGCGAGCAGCTTCGGTGCGCACTGAGCAACGCTCTGGTTGAGCAGCTCAGCGACGGTAGCATTGACGCTCATGACCCGGCGATTTTCGCGGATGGCGTCATAGAGGATCACGCTGTTGATCAGCGAGCAGCAGCACACCGTCGCCGCTGCCGCCACAAAGGCGCTGCCTGAGCGAAAGCCCAGCAGCACCAGCACGCCGTAGCTCAGCAGGCAGTCGTGCAGCATGGTGATCAGCGAGACAACGCCGCTGGAAAAACCTGTCGCCTTCTTATAGCGCAGTCCGACGAAGATCAGCAGCAATACACCAGCCAGCACCGCCGCAATGACAAACCGTGTCACCAGCATCCCAATCTCAGCCGGGAAAACAGTGCTGACGCTCGATTCCTCGATGCCTGCATCCGGGAAGGCATCCGTCAGCGCCTGCAGCAGGCCCTGCTGGGTGTCCTCGGTGAAACCCTGCGCGACGGTGAGCACCAGCTGGGTCATGCCGGTGGGGAGGTTGTCCAGTTCCTGCACGGTCACATCCTCGCCAAGATACTCCTCCGCGGTATTTTCAAAATCAGCGGGGGCAAGCGTCGTTCCGGTCGAATAGGCATAGATGCCGACCGTGCCGCCGCCCAGCTCCAGACCCATCGAAGGGCCCATCACAACGGCCACCAGCACAACCAAAACCATGGCCGCTGCGGAAATGATTAAAAATATCTTTCTCTTTGCTGCGATATTTTTCATTACTTGTCACCTCCATACAGCCATGCTTTTTGCAGTCCCGAAAATGCGGTGAGCGACCGCAGCATCAGGCGGGAAGCAAGCACATGGAAAAGGAAGGTCGAAAGTACGCCCACAACCAGCGGATAAGCAAAGGAGTAGAGGGCGCTTGCCGCTGTGCTGCTCAGTCCCAGCCAGGAGAACAGGGTGTTCAGCGGAGAGGTGAACATCGAGCTGCCCGGACCAAAGACGGCGATCAGCGCCACCGCCACCAGGGTGATCACGATGCAGCTGTCCAGAATCAGCGGGAAAGCATCCTTAAATCCAGTCTGAACAGCGAGCTCCGTCTCCTTGCCGGAGGCCAGCTGTTTTTTAATGCAGACAGCGGAGTGCAGCTGCGCCGCAATCCCCAGCGCAAAGGCGGCTGCTGTACCCAGCACCGCCGGGACATTCAGGGTGAAGGTCGGCAGCACCGCAAAGAAGCCGGTGACTGCCGCAACCGCTGCAGCCAGCTGGGCCACCAGCGCGATGCCGGCCACCACGCCGCTCAGGCGGTAACGGACAATCATCAAGACGACCACAATCGCCAGGGCAGCCACTGCGGTGACCGCGATTGCCCGATGGGTATATTCGCCATAGGCCGGCGAAATAGTTCCATAGTTGTTGGCCGTCAGCGAAATTGGCAGCGAGCCGCCGTTGATCTGGTTGACCAGGTCGATGGCGTAATCGGAGGTGAAGTCTCCGTTGATGACGCAGCGGCCGTCGGTGATCGCCTCATCGACGGTAGGTGCGGAAATCATCTCGCTGTCCATAAAGATCGAGATGCGGCTGCCAACCTGTTCTCTGGTCGCATCTTCCCAGGTCTGCTGCGCCTCCTCCTTAAAGGTCAGCGCAACCGCCGGGGTCATTTCTCCGGTCTCGGAGTCGGGGTAAAGAAGCAGCTCCGCATAGTCCACGTCGTCGCCGGTCAGGAGCGGGTCGCCCGGTTCCTCACTGAGCATGCCGGTATTGCTGTCGATCGGCGTGCCCGCATAAAAGGCCAGCTCGCCGGTACGGCCCAGATCCATCACCTCATCGGCCGCCTCCTCGCCCGGCTTGAGCGCAAAGCGGACCACAATGTTCTTGTTCTGGGAGTCGAGCATAATCTCACTGTCGGTGATTCCCTTGTTGACCAGCCTCTGTTCCATCACCGCAACCGTTTCCTGCAGCTGTTGGTCGGTCACATTCTCGCTGTCCGTTGGGGCAAAGACCGCCAGGGCACCATTGCCCAGATCCATTCCCCACTCAATGTCATCCAGGCCCTTCAAGTAGACGCGGTCAATATCTCCGTACTTCGAGTTGAAGCCCAGAAAAGACGCGCAGGCAAAGAGCACCAGAATCAGCGCAACGATGAAAAACACCGGTTTTGCAACTCTTTTCATCTGCAATCCTCCATTTTCTTTTCGGCAAACATCCTCTCCTCGACGATTCAGGGAGGGTGTCACGCCATATTTTTGCCATTTTCAGGCACTTATACCGCTTATTATAGTGCAAATTCCCTAAAAAGTCAATTCTGTCCTGCGCAAAACTGCCCTTTTGCGCGCAAAAAAATGGCGCCGGAGCGTTTTGTTGCTCCAGCGCCAGCAAAAGGCTGTATTTTTTATACGTTGAGCTCCGCGTGCTCGCCAAGGATCTCCTTGTTTTGCTGCAGCAGCGGGTTGACGCATTCGTTGAGGAACTCGGTGACCTGGGACGGGGCGCGTCCGGTGAAGTTCTTCGGGTCGAGGATCGAGACGATCTCCTCCTTCTTGAGGTTAAACAGCGGGTCGGCCACGATGCGGTCGATCAGGTCGTTCTCGCCGCCCTCCTCCTTGACGACGCGGGCCGCCGCCTGGGAGTGAACGCGCAGCTGCTCGTGCAGCACCTGACGGTCGCCGCCCTTTTTGACCGCGGACATCATGATGTTCTCGGTGGCCATGAACGGCAGCTCCCGCATGACGCGCTGATGAATGACCTTCGGGTAAACCACCAAGCCGTCGCAGATGTTGAGCATGATGTTGAGGATCGAATCGACGCCCAGGAAAGCCTCGGCGACCGAGATTCTCTTGTTGGCCGAGTCGTCCAGGGTGCGCTCAAACCACTGGGTGCCGGCGGTGATGGCCGGGTTGAGCACGTCGACCATGACGTATCTTGCCAGTGAGGTGATGCGCTCGCTTCTCATCGGGTTGCGCTTATACGGCATCGCGGAGGAACCGATCTGGTTTTTCTCGAACGGCTCTTCCATCTCTTTAAAGTTCTGCAGCAGGCGCATGTCGTTGGAGAACTTGCTGGCCGACTGGGCGATGGCGCTCAGGTCGGAGAGAACATAGTAGTCGACCTTTCTGGAATAGGTCTGGCCGGAGACCGGAACGCAGGCCTCAAAGCCCATCTCGTGGGCGATCATCTGCTCAGCCTGTTTGCACTTCTCCTGGTCGCCGTTAAACAGCTCCATAAAGCTGGCCTGGGTGCCGGTGGTGCCCTTAGAGCCGAGCAGCTTTAAGGATTTGATGCGGTTTTCGATCTCCTGCTCGTCCATCAGCAGCTCGTTAATCCACAAAGTGGCGCGCTTGCCAACGGTGGTCAGCTGGGCCGGCTGCAGGTGGGTGTAGGCAAGGCAGGGCATGTCCTTGTACTGGTCGGCAAATTTTGCCAGCATGGCGATGACGTTGAGCAGCTTGCGGCGGACAATCTCCAAGCCCTCGCGCATGATGATGATGTCGGTGTTGTCGCCGACATAGCAGCTGGTGGCGCCCAGGTGGATGATGCCCTTGGCGTTGGGGCACTGGCAGCCGTAGGCGTAGACGTGGCTCATGACGTCGTGGCGGACCAGCTTCTCCCGCTCGCGGGCTACCTCGTAGTTGATGTTGTCCTTGTTGGCCTCCAGCTCGGCGATCTGCTCGTCGGTGATGTTGATTCCCAGCGCCTTTTCGGCCTTGGCCAGCGCGATCCACAATTTTCTCCAGGTCTTAAATTTGTTGTCCTGAGAAAATACATACTGCATCTCCTCGCTTGCATAGCGGGAAGAGAATGGGCTTTCATACGCATTTGTGCTCATTGAACATTCCTCCATCTTTTCTTCTGACATCCCTTTTATTTTCAAAAAGGAAAAAGGGACTTTTCTTTAAGTTTAACAACCGGCGGCGCACATGTCAATAAAATTGGCCGAAAAAAGGGGCAGAAATTGGAATTTGCCCGCCCCTTCCCTGCTTTTAACCAGGTGCTGCCGGAACAGGGGGAGAAATTTATACTAAATTTGTTAGTTTTGACCATCTTTTTCTGCTTGACAAAGTACGGAAGGTATGGTAATCTTATCTCAGCAAGAGAGTTAGCAATCGCTAATCAAAGCAAATTTCAAATTGGAGGCTTTGTTTATGGCTACATTTATTATTGCAGGAATCCTGCTCATCCTCGCGGTGCTGGCTCTGCGCAGCATCATCAAGACCCGTTCCTCCGGGGGCTGCAGCGGTTGCTCGGGAAGCTGCGGCGGCTGCTGTGGGTGCACGGCCCATACGGCGCACAAAACCGAGAACACCAAATCCTGAATCCTACTACATTGTTTTAGATAACCCATTTTTTTATTCCTTCTTCTTAAGGGCAACACCCCGGCCACCCAGCCGGGGTGTTGTTCTGTTTAGCGGCTCTTTTGCATCCTGCAGGCTCCGGCGCGGTCACACAGGTGCACGGCCAAGGCGGCAAACACTAGCCCCAGCAGCGCGCCGCACAGCACGTCGGTGGGAAAGTGAACGTACAGATACAGCCGCGAGAAACCGATCAGCGCCGCCAGGATAAGCAGTACCACCGACCACCTGCCAAAGTCCCGGCGATAGTGCCAGAACACACCCGCACAGGCAAAGGAAGCCATGGTGTGTCCCGAGGGGAAGGAATAATCGGTCGGGGGACTGATGAGCAGCTCGGACAAGCCCGCGACCTCAAACGGCCGCAACCGCGCGAACAGCGGCTTTAAAAACAGATTTCCGACCAGCAGGCAGAGCAGCAGTGAGACCGCCAGCGCGCATCCCTGGCGGCGGTAGCGTTTGCTGAGCAGCAGCACCAGCGCCAACAGAATAAACAACCAGCCGCCGTTGCCCAGCGCGGTGATCGTCGGCATCAGCAGATCCAGAGCCGCCCCCTGAAGGTGGCTTTGAATCCACTCCAAAATCATAAAGTCAATCTGTTGTATCCAGCTCATCGCAGGACCTCCTTTTTATTTTGCGGGACAGCGCGCAGAGGAGTGCTCCCCTCCTTCCTCCCGGCAGGGTTTTATGTTATAATATACCTGTTCTGAATTTTGCGCAATAGGGGGCTTTTTCATGCAGCAGCCAATTTCCAAGGTGTCGCTCTCGGTGCGGGAGCTGGTCGAGTTCATCCTTGCCAGCGGCAGCATCGACAACCGCGGCGGCATCGCCGACCTCTACCAGCGAGCCAACGAGGGCTCCCGCCTGCACCGCAAGCTCCAGCGCCAGGCCCACGAGCGCCACGGCGAAGCCTACCGCTCTGAGGTCGTCTTTTCGGATGAGCGGGAGCTGGACGGCATCCTCTTTTCGGTCTACGGCCGGGCGGACGGCGTGCTGCAGGAGAACGGCAGTACCATCATCGAGGAGATCAAGACCACCGAGCTACCCCTCTCGCTGCTCAGCGGCCAACCGGATACTCCCGGCTACAACCCGCTGCACTGGGCACAGGCCAAGTGCTATGCCTTTATCCTTTCCCAACAGGAAAAGCTGGACGCCGTCGAGGTGCGGCTGATCTATTGCCAGGTGGAGACCGAGGAGCTGACACAGTTCACCGCCCGCTTTGCCGCGCAGGAGCTGGAAAGCTTTTACCTGGATCTGCTGCGCCGCTACCACCGCTGGGCGCAGCTGCGCGCCGATTGGTCTGTGCTGCGCAATCAGCAGGCGCTTGCCCTCCCTTTCCCTTTTGCCTCCTACCGCGAGGGGCAGCGACAGATGGCAGCGGTGATCTACCGTGCTGCCGCTTCCGGCTCTCGCGTGTTCTGTCAGGCCCCTACCGGCATCGGCAAGACCATCTCCTCCCTCTTCCCCGCGGTCAAGGCGATGGGGGAGCAAAAGCTCTCCCACATCTTCTACCTCACCGCCAAGACCTCTACCCGCGCGGTGGCCGAAGAGGGCTTTGCGCTGATGCTGCAGAAGGGGATGCGCTTAAAGCGGGTGACGCTGACCGCCAAGGACAAGATCTGCTTTCTGGAGGAGCGGCTGTGCAACCCCGACGACTGCCCCTACGCGCGGGGCTACTACGACCGGGTGCAGGATGTCCTGTTTGAGATGCTGGAACAGGAGGACGCCTTCACCCGCGAGGTGATCGAGCACTGGGCGAAGGAAAAGCAGCTCTGCCCCTTCGAGCTGGGGCTGGATCTCTCCACCTGGTGCGACGCCATCATCTGCGACTACAATTATCTGTTCGATCCGGTGGTCTACCTCAAGCGATTCTTCGACCACCGCGGGGACTACGGTTTTCTGATCGACGAGGCGCACAATCTGGTCGACCGGGCGCGGGCAATGTATTCGGCCACCCTGCAAAAATCACAAGTGCTGTCCTGCAAAAAGCTGGCCGCTCCCCTCTCAAAGCCGTTGGAGAAGGCGATCTCCTCACTCAACCGGGAGATGCTTGCGCTCAAAAAGCAGATTCTTTCCGGTGAAGACAGCGCCAAAGAGCGCTTTTTGACCGCCCACTCGATTCCGGACAGCTTTCTGCGCAGTGCGCGGCATCTGCTCTCGGTCTGCTCCCGGATGTTGGAGGAGCAGCGCCGGGACAAACTGCACCGCGGCCTGTTTGCGCAGGACGAAAAGCTGCCGCAGGAGATTTTGCAGCTCTACTTCGACCTGCGCTTCTGGCTGCGCATCGCTGAGCTGTTCGACGAGCGGTTTGTCTTTTTCGTCTCCTCCTACCGTTCCGAGGTCACCGTCAAGCTGCTCTGCCTGGACCCGGCAGAGATGGTGGACAGCCGTCTGAAGCTGGGGCGGTGCACCGCGCTCTTTTCGGCCACCCTCTCCCCGCCTTCCTATTATAAAACGGTGCTGGGCTGCGATAACCCTCAAGAGGTGACCCATTCTTACGCGCTGCCCTCCCCCTTTGACCCGCAAAATCTCTGCCTGCTCATCTGCCCGCAGATCAATACCCGCTGGGCCGCCCGGGAGGAGAGCCTTGTCCCCATCGCGCGGCTGCTCTTTGCGATGGTCAGCGCCAAAAGCGGAAACTATCTGGCCTACTTTCCTTCCTATCAATATTTGCAGATGGAGGCAGAGACTTTCTCCAAGCTCTACCCGGAGGTGGAGCTGCTGCTGCAGTCCCCCGAGATGGACGACAGCCAGCGGGAGCAGTTTCTGCGCCGCTTTGACAATCCACACCCGGACGCTCCCCTGCTCGCCTTCGCGGTGCTGGGCGGCATCTACTCGGAGGGGGTCGATTTAAAGGGAGAAAAGCTGCTGGGCAGCGCCATCATCGGCACCGGCCTGCCAAAGGTGGGGGCGCAGCAGGAGATTTTGCGCGACTACTACCAGGAGAAGAATCAGATGGGCTACGATTTTGCCTACCGTTACCCCGGCATGAACAAGGTGCTGCAGGCAGCCGGGCGGGTCATCCGCAGCGACAGCGACCGGGGTGTGGTGATGCTGCTGGACGACCGCTTTGCCGCGCCGTCCTACCGGAGGTTATTCCCCGCCCACTGGGCGCAGGCGCGGTGCATTTTCAGTCAGGAGGCGCTGGAGGCCCAGCTGGCGGATTTTTGGGGGACTTCACCCCGATAGTCCTGGGATTTATACCGCGTTATTGTTCGCGATAGATTAAACCATCGAGCATCCTCGGGGACAACCCTGCCGTGCCACGGATTGACAGCAGGAAGTGTTCCCTTGATGGAACCAAAGGAAAAAATAAGACCGATTGTCCACCAGCTCAAAGTGGCAAATCGATCTTATTTTTGTGGTAGAAGGTAGCCCGGCGCGATGCGTAAGCGAGCGCAGCAAGGGCGGTGACTACGCACCGGGGGATTCCAAAGGGCACAGCCCTTGGCGCACCTTTGGTGACTTTCCCCGCATCGGGAAAGTCACCCGGGGTGGAGGGGCGGAGCGCCCTCCTGGTTAGGGCAGGAGTCAAGTCTGACGACCTGCCCCCTCGCAAGGAAACAAGCTATCCCCACGGCAGAGGCTGAAAAAGAGGGAATAAAAAAGAGGGGGGATCCCCCCTCTTTTTTAAAACTCCGCAGAACCGGTGGTTCTGGGGAATGGCAGTACGTCGCGGATGTTGCTGACACCGGTGATGTACATGATCAGGCGCTCAAAGCCAAGGCCGTAACCCGCATGCTTGGTGCCGCCGTATTTGCGCAGGTCGAGGTACCAGGAGTAGTCCTCCTCGTTGAGTCCCAGCTCGCGGATGCGGTTGAGCAGCACGTCGTAACGCTCCTCACGCTGGCTGCCGCCGATGATCTCGCCGATGCCCGGCACCAGCAGGTCGGCCGCCGCAACGGTCTTGTTGTCGTCGTTGATGCGCATGTAGAAGGCCTTGATCTCCTTCGGGTAGTCGGTGACAAAGACCGGCTTCTTAAAGAGCTGCTCGGTCAGGTAGCGCTCGTGCTCGGTCTGCAGGTCGCAGCCCCAGTATACCGGGTACTCAAACTCGTCCTTGTGCTCCTCCAGCAGCTTAACCGCCTCGGTGTAGGGCAGGCGGACAAAGTCGGAGTTGACGATGTGCTGCAGGCGCTCGATCAGGCCCTTGTCGATAAACTGGTTGAAGAAGGCCATCTCCTTCGGGCAGCGCTCCATGACATAGGACAGGACATACTTCATCATGTCCTCGGCCAGATCCATCATGTCGGTCAGGTCCGCGAAGGCGATCTCCGGCTCCATCATCCAGAACTCCGCAGCGTGGCGGGTGGTGTTGGATTTTTCGGCGCGGAAGGTCGGGCCAAAGGTATAGATGTTGGAGAAGGCCATCGCCATGCACTCGCCCTCCAGCTGGCCGGAGACGGTCAGGCTGGTCGGCTTGCCGAAGAAGTCCTGGCTGAAATCGACCTTGCCGTCCTCGGTGCGGGGCGGGTTCTCCATATCCAGGGTGGTGACGCGGAACATTTCGCCGGCGCCCTCGCAGTCACTTCCGGTGATCAGCGGGGTATGGACGTAGACAAAGCCGCGCTCATTAAAGAATTTGTGGATGGCGAAAGCCGCTTCGGAACGGACACGGAACACCGCGCTGAAGGTGTTGGTTCTGGGGCGCAGGTGTGCGATAGTGCGCAAAAATTCCATCGAGTGGCGCTTTTTCTGCAGCGGATAATCGGGTGTGGAGTTGCCTTCCACCTCGATAGTGGCTGCGTGGATTTCATAGGGCTGCTTGGCCTCTGGGGTCAGGATGAGCGTTCCGGTGACAATAATGGAAGCGCCGACGTTGAGTTTCCCGACCTCATTGAAATTGTTCACCTTGCCTTCTTCGAACACTACCTGCAAATTCTGAAAGCAAGTACCGTCGTTCAATTCAATAAAGCCCAGGCTTTTGGATGTGCGAATGGTTCTGACCCATCCGGCTACAGTCAGCTGCTGATCCGCGTACTGCTGGGAGCTGGCTGCGAGCTTTCTCAGTTCTACTCTTTGCATCGTTTTTACCTCCATCATTATAGATTTTCGCTTCCGCCCAGTTTTTTGGCGGAAGGATATTGCGGCTTTTGTCTCGCAATATAGCCTATTATAATACGTTTTCGCCCAAGAATCAATCCCGTTCTCATGCGGTTTTCATAAAAATTTTGCCAAAGATTGTGTTCCTGCACAAAGTATGATAGAATAAAACTGTATTCCACAGACAGAAAGGAAGTCTTTTCAGATGAAATGCAATATAAAAAAGGGCGTCACCTCCAGCGCTCTGTATCAGGCAGATCTGGACTGCATCCAGGAGGGATTGGACCTTTTGGAAAAGGACATTCAGGATTTTCTGGCGCGCAAAAATTTTAAGGAGGTCAGCGAGGAAAACGCCAACCAGAACCTCGGCCATATCGAGTCGGTGAGAAAAAAGCTGGAGGACAGCCGCCAGTCCTTTAGCTTAAATGAGCTCAAAGTCATCTACATCGGTCTCAATTTCCTGCGGGACGACCTGGGCGCACCGGCCGAGCAGCGCAGCGAGAAAAACCGCGGCCTGACCGACCGTCAGGTCATGGACAAAAAGCAGGATGTGCGCAACGCTCACCAGAAGATCACCGCAGTGTTCACCCGGATGGGCGTGGACATTCAGGCCACACTGCGCGGATTTTAACATTTCTTTTGCCGGTTTTTCGGTTTAGGGATTGTGTATTTTCCCAAAAAAGAGTATAATGAAGGTCGTAAAAATCCGTTTTCCCCTTCATTTGGAAACGGACGCTAAAGGAAAGGAATGTATCGACATGAAAGCAACCGATATCGTAAACAAAGTAGAACTGGACGTCACCTATGACAGCCTGATCGAACTGATGAGAGCGGGCCGCCAGGTAGACTTTGTGCTGCCGGCTCCGGAGACCGACGGCGACGGCTATCTGACCTGGGACACCGAGTACTGGACCACCGTTGACAACAAGCGCTTCATCCGCACCTATTCGCTGAACGGCCGCGTCCTGCGCGACTCCACCACCCACAACATCTACGACCTGCAGAACGACTTTAAGCCGGAGAAAGCAGCGCAGATTCGCATCAGCTAACCCTGGGATTTTCCCCCCAAAACCCACAAGGCGAACGGCCAAAAATGGCCGTTCGCCTTTTTTGTACAGCTTTCAAAATTTGTTTAAAACTGTGCTATACCAAATACACATCTTTGGTATATACTGTAGATACAGTCAAAGGAAAGGAGGACGCCGGACCAACAAACAGTTCTGATCGCAATTTCTTTTTTGATATATTTTTTCTTCGTCGGTTCTTTTTCGAAAAATAGAACAACTGTTAGCCCATTATGTGGACGGAATACCGGCATAATGGGCGGGGCAGACCAACTACAATCCAAACCCTTCGGTTTGTTTTTATAAAGAAGCCCGCTTTGGGGCTTCACCAATGATTTTTGATAACCTCTTATCACTTCTTTTTTTCTTCATAATACTCTCCTAAATAAAGGCCCGCACCTCTCCGGTGTGGGTCTTTATTCCTGTTTGGAGGGCGCAAAAAAAATCCGGCAGGAGCCTTCTCCCGCCGGATTTTGCCGCTTGATTTTTTATTTCACCTTTTTGGCCGGTGTCTGCGCAAAGTCAAATTTTGCAAGGTAGGACAGCGGATAGAACATCCGCATCTTCTCCTGCAGGGCTGCGGCGGACGGAATCACAATCTCCTCCCCATCGTTCCAGCGGATGCGAAGGGTGACATCCTCCTTCGCGGCAAGCGCCTGCATCACCGAGTTCGGCATCTTTTCGTTGTCGCGGGCGTTGACCTCGATGACCTCGCCGGGACCGGCGGAGACAATCTTCGTCCGCACCTTCATCCAGAACTCGTACTCACCCTTGCGGTAGGCGCTGGAATTGCTGACGTTGTGCACCACCGGGCTCTGCTGCCGGGGCGCGGCGCTGGTGCTGCCGGTGCTGCCGCTGCCTTCCGGCTGGCTGGGGGCCGGGTCGCTGGGCTGCGGGGGGAGTACCGGGCCGTTGACCGTCACAGTGCAGGTGGCGGTTTTGCCGCTGCCGTCCGAAGCGGCGGCGGTGATGGTGGCGGTGCCTGCGCCCACAGCTTTTACGTTGCCGTTCTGGTCCACAGTGGCGACATTTTTATTGCTGCTGCTCCACTTCACAGCCTTGTTGGTGGCGTTGGCAGGCTTCACCGTGGCGGCCAGGGTATCGCTGCCGCCCACATCCAGGGTCAGGCTGGTTTTGTCCAGCGTCACAGAGGTGACGGGGGTTTCAGCTGGCTGGGTGACCGTCACAGTGCAGGTATCTTGAAAATTTCCGTCCGTTGTGGTGACGGTGATGGTGGCGGTGCCCTCAGCCACAGCAGTGACAAGGCCGTTGTCCACAGTGGCCACCTTTGTATCGCTGCTTTTCCACGTCACATTTTGGCTGGTGGCGTTGCTCGGCGTGATGGTGGCGGTCAGAGTGCCTTCCTTTCCCGGGTTCAGGTTCAGGCTGGTCTTGTCCAGCGACACGCCGGTGACTTTGTAGGTAACACCACCTGTCACAGTACCATTTTGGGTAAGGGTGCCGCCGTCAACCGTCAGCTTGCCGTTCGTGTTCAGGCTCGCCCCGTCCGGCACCGTCAGGCTCTCGCCCTCGCCAATCTCCAAATCCTCCTGCAATTCCACTTCGCCGTACACAGTGCCTTCCGTGCCGTTCCAGATGATGCCACCTGTTTCCTTGCCACCTGTTCCGTACTGAACCCCAGTAGAAGAATTACTCGTAATTCCACCGGCACTGCCGTTGGCTCGCACGATGGCGTTGTTGCTGACGGTGACTGTGGGCGTGTCGTCGCTGGTTCCGCTGGTGCCGAGCCGGAGGCGAATTCCTGAAACATTGCGCGAGTCTGCTGTAGCAGTCAGACTGCCGCCATCCACGGTGAGTGATGCACTTGAGGTTTCGCTACTACCGCTCTGCACGGTAACGCCAAAGCCAAAGGAACTTGTGGCTGTGACCTTCGCGTTTTTGATGCCCAGGGCAGCATTACCGTTGGAACTGATAACATAGATTGGATCTTGATTTGAGTTGACATACAAGGTGCCGCTGCCCGTGATGGTCAGGTTGGCACTGCCAATAGAGGGGGCATACACACGAATTCCATAGCTGACACCTTCTATTGTATTGGTGCCCTCCAATGTGATAGTCAAGTTTGCATCGCCGCTTTGATTGAATACGCCAATGGCCGCTCCGGTAATATAAAAAAGGGATTCATCGTAGTCATTCAATTCTTTTTTGATGGTGGCCCCGCGCAGAGTCAGGGTGCTGCCGTCCCACATGATGTTGTAGTTGTCAGCAGTTGCGCCATCTGTTGAGACATTGCCGCTCTCGTCCGTCGTGGCGTAGGCGGGGCTGCCTGTACTGCCACTGAGCGCCACACCGCCCACATAGACCGTATCCCCATCCGCCAAAGGTGCAGCTAGGGCTGCCGCCCTGGCTGCGGCTGTCCCCTCGCAGGCGGTCAAATCCGCTCCCCCGGCCCCGCACACCGGGCAATCCGCATTGACACTGTCCCCGGTGCACAGCGCGGTGCAGGTGCACTCCGCCTGCTGCTGCGACTGGCCGATGGTGATGGGGGTTTCTTCCCCTCCGTCCGCAAAGGCCGGCAGGGCGGCCGCGGTCAGCGCCACCGCTGCGGCTAATGCCGCTGCTAATGCTGCTGCAAGCAGCGGGCTGAACAGTCTTTTCTTCATTCTCATTCCTCCTTCAGGGTTTCCTGTTGGCAGGCTGTCTTTCAGCTTTTCTGAAAGACGCAAAAGGGGTACCCCTTTTGCGGTTTGCCTGATGGTTGATTTTTTCCCTATTATACCACACCCGCGCGCGTTTGTATATCCGCTTTGCCGCAAAAAATGCCTGATGCCCCAAAAGAAAAATCGGCCCCTTTTTTGCGCAAAATCACCAGTGCCACGCCCGCTTTGTGGGGCGCCGGGGCGCCGAAGCGCACCTTTGCCCCTGCCGCGCTTCGGCCAAAAGAAACACTTTTTGCACCCCGGGCATAGAGTGGTAATGCCGCAGCACCTGTTTGCGGCACTGTTTACCAGTATCTTTTCTAAACGAGGTGGAATCCATGGCATACTGCAATCCATGCTGCTGCAGCCCCTGCACCTGTACCCCCACTTGCACCTGCGGCTCCAACACTTCCTCTGCCAGCCAGCCGGCCTATGTCTGCGCCAACGGCTATCTCAACGACTACGCCCGCTGCGCCCTGGCAAGATATGACCAGGTCTCCTATGATCTGGACACCCTCCCCAACTTCTGCTGCTGCCCGGGTAACAACTACCCAGGCTGCTGCTGGCCGGCCTGCTGCTGCCAGAACAGCAGCAACACCGGCAGCTCCGGCGTCACCTGCCCCAGCGGCCCCAGCTATTTAAGCGCCGTCAACGAGGCGGAGCAGACCGTCACCTCCAACAGCCCTGTCCTGTTCGCCACCGACCGGCTCTCCAGCGGCAGCTGCATCCAGCACACCGCCGGTACATCCGCCTTCACCCTGGCCTGCCCCGGCGTCTACCTGGTGGAGTACAATGCCAATGTCGCCGTCGCGACCGGCACCAACGTCGCCGTCTCGATGGCGCTGCTCTCCGGCGGAGCGGTCATCCCCGGCTCCGAGTCGGCATCCACCGTCGGCGCCACCGGCCAGCTCGAATCGCTCAGCGCCGCCACCATCGTCACCGTCCCCTGCGGCACCACCGGCAACATCTCCCTTTCCAACACCTCCGCGGGCAGCGTCAATGTCACCAACGCCAACATCCGCATCGTGCGCATCCTCTAAAAAAGCCCCGCAAGCGGACGCCCTTCCCGGGCGCCCGCTTTTTTGCTCCCTCTCCCCGGCGAAGAAAACAAAAAAAGCGAGGACAGCCGTCCTCGCTTTTTTTATTTCTTCTATCCACGAATAATCGATTCAAAAATATCCAGCGCCCGGTCGATGTCCTCGCGGCTGGTGTCGTTGGTGGTGACAAAGCGGAACTCGCCGTCCTCAATGCCGTTGATCTTGACGCCCTGTTCCAGCATCTTCTCCGGCAGGGTGTCTATCACCTGCTGCGGCGCGTCCAGCTTAAAGAACACCATGTTGATCTCCACCGAGCTCATGTCCAGGCTGACCCCAGGCATCTGCTGCAGGCGCTGCGCCATATATTTGGCGTTGTCGTGGTCCTCCTGCAGGCGCTTGGTCATCACCTCCAGCGCAATCAGGCCGGCCGCCGCCAAAAATCCGCACTGGCGCATGCCGCCGCCCAGCATCTTACGGTTGCGGCGGGCGCGCTCGATGTACTCCCTGCTGCCCACCAGCATCGAACCGACCGGCGCACACAGGCCCTTGGACAGGCAGAACATAACCGAATCGGCGCAGGCGGCAATCTCCTTGACATCCACCCCTAAGGCGGTGGCGGCGTTAAAGATACGCGCGCCGTCCATGTGGACCGGCAGGCCCTCCTCTTTCGCCATTTTATAGACCGCCTGCAGCTTGTCCAGCGGGACAACCTTGCCGGTCGCCAGCGGCTCCTCCACGCAGATTAAGCCGGTGCGCGGGTAATGGATGTTGCTGCGGTCGCGGATGGCTGAGCGAATCTGCTCCGCGTCGAAGATGCCGTTTTCAAAATGCAGGGTGCGGACAAACGCCTGGGACAGCACCGCCGCGCCGCCGACCTCGTGGGCCACAATGTGGGCGGTGTCGGACAGGATGATCTCATCGCCGCGGCTGGTGTGGGACATCACCGCTACCGCGTTGCCCATTGTGCCGCTGGCCATAAACAGCGCCGCCTCCTTGCCTAGCATCTCGGCGGCCTTCTTCTCCAGCTCGTTCATGGTCGGGTCGTCGCCGTAGACGTCGTCGCCCACCTGGGCGTTAAACATCGCCTCCCGCATCTGCTGGGTCGGCTGGGTGACGGTGTCGCTTCTTAAATCAATCCATTTTCTCTCTGTTTGCATCAAAATGACCTCCCTTTGGATATCCTGTCATCAAATCAATGGGACCTTCCCGCCCATCTATAGATAAATTATACTAAAAAACACCCTTGTGTGCAAGTTTATTTTTCCAAAACCGCCAATCATTCTTTCCCGCTGCCCGGCAAGATACCTTTGTGCTTCCCCACCGGCAGCGTCTTTTTCTTTTGCCGGTGCTCCTTGACCGGCAGGGTGACAGTGAATTGAATGTCCTCCTCGGTCTGGCTGGCGGCAATCTTGCCGTGGTGCTTTTCCACAATGCTCTTGGCGATGGCAAGCCCCAGTCCATAGCCGCCCTTCTCCCGGTTGCGCGCCTTATCCATCCGGTAAAACCGCTCGAACAGGCGCTCCAGCTCCTCGGGCGGCAGCTTTTCGGCCAGGGTGTTGCGCACGCTCAGGATTGCCTTCTCCTGCTCCTTGCCCCACTCCAGCCTCACAAAGATGCTGCCCTTTGGCGCGCAGTACTTGCAGGCGTTGTCCAGCAGGATGCGCAGCAGCTCCCGCAGCCTTCCCTCATCCGCCTGCAGCGAGATGCCCTCGGCAATGTCGCTCTCCAGCTCCAGCCCCTGCTCAAAGGCCACCGACTCAAAGGGCAGCACGCTGCTCCAGACAAGGTCGCTGAGGTTGACAAGGCTGTAGACCATCTGCTGGGTGGCGTCGGTGCGCGCCAGATAGAGCATCTCGTCCACCAGCTTTTTCATGTTCACCGCTTCCTCCTGGGTGTTGAGCACCCAGCGTTGCTGCTGGGCGATGGTCTCATCCGGGTGGGAGAGCAGGATGCCAGTGTTGGCCAGGATGACCGTCAGCGGAGTTTTGAGCTCGTGCGAGGCGTCGGCCACAAACTGCCGCTGCTGCGCCCAGCTGCGCTCCACCGGCCGCACCACCCACGCCGACAAAAAGAAGCTGATGAGGAACAACGCGATCAGCCCCGCCGCCCCCAGCTGCAGAGCGGAGGTCAAAAAGGAACGCATCGAAGCGTACTCCTGCGTGCGGTCAACAAAGGCAATCCACATCTGTCCCTGCTGTCCCCGCGCCAGATACCGCAGGTCCAGCCCGCTCAGCGTTCCGCTGTTTTTTCCACTGGATTCCATCTTGTCCAGCGCCGCCTCCACAGCCTGGCTCACCGTCGCCTCGCTGACCGTGAGGTTGTCGCTCTGGTAGGAGACCAGCTCCCCATTGCTGTCCACCACCGCGCAGAAGGACAGCATGAGTGGGAAATCTCTCCACTCCCGCTTTTTGTCAAATTCCAGCTCGGGAACCGGGCGAGCGCCGTTGTCGTTAAAGTAGCGCTCCATCACCCGCATGCTGTCCTGCTCCAGCCGCTGGTAATTCTGAAAGCACAGCACCGCAAAGACGATCAGCAGCACCGTCCCCACCAGGGCCATGTTGATGAGGATAAATTTTTTGCGAAGCTCTTTGGTCATTTACGCATTCTCCTCCAGATGATAGCCCACCTTGCGCACCGTCCCAATCCCCGTCCGGGAGCCAAGATAGAAAAACTTCTTGCGCAAGAAGAAGATGTAAGCCTCGACATTGTTGTCCTCGGCGTTGGAATCGCTGCCCCACACCTTGACGATCAGCTCCTCCTTGGAGACGATGCCGTTGGGGTTTGCCAGCAGAATCTTCAGCACCTCAAACTCCTTAAAGCCCAGGCTGACCGACTTTGCGCCGCAGTGCAGCGTGCGGGAAGAAAGCTTGAGGGTCAAGTCCGCCCAGTGGATGTCCTCGAGCAGCACATCCCCCTGCCGGCGGGAAAGCGCGCGGATGCGGGCCAGCAGCTCCTCCGGCGAGAAGGGCTTGGTCATATAGTCGTCCGCGCCGCAGTCCAGCCCCTGCACCTTGTCGCTGATGTCGTCCCGGGCGGTAAGCATCAGCACCGGGGTGGAAATCTTCTGTTCCCGCAGCTCATGCACCACCTCAAAGCCGTCCTTTTTGGGCAGCATCACGTCCAGAATCACAATGTCGTACTGGCCGCTCAGGGCGTAGTCCAGCCCGTCCGCCCCGTCATAGACGATGTCCACCTGGTAGTGCTGCTCCTCCATGATCTGTCCCAGAGCCTGAGCCAGCCTCTTTTCGTCCTCCACGATCAAAACTCTCATCGACCATCCTCCTGTTCTCAAACTCGTTGCTGCACCAAAATGGTTTGGTAGCTCCCTTCCAGCTGGTAGCCCAGCCGCTGTGCCAGGCGCGCGGAAGCCTCATTGTCCGCATCCCAGTCGGGGTAGATTCCATGCTCCAGTGCAACGGCAATCAGTGAGGCGCTGGGAAATTTGGCGTACCCCCTGCCCTGCTGGCTGTCCTCGGTCTGTACCTGGATGGTGAAACCGCTCTCCGAAACCAGATACGACGAGGCCCCGCTGAGCGGCCTGCCCTCTTTGGTCAAAAGGAATCCGCAGCCCCACCGCGCATAGTCCTCCCAGCAGGTAAACTGAGAGCAGAAGTCCCGCATCCACGCAACCTTGCGGCTGTGCTCAAACCAGCTTTGGTCGATCCGCTCCAGCCTCATTCCTTCCGGCAGGGAGGAGCGGATTTGCTGCAAATGATCTTCCTTCGCCGCAAGGGAAAACCTGTAGCGCGGGTAACATTTATAATCTGCAAAACTCTCCCCGGCAAGTGCGGGCAGCTGTTCCTGCCAACCCTCATTTCTGGCGATGAGCAGCAGGCCGTCCCGGCCGGCAACCTCCTTTAAAAAGGAAAGCTTCGGCTCGCCGGACAAAAAGACAAAGTCCCCCATCACCACCGCCGCGCTGTGGGGCCTGCAATTGTCGTCAATGAACAGCCGCGCCGGGCAGCGCTGCGGCGGCAGCGGGCTTGCAAAGCAGCAGGAGAGGATGTCCCACCCGTCCTGCTGTTTTGGGAAAAAGTGCTTCCGATACTGTGTAAAATCCATCCTTGCAATCTCGAACATCTGGCATCCCTCCTGTTTTTTTCATCATAACACAAACGGCCTGTCCTTTCCATCCATTTTCTGTCTTTTATTCTACCGCATCAAGCTGAAAAAAAGCTGAAAGGGATTTTTCAGACTAATTTAAGCTTATTGCGCTATTCTTTGGTTGTCAACAAAAATCACCATCGATACGAGGTGGCAATATGATACAGAAAACCTTCAAACGATACGAGAAGAAGTATCTGCTCTCCCCCCAACAGTACCGCATGGTGCGGCAGGGAATCCAGGAGCGGATGCAGCTGGACCAGTACGGGCTGTACACCATCTGCAGCATCTACTTTGATACCGACAATTTTCAGCTGATTCGCTCCTCGCTGGAAAAGCCGGTCTACAAAGAAAAGCTGCGGCTGCGCAGCTACGGCGTCCCCGAGGACGCGCAGAGCCCGGTCTTTTTGGAACTCAAGAAAAAGTACAAGGGCGTCGTCTACAAGCGCCGGGTCGATATGCAGCTGGAGGAGTGCCGTGAATACCTCTTTGCCGGGGAGCGCCCCCACTGCGACGGGCAGATCCTGCACGAGATCGACTGGTTCCAGCACCTGTGGCACACCTCGCCCAAGGTCTTTCTGGCCTACGACCGCATTGCCTTCTTCTCCCCCGAGGAGGAGGAGCTGCGCATCACCTTTGACCAGAACATCCGCTGGCGCGACACCCAGCTCTCCCTCTCGGACGGCGACTGGGGCTATCCGCTCTTGCAGGATGTGCTGGCCGACCACGTGCTGATGGAGATCAAAATTCCGGGCGCCATGCCGCTGTGGATGAGCTGCCTTTTAGACGAGGCGGCGGTTTTCCCAACCTCCTTCTCCAAGTACGGCTACTGCTACAAGAACTATCTCTTCCCAGACTTAGAAAAAAAACACACCTTTGGAGGCAAACTTTATGCTTAACACCTTCTTTTCCAGCATCATCACCGGCACGGTCAGCTGGCAGGCCATCCTGCTGTGCACCCTCTCCTCGGTCATTCTGGGCGCTCTTTCCGCCGGGATTTACTGCTACCGCAATACCTACACCAAGAGCTTTGTGGTCACCCTGTCCCTTCTGCCGGTCATCGTGCAGACCGTCATCATGCTGGTTAACGGCAACCTGGGCGCCGGCGTCGCCGTGATGGGTGCGTTCAGCCTGGTGCGCTTCCGCTCGGTTCCGGGCAGCGCAAGGGAAATCACCAGCCTGTTTCTGGCGATGGCGCTGGGCCTTGCCACCGGCATGGGCTACATCGGCTATGCCTTCTTCTTCTTGGTCATCATCGCCATCGCCAATATTCTGTTCTACAACACCCGCTTTGCCGAGCCAAATGCCACCGACCGGGAGCTGAAGATCACCATTCCCGAATCGCTGGACTATGAGGGTGTGTTTGACGACCTGTTCGATAAATACACCACCCGCCACGAGCTGATCCACGTCAAGACCAGCAACATGGGCAGCCTGTATGAGCTGTGCTATCTGGTGCGGCTGAAGGACAGCGGCATCAACAAATCCTTCCTGGACGAGATCCGCTGCCGCAACGGCAATCTGAACATCGTCTGTGGGCGGATATCCACCATACGGGACGAATTATAAGGAGGAATCCTTTTTGAATACCCATCCATCTTGGAAGAAAAAGCTGTGCATCCTCTGCCTTTGTATCGCGCTGCTGTGCGCCGGCTGTTCCCAGACGGCACAGACCGGCTCCAGCAGCATTGGGGAGAGCACAGCCAGCGAAAGCACCACACAATCACGGGAAACCTATACCTACTCCGACTACGAGCTGGATGACAGCTACGATGAAGGCAGCGCCGCCCTCATCACCCTGTCCGGGGACAGCGCAGAATCGAACGGCACCGGCGTCGCCATCAGCGGCTCGACCGTCACCATCAGCCGGGAAGGCTGCTACATCCTGCGCGGGGAGCTCACCGACGGGCAGATCATCGTCGACGCGGGCGATACCGACCAGGTGCAGCTGGTGCTGGACGGAGTATCGATTACCTGCTCGGACAGCAGCCCGATTCTGGTGCGCAACGCGGATAAGGTGAAGGTCACCCTGGCCGCGGACAGCGAAAACACCCTGACAGACGGCGCCTCCTATGCCGAGGACGATGACAACCCTGACGCGGCGCTGTTCAGCAAGGACGATTTGATCCTCAACGGCAGCGGTACACTCACCGCAACCGGCAACTATAAACACGGCATCGCCGGAAACGACGACCTCGTGATCACCGGCGGCACCTACAACGTCACCTCGGTCAGCCATGCCCTGCGCGGCAACGATTCGGTCTGCATCCTGGACGGCACCTTCAACCTCACCTCCGAAAAGGACGGCATCCAGGCCAGCAACACTGAGGACGCAGATAAGGGCTGGGTGCAGATTGACGGCGGTACCTACACCATCACCTCCTCCGGCGACGGCATCCAAGCCGAAACCGACCTGACCATCAACGGCGGTGACTTCACCATCCTCAGCGGTGGCGGAGCGGAAAACGGTCCGGATCATACCGACTCGATGATGTTCGGCGGCGGTGGCGGCGGACGGATGCCGGGCGGCGCACAACCGCCCGAAATGAGCGGCGATACGCAAACAGCTGACGGTGCAGCGCAGCCTCCTGAAATGGCCGAACCGCCGGCTGACGGTACAGCGCAGCCGGCCGAATCACCACCGTCCGAAACGACCGATGGAACCGCAACGGACAGCCCCGAAATGACCATCGGCGAAAGCGGGGACTTCTCCTTCGACCCGGCAATGGGATTTGATTGGGACGAGTTTGACGGCACCTCCGCCGACGACAGCGACACCACCGTCAGCACCAAAGGCCTGAAGGCCGGGCAGAACCTGACTATCAACGGCGGCAGCTTTGACATCGATTCTGCTGACGACGCGGTCCACTCCAACTACAGCATTTCCATCCATGACGGCAGCTTCACCATCCGCACCGGCGACGACGGCATGCACGGCGACGCCTACCTCACTATCTCCGGCGGCACCATCAACGTCGACGAAAGCTATGAGGGACTGGAAGCTGCACAGATCGACATCTCCGGCGGCACCATCCATGTCAGCGCCAGCGACGACGGCCTCAATGCAGCCGGCGGCGGAGACTTCGACCTGGTGGATGGGGCGCTCGTCTTAAAGGAAGCAACTACAACCACCGAAGCTACTGAGTCCACTCAAGCCGAGACCGCTGAGCCCACACAGACCGCGGCCAGCACCGGACAAACCAACAGTGAAACAACAAACTCCACTGAACAAACCGGCAGTGAGACAAGCGACTCCACCGGACAATCCGGCAGTGAGACGACAAACTCCGCCGGGCAAACAGAGGGACAGGCCCAGCCGCCGCAGCCTGGAGGCGGCATGGGAATGGGAATCGGTATTCCAGAGGACAACACCCTCCTCAACATCAGCGGCGGCACTTTGATCGTGCAGGCCGGCGTCGGAGAAAACACCTCCGTCACCGGCGGAGACGGCATTGACAGCAACGGCGACATAACCATTTCCGGCGGCACTGTCATTGTTTTTGGCTCCGAAGGCGGCGCGGACAGCGCGTTGGACTATGATGGGGAGGCCAGCATCACCGGCGGCACTCTGGCTGCACTTGGCACCGCAGGGATGGCGCAGTCGGTTGAACCGGATGACAGCCACGCTGTTTTGATGGTGACCTGGAGTGAGACGCAGCAGGCAGGAACACGCCTGAGCCTGTGCGACGAAAACGGACAGATCGTCTGCTCACTGGAAGCGCCTATCTCCTTCTCTTCCGCTGTCATCTGCACTGAGAGTATGGCCTCCGGCCAGACACTCAGCCTGTACACCGGCGGCGACGCCAATTCAGACAGCCAGATTATCACCATGGGTGAGCTGACCGGCGGCACCAAGCTGTGCGATGTCACCCTGACCGACGGCCTCACCAGCATCTCCTCGGACGGCAGCGAAGCAAGCCAGGGCTTTGGCGGTATGGGCGGCCGCGGCGGACAGCGCCCGTCCGGTCAGGAGGAAACAGCTCCTCCAACCGACAGCACAGCCCCCGAAACACAGCCCGGCAGCGAGGATTCCTCCGCCGCAGAATCTGCTGACGTAATCGGGCAGAGCAATTCATGATATCTCCGCGGGCAAGGTCAATAGTTTTCTCCTCACCCTTCTATTGATTGTCTAGAGGATGCCCGCTTTTTAATCCTTTCTCTCAAAAAGGAAAAGCTCCCTTCGCCGGGAGCTTTTCCTTTTTGGTTATAAAACAGGACTTCTGCTTACGCATTCTCTGCGGTATAGGCTGCGATCTGGTCCGCCACCCCTTTTTCCTCACTGGTATAGCCCTCAGATTTGGTCTCCCAGTTCTTCATCTTTTCGTTCTGGCTGCCGTACATCGCATACATTTTACTGTCATTGTCAACCTTGCTCAGGCACCAGCCAACGCTGTAGTTGCACGGGAGCACCAGTACATGCTCCAGCAGGTAAGCCTCCGCCTCGGCGTAAGCCTGATAACGCTCATCCAGATCTTCGGTGATTGCGTCAGCCGCTTCTACCATGGCGGTGTATTCCTGATAGGCTGCGATCAGGTCTTTGTTTGTCTCATCCGTTTCGGTAATCTCGTTGATATACGAATAGTTTGCGGAATAGTCGGCGTTATCCATGCCGTAGCATTCCTGTGCCAGATAGTTCTGCGGGTCACCGTAGTCGGCGCCCCAGCCGTTGAGCACAAAGGAGTGCAGATGCGGTGCGATGACCTCGGTGTTGACGCTGGAAATATAAGTGCAGATATTCAGCTTGACATAGTCGTCGCCCAGGCCGTCAGAAAATGCCTGTGCCAGTACATTTGCGCTGTCCAGAGCTGTCTGGCTGGAAGCAGAAATGTGGTAATCCACCTCTACCGGGAAGGTGACGCCCAAGGCGGTCAGTTCCTCAATCGCCTGCTCCTTATATTGCTGCGCCAAATCAGCGTCGATGCGGGCCGGGGTGACGCCGTCGGACTCCTTGAGTCCCAGCACTTCCCGCACCAGCTCAGTGTACTCGGTGCCGTCGGAGGTGTAGACCAGACCGGGCATGGTGTAAAAGTTGTTCTCGCAGGCAAACGGGTCGAGCGCGTTGGTCCGCTTCCAGTACTCGGTCAGGTTCAGCCCATAGTACCAGGACTTGCGGAACGCCTCATTGGCGATGGCGGTGTTCCAGTTCACATCCTTGGTGCCGTCCTCGTTGTTTTTGTTGTAGTTAAAGTGGAACTGGTAGGAGTGCTTGGACGGAACCGCCGGCACCAGATAATCGTAGTACTGGTTGTTGGGGTCCCGCGCAATGGTGGTCAGGTTGCTTTCGCTCAGGTCAACATAATCGAGGTCGCCGGCCTGATAGAGCTGGAAGGAAACATCTGCCGACTCGACCATCTTGAAGGTAACCGTCTCAAAGCGGGTGCATTCGGTGTCCCAGTAGAGCGGGTTCTTGGTGAAGATCTTCTCGTTGCCCTGGATGTAGGAAGTCATGGTGTATGGACCGTTGTACCACATATTCTCATTGTTCATCGCCTTGGTCGCGTCGATGCCGCCCAGCTCCTCAATCATCGCCTTGGACATCGGATAGAGCGACTGGTAGGTGGCCAGGGTATCGAAGTACGGCTTCTCCGCCAGGCAGGTGTAGACAACGGTGTAGGTGTCCGGGGTTTCCAGCCCAACCGTCTCTCTGAATTTGGAACCATCGTCGGCGGTCAGCGCATAGGCTTCCTCCTTGGAGAGGGATTTGGTATACTCATAGTACTCCTCGGCGCCCTCGATCATCTCCAGCGGCATCGAGGTGTTGGCGGAATCGTTTTTGTGGAAGTTGAGCACCCACTCCAGGCCGGTGGCAAAGTCCTCGGAAGTCACTTCCGCTTTCTCATTGCCGTTCATATCGACCCACTTGACCCCTTCGCGCAGCTTGAAGGTCCAGGTCTTTCCCTGATCCTCGCTGCCCCACTCCTCCGCAAGGCCGGGAGCCAATGTGCCCTCGGTGGTCGGTTCCAGCAGGCCATCCACCAGCTGGGTCAGGTTTTCGCTGTCCTCCGAACGCTGGCTGTACAGCCAGTTGAAGGTTTCCAGCTCACGGGTCAGCAGCTTCGGGATAACCAGATCGGTGATGTCACCCTCGGCAGCCGCGCTGTCTCCGGTCGATTCCCCGCCGCCATTTTCTGTTGATCCGGTGTTTTCTCCTCCGTTTGCCTCTTCCCCTGTGCCTCCGCCGCAGCCTGTCAGAACCAGCGCCGCAGTCAAAGCGAGAGCCAGCAGTTTGGAGATCGTCTTTTTCATTATCATCTTCCTCCTTGTCATCACGTTGCCGTGATTATTGTGCTGTGAAATTTTTCTCAAACTTCTACCATAATCGTTGCTGCTGATTCATACTATAGCAAAAGGAAAGTTTCTTGTCAATATACTATATATTTTTCGTGATTAAGGCGTATATTTTTGTGCTGTATTTGGTGATTATTTCCAGACTATTCACAATAATCCTTGAAACCCGCAAAAAAATACATCTATTGTGCATATTTTACCATTTCATTATTTGTACTTTCTATATAAAAATATTTTTATTTTATATCTATAGAATTTCCTGCGCTGCGACCTTTTTCATCCTTTCCGACAAAATTTAACCTGTTTTTGCTCAATAAAAATTCCTCCGCGCCCATCATCCTGCACGGAGGAAAGTTCATCTGTTTTTCCCTTGCCTTTTTAGTCCTCGTTTAGTTTCACCATGTGGAGATGGTCCTCCCACACCCCGTTGATTTTAAGATACTTGCGGGCCAGGCCCTCCTCCACAAAGCCGCACCTGCGGACAACGCCAAGGGAAGCGATGTTGTGCGGCATGATGTTGGCCTCGATGCGGTGCAGGCCCAGTTCCTCAAAGGCGATGCGGACACACTCGTTCACCGCCTCGCTCATCAGGCCCTGGCGCAGCCAGTCCTTGTCCAGCTTATACCCCAAAAAACAGGAGCAGAAGCTGCCCCACACCACGTTGTTGAGCGCCACCATGCCGATAATCTGCTCCGGCTGTTCCTTTCGCACGATGTAAAAACGAAAGCCGGCGGCGCGCTCGCGGTTTTCCTCGTCCTGAACAAGGAGCCTGCGCTGATACTCCGCGGTAAAAAAGTTCGGTTCCCGCTGCGGGTCAAACGGCTCAAAGAAAGCCTTATTCCGGCAGTAATAGTCCGCCACCATCTGAGCCTGAGGCTGTGCGGCCGGCAGCAACAGCAAGCGCTCGGTCTCATAACATTGTTTCATTCTGCTTTCCCCTTTACGCGTTCTTTTGTTTTTCCTTTTTGCGGTAGTCTTTGGCCTGCGGCGTCTTGAGATAGACGTCGTACTGTCCATACAGCCAGCTCTCGATCTGCCCCATGCTCTCCTTCTCCATGGCAAAGTTCTGCTCGCAGACCAGCTCGCTGTGCTCCAGGTTCATCGGGCCGTACCAGACCTGCACCAGAATCTCCTTGTCCTCGATGGGGGTCATTTTGTAGTTCATCCCGGTGCGGCTGCCGGTCAGCTTGTTGCCGCTGGTGAAGTAGGTGATGGTGGGGACGTAAAAGTCCTTGACCGAATAGTCCATGCCTTATCTCCCTCCAAACAGCCTTGCCAGAGGGCTGACCGCCTGCCCCAGATTGTCCACTGCCTCGTTGAGCGCCTCGATGTCAATCGACTCCAGCACATCCACCGCCTTCTTCAGCTCCTCCATGCTCTCGGTCAGCGCCTGCTGTCCCTGCTGGGAGAGGCCGTTCAGGTTCTCCAGCAGCTGCTGCGGGTTGGCGTCCTTGAGCTGCTGCGCTACCTGCTGCGCGTCCGAGACCGCCTGTGCGGCCTGCGGCAGCATCTCCTTGGTCTGTGCGGTGATTGCATTGGCATCCGAGACAAGCGCGCTTACCCGCGGTACCAGAATAAGCGCCGACACCGCTACCACCACAACGACGCCAATGGCGCAGCCCGCCACAATTTTCAATAGCTTCTCCACCAGTGCGTTGTGCTCGGCCTGGCGCTTGGTGAAGGCGATAAATTCCTTTGCTTCCTGGCTTCCGTTTTCAACCGCTTCTTCCATATCCTTGATTTCCGCCAGTTTTCCCATCTGCCCCATCCTTTCTGTCTTTATCGTTATCCTTTGGCTTACAGGTTCCAGTCGCAGCCCTGCGCCAGCATCCGGGCAATCTGCTCCAGCGCCTGCCCTTCGCGCTCATCAAACCGATTAAAGCTGTAGCTGTCCAGGTCGATGACCCCGATCACCTCGCCCTCCCGCATCATCGGAACCACAATCTCCGAATTGGAGCCACCGTCACAGGCGATGTGGCCCGGAAACTGGTGGACGTCCGGCACAATCTGGGTTCTGCGCTCGGACACTGCTGTCCCGCAGACGCCCTTGCCAACCTGGATGCGGCGGCAGGCCGGTTTGCCCTGGAAGGGTCCGAGCACAAGCTCGCCCTGTCTGATCAGGTAAAATCCCGCCCAGCTGACCTCCTTCCAACTTTCAAAGATGGCTGCGGCGGCGTTGGCGGTGTTGACCACCCAGTCCTGCTCGTCCGCAATCAGCGCGCGCACCCGCATCACTGCCCAGCGGCAGGCTTCCTCCCGGGTCTTGATGTTTGGCTGTTGATTCTCCACGATCAAATCGCCCCTTTCTTTCAACAGTTCTGCTCCCGCATCACGGTCTGTTTTAAATACTGATAAAAGCAATCATATTCCTGCTCGCTTAAACCTTCCGGCCAGGACATCACCACCAGCGGGTGGCCCGCATACTCTGTGCGGTAGGGCGGATGGATGTGCGGGTAGGGATTTGCCCGATAGCCCGCCCGCTCATAAAATCGCTGCCTTTTCTGCGATACCGGGTCGACCGGCGGATCGATCTCCAGGATCATCTTCTTCCCCTTTTCCCGCAGAAGAGCCAACGCCCGGCTGCCGCAGCCTTTGCCCCGCATCGATTCTGTGATGCACAGGTGCTCGACATAGCAGAAGCTGTCTGCCTCCCAGTAGAGCAGCAGCCCGGCAAAATCTCCCCCCTCATACAACAGGGTGAAGTGGTACTCCTCCTGCGGCATGACGGCGAGCTGCACCTGTGGGTACCGCTGCTCAAACAGCGGGAAACTGCGCTGATAAAGCGCCATCGCTTCCCCATAGAGCGGGTCCTCTCCGCTGCGAATTCGTTCAAACCGCATCCTCTTTCCTCCCTTTTCCTGTCCAAGATGTATCCTCAGTATAGCACAAACAGGACCTTTGCGCCAGAGAAAAATGGCGCATCTCTCTGCAAAAAGTAAGGGAGACCAAAGCAAAAATTGCTTTGGTCTCCCGAGCCGGTTTTCTCTTTAGCTATTTAACGATCATTTTTAAAACCAGCCGATTGGCTCCTCCCGAAACTGGGGCGAGTCACCGTTTTGATACGGGTCGTAGTTGTGGAGGTTGCAGCCAAATTCCTTGAGCGATTGAATCTGCCCATCCTCTGCCCACACAACGAGGGAGAGGCCATCGAATTCCTCCACCCTGCCGTCGCTCATCTCGTTTTTGAAATACCATTCCACGACGGTCTGGTTGTCCTGATGGAAAAATTGTTTGATCTCCCAGACAAGGACTTTGCCGCGCGTGTTCCACTCGACAAACCAGTGACGGATGGCAACGCAGCCTTTGTACTGCGGTCCCCAGCTTTCCGTGTAGATAGCATCGGGGGCGAATAGTTTCTCGATGCCGGTGTCGCGCTGCATGAGCCACATATCAAACCAGGAACGTATCTTTTTCTCCCGCTCTTGCATGGTGAATTTCCCTCTTTGTTTAACACAGGCAGAGCTTGCAGACCTCGTCGACAATGTTTGCCGCGCGCAGGCCAAACTCGGTGATGAGGTCGCCGCCCGGGCCGGAGTGGCCGAAGGTGTCCTGAACACCCATCTTGACCACCTTGCAAGGGGTGTCCCCGGTGCAGACTGCGCCGCAGACCGCGTCGCCCAGACCGCCGATGACCGAATGCTCCTCAACGGTGACAATCTTGCCGGTCTCCTTTGCTGCCTTGCGGATCAGCTCCTCATCCAGCGGTTTGATGGTGTGGATATTGATGATCCGCGCATCGATGCCCTTTTCTTCCAGCAGCTTGCCGGCCTCGATCGCCTCGGCCACCATCAGGCCGGTGGCCACAACGGTGACTTCCTTGCCGTCGCGCAGGACAATGCCCTTGACCAGCTCGAAGTGGTAGGTCTCGGGATCGTTAAAGACCGGAACCGCCATTCTGCCAAAGCGCAGATAGACCGGGCCAACATAGGCCGCCGCCGCGCGGACCGCCGCTCTGGCCTCGACGTCGTCGGCAGGATTGATGACAACCATGCCCGGGATGGAGCGCATCAGGGCGATATCCTCGCAGCACTGATGGGTCGCGCCGTCCTCACCGACCGAGATGCCCGCATGGGTCGCGCCGATCTTGACGTTCAGGTGCGGGTAACCGATCGAGTTACGCACCTGCTCAAAGGCGCGGCCGGCGGCGAACATCGCAAAGGAGCTGGCAAACGGGATCATGCCCGCCGCGGCAAGGCCCGCTGCTACGCCCATCATGTTGCCCTCGGCGATGCCGCAGTCGATGAAGCGCTCCGGGCACACCTTTTTAAAGGAAGCTGTCTTGGTTGCACCCGCAAGGTCTGCGTCCAGCACAACCAGATTTGGATATTCCGTCGAAAGCTCCGCCAGGGTGGCGCCGTAGCTCTCGCGTGTTGCTATTTTTTTCACTTCTGCCATCGTTTATCCCTTTCCTTTCGTCCCCAAATTAGCACTCAAGCTCTTTGAGCTGCTCGCCAAGCTCTTTCATCGCGACCTCATACTGCTCGTCGTTTGGTGCAGTGCCGTGCCAGGAAGCCTGATTTTCCATGAAGGAAACGCCCTTGCCCTTGACAGTCTTGGCGATGATGGCGGTCGGCTGGCCCTTGACGGTGCGGGCCTCCTGGTAAGCGGCCTCGATCTGGTCAAAATCGTGGCCGTCGATGTTGATGACATGGAAACCGAAAGCCTTAAACTTTTCATCAATCGGGTATGGGGACATGACGTCGGCGACGTTGCCGTCGATCTGCAGGCCGTTGTTGTCCACCAGAACGCACAGGTTGTCCAGATGGTAGTGCGAAGCGAACATCGCCGCCTCCCACACCTGGCCTTCCTGAATCTCGCCGTCGCCCAGCACCGCATAGACGCGCCAGTCAGCGTTCTGCAGCTTGGCAGCCTTGGCCATGCCGCAGGCCGCGGAGATGCCCTGGCCCAGCGAGCCGGAGGACATATCGACGCCCGGAACCTTCTTCATGTCCGGATGGCCCTGCAGACGGGAGCCGATCTTGCGCAGGGTTTTCAGCTCCTGCACCGGGAAATATCCCTTGTGCGCCAGCACGGCGTACAGCGCGGGCGCCACATGGCCCTTGGAGAGGACCAGACGGTCGCGGTCCGCTTTGTCCGGGTGCTGCGGGTCGACGTTCATCTCACAAAAATAGAGATAGGTCAGCACGTCCGCCGCCGAGAGCGAGCCTCCCGGATGGCCGGATTTTGCGCTGTGGGTGCCCTCGATAATCCCCATGCGGACCTTGCAGGCGGTGATTGCCAGCTCTTTTTTCAAGTTGCTGTTCATGGTGTGGAATCATTCCTTTCAGTTGCTCTTGATATTCTCATCAAACCTTATTGGGTACAGATTTGTTCCAGGCGGCAAATAAAATCCGCTACAGCTCCATTTTCGCACGAATCGACAATAAAATCAACCTCTTTTTGCAGATCGGGGTCGCCGCTTTTGGGAACGGCGGAAAAATCCGCCAGTTCCAGCATCGGCTTGTCGTTTTCCCGGTCGCCGATGGCTGCGGTTTTTACAAGGCCCAGCGCCTGCTGGATCATCTTCATGCCGCGGCCCTTGCTGATGCCCTGCGGCACCAGCTCCAGGTAAAAAGCATCGCTCTGCACCGGATAGAAGCCCTGCGGGTTCTGCTCCTCGACATAGGCGCGCACTGTCGGGATCTGTTCCGGCGGTACAATCAGCACCACCTTGTGCCAGCGCTTGGGGCCTTCCTCCTCCGAGTACATCCGGCAGCAGCCTTCGCGCATATACATATCGCGCCGCTGCGCCACGCCCTCAATCGATTCGTCGCCCCAGCGGATCACCCAGTAGTTGTCCGGCTCCACCAGCATGGCGCCGACCTGGTCAAAGCGCCCAAGCAGCGCAAAAACAAAGTCCCGCACACTCTCCGGCAGCTCCGCGCCGAACAGCACGGTGTCGTCCTGCGGCGAATAGACGTACCCGCCGTTGATGGTGATGATGGGGGCGGTGACCTTCAGCTGCGGCAAAATCTCCGCCAGCGCGCATTTGGGCCGTCCGGTACACAGGGTAAAGGTGCCTCCCAGGGCGATGAAGCGGTTGATGGCCTCGATGTTGTTCTGTGGGATCTCGGTCAGCTCGGTCAGGGTTCCGTCGATGTCCGAGACCAGCAGCATCCCTTTAAAAATCTGTCCGCTCTCCATTGGACAAGTCCTCCTTTGGTCGCAGGGTTTTCAAAAATGATGTGAAGTATTCCGGCAGCTGCGACTCAAAGTAAAGCCGCTCGCCGGTGACCGGGTGGGTAAAACCCAGCGCTCTGGCGTGCAGGCACTGGCCCTGCAGCCGCTTGATGGCCTTCTGCGGGCCGTACAGCTCGTCCCCCGCCACCGGGTGGCCGAGGTAAGACAGATGCACCCGAATCTGGTGGGTGCGACCGGTCTCCAGCCGGCAGCGCAGGTGGGTAAAGCCCTCGTACCGTCGCAGCACCTCAAAGTGGGTGACGGCCTCCCTGGCTCCCTGCAGGCTGCCGTCCGGCTGACGGGCGTCAAGGCGCACCGCCATCTTTTTGCGGTCCTTTAAGCTCCTCCCGATGGGCAGGTCGATGGTCCCGCTGTCCTCCTTGACGTTTCCGTAAACCACCGCCTCATAAAAGCGGTCGACGGTGTGCGCTGCAATCTGTTCACTCAGGGCGCGGTAGCTCTCGTCGTCCTTTGCGCAGACCAGCAGGCCGCTGGTGTCCTTGTCGATGCGGTGGACAATGCCCTGCCGCTCCATGCCGTTGCAGGCGGCAAGCTGTCCCTTGCAGTGAAAGAGCAGGGCGTTGACCAGCGTCCCCTGCTCGTTGCCCGCGCCGGGATGCACCACCATCTGTTTGGGTTTGTTGACCACCAGCAGGTGCTCATCTTCATAGACGATGTCCAGCGGGATCTCCTGCGGCTGCGGCAGGGTGGTTGGGTGGAGGATCTCCTCCCAATCTGGCTCGCCGTCTAGCTCCTCCGGCGGAATGGGCAGTTCTACCGAAACCACCATTCCGGACTTTAGCTTGTCGTTTTTTCCGGCACCCTTCTCTCCAATGCGCACAAGGCCCTGCACAATCCACTTCTGTGCCTGGCTGCGGCTCATGCCGGGGAGACTTTCCTGCAGGAATTTGTCGATCCGCTGTCCCTCCTGCTCCGAGCCCACCGGCAGGGTAATGTTACTGCTCATGGCGCTTGATCTCCTGGCGGATCTCAAAGCGGCGGTGTTCCTTGCGCTCGATGAAGATAAAGTAGATCAGGAACAGCGCCATTCCGACAGTCACACAGATATCCGCCACGTTAAAGACCGGGAAGTTGATCAGGCGGAAATCGAACAGGTCGACCACATAGCCGCCCTCCCGGAACAGCCGGTCGATCAGGTTGCCGGCGCCCCCGGCCAGAATCAGGCTCCAGCTGACCACCATCCACGGCGAGCGCAGCTTGCCGAGCAGCAGCAGAACAAAGATGACCAGCAGCACCGCCGAGGTCAGCACCACCAGCAACAGGCGCTGATTGTTCATTGTGTTGAAAGCTGCTCCAAAGTTCTGCACATAGGTCAGGTGAAAGACGCCGGGAATCAGGGCGATGGTGTCGACCTGACTCAACGAATGCTCCGCCCAGAATTTGACCAGCTGGTCGAGCGCCACCAGCACCGCCGCAATTCCAAGGCAAATATAATTTAACATACGGTTCCTCCTTTTTCAAAAAGGACATAAAAAGCGGTGCAGGAAATCCGGTTCCTGCACCGCTTATCCATCTTAGCCGATAATCGCCGCACAGCGTGCGCAGAGGGTTGGATGCTTTTCATCTTTGCCGACTGTGTCGCTGTAAGCCCAGCAGCGCTCACATTTTTCACCGTGCGCTTTGGAAACGGTGACTTCCAGTCCTTCGGTCTCGGCTGTGGTCTGGGCAACTGCTCCCTGCTCCAGCACAACCTTGCTGACGATGAACACCGGCTCCAGAACCGCCTCATTTTCCTTGAGGAAGTCGTACAGCTCGCCGTCCGCCTTCAGAGTGACCTGCGCTTCCAGCGACTTGCCGATGGTCTTCTGGTTTCTGGCATTTTCCAGCGCCTTGTTGACGTCGTCACGGATCTTGCGGATGCGCTCCCACTTGGCCATGAACTCTGCCGTCTCATCGCCGGCCTTGCCCTTTGGCATCTCGTTAAAGACGCAGGCCTCAGGGTTGTGGTCGCTGGATTTTGGCAGGTTGGCCCAAATTTCCTCGCAGGTGAAGGCAAGGATCGGGGCAAACACCAGCGTCATATCGCGCAGGATGCGGTAGATGGCGGTCTGCGCCGCGCGTCTGGAAACCGAATCCGGCTTTTCAACATAAAGTCTGTCCTTGATGATGTCCAGATAGAAGTTGGACAGGTCGATGGTGCAGAAGTTGTGGATGGCGTGGTAGACCTGATGGAAATCAAACTCCTCATAGCCCTCGTTGCACTCCTTGGCAACCTCGTCCATGCGGGCCAGCGCCCAGCGGTCCAGCTCATGCAGCTGATCGTCTGCAACCGAATCGGTGTCCGGGTTAAAGTCGTAGAGGTTTCCGAGGATGTAGCGCGCGGTGTTTCTAATCTTGCGGTAAACCTCAGAAAGCTGTTTTAAGATATCGTTGGAGATGCGGATATCGGAGTGGTAGTCGGAAGAAGCGACCCACAGACGCAGGATGTCCGCGCCGAATTTATCGGTGACCTCCTCCGGTGCGATGCCGTTGCCCAGCGACTTGTGCATCGTCTTGCCCTGTGCATCGACCACCCAGCCGTGGGTGCAGACCGCCTTGTACGGCGCGACGCCCTTCCAGGCAACCGAGGTCAGCAGCGAAGACTGGAACCATCCGCGGTACTGGTCGGCGCCCTCGAGGTAGAGGTCAGCCGGCCACTGCAGGCCCGGGTGTTCCATCAGCACGGCAGCATGGCTGGAACCGGAATCGAACCAGACGTCCATGATGTCGGTCTCTTTTCTGAATTTTTCACATCCACACTTTTTGCACTTGGTGCCGGCAGGCAGGATCTCGCTGGCCTCGTGGGTCCACCAGGCATCCGAGCCTTCCTTGCGGAACAATTCGGAGACAGCCTTGATCGAAGCGTCATCGATGTGCGCTTCGCCGCACTCCTCGCAGTAGAAGATCGGAATCGGCACGCCCCACAATCTCTGACGGGAGATGCACCAGTCGGAGCGGTCGGTGACCATGTTCTTGATGCGGCCCTCGCCCCAGGACGGATACCATTTAATCTTTTCAATCTCGCGGATTGCGTCGGCCTTAAAGTCCTCTACCGAGCAGAACCACTGTTCGGTGGCGCGGTAGATAATCGGTTTTTTGCATCTCCAGCAGTGCGGGTACTGGTGGACAATCTTTTCAACGGCAAACAGGTTGCCGGTCTCCTCCAGCTTTTTGGCGATGGCCTTGTTGGCCTCGTCGGTGGTGAGGCCCGCAAACTCGCCCGCATCCTTGGTCAGCTTGCCTACGCTGTCGACCGGAACGACAATCTGGATCTGGGGATAGTGGTTGACGCAGACTTCAAAGTCCTCGACACCGTGCCCAGGAGCGGTGTGGACGCAGCCGGTACCGGAATCCAGGGTGACGTGATCGCCGACGATGACCAGCGAGTCGCGGTCGAGGAACGGATGCTGGCAGACAATGTACTCCAGCTCCTTGCCGGTGACCGAGCCGATCAGCTCATAATCTTCGATCTTCGCGGCCTTCATCGCGGCAGGAGCAAGCTCCTTGGCCATGATATAATATTCGCCGTTGGCCTTGACTGCGCAGTATTCATACTCCGGACCCAGGCAGATGGCCATGTTGCCTGGCAGGGTCCAGGTTGTGGTGGTCCAGATGACAAAGTAGGTTTTGGAGACGTCGATGCCCAGCTTGGAAAGCTTGCCCTGGTCGTCCTTGACAGCAAACTTGACATAGATCGAGAAGCACGGGTCCTCCTCGTACTCGATCTCCGCCTCAGCCAGTGCGGTGTTGCAGTCCGGGCACCAGTAAACCGGTTTGAGGCCCTTGTAGATATAGCCCTTCTGCGCCATGTTGCCGAAGATCTCAATCTGCTTTGCCTCAAACTCCGGCTTGAGGGTCATGTACGGATTTTCCCACTCGCCCAAAACGCCCAGGCGCATGAACTGGCTGCGCTGGATATCCAGATAATGCAAGGCGAATTCCTTGCAGATTTTGCGCAGCTCGACCGGGCTGATGTCGCTTGTGACGCCCGCTTTCTTTCTGGCCTTGAGCTCAATCGGCAGGCCGTGGGTGTCCCAGCCGGGAACGTACGGCGCCTGATAGCCGCTCATATTTTTCTGGCGGATGATGAAGTCCTTGAGCACCTTGTTGAGCGCGGTGCCCAGATGGATGTCGCCGTTGGCGTAAGGGGGGCCGTCGTGCAGAATATAGAGCGGCTTGCCCTCGTTGTTTTTGATCATCTTGTGGTACAGCTGTTTATCCTGCCAGTCCTTCACCCAGCCCGGTTCGCGCTGCGGCAGCGCGCCGCGCATGTTGAACTCGGTGGTTGGCAGGTTCAGGGTTTTGTTGTAATCCTGAGCCATTTTCTTTTCCTCTCCTCTATTCTTTATTTCAACTTTATAAAATCATCGGTCGCGATGTTTTTTCCGTGAAAACAATCCCGTCCTCGGGTCGCTGTCCCGCTCGACGTCAAAGCCCTCGCCGAATTTGAGCGGGCCAAACTTGGACTCGATGGAGTTTGCCCCAAACGGGGAGTAAGCGCGCTGGCGGGAGGCGGCAGGCGCCGGCTCTCTTGGGGCAGGCGCGTTCTGGGCGCTGGCAACTGCGAAGGAGGTGGTGTCCTCCATCTCGTCGCTCAAGGCCGAAGTGAAGTCGATCATGCCGTCCTCTTCCTCAAAGCTCGCCTTGGCCGCAGAAGGTTTTGTGCGCTCCGGTTCTGGTTCCGCCGCCTTTTCGACAGGCTGTGGGGCCGGTTCCGGTTCCGGCTGCGGTGCCGGTTCCTCCTGGCGTGGGGCCGGCTGCTGGTGCTCCGGTTCCGGGGCAGGCGCCGGCTTTTCCGGCTCCTCGTCATATTCCGGCAGAGCGCTGATCATCTCCAAATGCTGGCGGTACAGGGTCAGCAGGCGGTTTTTAAATTTGGTAACTTCCTTTTGCATCTTAATCAGAGCCAGCTGCTCGCGCTCAATACTCTTCTGCGCATTTTCCAAAATCTGGTCTGCCTTGGCTCTGGCCTCGCGCAGGGTCTGGTCCGCCTTGGCTTTGGATTCGCGGATCACGCTGTCGCCCAGCTTCTGTGCGCCGATCAATGCGCTGCGCAGGCTGTCCTCGTCCTCGCGGTACTGCTCCACCTTCTCAGCAAGGACCTCAATCTTTCCTTCCAGTTCTTCCTTTTCGGACAGCAGCTGGGCGTACTCCGCCGCCACCTGCTGCAGAAATTCCTCCACTTCGTCCTGTTTGTAGCCGCCCATCTGTTTGTCAAAACGTCTGGAGGCAATGGTTTCCGGAGTCAGCATCTTAGGGTACCTCCTTTATCATTTTCCCTTTTGCCACAAAAGGGATTTATCATAATCGGGTCAAAACCCCTGTACGTTTCTCACACATATTTCCCAAGCGTCAGGTGAAGCCTTCCCTTCTTGCTCACCGAGCCTACCTTGGACAGCACATACCGTCCATAGCCCCGGATGGAAAGGATGTCCCCTTCCCCGACCTCCCGGGAGATTTTATTTTCCTCAAAAAAGTTGAGGCTGACCTGCCCGCCCTCGATCAGGGCGGCGCTCTTTTCCCGGCTGAGGTTGGTCGCCAGGGAAACCGCGCAGTCCAGCCGCAGGGAGCTGACCGTGCCCGTCTGATATTCCAGCCGGTACAGCGGCGGCAGTTCTCCCTCATAGCCCTGCTGCTTTTTGATTCCGGCGCGCCCCACCCGTTCCAGCTCGGAAAGGATCAGCTGCGCCGCGGCGCCGGTGCAGAAAACGACCGCAAAATCTTCGCCGGTCAAAATCTCACCGATCAGTTCCCGTTTTAAGTTAAGCCCCATCAGGGAGCCCAGAATGTCGCGATGGGTGATTGCATCCTGCGCGCGGAAAAACAGCGCCACCCGCTGGATGGGAAACTGCTCCTCCAAAATCGCGCGGTCCATCCCCTCGCTCAGCGCCAAGTAATCGGGAAAAAGTCCCAGCATCCGGCGCGCCGGAGCCTCCTGCGGCACATCAAATCCCGCCCAAAAGCAGACCTGATCCTGCGGAAAATGCTGCCTGCGCAGCTCGATGGCCGCCAGCCGCTGCTCCCGCTCGTCCAAAAAGCGGGTAAAGCACGGCAGGTTGTCCCTCTGCTGCTGCCGTGCCATATCCGCAATCCGCGCGCAGAAAAGGCGGTCCGCCTCCTCACGCTGCGCTTGTCCGTTATTCTTCATCGGTTAAAAGATGACCCCGTTATTTTCCAGCTCATCTAAAAGATCGCCCACAATGTCCACATTGTATGGGGTGATGATGTATGTATTGTTGGCCACACGCTTCATCTGCCCGTTGTTGGCGTAGGCGACCCCGCACAAAAAGTCGATCAGCCGTCTGGAAACATCCTTGCTGGTCTGCTCCAGGTTCAGGACAACCGTCTTTTTCGCATTGAGGTGGTCCGCGATGGAAGCCGCGTCTTCATAGCGTTCCGGCTTCACCAGCACTACCGCCAGCTGGGTGGTGGCGTGGATGTTGACCACCTTGTTGTGCCTGTGGTCAGTCGAAGGAGCGGAAGCCGGCATCTGCTGTTCCTCTTCCTCCTGTTCCACATTGCCCGACTGCATGTCATCATCAAAATCGCTGTCATAGTCATTGTCCGGAATTCCAATCAGATTCCTTAACGTGTCCCTCAGTGCCATAGTTTTCCTTAACTCCTTTTATAATTCCTTTGTCCAAACATCGCCGTACCGATCCGCACGATATTCGATCCACATCTCACCGCTGCCAGATAATCGGCAGACATGCCCATAGACAAAATTTCCATACTGATATTATCATATTTTTTTTGCTTTATGTCAATAAAGAGTTGGCGCATTTGGGAAAAATATTGCAAAACTTCTTCCTCTGTTTCACACACTGGCGGAATCGTCATCAGTCCCCGCACCCGAATGTGCTCCAAATTCCCAGCTTCTTCCAGCAAAGCGGGCAGAAGCTCGGGGAAGATGCCGGTCTTGTTTTCCTCCCGGCCAATGTTAACCTCGAGCAGCACGTCCATCACCTTGCCGATGGCCGCGCAGTGGCGGTCGATCTCACGGGCAAGCTTGATGCTGTCCACCGATTCCACCATGCTGACCTTGTCCACGATCTGCCGGACCTTGTTGGTCTGCAGATGGCCGATAAAGTGAATCTGCACACCATCTTTATGATAGCTGTCATATTTGGCGCACAGCTCCTGGGCCTTGTTCTCTCCCAGCAGGGTGATGCCCGCGCCGATGGCGGCGTTGACCAGCACCGGGTCCACCGTCTTGGTCACTGCCATCACCTGCACCTCGGACGGGTCCCGGCCCGCCTGCAGGGCGGTGTCTCTGACCTGCTGCATAATTGCACGCACATTCTGCGCTACTTCCTGTTCGTTAAGTACCTGCATTGCTTGATTCCACTCCTTTAACCGTATCTTCATCCAACAGTGCTCCATCCTTGAGTTCGGTGCCGCCGCTCTCGAGAATGACCAGATCCAGACGGCTGAGGGTATGCGCATCGTCCGTTCCTGTCCGCGGCTCGCACAGAAGGAAGTTGCCGTTATCCTTGATAATCTCCACCGGCTTAAACCGGATGGTGGTCTTGTCCAACACATAGACGCCCGGCACGTTCTGCTCATAGCGCAGTGCATCTGAGCTGACCCGCAGGCCCGAATAGGTGGTGAAGATGATGTCCACCGACTGCTGGCGCAGCTTGAGCATCCGGTCGCTGACATCCTTGCACTCGAAGATAACCACCGTATTGCTTCTCTCATTGTCGGGGATGATCTGCACCACCTCGCCGGTCACCGTCTGGCCGTTGGCAAACTTAAAGTCCAGCCGAACGCTGTCCCCCAGCTCAAACTTCTGCGCCTGGGTGTTGTCCAGATCAACACCCAGATACCAGACGTGGGTGGTGACAATCTTGCCCACCGCGTCGCTCACCGTCTGAGGCTGGGAGGAGACCAGCTGCTGGTAGCCTTCATAGGTGATGTCCTCCAGCGCCTCGGCAGTGAAGACCTCCTCATAGCCGTCCACCTCCTTGCAGAAGTAGCCGGCCGCCGGCGACTCGACCGAGACGCCGCGCTGCTGATCCTTGACCTGTTCCAGGTAGGAGATCTGGGCGTTGAGCTCGGTGATGCGGCCCTCAAAGGATTCCTCCTGGCCCAGTGCGATCTTTTTGCGGTTGAGCAGGCTGACCAGCTCGTCCTTCTGGTCGCTGATGCCCTCTACCACGCCGTCCTGGACAAAGTCGACAATCTTGCCGGCCTGGTCGTTGATCTCGCTGGAGAGGTTGGACACCGCCGTATAGCGGGTGGCCTTGGCTGTCTGGGCCTTGGTCAGCGAATCCAGCTCGTGCTGAAGCTGCTCGAGCTGGTTGTTGACCGTCGAGACGGTGCTGTCGCTGTACACCGCCGCCACTTCCTCGTTCATCGCCACCTCGTCGCCGTCGGCGCAGTTGTAGACCATGACGCCGCTGGCGTTGACCGGCTCGATGAGCTGCTCGCTGCGGAACACCGTTCCCTGTGCGCGCACAAAGTCGTAGATGGTATCCTCATCCACCTGCTCGGTGCGCAGCTTGAGGTTGGCAAAGCCCCACAGCTGTCCGAACAGATAGATCAGGATAAACGCCGCAAATCCCAGCGCGATCAGCCTTGCGTTTTTTGAGCTTTTCTTCTGATATCCTGCCATCGCTGCCTCCCGTGTGTGTTGCTATTCCTGTGCCGGGTCTTCCGACTGCGCGGGGAGATTCTCCATCAGCTTGACCGGTTTTGTCGGTGTGATGGTGGAGATGGCGTTTTTGTAGACCAGGTTCTGCCGCCCTTCGTTTTCGATGATGATGGTGAAGGTGTCAAACCCCTTGACACAGCCCCGGAACTGAAAGCCGTTGGTCAGGTAAACGGTCACCATGGTCTTGTCCTTGCGCAGCTGATTGAGAAACATATCCTGCAAATTAAGCATATTCTGACCTCCTTGCCAGTATAGTCGGTTGGTCGTCTGTTTTTTGTCGTCTTGTGGCGAACGGTCCTTTTTCTTTTTAAGAAAGCTGCAGCTGCTCGCGCGCAAACTGCGCCATCTGCCGGTGCATCGACTCGCGGTCGGCAAAGTCCTCCGCCAAAAAGAAGCGGTAGCGCTCGTCGCGGCGAAACCAGGTCAGCTGGCGCTTGGCGTAGCGCCGGGTCTCCTGCTGGATGCGCTCCACCGCCTGCTGCAGCTCCTCCTGCCCGTCCAGATAAGCCTGCAGCTCCTTGTAGCCGATGGCCTGCAGTCCTTTGGCGTCCACCTGGTGGTCACGCAGCCATCTGGCCTCGTCCAGCAGCCCCCGCTCCAGCATCTGCTCGACCCGCAGGTTGATGCGGTCATAGAGCTTTTGCCGGTCGCGGAAGCTCAGCGCCATCATGCACAGCCGGTAGGGCGATGGCTGCTGCCGGGACAGCTCCTGGTGCTCCGAGATGGTCTTGCCGGTCGTCTGATAGACCTCCAGCGCCCGCGCAACCCTGCCGATATTGTTGGGGTGAATCCTCTGCGCGGCCTGACTGTCCACCGCCTGCAGCCGCTCCCACAGCGCCTGCGGGCCGTTTTCCTGCGCGTACCGGCGAAGCTGCTCGCGCAGCTTCGGGTCGCCCTGCGACTCGGAAAACTGGATGTTATCGACAAGCGAACTGATATAAAGCCCGGTCCCGCCGACCAGCACCGGCAGCTTTCCCCTCTGGACAATCTCCTGGATTGCCTGCCGGGCAAGCTGGACATATTCCGCCACCGAAAAGGACTGGCCGGGTTCGAGAAAATCGATCAGGTGATGGGGAATCCCCTGCATCTCCTGCGGCGTCGGCTTGGCGGTGCCGACGGTGAGGTGGCGGTAAATCTGCATCGAGTCGGCGGAGACCACCTCCCCATTCAGCTGCTGCGCCAGAAAAACCCCCGCCGCCGTTTTTCCCGAGGCGGTGGGGCCGGCGACGACCACCAGCGGTATCTTCTGTTCCATCCGTTCCAATCCTTCCCTATCCTGATTTTGTCCATTATCCCTGCCGTCCAAACAGCTTTTCCAGCTCATAGCGGGTGAAAATGCGCGCGATCGGGCGGCCGTGCGGGCAATATTTTGCCTCGCTGTCCGAGCGCAGCAGCTGCACAATCTCCCACAGCTCCGGCAGGGTGTTCTTGTCGTTTGCGCGCACCGCGCTCTTGCAAGCTACCGAGTGCAGCAGGTCGTCCAGCGCATGCGGCGTGGTGTCCTTTTTGTTCTGCGAAAGGTCGTGGGCGGTCTGCTCGATGATCTCCTTGACCTCGGCGCCCAGCAACATCACCGGCACCTCGCGCACAATCAGGTCGCCGTCGCCAAACTCCTCCACCAGAAAGCCCGCCTGCTCAAACAGCGGCAGATTCTGCACCGCTCCCTGATAATCCTCACGGCTCAGGTGCACCACCACCGGCTCGAGCAGCAGCTGACGGTCGTCGGTGAAGCGACGCTGCTTTAAGCGGTTAAAGATCAGCCGCTCGTGCGCAGCGTGCTTGTCAATGAGGATCATCCGGTCGTCGCTTTCCACCACCAGATAGGTACCCAGCACCTCCCCGACAAGGCGAAGGTTGTTCTTCTCCTCCTGCGGCTCCGGTTCTGGTTCCGGCTGTTCCCACTCGACAGTAAGCTGCGGCGCCGGTTTGTCGGCAGCTTCCTCCACCAAAGGCTCACGCTCCTGAATGGAGAGACTCTCTTCCGCCGGGGATTTTGGAGCGGCTGGTTGCGGCTGCTGCGGCTTTTGCGCAAAGCGCGGCTCCTCGACCAGCAGAAGCGGATGTTCCCGCTCCCACTGAACCCGCTGCGGGCTGTGGTCGTGGAAGGTCAGCTTTTCTTCCTGACGCACAGTCTTTGGTTTTGCGGGCTTCTCTCCCACCATCTGGCGGTATTCCTGCGCGGTCATCCGCTGGGGAACCTGCTGCTTTGGCTGCTGCTGGCGGATGATCTGCTCGAGCGCCTGCTGCTCCACCTCGGGGCGGCGTTCTAAATCGAACACCGTCATCGGCTTTTTAGATTGCTGCGGCGGCAGCGGGGTGTAATCGCTTTTGGCAAGCGCGCTCTTGACCCCATAGTACACCGCGTCAAAGACCGGGCGTTCGTTGGTGAAGCGCACCTCAATCTTGGCCGGGTGGACGTTGATGTCGGTCTCGGTGAAGGGGATGGAGAGGTTGAGCACGCAGGCCGGGAACTTGCCGACCATAATCGAATGCTTGTACGCCTCCTCCAACGCCGCCCGCGCCGTGCCGCTCTTGACGTAACGGCCGTTAACAAAGAAGGTCTGCATGGTGCGGTTGGAGCGGCTGGCCGAAGGCAGGGTGACATAGCCGCCGACATGGATCTGCCCCTGGGTGTAGTCCACCTCGGCCAGATCTTTAGTAAAGTCCCGTCCAAAGACGGCGTGCACCGCCGAGAGCAGCTTGCCGTCCCCGGGAGTGTGCAGGCGGGTCTGTCCTTCCCGGATAAACTGGAAGGAGATTTCCGGATGGGAGAGCGCGATGCGCTCCACCACCGCCGCTACCGCGTTGCCCTCCTGGACGTCCTTCTTTAAAAACTTCATGCGGGCGGGAGTGTTGTAAAACAGGTCCTGCACCTTCACGGTGGTGCCTGCCGGGCAGCCGGCGGGCTGAACCTGCCCTGTCTGGGCGCCCTCTCCCCGGTAGCAGACCCCTTCGTCCGAGTCCTGTTTGCGGGTGAGCACCTCAACGCGCGCCACCGCGTGGATGGAGGCCATCGCCTCGCCGCGGAAGCCCAGCGTCGCGATGTGGCCCAAGTCCTCCTGGGTGCGCACCTTGCTGGTGGCGTGGCGCAGAAACATCACCGGAACGTCCTCCGGCGCGATGCCGCTGCCGTTGTCGCTGACCCGGATCATCGTGACGCCGCCGTGGCGGATCTCGATGGTGACCTTGCTGGCGCCGGCGTCGATCGAATTTTCCACCAGCTCCTTGACCACTGAGGATGGCCGCTCGACCACCTCTCCGGCCGCGATCAGCTGGGAAACCTCCTCGTCCAACAGTTTGATAATGCCCATCGTCTTCACCTCTTTTCTATCCTGTTGCGTTGATTGGTTTTACTGCTTATCTTCTGCATCGGGGGCCGTCCCGCGGTTGATCTCCCGGCAGTCGGTGCGGCCCATCAGGTAGTCCAGCGAGACGTTAAAGAAGTCCGCCAGATCCACCATGGTGATGGCGTGCGGGTAGAGCTTGCCTTCCTCGTAGTCCTGTATCTGGCGGGGCATACAGCCAAGCTCTGCGGCCAGCTCCTCGCGGGTATAGCCCTTTTCGTTGCGCAGTTGATAGATTCGGTCGGCAAAAAATACCATGACAAAAACCTCTTTCCCTTTAAAGCCTTGCCTTGAGCTCGGAGAGCAGCACCAGCGCCTGCACCGGCGTGATCTTTTCGATGTCGATCTCCTTTAAGCGGCGCACCAGCTCCGAGTCGTCCTTCTGCACCAGCACCATCGGCTCCGGCTGGGCTTTGGGCTTGTGCTTGGGGGAGGGCAGCGCGCCGGATTCCAGCTGCTTTAAAATCTGCTGGGCGCGCTGGATGATCTCCTCCGGGATGCCCGCCAGGCGGGAGACGTCGATGCCGTAGCTGTCGTCGGTGCCGCCGCGCACGATGCGGCGCAGGAAGTAAATCTCGTCGCCGTTTTTCTTGACGGCAATGTTGTAGTTTTTGATGTTGAAGAAGGATTGCTCCAGCTCGGTCAGCTCGTGGTAGTGGGTGGCAAACAGCGTCTTTGCCCCCAGCTTGCGTCGGTTGGCGATGTGTTCGATGACCGCCCGCGCGATGCTCATCCCGTCAAAGGTGGAGGTGCCGCGGCCGATCTCGTCGAGGATGAGCAGGCTGTTTTCGGTGGCGCTCTGCAAAATCTGGGCCACCTCGCTCATCTCCACCATGAAGGTGGACTGGCCCGAGGCCAGGTCGTCCGACGCGCCCACGCGGGTATAGATGCCGTCCACCACGCCGATCTGCGCCGACCTTGCCGGCACATAGGAGCCGACCTGCGCCATCAGCACAATCAGCGCCACCTGCCGCATGTAGGTGGATTTGCCCGCCATGTTCGGGCCGGTGATGATGGCGATCTGGTTTTCCGCCTTGTCCAAGAGGGTGTCGTTTGCCACAAACAGGGTGTCGGTGAGCATCTTTTCTACCACCGGGTGGCGGCCATCCTGAATGTGAATCTTGCCGGAAAGGTCGACGTCCGGCCGGCAGTAGTTCTGCTGGAGCGCCACCGCAGCAAAGCTGGCGTACAGGTCCAGCCAGGCGATGGCGTTGGCGGTCGACTGCACGCGGTGAATCTGCCCGGCCACCTGGGCACGAACCTGATCGAACAGTTTATTTTCCAGCACCAGAATCTTGTCCCTTGCTCCCAGGATCTGCTGTTCCAGCTCCTTTAACTCCTGGGTGATATACCGCTCGCTGCCAGTGAGGGTCTGCTTGCGGATATATTCCGGCGGCACCTGCGACAGGAAGGATTTTGTAACCTCCAGGTAGTAGCCAAAGACGTTGTTAAATCCGATCTTCAGATTCTTGATGCCGGTGCGTTCCCGCTCCTTGGCCTCGATGGAGGCTAGAACTCCCTTGGTGTTGTGGACAATCTCCCGCAGCGAATCCAGCTCCGTGTCGTAGCCGGGGCGGATGACGCCGCCGTCCTTGAGCAGCGCCGGCGGGTCTTCGTCGATGGCGCTGTCGATCAGCGCGCAGATATCCTCCAGCAGGTCGATGTTGTTTAGGATGCGGGTGAGGTAGGCGGACTTCACCTCTCCCAGCGTCTGCTTGAGCTGCGGCAGCTTTTGGGCGGTGGACTGCAGCGAGCGCATCTCCCGCGGGGTAACCGAACCGTAGACGATGCGGGTGATCAGCCGCTCCATGTCGAAGATGTCCTTTAAAATTTCGCGGATGTTGTCCAGGCGAATGCTGTCGCCCAGCAGCTCGCCCACCGCGTTCAACCGTTTGTTGATGGCGGTCGGGTTGAGCAGCGGCTTTTCCAGCACCGAGCGGATTAGGCGCTTGCCCATCGGGGTGCGGGTCTGGTCCAGCACCCACAGCAGCGTTCCCCTGCGCTCGCCGGTGCGGAGGGTTTTGGTCAGTTCCAGGTTGCGGCGCGCGGTCAGGTCGAGGGTCATGTACTGGTCGTCGCTGTACACCTCCAGATGGGTCAGGCTCTCCAACCCATGCTTCTGGGTCTGGGTCAGATACTGAATCATCGCGCCCAAAGCACAGATGATGGCGTCGGAGCCGCCCTTTTCCAGCTGCTCGATCTCCTCCTCGCCAAACTGCCCGGCGGCAAGGGAGCGGCAGTTCTCCCACACAAAATAATGTTCGTCCAGCACCTCTCCAGTCACCTGCAGGCGCTCGCTTAAAAATCTGCGGATCTCCTCGCAGTCTCCTGCGGCGCTGTTGAGCAGCACCTCCGCCGGGGAGAAGCGGCCGAGCTCATTGGTCACCCGCTTTTTCCAATCGGAGAGGACCTGCAGCGCGTACACCTCGCCGGTGGAGACGTCCGAAAAGGCAAGTCCAAACTGATCCTTGCCCGGTTCGCGGTAAATCATGCACAGGTAGTTGTTTGCGCCGGCGTCCAGCATGTTGCTTTCCAGCACGGTGCCGGGGGTGATGACGCGGATGATCTCACGCTTGACCAGCCCTTTTGCGGTGGCGGGATCCTCCATCTGCTCGCAGATAGCCACCTTGTACCCCTTTTTGACCAGCTTGGCGATGTAGTTTTCGCTGCTGTGGTAGGGGATGCCGCACATCGGCGCCCGCTCCTCCAGGCCGCACTCCTTGCCGGTCAGGGTCAGCTCCAGCTCCCGGGAGGCAATCAGCGCGTCGTCAAAAAACAGCTCATAAAAATCGCCCAGCCGAAAGAACAGCAGCTGCTCGAGATACTGCTCCTTCACCTTCCAATATTGCCGCATCATCGGGGAGAGTTTTGTCACATCGACCGGTTTGCTCGAAATTTTTCTTTCCATCCTTCTGTCCTTTCCGTTGTGTCCTGGCGCGGGCTGTTCTGCACAGAGGAGCGGATAAGATTTTGTCCCATCGCTCCCCTCTGCAGAGCAGCCGCCGCTCTTTTTAGGGGTTGATAGAGGGTCAGCCAGCACCCCTTTATTGCGGATACTGGCTGACGATAACGCTCTGGAATTAGTGGCAGCCGGCGCAGCCAGCGCAGTCTCCGCCGCAGCCCTGCTGTGGCTCGATGGTGTCCGGGTCCTCCCCGTTAACTGCTCCGTAAAGGATGGTGCTGATGTAGTTCATCATGTCGTCCACCTCTACCTTGGCGGCATTAAATTCGGCCATGTTCGGGTTCTGCATGACTTCCTGGTAAACCGCTTTGAGCTCACGGTCAAGCTGGTTGAGCTTTTCCGGGTTTTTATTTTCCTGTGCCATCTCGACGCTCAGTTCGGAGCGCTTCATATTGAATTTTTGGATCAGCTGCTGCAGCTCCTCGTCCTTGTCGTTGGCGGTTTTGGCAGCGTCGATTCTCTTATAACGCTCGTCCTGCTGAATCGCTTTGCCGAGCTCCCTTGCCATTGCGATAATATCCATTGTAATCTCCTCCAGAAATTGTTCTATTGCCAGCCCGCTTTTTTGCGGGACGTCAATGCTTATTGTGTGATGAGCTCCCCTTCATATTCCGAACGCAGCCCGCGGGTGATGCGCACCTGCGCAAACTGGCCGGGAGCAATGCCCTCTGCTGGGAAGGTAATAACCATGCCGTTTTCGCACCGGCCGGACATCCAGCCCTCGCGGTGGCGTGCCGGCTGCTCGGCCAGGACCCGCATCACCTTGCCCTCGGCGGCGCGGTTGTCCTCCTCGCTGATGCGGTGCTGCACCGCGATCAGCTCGTTGAGCCATCTGGTCTTTTCCTTGTACGGCACCGGGTCGGGCATCTTGGCCGCGCGGGTACCGGGGCGCGGCGAATAAATGAAGGTGAACATGCACTGGTAGCGCACCTGTTCGCACAGGCTCACCGTCTGCAAAAAGTCCTCGTAGGTTTCTCCGGGGAAGCCGACGATGATGTCGGTGGTGAAGGTGACATCCGGCATCTTCTGCCGGGCGTATTCGATCAGCGAGAGGTAATGCTCGCGGGTATAGTGGCGGTTCATCTGGCCCAGTACCCGATCCGAGCCGCTCTGCACCGGCAGGTGGATGCTGTGGCAGATCTTTTTGCTCTGGGCAATCAGGTCGATCAGCTCCCGGGTGCAGTCCTTGGGGTGGGAGGTCATAAAGCGGATGCGGAAATCCCCCTCCAGCGACTCGATGCGGCGCAGCAGGTCGGTGAAGGTGACCGGCTTGCTCAATCCCTTGCCATAGGAGTTGACGTTCTGGCCCAGCAGTAAAATCTCCTTGTAGCCCATCGTCAGAATCTCCCTTGCCTCCCGCACAATCTCGTCCGGTTCACGGCTGACCTCCCGCCCGCGCACATAGGGCACGATGCAGTAGGAGCAGAAATTGTCGCAGCCGTACATGATCTGCAGCGAAGCCTGCACGCCGCCGCTGCGCTGGATGGGCAGCCCCTCGGCGATGGGGTTCTCCCTGCCCTCTCCCTCATAGCAGTCGACTACGCGCCGCTCGCCCTTGAGCAGGCGGTTGATCATCTGTGGCAGGGTGTGCAGCACATGGGTGCCGAAAATCAGCTCGACAAAGGGGTAGCTGCGGCGAATCTGCTGCACCACCTCCTCCTGCTGCATCATGCAGCCGCACAGGCCGACGATCATGGTGGGATTTTTCTGCTTTAAGCGGCGCAGCTCTCCCACCATGCTCATCAGGCGCACCTCGGCATTTTCCCGCACGGCGCAGGTGTTGTACAGGATGATGTCCGCCTCCTGCTCGCTGACAGCCGGCTCGCAGCCCATATCCAGCAGCAGCCCCATAATCTTCTCGCTGTCGGCGACGTTGCCCTGGCAGCCAAAGGTCTTGACCCAGGCGCGTGCGGGATGCCCCATCCGGTGCTGCAGAAGCTGCCGGTTCTCCCCCGCCAGCTCCCACTGGCGCATCATCTCCTCGCGGGAAACGACCACCGGCGGCTTTGTGTTTGGACGAATCTCCAAGCCCTCAACCTCCAAATCCTCTATCTTGTAAAAAAGAAAATTTTTTATTCTTTTATTATACAAGTTTCCGCCCCTTTCGTCAATGCCGCCTGCGGTTTAGAACCAGCCTGTGCGCGGTAAAATAATTTTAAAATTTTATATCTGTTTTTCTCCAAAGCCCGGGGCATACAGTTAAAAGCAAAAAAGGACAAAGCGAAAAAAGCTACTTTTTGCTCCGCGTAATCTTTGCGAATTGTATTTTTTAAAACAAAATAAACTGTGCGGAATTTTTTAGCATCAGAAAACGTCCTTTCTCTGCAAAAAGGAATTGCAAACCACCGCACTTAATGATATGATTAGTAAAAAAGCAACCTGCCTGCGGGCAGGGCAACAAAGTGGAGAGGTGTTTTTGTATGAAATATTATATCGGCATCGACCTGGGCGGCACTAACATCGTCGCGGGCGTGGTGGACGAGCAGTTCCAACTGCTGGCCAAAGCAAGCGACAAGACCCGCGTGGGCCGTCCGGCTCAGGAAATCGCCCAAACCATGGCGCAGACCGCTCAGGACGCTGCGAAGGCAGCGGACATCGGGATGGACCAGGTGGAGTCGGTGGGGATCGGCTCGCCCGGCATTGTGGACAGCGAGAAAAAGGAAGTGCTGTTTGCCAGCAACCTTTATTTTGAAAATGTCCCGATCGGCCAGATGGTAGAGGATCTGCTCCATGTCCCGGTCTTTATCGCAAACGACGCGGACGCGGCAGCCTACGGCGAATTTATGGCCGGAGCCGGCCGGATGGAGGACGGGCGCCACATCTCCAACATGCTGGCCATCACGCTGGGCACCGGCGTCGGCTCGGGCATCATCATCAACTCCAAGATTTATAACGGCTACGGCTTTGCCGGCGGCGAGCTGGGGCACACCGTCCTGCGCCTGAACGGACGCCAGTGCACCTGCGGCAGAAAGGGCTGTGTCGACATCTACTGCTCGGCCACCGGCCTGATTATGACCACCAAGGAGCACATGGAAAAACACCCGGAATCGCTGATGTGGAAGCTGTGCGATGGGGATCTAAACAAGGTGGACGGCCGCACCTGCTTTGACGCGGCGGCCCAGGGCGACCAAGCCGGAAAGGACGCGGCGGAGGAATACACCACCCAGTTGGCCGAAGTGGTGGTCAACGCGGTCAACCTCCTGCAGCCGGAGATCATCTGCCTGGGCGGCGGCGTCTCCAAACAGGGCGAAAACCTGCTGCGCCCCATCCGGGAGTATATGGACCGCTACTGCTTTGACCGCTACGCCAAGCACCGCACCGAGGTGCGCATCGCGCAGCTTGGCAACGACGCCGGCGTCATCGGTGCTGCGCTGATCGGCCTGCAGGCCAAATAATGGCCGCCCGCATCACCCTGCTGGACCGGCTGCTGCACTTTTTCTGGCCTTCCCGCTGTGCCTTCTGCGGGGAGATCATCGCGCCGAACAAGCACTGCTGCGCACAATGCCGTCAGTCGCTGATTCCAGCGCCGTCCCCCTTCTCGCTGCCGGCGGTCGACTGCGCCTTTGCCTGCGTGGAATACACCCACGACGTGGCGCGGGCAATCCGGCAGTTTAAATTTCAGAATCAGCCGCAGCTTGCCAAAACCTTCGCCTTCCTAATCTGTGAGCGCTTTTCTGAGGAGCTGCTGGACTGCAAGCCGGATTTCATCTGCGGGGTGGCGATGCACCGCAAAAAGCAGCGGGTGCGCGGCTACAACCAAGCCAACCTAATCGCCAAGGAGATCGCGGAAAATCTGGGGCTTCACTATGACGGCGGCCTGCTGGAAAAGACCAGTTCGACCGCCGCCCAGCACACCTTGAGCGCGGCGGAACGTAAATCCAACCTGGAGGGGGTCTACCGCGTTCCCTTTCCGGAGCAGGTGTGCGGCAAGCGGATTCTGGTGGTGGACGACGTCATCACCACCGGCGCAACCATGAGCGAATGCGCCCGTGCGCTGCGCGCCGCAGGGGCTGTATGGGTGGGAGGGGTCTCCTTTGCGCGGCCGGCCTCCCCTGACAAAGAACAAAACCCATAAAAATATCCCGTAAGAAAAATTTTCTTACGGGATATTTTTTTTCCGGATTTTTATCTTGCCTGGAAGCTCTCGCAGTTTGTCTCGCAGCGCTCCTGCGCGCTGTAGCCGCCGATGTTCACCTGGTTGGCAGTGCAGCTGCCCTGGGTGTTGTAGATGCAGCGCTCTGCGGTGCACTTAATCTCGCAGTTCTGGTTCGGGGCATCAAAATGGGTCGCGTTGGAAACCTCGCTCGGGCCCTTTCGCTGGAAGCTCTGGCACTCGGTCTCGCTGCAGCAGCAGGCGCCCTTACCCTGCACCTTGATGGCCGGCTGGCAGCAGCAGTTGCTGCTGTTGCTTGCGCAGCTTGTTACATGACAGGTCAGTTTGCTCATCGTTCATCCTTCTTTCTGAAAAATCATCGATTGGAAAATAGCGGTTTGATGCGGTTGTTTTCCAAAACCAGTTTTCCCTGCCCGCAAAAAAATATTCCGACGGCCTTTGTTTTTGCCCTGCAAAGCGGAAATTTTTTCGTTTTTGCACCCCAGCGCGATAAAAACCGCTCGTAGGTTCTTCTTTTTTTCGGAAATTTATGCTAATATAGAACATATAGAATATTCGTTTTTCCTAAAATTTGATCGATATAGGAGGTTCTTCTTTTGAAAAGACTAATTTCTCTGGCAATCAGCCTTGTGCTCGCCTGTCAAATGGCCCTGCCGGTCTTTGCTCAAGCCGGAACCGAGACGCAGACCACCACTGAAAGCGGTTCGACCCAGCAGCAGACCGAGGCCTCAACCGGAACCGACACCTCAACTCCCACCGAGGGACAGGAAGCCACCGGCGAACAGACCACCGGCAGCACCGAGGTGACCGCCCTGCCGACCATCACCTCGCAGTCCTACATCGTGATGAACGCCGATACCGGCCAGGTGCTGATCTCCCGCTATCCGGACAACAAGCAGTATCCCGGTGACATCACCAAAGTTTTAACCACCGCCTTGGCGCTGGAATATGTGGACCCGGAATCGACCTACACCATCACCACCGAGGATGTCTTCCCAACCTATCCGGAATCCTACCGCTTCAGCAACGGCACCTATGTCGCCATCACCCAGGATGAGGTGGTCAACATCCGCGACCTGCTGTATGCGACCACCATCCAGTCCGCGGACGACACCGCCAACGCCCTGGCCGACTGTGCCGCCAAGCTGGCCAACCGATCGGTGACGTTGGAGGACGGTTCCACCAGCTATACCGCTGGTTTTGTGGAGATGATGAACGAAAAGGTGCAGGACCTGGGCTGCGTCAACACCAACTTTGTCAATCCACACGGGTTGTACAACGACAACCACTATACCACCGCCTACGACATGGCGCTGATCACTCGCTACGCGCTGACCACGCCGAACTTCCTGCAGTATTTTGGACAGACCGAATATTCGATGGACCCGACCAACAAGCAGTCCCTGCCACGAAACTGGCGCCGCAGCAGCGACGAGAGCATGATGCTCACCTCCAGTGACAACTACTACAGCGGCATTTTGGGCATGGAGACCGGCATGACCACCCAGGGCAACTACACCGGCGTTGCAGTGGCGGAGCGGGACGGCATCCGGCTGATCTGTGTGACGCTCAACTGCACCGGTAGCAGCGCCTACTCGCTGCAGACCGACATGACCAACCTGTTCGATTACTGCTTTAACAACTTCACCGCCGTCACCTACACCGCCGAGGAGCTTGCTCCAACCGGCTTCCAGACCCCGGTATACACCACCGACGCGGACGGCAACGTCGAAATGATCGGCACCGCGACCTACTCCACCGATTCAGACTTCACCGTCCTGCTGCACAAGAACTTTACCAAGGACGACATCGTGATTTCCTCAGACATTCCGGGCCGCTACTATGAGGGGCAGGACATGCCCTCCACCCTCACCTTCTCGATTGTCAGCAGCAAGACTGAGGAGGCCATGAGCTACATGGTACCCACCATGACGGCGCTGAAACTCAAGGTCAGTGTCCTGACTTTCAGCGAAGTGGAGGCGCAGCGCCAGCAGGCAAGGCAGGAGCTCTTTAACCGCATCTTCAATATCGTCAAGATTGTCTTCTTCGTCTTTTTGGGGCTGCTGGTCATCCTGCTGATTATCCGTTTCCGCAACAAGCGCAAATACAAAAAGCGCCTGGCACGCAAAAAGGCGCAGGCACGCCGCCGGCAGCAGCTGGCACAGCAGCAGGGCAACCCGCCGCGCCGCAATCCGCCCAGCAACACTCCGCGTCGAAAGCGATGATTCCCGCATATTTGTTCCTGTTTTGACAGCTGAATTTGAGTGGAAAGTTTTTTCCTATCGAACCGAGTAAACAAAAAAACTCCCGTCCAGGGCATCTGCTTTGGACGGGAGTTTTTTGTTTGATTTTTCCCTTTTACTTTAAGAAGCCTTCGACAATTTTGGACTCCGCTTCCTCTGAAGTGAGGCCGAGGGTCATCAGCTTGGTCAGCTGCTCGCCCGCAATCTTGCCGATTGCAGCCTCGTGGATCAGGCTGGCGTCGATGTCGTTGGCGGTCAGCTCCGGCACCGCGCTGACAGTACCGTGCTCCATGATGATCGCGTCGCACTCCGAGTGACCGGCACAGCGGTTGTTACCGTTGATGATCGAGCGGAAGTACTGGTGGGATTCCCCTCTTGCAACCGAGCGGGAAACCAGGTCGGCGCTGGAATCCTCTCCATCCAGGTCGACGGTGAAGTATGTTTCCGCGTGCTGCACGCCGTGGGTCATGATCTTCTCCTTGATGACCAGCTTGGCGTTGGACTGCAGCACCGCCTTGGTGTCGCGCTTGGTGGAATCTACGCCCTTGATCTGGACGGTGTCCATCTCCATGTAGCTGTCCTCCGCCATCTCGATGTAGGTCTGCGGGTTGATAATGCGCTGGCCGGTGCCTTCCCCGATGCCGACGTGCTTTTCCTCATAGCGAACCCTGGCGTTTTTGGAGATGAAGAAGCGGTGGATGCCGTTGTGCTGGGAATCCTCCTCCCCATCCACATGGACGCCGCAGCCCGCGACGATGACGACATCGGAATTTTCTCCGACGTAGAAGTCGTTGTATACCAGGTCGTCCACATTGCTCTTGGTGACGCAGGCCGGGATGTAGACGGTCTCGTGGGTGCCCGGTTTGATGATGATGTCGATGCCCGGCTGGCCAACCTTTGGGATGATGTCCACGTTTTCGGTGGACTGTCTTCCCGCGCAGCCGCCATCCTCGCGGATGTTAAACGCGCCTTTAATTTCTCCGGAAATATCCGAAATCATGCTCAGCAGCTTTTTGGTAATGTCGTTCATGCATGTCCCTCCTGTTCCCTACTGGATATTCGTTTCACTTTTTCCACTGAGGCTGAAACGGCAGTCCTCGTGCAGCAGCTTGGGGAGAATCTCCTCCTTGCTGCCGCGATCGGAGATGCGGCCATCGGCCAGCACGATGATTTCGTCAGCAATGTCCAGAATCCGCTCCTGGTGGGAGATGATGATGATAGTACCGTTATTTTCCTGACGCATGCTGCGGAAGACATCGATCAGGTTGTTAAAGCTCCACAGGTCGATGCCCGCTTCCGGCTCGTCAAAAATAGAGAGCTTGGTCTTGCGCGCCATGACGGTTGCAATCTCAATGCGCTTGATCTCGCCGCCGGACAGGCTGGCGTTTACCTCGCGGTCGATGTAGTCGTGCGCGCACAGGCCCACCCTTCTCAGATAGGAGCAAGCCTCGCTGTCATCGATAGGGTGGCCGGCAGCCAGCTCAATCAGGTCGCGGACCGTGATGCCCTTAAAACGGATCGGCTGCTGGAAGGCAAAGCTGATGCCCTTCTGCGCCCTTTCGGTGATGTTTAAGCCGGTGATATCCTCGCCGTCCAGTAGGATCTGGCCATGGTCAGGCTGGAGGATACCGGCAATCATCTTGGCCATGGTGGATTTGCCGCCGCCGTTTGGGCCAGTGATGACGATAAATTTTCCTGTCTCCACCGTCAGGCTGATGTCCCGCAGAATCTCCTTCTGCGCATTATTGGTAAATTCGTCCTCTACGCTGAGAGAAATATTTTTCAATTCGAGCATATTGTCACTCCATATTCTATTTGAAAATATGTGGATATATTCAACACATCAAAAATACTCCTTTTTGGTCTAGTTGTCAAGTTTTTCCGCCTCGATTCGTGAAAATAAAAAAAGATCCCGCCATTTTCAGGACATTATGCACACCATTTTGGTGTATTATTCATAAAGCAAAAGAAAGAGCCGTGAAGTCTTTCGTTCTTCACAGCTCTCTCTTTGTTTATAAAGGTTTTCTGGTTTTCTTTAATGTAATTTCGCCCGCTGGATTACCTTGGTGGCACCGTTCAGGACGATGTAAAGCAGGACAATTTCAAACGGCAGCGCCACCACATTTTTGATGACGCGCGGACCCAGCGCTCCCCAAAATGGCATTCCATACAGGAAGGAAACCCATACGGTGTTCAGGCAGCAGTTGAGCAGCAGACTGATGGTTGTTTTGGAAAGGATGGCGCGGAAAACCGTCACCCGCTCGCGGTAGAGCACACAGCCATAGATCATGCCGCCCAGCATGGCGGTGAGGGTAAAGCCGAAGAAATAGGCTCCATCCGGCTTGAGCAGATACTTGATGATGTCCCCCGCTCCAGCGGCCAGCGCCGCTGTGAACGGCCCGTACAGCATGCCGAGCAGTGCGGTGATCAGATAGCCCAAGCCAATTTTGATCGACTCGGTGATGCGCACCGAAGCCATAAAGGAGATGACCACGCTCATCGCCAACAGCACCGAAACCCCGGTCAGGGTGTGGACATTTTTCAGCTCCTGTGCGGACTGGCGAAATTTTTGGGGAATCGAAAGCGACATCCCCGATTCTTGCGACATAAAGCTCATAAGAATCATACCTCCTAGCATAAATTTGACAGCTGTACAGACTTGGAGATATGCTCCTTGTATGTTACAGCGGGATGCGAAATACAGACCGCAAACCCCGCCTTTCGAGGTTTTTCGTTCCAGCAACAACTCCCCGTTTGCCGAACACTTAACGCCTGCATTTCTACTCTGCTTATGTCCCCTTCATTATAACACTTTGCTGCGCAATTGCAACTGTTTATCCTTTAACAATTTGTTCTTTTGCACAATAATCAATTTTTTTGATCCTTTATTTTAAATCTTTGTAAAGGAATTTTCTTGTTATTCTGCACAATCCTTTATGCTGCTTTTTAGGAAATACTATAGTTTTCTTCGCAGTTGCACCAATTTCGAGCTTTTTTCTTCTCCTCTCCAGCCAGGCCATTTCAAGAAACTGAGGGATTTTCTTGCGGCTGCTTTTATGCTATAATAAAGGACGTGACAGAGGGAGAAAACCCTTTGAGAAGGAGGAATGACAAATGGAGAAATCGAAGGTTTATTACACCTCAATGAAGGTAAACTCCGGAACGAATCTTCTGAAAAAGTTGGATCATCTTGTGCGTAAGGCGGGCATCGCCAACATTGATTTTGAGAACAAATACACTGCCATCAAGATCCATTTTGGCGAGCCGGGGAACCTTGCTTTCCTGCGTCCAAACTATGCGAAGGTAATTGTCGACCTGGTCAAGAAGCTGGGCGGCAAGCCATTTTTGACCGACTGCAACACCCTGTACGTCGGCCGGCGAAAAAACGCGCTGGACCATCTGGACGCAGCCTATGAGAACGGGTTCAGCCCATTTTCGACCGGGTGCCACGTCATCATCGCCGACGGCCTGAAAGGCACCGATGAAACACTGGTACCGGTCAACGGAGAGTACATCAAAGAAGCAAAAATCGGACACGCTGTCATGGATGCGGACATCATCATCTCGCTCAACCACTTCAAAGGCCACGAGTCAACCGGATTCGGCGGTGCCTTCAAAAACCTGGGCATGGGCTGCGGCTCCCGCGCCGGCAAGATGGAAATGCACAGCAGCGGTAAGCCAGTCGTCAACCAGGCGCTCTGCATCTCCTGCGGAGAATGCCGCAAGAACTGTGCGCACGATGCAATCAGCTTTGTCGATTACAATGGTGAAAACAAACCCGGCAGCCGCGCTGAGCGCAAAAACGCCAAGAAGCGTGCCGTCATCGACCACAACAAGTGCGTCGGCTGCGGACGCTGCATCGGCGCCTGCCCGGAGGATGCAGTGAAAGCTGGTCAGGACGAGGCCAACACCGTCCTCAACTACAAAATCGCCGAGTACACCTACGCAGTCATTCACGGACGTCCCAATTTCCACATCAGTCTGGTGATCGACGTCTCCCCTTATTGCGACTGCCACGCGGAAAACGATATCCCGATTGTCCCCGACGTCGGCATGTTCGCTTCCTTTGACCCGGTCGCTTTGGATCAGGCCTGCGCAGATGCAGTCAACCGTCAGCCGGTGGTCAGCGGCAGCGTCCTCTCCGAAAAGGAGCACTGCCACCACGACCATTTCACCGACACGCATCCAGACACCAACTGGGAAAGCTGCCTGGAACACGCGGTGAAGATGGGCATGGGCAGCCGGGAATATGAGCTGATTGAGGTAGAATAAAATTTCTGTCCACATGATAAAAAAACAGGGCCGCTAAGAAGCGGTCCTGTTTTTATTTTCGCTGGGTGGATCTTAACAGATTATGCGTTTTCTTCGGTGTAGGCTGCAATCTGTGCTGCTACGCCTTTTTCTTCACTGGTGTAGCCGTCCGCTTTGGTGCCCCAGTCTTTCATCTTTTCATCCTGGCTGCCAAACATAGCGCGGCTCTTGGTGTCGTTGTCAATCTTGCTCAGGCACCAACCTACACTGTAGTTGCACGGCAGAGTGAAGACATGCTCCAGCAGATAAGCTTCTGCCTCTGCATAGGCCTGATAACGTGCGTCCAGATCGGTTGTAATCGCATCAGCTGCAGCTACCAGATCACTATATTCCTGATAAGAAGCAATCAGATCTGCGTTAGTCTCATCAGTCTCGGTAATCTCATTGATGTAGGAGTAGTTCTGGGAGTAGTAAGCATTTACGTTTCCGTAAACTTCCTGGCCCAGGTAGTTCTGCGGGTCACCGTAGTCAGCGCCCCAGCCGTTGATGACGAAGGAGTGCAGGTGCGGTGTAACAACCTCAGTGTTGACGCTGGAAATATAGGTACAAATGTTCAGCTTAACATAGTCATCGCCCAGACCATCAGTGAAAGCCTGAGAAAGTACGTTTGCGGTATCCAGAGCGGTCTGGCTGGATGCGGAAATGTAGTAGTCTGCCTCGATTGGGAAGGTTACTCCCAGAGCGGTCAGCTCCTCAATCGCCTGCTGTTTGTACTGTTCTGCCAGTGCGGTATCAACACGGGCCGGGGTTACACCATCGGACTCTTTCAGGCCCATTGCTTCCCGCACCAATTCGGTATACTCGGTACCGTCGGAGGTGTATACCAGACCAGGCATGGTGTAGAAGTTGTTCTCACAAGCAAATGGGTCGATGGCGTTGGTTCTTTTCCAGTATTCGGACAGGTTCAGACCGTAGTACCAGGATTTGCGGAAGGCCTCTGGAACGCAACATCGGAGGACTCTACCATCTTAATGGTAACGGTGTTGAACAGTTTGCACTCGGTATCCCAGTAGAGCGGGTTCTTGGTGAAAACTTTCTCGTTGCCCTGGATGTAGGAGGTCATGGTGTATGGACCATTGTACCACATGTTCTCGTTGTTCATCGCCTGAACTGCGTCTGGACCGCCCAGCTCATCGACCATTGCCTGGGAAATTGGGTACAGGCACTGGTAAACTGCCAGGGTATCAAAGTATGGTTTTTCGGTGATGCAGGTGTAGGTGATGGTGTAATCATCCGGCACATCGACACCGACCATCTCGCTGAACGGAGAGCCTTCCTCCGCAGTCAGCGCCAGCGCTTCTTCTTCGCTCAGGGTCTTGGTGTATTCATAGTATTCGTTTGCACCTTCGAGCATTTCCAGAGGCATGGAAGTGTTGGCGGAATCGTTTTTATAGAAATTCAAAATCCATTCCATACCGGAGGCAAAATCGTGAGCGGTGCAGTCCGCCTTCTCATTGCCGTTGACGTCTACCCATTTTACGCCCTCGCGCAGTTTGAAGGTCCAGGTTTTGCCGCCATCTTCGCTGCCCCATTCCTCTGCAATTCCTGGCTCAAGCGTACCTTCCGGGGTCGCTTCCAGCAGGCCGTCGATCAGGTTGGTCAGGTTCTCACTGTCCTCTTGTCTCTGGCTGTAAAGGATGTTAAAGGTTTCCAGCTCACGGGTCAACAATCTTGGAATATACAGGTCGGTGATTTCGCCCTCTGCTGCTTCTGCAGAACTTCCTGTGCTGCCGTTTTCGCCTTCCGATGCTCCTCCGCCGCTGCAGCCTGTCAAAACAAGTGCTGCTGTCAGCGCCAGAGCAAGCAATCTGGAGACTGTCTTTTTCATATCATTTCCTCCTTGACCACTGGTCATGAAATCTATAGTGAAATCTTCCAAAAAAATTGGCGGATTTCCCATCTCTTTCTGATCTCCCCAAGGCATCCTCACTCATCTGCTTTTTTATTTGCGGATCAAGCAGAAAGCAGGCTGCCTTTTATGTTTGTTTTTTCTATCTTTTCACACTTTTCAGAGAGACTGACCCTATTATATCAAAAAAGGAAACAGGTTGTCAATATGCACTATTTTCTTTATGATACACCATCATTTTTATGCTCATTTATCATGCAGTTTGTCCAATCATTAAGTAAATATGACTAAATTTTGTATTTTAAAATATACTAACTGCAAAAAGGAAAACCGCCCCACTGGACGGTTTTCCTTTTTGTTATTCACTAGCTTTAACGACCTTGTGTAAGCTAATTCACTTTTTTAGGGTTATGCGTTCTCCTCGGTGTAAGCCGCGATCTGTTCTGCTACGCCCTTTTCTTCGCTGGTGTAACCGTCAGAATTGGTAACCCAGTTCTTCATCTTCTCGTTCTGGCTGCCGTACATCGCATAGATCTTGCTGTCGTTGTCGACCTTGCTCAGGCACCAGCCAATGCTGTAGTTACATGGCATTACCAGTACATGATCCAGCAGATAAGCTTCCGCTTTTGCGTATGCTGCATAACGAGCATCCAGATCGGTGGTGATTGCGTCAGCAGCTTCTACCAGTTCAGTAAACTCCTGGTAGGTTGCAAGCAGATCTGCGTTAGTCTCATCTGGTTCAGTAATTTCATTGATGTAGGAGTAGTGAGCAGAATAGTAAGCGTTGTCGTTGCCATAGCATTCCTGGCCCAGATAGTTCTGCGGGTCACCGTAGTCAGCGCCCCAGCCGTTCAGTACGAAGGAGTGCAGATGTGGTACAACAACCTCGTTGTTGCCGCTGGAAATGTAGGTGCAGATGTTCAGCTTGACATAGTCGTCGCCCAGGCCATCAGAGAATGCCTGTGCCAGTACGTTTGCGCTATCCAGAGCGGTCTGGCTGGATGCAGAAATGTAATAATCAGCTACAACTGGGAACTCTACGCCCAATGCGGTCAGCTCCTCAATCGCCTGCTGTTTGTACTGCTCTGCAAGGTCGGCATCGACACGTGCCGGGGTTACGCCATCAGAGTCCTTCAGGCCAAGTTCTTCTTTAACCAGCTGGGTGTATTCGGTACCATCAGAGGTGTAAACCAGACCCTCCATGGTGTAGAAGTTGTTCTCGCAGGAGAATGGGTCGATCGCATTGGATCTCTTCCAGTACTCGGACAGGTTCAGGCCATAGTACCAGGATTTACGGAACGCCTCGTTTGCGATTGCGGTGTTCCAGTTGGTGTCCTTGTTGCCGGAGCCGTCGGACAGAGTGTTGAACAGTTTGCACTCGGTATCCCAGTAGAGTGGGTTCTTGGTGAAAACTTTCTCGTTGCCCTGGATGTAGGAGGTCATGGTGTATGGACCATTGTACCACATATTCTCGTTGTTCATCGCCTTGGTCGCGTCCGGACCGCCCAGCTCATCGATCATTGCCTGGGAAATCGGATACAGTGACTGATAAACTGCCAGGGTATCGAAGTATGGTTTTTCGGTAATGCAGGTGTAAATAATAGTGTAGTCGTCTGGAATTTCAATGCCGACAGTCTCCATAAACTGGGAACCATCTTCTGCATTCAGCGCATAAGCTTCCTCTTTGGAAAGGGTCTTGGTGTATTCATAGTACTCTTCTGCGCCATCAATCATCTCCAAAGGCATGGAGGTGTTTGCGGAGTCGTTCTTGTGGAAGTTCAAGATCCATTCCAAACCAGTAGCAAAATCGCGAGCGGTTACGTCCGCTTTCTCGTTGCCGTTAACGTCTACCCATTTAACACCTTCGCGCAGTTTGAAGGTCCAGGTCTTTCCTCCGTCTTCAGTGCTCCAATCTTCTGCAATTGCAGGCTGCAGGGTACCTTCCGGATTAGACTCCAGCAGGCCGTCAACTAACTGGGTCAGATTCTCGCTGTCCTCAGCTCTCTGGCTGTAGAGCCAGTTGAAAGTTTCCAGCTCACGGGGCAGTGTCTTTGGAATAACCAAGTCAGTGATTTCATTTTCACCAGGTTCGTTGCTTTCAGCAGTTTCACCTTCGGTGGTTTCCGTGCTCTCTGTTGTCCCAGTATTTTCGCTGGTGTCCGCAGGTTCCTCTGTTGTGGTTCCGCCGCCGCAGCCTGTCAAAACAAGCGCCGCTGTCAGAGCCAGAGCAAGCAATCTGGAGACTGTCTTTTTCATATTATTTCCTCCCTTGACCACAGGTCGTTAAGTGTATAGCGAAAACCTTTTAATCTTCATCAATCAAAAGGTCCTAACTACCGATTTTGAATGATTCACATTTTTTTCTTTCAAGATACTCTTTATCTTTTAATAGATAAAGCCAAAAAGAACTAGTTCTTTTTGGAAAAATTGTGAATATTTTGTTTACTTTCTATCCTCATGGAGACTGGTTTTATTATATCAAAAAAGATTCTCGGTGTCAATATGCACTATTTTTTTTATTATATAGAGATATTTTTATACGACATTATCTGTCAAACTCACCAAGTATTACATGAATATTACCAAATTTAAAGTTTATTCATATACTATTTGCAAGAAAAATGATTGCAAAATTCTTGCAAAAACGACCTTTCGCAGCAAAAGAAAAGGCGAAGGAAATTTCATTCCTTCGCCTTTTCTGTGATTTTTAATGAAATTTTTCTTCTGGTTTAACCTACCACTTCTGCTTTGCGGGCTTCCATCTGCTCGGTGGTGTAACCGTTGGAATCGGTCAGCCAATTCTTCATCTTATCGTTCTGGCAGCCATAAATTGCTCTCATCTTGCTGTACAGGTCAATCTTGGTCAAGCACCAGCCAGTGCCGCAGTACTGCGGGATGGACAAGCCATGCTGAATCAGGTAAGCCTCTGCTTTTGCAAATGCCTGATAACGAGCATCCAGATCATCGGTGATCTTGTCTGCTTCTTCCAGCATCGAGGTAAACTCTTTGTAGGAATTGATCAGGTCAGCGGTATACTCGTTTTCCTCAACCAGGTTGATGTTGGTGTAGGTGTTGGAGTAGTAAGCGTTATCGTTGCCGTAGGATTCCTGAACCAGGTAGTTCTGTGGATCGCCGTAGTCAGCGCCCCAGCCGTAACCAAACAGTGCGGAGTGCAGGCTTGGAGCAATAACTTCCTGCTGAGAGCTGGAAACGTAGGTCAGGATGTTCAGGGTTACATAGTCGTCGCCCAGGCTATCAGAGAAGCACTGTTTGAGGACGTTTGCGCTGTCCAGAGAAACCTGGTTGGAACCGGAGATGTAGTAGTCGATCTCAATCGGGAAGGTAACGCCAGCAGCGGTCAGCTCCTCGATCGCCTGCTGTTTGTACTGCTCAGCTTTATCAGAATCCAGACGAACCATCTTCTCGCCGTTCATCTCTGGCAGGCCCAGCTCCTGTCTTACCAGCTCGGTGTAGTCGGTGCCGTCAGAGGTGTATACAAAGCCCATCATGCTGTAGTACTCGTTCTCGCAGGAGAGCGGATTCAGGGAGTTGGATCTTGCCAGATAGTCGGTCAGGTCCAGTCCGTAGTACCAGGACAGACGGAACGCTTCGTTTGCAGCAGCCAGGTTCCAGTTGGTATCCGGGGTGCCGTCCTCGTTGTTCTTGGCATAGTTGAAACGAATCTGATAAGAGTAGTTTGCCGGGCGGGTTTCAACCAGATAATCATAGTATTCGTTGTTCGGGTTGGAGGAGATTGTCGCAATCTGGCTCTCGGTCAGGTCGCAGTAATCAAGCTCGCCGGACTGATACAGCTGGAAAGCGATATCGTTGGACTCCACCATTCTGATGGTGACAGTGTCAAAGCGCTGGCTCTCGGTATCCCAGTAAGCAGGGTTCTTGGTGAATACTTTTTCGTTGCCCTGGACATAGGAGGTCATGGTGTAAGCGCCATTGTACCACATGTTTTCGTTGTTCATCGACTTAACACCATCCGGGCCGCCCAGCTCGTCTACCATAGCCTGTGCTCTTGGGTACATACCAGCCCAGGTAGCCATGGTGTCAAAGTATGGCTTTTCAGCGGTGCAGGTGTAAACGATGGTGTTTGCGTCTGGGGTCTTGATACCGACCATCTGCTGGAAGACAGAATCATCGTCAGCGGTCAGCGCGTAAGCTTCTTCCTCAGTCAGGGTCTTGGTGTACTCATAGTACTCCTCCGCGCCGGCGATCATCTCAAACGGCTGAGAGGTGTGGGAAGATTCGTTCTTGTAGAAGTTCAGTACCCACTCCATACCGGTTGCGAAGTCGTAGGAAGTGACGTCCGCTTTCTCGTTGCCGTTGACGTCTACCCACTTAACACCCTCGCGGATGTGGAAGGTCCAGTTCAGACCGTTGTCCTCTGTGCCCCACTCGTCAGCCAGGCAGGCAACTACCTGTCCCTTGTTGTCGACCTCCAGCAGAGGGTCTGTGAGGTTGGTCAGGTTTTCCAGATCGTTAAAGTTCTGGCTGTAAAGGATATCGAAGGTCTGGATTTCACGGGTAGCCAGTTTCGGGATAACCAGATCGGTAATCTCGTTGCCGGTGCTCTCGGTGCTTTCCGATTCATCGCCGGTGCTCTCGGTTGTCTGCTCGGTGCTGTTGTCGCCGCTGGTGGTTCCTTCATCATTGGAAGAGGTACCGCATGCAGTCAGCAAGAGCGAGGCTGTCAGCGCCAGAGCAAGGATTTTTGACACAATTTTCTTCATAGCCTTTCCTCCTTCGGATAACCTTTTTCTGATAGTAAACACTTTTGTTTTGTCGCTATACTGTTTTCCCTGTATAGCGACAAAGAGCTAGTCCTTTGCTTTAACAGAAAAAGGAAGTCTTCATCACCTTTCAGTTTTGAAGTACGAAAAAGTAAAGAAAATATAATATTTACTTTACTTTTGCTTTATCATAGCAAAAACCAAAAGCAATGTCAATCCTTACAGTTTATTTTTATTAAAAAAATCAAATTTTATGCATTTCATGTAGCAAATCAACTAAAGATGACCGGATTGTAACATATCTATGGCGGGAACAAGAGCAATTTTTGTCTGAACCAAATCCAATTAAAATTTCTTTTTGCTCCTTTCTTCTCATTCTTTCATATTATATGTCAAAAAAGAGCGGCGAAAAGCCGCTCTTTTTTACAGATATTTATGCATTCTGCTGCGCCACGTAGTTTTCAATTTCTTCGGTGGTGTAGCCGTCTGCGTTGGTCTCCCAGTTCTTCATCTTTTCATTCTGGCTGCCGTACATCGAATTCATCTTGCTGTAAACATTGATGCGGGTCAGGCAGTATGGAACGTTGTAGTATGCCGGGATAACCAGGCCGTGCTGGATCAGGTAAGCCTCCGCTTTTGCATAGGCTGCATAGCGGGCATCCAGATCGTCGGAGATTGCGTTTGCTTCCTCAACCATAGAGGTGAACTCCTTGTAGCAGTTGAGCAGGTCACGGGTCGCGTCGGTCTCCTCAACATCGACGATGTAGTTGTAGCCGGTGGAGTAGAAAGCGTTGTCGTAACCGTACATCTGCTGGCCCAGGTAGTTCTGCGGGTCACCGTAGTCAGCGCCCCAGCCACGGATGGTGATGGAGTGGAGTTTCGGGTCAAACACTTCGGTACGCTCGCTGGAAACGTAGGTCTTGATGTTCAGTTTGACATAATCATCGCCCAGGCTGTCGGAGAGCGCCTGACCAAATACAGTCGCGCTGTCCAGAGAGGTCTGGTTGCTTGCTGCGATGTAGTAATCGACACTAACCGGGAAGGTGACGCCCAGAGCGGTCAGCTCCTCAATCGCCTGCTGTTTGTACTGCTCTGCCTTGTCTGCATCCAGACGGACGATGGTCTCGCCGTCCATCTCCGGCAGGCCCAGTTCCTGTTTCACCAGTTCGGTGTAGTCGGTGCCGTCAGAGGTGTAAACCAGGCCCTTCATGGTGAAGCACTCGTTTTCACAGCTCATCGGGTCGATGGTGTTGAATCTCTTGTAGTACTCGGACAGATCCAGTCCATAGTACCAGGACAGGCGGAACGCTTCGTTTGCAATCGCGGTGTTCCAGTTGGTATCTTTGGTACCGTCCTCAGTGTACTTGTCAAAGTTGAAGTGGATCTGATAGGAGTATTTGTCCGCCGGTTTTTCTACCAGATAGTTATAGAACTCGTTGTTCTCGTTGCCGCTGATGGTCTTGAGGTTGGACTCGGTCAGGTCAACGTAGTCGAGCTCGCCGGACTGGTACAGCTGGAAGGCAACATCGTTGGACTCTACCATTCTGACTGTAACGGTGTCGAACAGTTTGGCATCGGTATCCCAGTAGCTTTCGTTCTTGGTGAAAACTTTTTCGTTGCCCTGGATGTAAGAGGTCATGGTGTAGCAGCCATTGTACCACATGTTCTCATTGTTCATCGCCTTGACGCCGTCAACGCCCAGGGAGTCGATCAGGCCCTGAGAAATTGGGTACATGCAGGCGTAGGTCGCTACGGTGTCAAAGTATGGTTTTGGATCGACGCAGTGGTAAACGATAGTGTAGTCGTCCGGGATCTCGATGCCTACCATTTCCAGGAACTGAGAACCATCATCCGCTGTCAGCGCATAGGCTTCTTCCTGAGTCAGGGTCTTGGTCCACTCATAGTATTCGGATGCGCCCTCAATCATCTCGATTGGCATGGAAGTATTGGCGGAGTCGTTCTTGTAGAAGTTCAGTACCCACTCCAAGCCGGTTGCAAAGTCGCGGGCAGTGACATCCGCCATCTCATTGCCGTTCATATCAACCCATTTTACGCCCTCACGGAGATGGAAGGTCCAGGTCAGACCGCCGTCCTCGCTGCCCCAATCTTCTGCCATGCAGGGCGCCAGCTCACCGGATGGGGTTACCTCCAGCAGAGGATCGGTCAGGTTGCACAGGTTTTCAAAGTCCGGCGCCATCTGGCTGTAAAGGATATTGAAGGTCTGAAGCTCTCTGGTCGACAGTCTCGGGATAACCAGATCCTTAATTTCCTCACCGGTCGAGGCGGTCTCTGTCTCGGTCTCGCTGCCGCTCTCCTCCGTTGTGGTGCCTTCGCTGCCGGTGTTTGTGCTTTCTCCACCCTCATTCTCGGTTGTTGTGGTGCCGCTGGAGCAGGCGCTCAGCAGAACCGAGGCGGTCATCGCAACAGCCAACAGCTTTGTCAATGTCTTCTTCATATTCTTCCTCCTTTGCCTTGGTTGAACGCGCGGAAGAGGATCAGACGATCTTTTCTGCGTGTGCCTTCGCCGCGCTTACAGCGCGGCGAAAAATGGCTAGCCATTTTGTCAATTAAAGCAATCGATTCACTTTACCGCTTTAATTTAATTTTATCATATCAAAGTCACCATCTTTTGTCAATAAAAAATATATATTTCATCCGATTACTTTTTGTTTATAGCAAGAATATACAAAAACATATGACATGAATTTTCGTAAATTCTGAATAAGCCTCTGCTTTTTCAGACAAAAAAGCTACAAATTTGATTCCATCTAATTCAAATTGAAAGTATTTCTTATACAAAAAAGCCGAAAGGGATCGTGAAATCCCTTTCGGCTTTTCATCATAAACGGTTTTTCTATTCCGCTGTTCTGTTGTTGTACGCTTCTTCAAAAGCAGCCATTTCTTCTGCGGTATAGCCGTCTACACTGGTTTCCCAGTTCTTCATCTTGTTGTTCTGGATACCGTACATCGCCTTCATCTTGCTGTACGGATTGATCTTGGTCAGAATCCAGCCTACATTGTAGTAGTTCGGGATGGTCAGCGCGTGCTGGATCAGGTAGGCTTCCGCCTTTGCAAAGGCTTCGTAGCGCGCATCCAGATCGTCGTTGATGGCATCCGCCGCCTCTACCAGAGCGGTAAACTCTCTGTAGGCAGCCAGCAGGTCAGCGTTGGTCTCATCCTCTACCAGGTCGTTGACGTTGGAGAGGGTTCTGGTATAGAAAGCGGTATCGTTGCCGTAGGTTTCCTGGCCCAGATAGTTCTGCGGGTCACCATAGTCAGCACCCCAGCCAGAGATATTGATCGACTGCAGCTTTGGCTCATAAACTTCCTGAGAAGCACTGGAGACGTAGGTCTTGATGTTCAGCTGAACATAGTCGTCGCCCAGGCTGTCAGAGAAGCACTGCGCCAATACCGTTGCGCTGTCCAGCGCAGTCTGGTTGGAAGCGGAGATGTAGTAGTCAATGCCAACCGGGAAGGTGACGCCCAGAGCGGTCAGTTCCTCGATCGCCTGCTGTTTGTATTCTTCCGCTTTGTCCGCGTCCAGTCTGACCATGCTCTCGCCGTCCGCTTCGCCCAGACCCAGCTCCTGTTTTACAAGGTCGGTGTAGTCAGTGCCGTCAGATGTGTAGAGCAGACCCGGCATCGAATAATAGTTGTTTTCACAGGAAAGCGGGTTGACCGCATTGGTTCTGCTGTAGTATGGCGTCAGATCCAGGCCGTAGTACCAGGACAGGCGGAACGCCTCGTTGGCAGCTGCGGTGTTCCAGTTGGTGTCCGGAGTGCCGTCCTCGTTGAGCTTGTTGTAGTTGAGGTGGAACTGATAGGAACGGAAGTCTGCCGGCCACTCAACCATCTGGTCGTGATACGGATTGCTTTCATCGCCGCTGATGGTCATGACGTTGGATTCGGTCAGCGAAACTTCATCGATCTCGCCCGACTGATACAGCTGGTAGGCAACATCGGTGGATTCTACCATTCTGATCGTGACGGTGTCAAAGCGGGTGCACTCGGTATCCCAGTAAGACGGGTTTTTGGTGAACACCTTTTCATTGCCCTGAATGTAGGAAGTCATGGTGTAGCAGCCGTTGTACCACATGTTTTCATTGTTCATCGACTTGATGCCGTCGATGCCCAGCTCATCCACCAGGCCCTGAGCCAGCGGATACATGCAGGTGTAGGCACAAACGGTATCGAAGTATGGTTTTTCAGTGGTGCAGTGATAAACCAATGTATAATCATCCGGCGTCTCAATGTTGACCATCTCACGGAAGACAGAGCCCTCGCTGGCATCCAGCGCATAGGCTTCTTCCTGGGTCAGGCCCTTGGTGTATTCATAGTACTCCTCGGCGCCAGCAATCATCTCCATCGGCATGGAGGTGTTGGCCGAATCGTTCTTATAGAAGTTGAGCACCCACTCCATTCCGGTTAAAAAGTCCTGAGCGGTAACCTGAGCCATCTCGTTTCCATTGACATCTACCCATGTCGCGTTGTCGCGCAGGTTGAAGGTCCAGGTCAGACCGCCGTCCTCGGTGCTCCACTCCTCTGCGATGCAAGGAACCAGCTCGCCGTAGTTGTTGACCTCCAGCAGGCCATCCCAGATGTTGGTCAGATACTGGGTGTCCGCAGAAGTTTCCTTTTTTTCATAATGTTCCTCCTTAAGTATAAGAGTCAAAGATCATAAAATCTGCCCCAGTAAAAAATCCTCCCAGGCAGATGATCCCACAGGCATAAAGAATGTCAGAAAATTGTATGTTTTTACTTTACTGTCTAATAGTATCAGATTAAAGTGCCGCTGTCAAGTTTTTTATGGAAATTGTCATGAAATCATCCATATAAAAGCTGAATTTCGGTTTAAATGTATAATATCTTTTTACTTTTTTAAGCGAATTTGTGATTAAAAATTTTAAATTACATCATTAAATTCTTTTTTATTGTGACAGTATCCGCTTTCTTTCAGGAGAAAATATCAGTGATTACTAAAAAAAACAGACGGCATTGCCGTCTGTTTTTTTTAGTCTATTTGGAACTTGCGTGAGCGGCAACATCCTCGGCAAGGTCAGCCTCGGTGTATCCGTTGGAATTGGTCTCCCAGTTTTTCATCTTCCAGTTCTGGATACCATAAACCGCATTCATCTTGCTGTACGGATTGATCTTGGTCAGCACCCAACCGATGTCGTGATAGATCGGGATGTTCATCGCGTGGTCAAGCATGTAAGCTTCCGCCTTTGCGTAGGCTGCGTAGCGCTCATCCAGGTCGGTGACGGCGTCCGCTTCGTTTACCATGTTGGTGAACTCGTTGTACATATCCAGTACAGGCTTGGTGACATCGTTCTCCTCCAGGTCATTGACGTTGGAGACGAGGTTGGTGTAGAATGCGTTGTCGTTGTTGATGGTTTCCTGGCTGAGGTAGTTCTGTGGATCGCCGTAGTCCGGAATCCAGCCGGTAACTGCAATCGACTCAAGCTTTGGATCATAAACTTCCTGCTGAACGCTGGAGATGTAGGTCTTGATGTTCAGTACAACAAAGTCATCACCCATGCTGTCCGAGATGCACTGAGCCAGTACGGTTGCAGTATCCAGAGCGGTCTGGTTAGAGCCAGCGATATAGTAATCCATCTGAATTGGGAAGGTGACGCCTGCAGCGGTCAGTTCCTCTTTTGCTTTCTGTTTATATTCTTCTGCCTTGGTTGCGTCTACACGTGCTGGGGTCTCGCCATTTTCAGTGATGCCAAGTTCCTGTTTTACAAGCTGGGTATAGTCTGTACCGTCAGAGGTATAGCACAGGCCATTCATGGTGTAGGTGTTGTTCTCACAGCTCATCGGGTTGATGGCGTTGACGCGGCTGAAATATGGAGTAAAGTCGATGCCGTAGTACAGCGCTTTGCGGAAGTTTTCATTTGCAACTGCGGTGTTCCAGTTGGTGTCCGGGCTGCCGTCTTCCAGCTTCTTGTCGTAGTTAAACTTCATCTGTGCGGAGGTGAAGGTCTTCTGCCACTCCACCAGCTGATCATGGTACGGATTGCTCTCGTCGCCAGAGATGGTCTTGATGTTGCTCTCGGAGAGCTCAACGTAATCGGTCTCACCGGACTGATACATCTGGTATGCGATCTCGTTGGACTCTACCATCTTGATGGTGACGGTGTTAAAGCGGGTGCACTCTTTATCCCAATATGCCGGGTTTGGAACCAAGGTCTTTTCATTGCCCTGTACATAAGAGGTCATCAGGTAAGCGCCGTTGTACCACATGGTGGTGTTGTCCATGCCCTGTACGCCCTCTACGCCGAGTTCATCGACCATGCCCTGCGACATTGGGTACATGCAGATATAAGCTGCTACTGTGTAGAAATATGGCTTCGGAGCGGTGCAGTGATAAACCAGAGTGTAATCATCTGGAGTATCGATCTTGACCATCTCACGGAACTTAGATCCTTCGCCAGCGTTGAGCGCATATGCCTCTTCTTCGCTCAGGGTCTTTGTATATTCATAGTATTCTTTTGCTCCCTCGATCATCTCGCTTGGCATCGAGACGTTTGCCGAGTCGTTCTTATGGAAGTTGAGGATCCACTCCATACCGGTCAGGAAATCCTGAGCAGTACATTTCGCTTTCTCTTCGCCGTTGACGTCTACCCAAGTGACATCATCGCGCAGATGGAAGGTCCAAGTCTGGCCGCCGTCCTCGCTGCCCCAATCGGTGGCGATGCACGGAACTGGCTGGCCGTTGGTATCGACCTCTACCAAACCGTCCACCATGTTGGTCAGGTACTGGACGTCCCTCTGCGACTGCGAATTCAGTAGGTTGAAGGTAGAAATTTCAGTCGATGCCAGGTGGGTCAGGACTAGATCGGTAATCTCGTTCTCACCTGCCTGTGTGGACCCTTCGTTCTCTGCTGCACTCGCGTTTTGTTCATTGGAAGCGCTTGTCTGTTCGTTGGAAGCGCTGCCCATAATTCCGCAACCGCTCAGCACAGAAGAAGCCGCCAATGCTAACGCAATCAATTTCATTTCTACCCGTTTCATCTTTCTTCCTCCTTTGAGCTTTTTGCTACTTTTTTTCTTTCGGGTTCAATCCTCTATTCTTGCAAATAAAACATCGTTTTTTCTGTACAGCTTTTCGTGTGTTTTATTATGGGCTTTAGTATATCAAAGCGATAAAGCAAAGTCAATAGCCCCGCGCCACTTCCTCTGTTTTGAATATGTTTCAACAGGTTAAAGCGCGAAAAATTTGACTTTTTTGTTAATAGAATGGATAAATTGAATATTTTGTAGCGTATTTTTTGTCTTTGATGAACAAGAAATATTCACAATTTAACGCTCGAAAGTGCTCTTTTTCGCCCTGCTTTCACTATAAAAAGCGTAAATTTGTTTATTTTTCTCTCTTGAAAGATAAAAAAACAGGCAGACAAAACTGAAGTGACCCCGAAAAGTTAGACAATATTTTTGAAGAAATTGTTCAAGCAACCGAAAGGGCTTGTTGTCTGTGAAGA
>PPYE01319694.1_pt1 | contig 79784 bp, 44 predicted proteins | sample 1559881 | NCBI WGS metagenome assembly PPYE01 (sample SAMN08240022, study PRJNA423297) | Human gut metagenome, whole genome shotgun sequencing project. | reverse complement strand
AAATATAACTTTCAATTTATAAATTATATACAATAAACATTTGCAAATGATATTATAAACACAATTACTAACTTAAAATTTTGAAATTATGAACGAAGAAAAGAAAAATCTGGAAAACAATGAAGAAGAAATTCTAAATTCTCAGGAGAATGAACAAATAGAAGGTGGTGTAAGGGGTGAAACAGGAGCTCAATCCTTTGGGCAAGTTGATGATTCAGAAGATGGAGGAGGATGCGATTGTCTTTGTTTCTAATCATTTTTCTGAATTTTGTAGCCAGGAAATTTATTTTCTGGCTATATATAAAAAATAAATATTCATGAAAACAAGTAATTATAATTTTACACTAAAAACTTCAACAAAAAATTTGATATATAATTCTATATCTGATAGCTATGTGTCAGTTACAGATAATATACTTGAACTATTAGAATCCAATAAATTAGATAAAATAGGAGAAGAAGGATTGAGTATATTGGAAAAAGGCAATTTTATAATATCAGATAATTTTGATGAATATCATTTTTTGGAAGAGATTTATACAGAAACTATAAATTCCAATACTTACCATTTGACATTATTACCTACATTAGATTGTAACGTAAATTGTTGGTATTGTTTTGAAAAAAAAGTTGAAGGATCAAGGTTTAGTAAAGTAATTAAAGATTCAATTCTTAAGCATCTTGAGGTAATAATAACGACAAAGCCTAATATAGAGTATTATGTGATAGAATTTTTTGGAGGAGAACCGTTACTTGATTTTGAAAATAATCTCCAGGCTCTATTAATTGATATTAATGATTTATTGAAATATCACAATAAAATCTCATCTTTCCTTTTTGTAACAAATGGATTATGTATTAATCCGCATATTATCCAACAATTTAAAGGGCTTAAGGTTAAATTCCAGATTTCCATAGATGGATATAAAAAGAAGCATGATTCCATAAAAAAAATAAAAAGTAATGAAGTGAAAAGTTCATATGATTTGGTTATGGGAAATATCCGTTTATTGACTTCTAATCTAGATACCCATATAAATCTTCGAATTAATTATGATAATAATACTTTAAAATATGCATCTGAAATTATAGAATCGATAAAAGATGTTCCTAGGAATAAACTTAGTATTCATTTGGAACGTGTCTGGCAAACAATAGATAATAACACAAAAGATAATCAGGAATTAAAAAGATTTATTGAAGCATTTTTATCAAATGGATTTTCAATATCCTATCTTAATCTCTTCCACAAAGGATACACTTGTAAAGCTAGTAAAAGCAATCAAGCAGTAGTTACTTATGATGGAAATGTATATAAATGTTCAGGACGAGATTTTGATATACAGTCTAAGGAGGGGGTGTTAAGGACAGATGGTGTAATAAAATGGAATACTGAAAAACTTAATAGGAGACTTGATATTAAAACTTATGATAATACCACGTGCAAAAGTTGTAAGTTATTGCCTTTGTGCTGGGGACCTTGTTGTCAAAAACAATTAGAGATGATTCAACGAGGAACTAATATAGAAAATTTGTGTCAATTGAGAAAAATAGAAATTCCTCTTAATGAATATTTATTGTATCGTTTTATGAGTGAAAAGAACAGGATGAAACAATAAAACAAGAGTTTACTGATATAAATATTGAGTTTCCATTAAATGTTTTTATAATAAGTAAATTCTATATGTATGAGAAAAATATTATTTTTTTTTATCATATGCTGGTGCCCTTTTCAATTATATGCACAAAAAAACGCAATAAAGGGATGTGTTCTTGATCAACAAAAGCAACCTATTATTTATGCATCTGTAGCATTACTCGCGTCTGATAGTTTAAGCCTGGTTGCAGGTACAATAACTGATGATTTAGGAAACTTTGAATTACAAAATATTCCTCCTGATCAATATTATATTTCATTAAGTTATATAGGGTACAAACCCTTAAAGCAAAAAATTGACTTAACTTCTGATCAAGAACATTTTTTTATTCTTGAAAATGAAAATTATATGCTTGATGATGTTGAAATTACTGCAAATAGAAGTGATTTGGTCAAACACTCAGCTATTGGAAAATCATTTATGTTATCTGAAAGCGCAACTAAAAAGAAAAATATACTGGAGGCAATGCAAGAGATACCCGTATTGGATATAGATCCTAATACAAGAAAAATAATGATGATTGATGGCAGTAAACCACTTATTTTAATAAATGGCATGAGAAGAGAAGGAGGGATATCTTCAATAAATGTTGAAGATATTCTTTCTGTTGATGTTGCTCAGACTGCATCTGCTGAATTTATGCGGGAGGGATATACGAGTGTAGTAAACATAAGGACAAGAAAGAAAAAAGAATCATATAGAATGTTTAATGGGGGTTTTTACACTCATCCTCTTATTCATTTTGGACTTGCAGATGGTTCGTATGAATTTGGTAATACAAAATATTCACTTTACTTTTCAGCACAAAGTTTTGCCTTTCTTAATAATAAATCAAATATAACAGAAACAACTAAAACTACTAATACCCTCCGTGAAGCAGTTTATAAAAGAAGAGCAAATTATTCAGACAGTTATTTTGTGTTAGGAGGTGATTTGAAATGGTCTGATTCTGATTATAGTTCGTTTAGTGTGGCTTTTACTTATTTACCTCAGAATAGTCATTCAAAAGGTGATGTCCAGATATCAGATTACATATTAGATGAAAAGGCTAATTATAAATATATAAGAGATTATAATGATAAATCTAAAGGTGGTTCACTAAACATTTATCATAAGCATACTTTCTCCGGATCAGCTATTGACTTTTTATTTTCAATTCATATCAACGATAATAAAAATAAGTCTTTTCAAACTGAAGAAAATGAAAAAGAAGAGATTTTTAAAAATTATAATTATCATAATAAACGTACAAGTGGGAATTTTTCTCCGTCTTATCAGTTCTCTATATGGGGTATTCAAACAAAATTTGGTCTTAATACATTTTATGCGTATAATAAAATAGTTAATAATACTACAAGAAGTAGCGAGTTTGAACATAAAGAATGGAATCAATACACCTATTTTGATATTAACCATACATGGAATAAATTTTCTTTGTCGGCTTCTATAGGCATTGATGCTGTTTTTAGAAATGTAGAAAATAATAGGAATGAATACATAAACTTTCGTCCGGTATTTAATTTAGGTTATAGAAGTAACCAATATCATTCCTTTAGTTTTAACTATAATATGCAGGCTACTTCTCCAGACATAATTCAATTAAATCCTTTTAATACTTCATCGGATACTCTTTCTATAATAACCGGAAATCCTTATTTAAAACCTTATCAAACACAAAATTTTAGGTTAAATTATACGTTCACAGGAAAAGGATTATATATAGAACCTTTTTTTACTTATAAAATAACTAATGATGCGATTGTTACAACCGGACATTATAATTCTAATGGTCAGTATGTTGAATCCTTGATCAATAAAGAAGATTATTATTTATGGACAGTGGGTAGCATATTCCGATATTCTATTAATAAAGTTGGCTTTATTGGTTTGAATGCGGCTTATAATTCTATCCGTTTTCCTGAAATATCACAAAAAGATAATTATTTTACAGGAAGAATTAATCTTGGGTTGAATTTCAATAAAATAAGTATTTCCGGTTCTTATCCACTACCAAGCAATATTTATGGAAAATACAAACGTTATTATTCTTCACCGGATTCAAGGCTATCAATTTCTTATGCAGTAAATTCGTGCTTAGATATTTCTATAAGAATGCGTTATATACTTTGGAAACATCATACCGAACGTTGGACAGACATGCCAAATTATTCTTATCATTTTGATAATCAGTTTAGTAATCGGGGTAATATTATTATGTTCGGTATCAGATATAGAATGCAGCACAAGAAAACTCCATCAAAACAAAATAAACTACAGAATATAGATAGAGGATTCAGGGTTATACAAGAATGATATTGTCAAAACAAAAAAGCTGAAACTATGAAATTCCCCTTCTACAAACAGCTCGACGCAATGGACTGCGGCCCTACCTGCCTCCGTATGATTGCAAAACACTACGGAAAGAAATTCTCCGTACAGCAATTGCGTGATCAATCCTACATCCAGCGTACCGGTGTTAATATGCTTGGTATAAGCGAAGCAGCAGCCAGTATCGGTATGAGAACTACAGCTATACGTACAACCATTGACAAACTAAAACAACAATCTAAAATACCTTGTATCCTGCACTGGAATCAAGTACATTTTGTTGTACTTTATAAAATAGAAAAGAATAAAAACAAAACCTGGTTTTACATTGCAGATCCTGCTCATGGTTTATTGAAATATGAAGAATCAGAGTTAAAGAAATGCTGGATAAGTACGTCCCAGGGAGGTATGGAAAAGGGAATTGCTATGCTTCTGGAAGTTACTCCCCAATTTTACGAAACCGAGCCGATAAAGTACGAGCGGCTTTCCTTATGGTATCTTCTCAGATATGCCCGTCCTTATAAAAAGATGGTGGTACAGCTCATTTTAGGGCTTTTGGGTGGTAGTCTCCTTCAACTCATATTTCCTTTTCTTACACAAACTATCGTCGACCAAGGTATTGGACACCGTAATTTAAACTTTATACAGCTGATCCTGATTGCCCAATTAATGCTTGTGTTCAGCCGTACACTCATTGAGGTAATCCGCCGTACCATTTTATTACATATCAGTACCCGGATCAATGTCTCACTTATCTCTGATTTCCTTGCTAAGTTAATGCGCCTTCCTATGCGTTTTTTCGACAGTAAACTGGCAGGAGATCTCATCCGGCGTATTGAAGATCATCAGTATATAGAAGTCTTTCTTACACAATCTGTGTTGAATATTCTTTTTTCAACAGTTACTATAACGGTTTTAGGTATTGTATTAGCAATCTACAACTGGACCATATTCCTCATATTCCTTTTATTCAGTTTAATGTATATCGGTTGGATCAAATTATTTATGCGAAAAAGGGCAGACCTGAATAAGAAAAATTTCGATCAGATGTCTGTCAATCAAAATAATCTGATGCAGCTTATTTATGGAATGCAAGATATTAAATTACTAGGCTGTGAACAACAAAAACGTTGGGAATGGGAAAATATACAAGCATCGCTCTTCCACATAAACATCAAATCGCTCAATTTGGAACAATGGCAACAAGTGGGGGCGGTGCTTATTAATGAAGTAAAGAATATATTGATAACCGTACTTTCAGCTACTGCCGTATTAAATGGCGAAATTACGCTAGGGATTATGTTATCCATCCAATATATTATCGGACAAATGCAGGGACCTATCCATCAATTCGTCAACTTCATGAGGGAAGGGCAGGATGCACGGCTTAGTTTGGAACGTTTGGGGGAAATCCATGGCAAATCCGATGAGGAAGTAGAAGGAGAGGAGTATATTGATAAAGTTTCCGGAGCTGATTCAATCGCTTTACAGAACATCTTTTTCACATACGGTTCGGAAAAATCAAAGAAGATTATCAAAGGGCTTACATTAGATATCCCTGCCGGCAAAACAACAGCGATTGTGGGATTAAGCGGTAGTGGAAAAACTACTTTAATAAAATTGATGCTTGGGTTTTATCCACCTACCGAAGGAACCATAAAAGTAGGCGATCAGTCTTTGCAGAAAATCAGTTTCAAAGAGTGGCGAAAACATTGTGGTGTAGTGATGCAGGAAGGATATATTTTTAGTGATACGATAGCAAATAATATTGCTCCCGATAGTGTTGAGATTGATAAGGAACGTTTGTTGTATGCCGTTGAGATGGCTAATATCAGGGAGTTTATAGAATCGTTACCCTTAAAATACAATACCATGATTGGTAATACAGGCCAAGGGTTAAGTCAGGGGCAGAAACAACGTTTACTTATTGCGCGGGCTATATATCGGAATCCGGATTATTTGTTTTTTGATGAAGCTACCAATGCATTGGATACGGACAATGAAAAAGTAATTCAGAATAATTTAGACCGTTTTTTCAAAGGCAAAACTGTTGTTATTGTTGCCCATCGCCTCAGTACAGTGAGAAATGCGGATAATATAGTGGTGCTTAAGGAAGGTAATATTGCAGAAAGCGGCACACATGAAGAATTGATCTGTCTACAGGGAGATTACTATGGTTTGGTGAAAAACCAATTGGAGTTGAACAATTAAAAGTTTGCATATATGGTAGAAATTTACAAACCAGATCCTGAAAAAACCGATAAAGTAGAAATTTACAACCGGGAAAATAACGATATGTTGGGTGACCCGCCTAACTGGCTTATCCATACCGGAAGTTATATTGTATATAGCCTGATTGCGTTCCTTATAGCTGGCACTGCTCTTTTTAAGTATCCGGATGTAGTGAAGCAGAATGTTGCTATTGACGATATGGCAAATGTTGAGTGGGTTACAGCTAACAATACAGGAACTATAGATCGTTTTTTTGTAGAAAATGAATCCCGCGTAAGTCGTAATGATACATTGGGGATATTAAAAAATACAGCTTCCATGGATGATGTACGAAGATTTTGTCGTGTATTAACTAACGTGGAGTGGTATTACCGCACAAATGATATTTCGTATCTCCGTAATTATCCCTTTGATCTTATTATGGGTGAAATGTCTGGAGCTTACGAGCAATTTACTCAGGCAGTGCGTACGTGTGTAATTTATAAAGAATTTGATCTTTATCCCCAAAAGAAAAAATATCTGGAGGAAGAGTTGAGAATACTCCAGCAGAGTGGTGAAGCGACCGAATTAGCTATATTGAAAGTGAAACGGGAATTGTTTGAACTTGAAATGAATCATAACATGGAAATAGCTAAAAACCATCGGTTATTGGAGCTTGCATACGAAAATATGGTAAACAGCCTGAAAACCTGGGATGCGAAATATCTGATTAAAAGCAATAGTGATGGCATAGTCGTTTTGGGAAAAAGCTGGAGTATGAGCAGATATGTAAATGAAGGGGATACCCTCTGTTCTGTTGTATCCGAACGTAAAGGATATCCGGTAGGACATATCAGGCTTTCTCAGGATGAAGTAGCTGAAATAGTACCGGGTAATAAAGTAAATATTGAGTTGACAAAATACCCGGCCCATTCGTATGGATATCTGTTAGGGGAGGTATCTTCTATATCTTATGTACCCTATAACAGGATGTATGCCGTAGAAGTCTCTTTACCCTCTGATCTTACGACAACAGCCAGAAGGGAGATAAATTATGAAATAGGATTATCGGGTAAAGCAGAGATTATCACATCCAGCAGGAGTATTTTAAGTCGAATTTTTACTCCGATCTATCAATTATTTAAGCAGCGGCAATAATGTATTAACTTAAAAACAGATGTAAAATGAAAAAGAAGAGAAACAAGTTTTTAAATCCGGAAGAATCTTCAAATGAGATATCTCAAAATGAAAATTATGAATCGGACGAATTATTAGATCTAGATGAATTATTGAGTGTAGAAGGTGGAATAGAAGATGATAAAGGACTTAAACCCTGCGGACTGGGTTGCTATACAGGTGGATTAGTGAAAGGTTTTTCTGAAAATGAAGATCACCCGCAATAAGACATACATTCTTAATCCTGGTTATCAGCTAAGGCATGACATACACCGGATTGTGCTGTTTTCAAAGACTGAGGTTAATGAGAATAGTTCGCAAGAGTGGTGTTCTTTTATACATCCCATTCAGGCCGGTATGCTTAGTTTTTTTACACATAACCGGAACTATGAAGAAAACCTCCGGCTACTTAGCAACTATTTTAGTAGAGATACGGCTTATATAGAAAAGGCCGTATCTGCATTTATTAAAAATCCGGAACCCGTTTTTGCCCAATGGAAACAGCATAAAATATATTTTCCTTCTAACATACTTATCGAAAAGGAAACAGCAGAAAAGGAATATAATTATCTGGAATTTACGCCCGATTATTTTTCATGCCGAAAAATAGACCTCACTTCCCGGAGGTTATATACAGGTCCTTTATTATTAACTTTCATGTTAACAAACCGCTGCCTGACTAACTGCCGGTATTGTTATGCCGACACTTCTACCCATATTAATCAGATGTTACCAACTTCCCGTATTCTGGAGTTGATACGGGAAGCAGCAGATTTAAAAGTCAGGGAAGTAAATTTGATAGGAGGGGAAATATTTCTCCATAAGGATTGGGATATAATTCTAAGGGAACTTGTAAAATATAATATTGAACCGGAGTTTATATCTACAAAGCTACCACTAACAGCAAATCATCTGACTAAAATAAAAGAGACCGGATTTCGTAATTTGATACAAATTTCTCTTGATGCACTTGATGAGAATATTCTTAGCTCTAGTCTAAGAGTGCATGTTTCGTATCGGGATAAAATGAAAGAAAGTATCAGGTTACTTGATAAGAGCGGTTTAAAATATCAGGTCTCGTCAGTCCTTACTTCATATAATGATAGAAAGGAGGTTTTTGATGAAATCTTTAGTTTTTTATCAACTTTAGAATATTTACGTGACTGGCGCATCAATCCGGTTAGTAATTCCATCCATATTAATTACCAGGAATTTGCTCCTCTGAAAGCAAAGAAAGAAGATATAGAATCAATATTTAATTATATTGAAGAATTCCTGCAACCGATAGCTCATTTCCCGATTTTATTAAACCGGGAAACGATTCGAAAAGAGTTTTATAATACAGAAGGAGGAAGCATGCATTTTAAGGGTTCTACATGTTCCGCTCTTAATACACACATGTTTATTTTACCCGATGGTAAAGTAACTATTTGTGAACAACTTTATTGGAATCCACAATTTCTGATTGGAGACGTAAATTATAACGGTTTAAAAGAAGTGTGGAATTCTCCCCGTGCTTTACAATTGGTACAGCTGTCCAAAGAAAACATTCAGGAGTCAAGTAATTGCCGTAACTGCCTTGCTTTCGATAAATGCTTTAATTATCGTAACCGTTGTTGGAGTGATATAATTAAAGCTTACGGAGAAGAGTACTGGGATTATCCCGATCCAAGGTGCCAGCTTGCTCCTCAAATGAAAAATAATCTGGGTTATTGAATACATTTATGGTAAATATAGAACATATAAAATCCACTTTTACATATGCTGATAATTGTCCTACGGGAATAGCAGCACTTTTATCCATTATTAAATTTTATAATGGAGACTGTCCGGTCTCTTTATTGATAGAATGGAGCGGTAGTAAAAATGAGAAATATGTAACATTGGAAGAGTTAAAAAGAGCATCAATCAGTGCCGGCTTTACTGTAAATATTAAATTATTAACAATAGATCAACTGAAAAAGACTCATATACCCCTTATTTTGTTTTTTGAAAACGAGCTTGGAGAAAAAGACTTTGTAGTAAGTTATGGTATGTACAGGGAACGCTTTATTGTTGGAGAAACCTCATTTGGATTAATGCAGTACTTTCCGGATGAGATGGAAGCAATGTGGATTAAAGGTATCACTCTTGATCTTTTTCCCAATATTAAATTTCTGGATGAACGAAAAAAAGAGAAACAAAAAACTTTTATCACGCAGTTATTCAAAACACAGAAAAGATAAAAAAATATATCTCTTGGATTGTATAACAATTAAGTTACTCCGTTAGACTGTTTGTTTTTATTCAACAATTTATTTAATTACATATACAGTAAAGCAGAATTCTGTTCTGGATTGTCAATACACCAAATCCAGAACAGAATCTTATATTTACAGTCTAGTTAATGCTTAAACCAACTATCCGGAATATCCTTTCTTTCACTACCGTTTAAACTGTATTGAAGTTGAAGCGTATATCCTCCGCCAGCTTCTATGAAATCCAGTTGGAAAGGATGTAGTCCTTTTTCAAGTGCAGCCTGTCCGCTTTTCAGGATAGGAGAGTGTTGTCCGTCGTTATCCACAATTGTTTCACCGTCTATATACAGCATTCCACCATCATCACAGGTGAAGAAGAAGCTATAAATACCACTTTCCGGAACATCAATATAACCTTTAAGCTTCATACCGAAGGAAGCCGTTTCTTTTGGTGCTTTTATGTTGGATACAACAAAAGTTTCGTCCGGATTTCCTGTCATCTCTTTGGTATTCATAAAGTATTTATCATAGAATTCACATGCTAATCCGTTTTTAAGATCATTTGCTGCTACAGGTTGCTTCATTTCTGTAGGCTTAAAATTTAAAGAGTAGATTTCACCACGAACTCCGCTTGGACTGAACAATGCCATTTTCAACAGTGTTGGCGAAGATATGGATACAGGGCTGGAAAGCTCCGGAGAATTAACGGAAGGTATACTACCATCAATTGTATAATGTATCTTCATTTCCGGCAGTGGGCTGCTAACAAAAAAGTCTGTTTTTCCTACGTATACGTTTTCCTGGGCGAATCCCTCAATATCCGGTAGACGGTAGTTTACTCCCAGTGCATCAAGCTTAGGATAATGTTTAAGCAATCTTTTTGAAAAATCATCAAAACGGGTAGTATTGTCTGTCCACACACGCTCTGCCAGAGCCAGCATACGAGGGTATATCTGATATTCAGCTTGTTGCTCTGATGGAATATATTCACTCCACATGTTAGCCTGTGCACCTAAAATTAAATGTCTCTTATCAGCCGGGATATCTTTGTAGATAACATCCATATGGTATACACTGTGTACACTTGTGTTGTTATTGGCATAGTCAAAATACAAAGGATTTGTAGGAGTCATAATAACTTCACTGCCTATATTTACCGCTTTTTTCGGAGCATCTTTTACCCAGCCTCTCCAATACATGACAGTAACATCCGGGTTTGTCCCCCCTTCCAGGATTTCATCCCATGCTATGATCTTTTTACCTTTTGTTTCAAGAAAATCCTGCATTTCATGAACGAAATAGCTTTGCAGCTTATCCACATTTTCAATACCTCTGTCTTTCATGAACTTTTTGCATAACTGAGAATTTTCCCATGTTTTCTTATCCACTTCGTCTGCACCGATATGAATATATTTTGAAGGGAACAGATCGGCAATTTCTGAAAGTACATCTTTAGTAAATGTATATACTTCATCTTTACAAGGGCATATAGGGGTAGAAAAAAGTTTTCCCCATCCGGGTTTGCCATCTAACAAAAACGGATAAGCTCTGATAGCAGCCATCATATGTCCCGGCATGTCTACTTCCGGAATCAATTCAATATGTCTTGCCTCTGCATATTTTACAAGTTCTCTGATCTCTTCCTGAGTATAGAAACCACCATATACTGTTTTTCCATCTTTTTGGGTAATATATCTTGGGTCTATCTCAAAATTAGGATTCTCTTTTGCTCTTTTAATACATACCGAGTCGTGATTATTAAAAGTTCTCCATGCACCGATTTCTGTAAGTTTAGGATACTTTTTTATTTCAACTCTCCAGCCCTGATCATCTGTAAGATGAATATGCATTTTATTGAATTTATAGAAAGAAAGCCTGTCTATATGCTTTTTAAGATAGTCCAGGTTAAAGAAATGACGGGATATGTCAATATGCATTCCGCGCCAGCCAAAAGCGGGTTTATCTTGTATCTTAACTGCAGGGAAAGAAAGAGAAGAACTTGTATTTCCCGTAGGCATCAACTGTCTTATAGTCTGGATGGCATTAAAAGCTCCATGTCCGTCATTTGCTGATATTGTGATTTTATCAGAAGTGATTTCAAGCTCATAGGCTTCTTTTGCTGTTTGTTCAGGATTATATTTAAATTCAATTATATTCTTTGTTCCTTCATTATTTATTGAAAGCTTTTTGCCTGTAACTTCACTGATCAATGTTTGCAGATAATTAGCTTCATTTCCAAACCTTTCATTATCACTCAGGACTAGAACTGTTTTATCATTTAAACTAAAACTGCCGCTTAGATTTTCCACACTCGAAGGATAAGGGATAAGGGGGAGCTCACCTTTCATCGTTTCATTCTGTGAACATGAGTACAAAAGAGTACTTAAAAAAAGAAATGCAAATAGGATATTTTTCATGTGCTTATTTAAATTAATAACTATGTTACAAATATAGCGGATTATTAGATATAACCGGATATAAACCGGATGCAGTTAATTAACTTTTTGAAAACGTTTAAACTCATCAATAGAGCGATGTACACAGTCTTCTAATGATAAGCCGTAAAAATAATTACCTGTTAAAAATACGTGTTCTTGTTCGCGGGCTTCGTCTATACGTTGTATTATATCAGTATGTTCTACACGTAAAGAAGGCAAGGTATGTGAAGTAAATGAATGTTCTGTTATATTATTTTTCTTTATCCCGAGGACCTGGCATACAGTTTCTAATTTCTCATCCTCAGATTTCTCATTTCCATAAAAGTGAAATGAAAAACTTCTTAATTCCGGATGCTCATATACATCTCTGGATACAGCTGAAAGAAAACCGCCTGATGTAGGAATAATACCGGCAAGCTTCTGTAAATCAATATTTTTTTTATTAATGATGATATTTAGTGTTTCAGACTGAAATAATGGGATGGTTTTTAATATTTTACTGATCCGGCTATCTATGTTTTCAAGTAAGCGGGATGCTATCTGCGGATTGGTTGCTATTGCAATATTTACCGCACATAAGCTTTCTCCTTCTTTAGTATGTATATGATATAGGTTGTCGTTACCTTTGGTAATTTTAGTAATTTCCGTGTTAGTCCTTACATTTATAGGATCTTTTTCAATAAGCAGATTTAAAAAAGAAAGTAATCCTTTCCGGAAAGAATATTTGCGTGGGATATCTTCTCTTCTGTCTTTTCTTCTTTTCAGGAAAGATTCAGCCGGATATTCATCTGCATCCTGTGAGATAACAGCCCGAAACATATTACGGAAGACTTTTTCATAGTTTGAATTTCCTACAATAGGTTTAAAATACTCCCTTACTGTTTTACTCTTTTTAGAAGATCCAAATATACGTAGCCCGCAAAACATTAGGGGCAGATAAGAAAGTTGTGACGTTACACTTTTTATTTTATTGTTAGCATAAAGTACATATTTACATCTGTCCAGAGGAACAATTTCATCTTCGAGTTGAGATTCCGAAATGATTGATAAAAGATTGGTGTACGAATTATAGCATGTATGTGCTCCAAGTTCACTCCAATATTCAGGTGACTTTTCTGAATTATATGTTTGTATCTGTCCTCCTGTAATACCTTCTTTCTCAAGCAAAAGAATATTTTTATGTATGGTCGAAAGTTTGTGAGCAAAAGAGATTCCACTGATCCCCCCACCTATAATTATGCAATCAAATATTTGTTTTTGTGCGTTGTCCGTATGTAAATTATCCATAATCCACAAAGTTAGGAACAATTCTTTAAAAAAGCGTAAAGTGCTGCCGGTAGAATGGAGGGATTGTCATATGATTAAGTTTTTATTAACTTTGTAGTAACGATAATATTGTCGAAAATAAAGAATTGCAAAAAGAAGCTTGGGATGATTCAGATCGCTGTTTCTTTAAGAAAGGTATTGACGACTCTAAATACAGGTTACTAAAGTTGACAACAATAGAAGCTACATTTTGGATAGAGCGAATATTTAGGACTGTTAAGTATAATAAAATCAGTAAGTAAAATGGATAAGAAATTTTTTGCCGGTATAGCATTTTCATTAATGCTTTTTTTAGTGTCTTCTTGTAATCCCCAAATACAGGAAAGTCAGGATTCAGTTTCAGTTTCGGGAATCGGGACTGTATTAGCACAACCGGATATGGTGTTGATGAACATCAGTTTTTCTCAGACTGCACCAACGACCAAAGAAGCTAAAAAGGCCGTAGAGCAAACCATGCAACGGATATTGAAAATACTACAAGAAGAAAATGTGGAAGACAAATTTATAAAAACTACATCTCTCAACTACGATGTGGAATACGATTACAGAAGCGGGCGCCGGGTTCGGCTCGGACAACGGGCTCAACAGACAATCGTTGTAACCGTAAATGATATGATAAATGCTCCGGAACGGTTTTCGTCCATATTGGATAAAATTACGGCTATAGACAAGGTCGATGTACAAGATGTTCGGTTTGATATCGAGAATAAAACGGGATTATTCAAACAAAGTCGTGAGTTGGCTTACCAAAAAGCCTTTGACAAAGCTCAGCAATACGCCGAACTCTCTAAGCGAAAGATAGGAAAAGTGTTGAGAATATCAGAGGTGGTAAGCCGGGATGTAGCGCAAACTCGTGCTTTTCAAAATAATCTTGCTTTCAAGGAAGAAGCGCTTTCTTTGTCTGATAATTCAGCTGTTCCCACGGGAGAGCAGGGAGTAAGCTCTGAAATTAATATTGTATTTTCGTTAGAGTAGCTCCCGGAAGATTATGAATATGAAATCTGCAGAAGGGTTTGGTACGAATGAATATAACAACCTATATCATTGCAAAAACAAATAAAGAACATGAAACAACATAACTGTGAAAACTGTTTAATACGGGCTAAATACGATAAGAATCCTCAATCCCTGATTGGAAGATTCTGGCGTTGGCATATTAATTTCTGTCCCGGCTGGAAAGGATATTATAATTCTTTGAAAGAGGAAGAACAACAAATGCTGAAAGAAAAGTATCAGTTGAAGAAATAGCCTACTTGAATGTCCATTAATGCGATGTTAAATCATTACCTGTCGCTGAATATTAGCTGTTCAGTCTCCTGAATAATACCACATTCCTAAAAAATCACTACCTTTGCATCATAAAATACGATAGAACAAATCCGCTATATTATTTAATTTGAATGAATAGAAAAGCTTTTTGCTTTCTGCTGGGAATATTATATATAACTATTTTTTACGCCCAGGAAAAAGCTCTACCCGAAATTAACGACTCTATCTGGATGCAATATAACACTGATGAAGTTGTGGTCGTTGCATTTAAGAGTAATAATAAGCTGTCGGTGCAGCCGGTTTCTGCCAGCTTGCTTTCCGCCACAATGATTGAAGACAGGAATATAAATACAATTAAGGACCTTACGGCGCATGTCCCAAATTTTTTTATGCCCGATTATGGTTCCAAACTGACATCTCCTGTATATATCCGGGGTATAGGCTCACGGATTAACTCACCTTCAGTAGGACTTTATGTAGATGGAATACCTTATTTTGACCGCTCTTCTTTCGATTTCAATCTAAATGATATTGAGAGGATTGAAATATTACGTGGCCCCCAGGGAACGATTTACGGACGGAATACCATGGGAGGTATAATAAATATTTATACGAAATCACCGTTCAGGCACAAAGAATCCAACCTGCATTTATCTGCCGGGAGTTATAATAATTATAAGGCAGGGGCTTCCCATATAGGAAATATTAATAATAAAATTGGATACTCATTTTCTGCCAATTATTTGCACAGCGGCGGATATTTTGATAATAAATACACCGGGAAGAAAGCAGATGCAATGGATATCGTATCCGGACGTATTCGTTTGGGATGGGAGATTACCCCGCAACTGATTGCTTATCTCACCTCTGCATATGAATATTCCGACCAGAATGGCTATCCTTATGGAGTATATAACTCGGACCGGAACTGGGTAGATGAAGTAAATTATGACGCCCCTTCCTTTTACAGGCGTCACATGTCGAATAATGGGTTGACATTGGAATATACGACCTCTCATTTTAAGTTAGGTTCTCAAACATCATTTCAATATTTAGATGGGATACAGGGCATTGACCAGGACTTTACACCGGAAGATCAGTATTATGTTACTTTTACTCATCGCCAGAAGATGTACTCTCATGAAACAAATATAAGATCGGTTGGAGAGAACCGGTATAAATGGCAATTCGGTTTGTTCGGGTTCCATCAGGGATATGATCAAACGAATGATATTGAATACAGGCAACTGAACAGAAGACTGATAACTAATGTAGACAATCCGGCTATGGGATTTGCCCTGTATCACCAATCAACATTGGATAATCTTTTCATAAAAGGTTTATCGGCAACAATTGGTATAAGATATGACTGGGAAAAGATAAAAATGGAGAATAATAGTAAAACAGTTTCTACTGATACAAACATTAAAGATCCTATTTTCGGAAAAGATATTTATTCACAGGTCACACCTAAGTTTTCCCTTCAGTATGATTTGCCGGAAGAGAGAATTGTGTATGCTTCGGTTAGTAAAGGTTATAAAGCCGGTGGCTTTAATACTTCCGTAGAGGAGGAAGAAGACCGCGTATTTAAACCTGAGTATAGTTGGAGCTATGAGGTAGGAATGAAAGGTAGTTTTTTCAATAATTTGCTGACTCTGGATTTGAGCTTGTTCAATATTGACTGGACTGATCAGCAAATATCACAGAAACGGGCTACCGAACAGGGATTTAAACTGCGCAATGCAGGAAAATCTACAAGCAGGGGATTTGAGATTACAACACAATTTAATCCTTTAAAAGACCTGAATTTTCAATTAAATTACGGATACACACATGCAAAATTTGATAAATATCTTTATGATGAAGATAAAGGAATTGACTATAGTGGAAATTATCTTCCTTTAGTACCACGTAATACATTTTCTGTAATAGCAGATCATACCATCCGTTTAAATAAAAGATGGTTGGATAAGATAAAGATGAATATACAGTACACAGGTTTAGGAAAACTATACTGGAGTGATGACAATAATTCAGTTCAGGATTATTATAATACTTTAAATGCAAAAGTCGCATTTATCCTGAAAGGCCTGTCTCTTGACATATGGGCGAGAAATATTACAAATGAAAAATATATCACCTACTATTTCGAATCAATGGGAAATAAATTTGCCCAACGCGGTAAGCCATTCTCATTAGGATTGGATGTGAACCTCACATTTTAAGATAATTACATGAATCCGAATATCAGAAAAGGAGGACAGTTATTTACTTTTCTCTGTTTGTACATAGCACAATCTATTCCGATGAGTTTTTTCTCAACGGTGCTGCCTGTAATTATGAGGCAACAGAATTTCTCATTGGAGATTATCGGTATGCTCCAGTTTATGAAACTACCGTGGATCATTAAATTTTTCTGGGCACCTCTTGTAGACAGATCCTGCCATAGAGTAATTGATTATAAACGGTGGATATTCTCATCGGAAATATTATATGCAATTATCATATTCGCTATCTCATTCCTTGATTTTCAGGTTACTCCGTGGCTTATAATCGGATTAATTATTTGCTCCTTTATAGCGTCGGCAACGCAGGATATTGCTACGGATGCACTTGCTGTAATATCTTTCAGCCGAAAAGACAAAAGCCTGGTAAACAGTATGCAATCGATGGGAAGTTTTGCTGGTGCTATGGTAGGAGGTGGTCTTTTATTGTTGCTCTATCATAAAATCGGGTGGAATTCTTTGTTACCTTTTCTTGCCGTATTTGTTGTGGTTTCCCTTATTCCACTACTTTTTTTCAAGGGGAAACCGGTGGAAAGTATTCCTGCCGGAAAAGAAAAGTCGAAGCCTCACATAGATGATTTATTAGGCTTCTTCAAACAAAAAGGTATATGGCGACAAATCGTTTTCCTTTTTCTTTATAATGCAGGTTTAATTGGTATACTCTCTATGCTAAAACCTATGTTGGTTGATTATGGTTATGATATAAAGCAGATCGGGATTATGTCGGGCATAGTGGGCACATCAGTCGGATGTGTGACTTCTTTGCTGGGAGGCTTTATTGTGCGGAAGATCGGGCGTAAAAGTGCAAGAATTATTTTTGCTGCTCTTACTCTTCTGACGGGTATCTATTTCTATTTACTCGTTACTGTTTTCCCGATAAATATAGCCACTTTACATTTGGGTATATCTCTGTTGTGGGGTTGTTACGGACTGGTGACCATTGTCGTTTACACCACTTCCATGGATTGTGTGCGTAAAGGATATGAGGGCACGGATTTTACAATACAGACGGTTATTACCCATCTTAGTGGGATGATTATGGCTGTTGGTGCAGGTAAACTGGCCGGTACGTTTGGTTATGATAGTTTATTCCTGACAGAAAGCTTTATTGCAATTGTTTCTTTAATTTATATACTGATCGTTTTCCGGAATAATATAGTGAGTAAAGATGAAACAGGAAATATTAGATAAATACAGCATACCTGTTCCAAGATATACAAGTTATCCTCCGGCTAACTTCTTTAATGATTTATTTACGGCTAAGACATATCGTAAAGCAATTATTAAATCTAATAAACAGCAGCCACAGCATATATCGATATACATACATATTCCTTTTTGCTTCCAGTTGTGCAATTATTGCGGATGTAACGCCGTCTTGCTGAAAGATAGAAATATCTTTGAGAGATATGTGCAGGCACTAAAAAAAGAGATGGGTATTGTCTTCCCCATGTTATCCCGCAACCGGAAGGTATCTCAGATACATTATGGAGGTGGCACGCCTACATCACTGCCGGTATCTGCACTGGAAGAGTTGAATGCTTTTATACTTTCCACATTTGACACGATTGAGAATCCTGAAATTGCTATAGAATGCCACCCGGGATATATGGATGAGGATTATTGGAAGAGTCTGTCTACAGCCGGATTCAATCGCGTAAGTATCGGAATTCAGGATTTTGATGAACAAGTACTGAAGACGGTGCGCCGTAAACCCAGCCGTGTTCCGGTCGAGAGTATCATCGATTGGCTCCGAAAAGATAATATTTCCGTAAATATGGATTTTATTTATGGTTTACCCTTTCAAACACTTCACTCTTTTGCAGATACTATTCGTAGAGCTATTACTATGTTGCCTGATAGGGTAGTGACGTTTTCTTATGCACATGTTCCCTGGGTTAATCCTTTGCAAAAGAAACTGGAAGAAGCAGGGCTGCCGGCTCCCCAACGTAAAAATGAATTATTCAATATAGCAGCCGGATTGCTGACCGGTTCCGGATATAAGCAAATAGGATTAGATCATTTTGTTTTGCCCGATAATGAACTTTATGAAGCCGTAACAAAGAAAACACTTCATCGTAACTTTCAGGGATATTGTACTAGGCGTACTACAGGACAGGTGTATGCCTTTGGGGCGACAGGCATCAGCCAATTGGCAGATTCTTATAGTCAGAATGTAAAAGATATTTCCACTTATATAGAAATTGTAGAAAGGGGTGAATTGCCCGTGTTGAAAGGTTATTCTTTGAATCAGCAGGAAAGAATTGCCCGTGAAGTCATTTCTACTTTGATGTGTAATTACGTAATCTGTTGGGAGGATATCGCAAAATCTCTTAATAAGTCTGTTAGCGATATAAAGGGGAGCCTTAATTATAATGAAAATGTTTTAAGAGATTTTGTCCGGGATGGAATTATTGAGTTTACTGAAAATTATATCCGGGTATTGCCGGATGCGAGGCCTTTTGTCCGTAATGTAGCTGCGTCTTTGGATACATTGATGGTGGATTCTGATAAAAGGTTTTCCAAGTCGATATAGAATAAAAATGGCTGTTTAGATGGATTCCAAACAGCCATTTTATCACTTATCAGTATCTGTTATTTCTTCATAACTTTTAAAGTCACAATATTATCGCCATTGCTTAATCTTAAGAAATAGAGTCCTGTATCTATATCAGAGAGGTTTATAGACGGTTGGTTGTCCATATCAACCTGTTCTGTTTTAACTAATGTTCCGTTTGTAGTAAACAGGGAAGCGGTCCATATACCTGAAACGTCCTCGTTCGATTGTATGTAAACGTAATCATATACGGGATTAGGATATATGGAGAATTGGGATGTTTGATTCTCTGTGATGTTTGTTCCACCAGGTATCATCCTTATTTCTTTATATACTCCAAAATCTCCTGATTCAAAGTTCTCTTTATTCACTACAATAGTTCCTATAACTGTTTCGTATCCAGACATAGTTATAGTATAAGTGATGGGATTATCAGACAAAGGTATATCAAAAAATATGGCTTCTCCTCCTTGTGTAAGTACTTCTCCATACCCTTCTAACCTGACTACGGCACCTTCTATATTATCATAGTTAGAATCGAATATATAGAAACCAACCAATCCAACATTTCCTTTTTCCAGGAAGATATCAAAGTTTTCACTTTGTAGATTGGTTGCATTTAATATTTTTGTTCCGCTACGATAATCTGTAGCTACAGATCTGAGAGTATATTCTGAAGGAGAGATTACATAAAGTGTATAATTATTTTCTTCACTATCTGTAGTACTCATTCCGGCTAAAATCTTACCTTCGTTGTTATAGACAAGAGTTGCAGATGGATTGATCTCTTTTTGTGAACTATTATCTTTTATCTGGAAAGTATATTTCTTTAATATAGTATTGAAATCATAATTTATGGTAGTGTTGCTATTTCCTACAACAAAGTCTTTACTGAAAGGAATGATAACTTTATTATCTGCTCCTTCAGACCCAAATTCAATTTTATAGCTACCGGGAGCCAATATGAAGTCTTCCAAAAATGATGTATCATTATATCCCAATCGATCATATGCATATTCATGCGAAATACCATCCTTGAAGATTTCTACATCAAAATACATATCTTCATCCATCTCGCCTGTAAATGGAATGTTTTGTAAATTGATTGTTGTTGTATGGAAATCATTCGGTGAATGTGTTGCAGTAACTTTAATATCTTTACCTGCTACTGTAAATTCCGGTTGTATATTTGATTTTCCATAATAATCATCCCTGTTAAATTCATACCTCCAGGTATAAGAACCATTTTCCAAATAAGAATAATATTCGTTAGTCTCATCATTTCGATTAACAGTAATTTCTTTTTTACCTTGGAAAATGTAAATCATGTCGAGCTTATCATCTGTGTCGTCAGGGAAACTAACCTCAAATGTTGTTTTATAGAAATTAGAATAATCAATAATTAGAGTATTTTCTTTTTCTGAGAAATCCATTTCTCCTTCTTTATCACCATAAATCTCTACATAAGAATACCACCTATATTTATCGTATGGTAAATACAGATCAACTTGATTTTCGTTCTCATTCGAGGAATAATTAAGGTTCCTGGCTCCATCTAATGTAGAGATATTAAGATTTTTAGAGATGTTGTTTGCAAGTCCCTCATATTCCAATCTTAACTTTTTGTAATCCTGAAAAGATATATCAAATTTATTATCTACCCCACTTTTTACACTAAAATCCCCACTTTTGGATAAATAATTATTAAAAGATATATTATAAGAATAATCACCTTCTACAGCAATTAATTTCATTATACCGTTTTCATCTGTAGAATTGCCGTAATGCGCACTTCTTTCATTATTATAAAGAGTGATATATACACTAGAAAAGGCATTACCTTCTACATCTTTCAACTGAAATTGTAAATTAGTAAGTTTAATATTAACATCTATATCGTCCTGACTTATAGTAAATTCCTTATCAGATGAAAGTCCATTTGTTAACTTATATTTATAAGTGCCCGGGAGGCCGTAATAAGTTAAGGTTTCTACTGAAATAAATGTTTTTTCTTCTATGATGAAAGATAAATATCCATCATACCCGGGTGGAATTTCAGGTTGGAAATTAACCGCCTTTGCTTTTGTGTAGTCTGTTGAAATGGTTTTTGCACTGTTACCCATGGAGAAAACTCCTTTAAATGGAATAAGGGTGTTTTTCTCTTCCCGGGTATTGATTCTGTAAGAGTATTCACCGTTGTCAAGCTCTGTAGTGGCTTTTCCTGTTTCAGGATTGGATGGAATATGCATCCAGATTCCATTTTCCCCCTCAATAAAAACTTCAAAATATATTACTGCATTGCCAGCTCTGTCTTTCACTTCGAAAGTTACTTCTGCTGCATACATAAATGCAGTGGTTAATAATAAGAATAAAGAAAGTAAAATTTTCTTCATAAACGTTGTGTATTAAGTGTTTAACATCATATATACTATGAAATTATATCGGATGCAAATGTATGTATTTTAACTATGCTAAACAATTTTATATGAAAAAGAATTGTTTAAGAGCCCTAGATAAGGGCTATATATAAGATTTAGGAAAAATAATTCATTTCAATTTCTCTCCTTTTTCGTATAGGGGTGAATTGCGGTTTCCGTTTGCTTTTAGAATATTATTATTTACGAGTATTCTTATATGTCTTAAAGCTGTTGTTTTTGTGAATCCACATAAATACTGGAAATCTGCGCGTTTCATATAAGAATGGCTCTTGAAATAATTAGAGAGTAAATTCTCAATATCTTTATTCGTAAGTTTATCAGAATGTTTTTTATTTGTAGCTTTTTTAAAGTTAATATCTTTAAAGTTATCCATTAGCTCTTTTTCCGGAAAGAAATTAATTCCTTTTACACGTATGTAATCTCCTCTCATCTTGCTCGGATCTTTAAATGCGGGTGCGGTAATGGCTAATTGAAAATATCCCAACCCCTCGATATGGACACGTTTTCCATCTGCTAAATATCCGCTGAGTAATTGGCTAATTGAAGCAAGCAAACCTTTGACATCACCTTTAGTCATTGACGTACTGACTTCTATCTCTTTAGCAAATTTTTTTGTTGTAATAGTCCCGCCGGATATTAATCGGACATGATAATTATCTCCCTCTTTATCTCCATCGGGCGATGGTGTTTTGTAAACTCCGTATTCTGCTGGCATAAAATCTTTTAATTTAGTTATCTATCTTTAGTATTTTATCTAAATAATGTGTATCATTAACTTAAATAAAGTCTTTATCACTTTCTATAAAAGTTACCGAACCACGGTCATGGTTCGCATGCGCCACAATCATGGTTCACACGCGCCATGGATGTGAGACGCGCGCACCACGGCCGTGGTGCGGCGACTTTTTCGGGTCAAATATATGACTTTTCTTAAGTTATAGCAAAACTTTAATAAAGTGAAGTTGTAAACTTTGCCACTTAAAAACACAGCCCCAGGCGAAAGGGACTGTTATCTGCAGCATTCTATTAAAAGAAAAGAGTATGCAAAATCACTCCATAATCACCTCAACCCAATCCCTCAACTCGCCATTATCATTTGCTTTCACTTCAATAAGATTCTTTCCCTTTCTTAATTTGATATTCTCCCATTTTACGGTAGCATAATCATCTGCATTGCTTTTTCCCATACTTCTTCCATTAACAAAGAGCTCTGCATCTTTTGCCGTAGTAAATGCCATAAAGTTTTGTGTGGGATTAATCCGGTTTGTATTCCTTTTCTCTGCAAGATGCAACATCGGTTCTTCTTTATTCCAATTGGCTTTGTAGAAGTAGAAGGCATCTTTCCTGATTTTCCGGTCAAAAGTAACCAGGCCTTTATCATTAATTCCCGGTCTGTCGCCTTCCGTACGGTGAGCAGCCCCGAAATCAAACATATTCCAGATAAAACTTCCCCATACGAAAGGACGTTCGTTGATAATCTTCCAATTGGCCATGTGATAATAAGTTTGCCAGTTTTCAGGATGCCACCAGCTGTTGGGCTGGCTTTGAGTTAATGAGTCTTGCTGATGGTAGATACTTGCGCCGGCACCATATTCGCTTATCCCGATACGGAGCTGAGGATTTTCCTTGTGGGTTTTATCCAGGAAAGTAGCTAAAGTTTCAGGAGTAGCACCATACCATCCGTCGTAGCGATTCCAGGCAATATTGTCTGTAATAAAGTTGATAACCCCGTTTTGATTAGTCGCAGATGTAGTAGGGCGTGTATAATCTTCTTCATGAGCCAATTTATTTAATTCATTGAGATATTCGGCCGGATTGTCGCCATACTCTTTTAGTTCATTAAAAATCCCCCAGAAACAGATAGAAGGATGGTTGTAGTGTTGCCGGATCAGTTCTTTTAGCTGCTCTTTACCGTTTTGGCGGAAAGATGGCTGATCAACAAAACCTTTATCTGCATATCCTCCTGGGCCGACAAACGGTATTTCTGCCCAGGTAACGATACCGTATTTGTCCATCAGGTCATACATTGCCGTTGCCTGTGGATAATGTGCCAGACGAACTGCATTTACTCCCATTTCGGCCATTATCTTTGCATCTTCTTCGTGATGGAAAAGACGTAGTGCATTTCCTACTTCAGCCCTGTCCTGATGACGGCATACACCGTGTAAGGGTAAGTATTTACCATTCAGGAAAAAACCTTTATTGGGGTCGGTAAAGAAATAACGTAATCCTAGCGGCTGTTCCACATGGTCGATGACTCTTCCGTTTTGGGAAATGGTGATAATAGCCCGATACATGAACGGGTCTTTTACACCATTCCATAAATGAGGATTGATCAGTGAAAAATCTATGTAGGTGCTGATATCCGAATTTTCCCTGATTGTAATTTTCTTCTTTCTGGTAAGTATACTTGTTGTATTGTCTTTTATTTCAAGGTCAACATCTATTCTTTGTATTTTCCCTCGGAGGTTAGAGAGATTGATTATAGCATGTACATCAGCTTTTTCATGGGTTACTTTTTGCTGTGCAAGATAAACTCCCGGTGAGGCATAATCGAGAGGAGAGACACATATCATATCCGTAATGAGAAGGCGTACATCACGGTAGATTCCTCCATAAAAATTAAAATCTCCCAGTAATGGCATTACATCAAGCTGTTCTGCATTATTAACTCTTACCAGAATATCATTTTCGAGACCATAATTTACTTTATCTGTTATCTCGAAGATAAAAGCGCCGTATCCTCCACGATGTTCACCAAGATGCTTACCGTTGATCAAAACATTGGTTATACTGTTTGCTCCTTCAAAGCGTAGGAAGAGGCGTTTCCCCCGCCATTCGGGCTTAATATACAATACTTTCTCATAGTTACCGATGCCACGTTTGTAGTCCATTTTTCCGGATAGTGCATCCTGTGCATTCCAGGTATGGGGAAGATCTACTCTTTGTCCGGAATTCCTGTCTACCTGATGGGAAAAGCGGAATTTCCAGTTATCATTTATCAGAATATTTTCTCTTTGTGCTTTTACGGTTAATAAAACACAGAATAATAGAGCAATACTTAAATAGAAACGAGTTTTATTCATGTCTGTTTTGTGATTAAAAAAATAGATTATTTGATTAAGTTATTATCTGGTTTAATATATTATTTAGAATTCATACGTTTGTCCTGCGGTTGTATTGAATTCCTGAACCTCTCCGTTCCAAGATAAGCGGCATTTATTACCTAATAAGGATTTAATTTTTATCTTATCAGCTTTACCATTTTTCCAATCGATATCTACAATAAATCCGCCTCTTGCACGCAAGCCTTTTACGGAGCCTTTATCCCATCTATCGGGTAGTGCTGGTAAAATAAACAATTCATTTTCATGGCTTTGTAAGAGCATTTCGGCTATTCCTGCGGTGAAACCGAAATTACCATCGATCTGGAATGGAGGATGTGCATCAAAGAGATTCATATATAATCCTCCGCCATCATGTCCTTTTTCGCCAAATCCTATCGGGGTAAAAAAGTTATGAATAATTTTATAAGCATGGTTGCCGTCTCTCATTCTGGCCCAGAAATTAATCTTCCAACCCATAGACCATCCGGTTGCTTCATCTCCACGAAGATTTAATGTTCTATGGGCAGCTTCCATAAGCTCAGGAGTGGAGGAATAAGTTAGTTCACATCCCGGGTAAAGTCCGTATAAATGAGATAGATGGCGGTGTTGCGGTTCGCTTTCTTCAAAGTCATACATCCATTCCTGTATTTGTCTTTTTTTACCTATTTGGTAAGGAAAAAGTTTGTCTCTTTTCTCCTTTAATTCGTTACGAAAAGAGTTGTCTGTATTTAATAGTTCGGAAGCTTCGATGGTAAAAGTGAACAATTCCCGTATGATAGCCATATCCATGGTAGGCGCCATGCTTACAGCTGCCGGTGTTCCGCCGGGTGTAAGGAATGTGTTTTCAGGAGAAGCACCGATAGGAGTGATATAACAACCTTTTTCATCCGGTACGAGCCAGGCATTGTAAAATTCAGCCGCTTCTTTCATCAAGGGGTATGCTCTATTGCGCAAAAAGTCAACGTTGCCGGTAAACAGATAATGTTCCCATAAATGACGGCATAGCCATCCGGGAGTGAGGTTCCAGAAAACCCAGCTCATACTGCCGTCGGTAGGATATGTTTCCCGCCACAGCGAACTGTTATGGTGGGCTGTCCAGCCAGGAAGGTTATACATGTTTTTTGCTGTTTCACGTCCGGAAACGGAAAGCTCTTCGATAAAATTAAATAGAGGAGTGGTGCATTCGGATAATCCGGTTAATTCGGCAGGCCAGTAATTCATCTCCAGATTAATATTCATGGTATATCCGCAATTCCATCGGGGAACGGTTTGATCGTTCCAGATTCCTTGCAGGTTAGCAGGTTGACCGCCCGGTCGGGAAGATGCTATTAATAAATACCTTCCGTATTGAAATACTAAAGCTGCCAGACTGTTATCCTGATTTTGATGAAAGTTTAATATGCGTTTATCCGTAAGGATATCTGAAAAATCTTTTGGTGAGTCTAAAGTCAGTGATGCATTGTGAAACAAGCTTTGATAGTCTTGGATATGCCTGTTTTGAAGTTCTTTAAATGAGAAGTCGGATGCCGAATTCAGGTATTTGGTATTCAGGTTTTTATAGTCGGCTCCTTCATGTGAAGGACTTTTCATCATTCCATTATAGCTGGTAGCGGCAGAGATTAGTAATACAACTTCACCTTTACCTTCCACTTGCAGGGAACCGGATTTCTTAGTGCCCTCTCCTTTTAATATCCGTACGCGGCTTTCAAAAAACATTCCTTCTCCTTTCACTTCATCGCCATATAATAAGGGTTTATCATGTATGATGTTACCCTGGGTATCAAAATAGTGAGGATGCAGGTGTGTCAGTCCGCTTTTTTGCAACTGATCTTTCGACCGCCGGTCACAATACCCCGGTGCTTGCCCGGTAAGGGAATATTCTTTCCCGGATACAACAACAGCAGAGGCCGTAGGATGTTCTGATGTATAATTGAGGGTGAATGAGATCTGAGAATTATTATCTGTAGTGACTCTTACTACTATTACCCGGTCAGGATTTGATGCGAAAATTTCCCGCTTATATGTAGTGCCATTAAGCTGATAAGAAGTTGTGTAAACAGCATTCTCCAAATCCAATGAGCGTTTATAATTTAAAATATCCTTTTCAGAATGTTTAAAATCTATGTATAAGTTGCCCAGTGGCATGTAACTTTGTGGAAGGCGTCCTTGCCAGTGTTTGTTCATGATTTCTTCTGCACGGACATACTCTCCCTTTTTAAGCAGACTCAAAACTTCTTCATAGTGTGGCCGGATATTTACACTTTGTATTCTGGAAGAAGGCTCACCGCTGTAAAGTGTACACTCATTTAATTGGAGGCATTCGCGGTCAACACCTCCGAAGATCATTGCACCCATAAAGCCATTCCCGACAGGAAGGGCTTCATTCCAATTTTTTGCCGGAGATTCATACCACAATTTATTGTTATCCTGATTAGCTACAGCCCCGGGAAGGTGAAGGAAAAAATAAATGAATAGATAAATAGTAGTATGGTATTTCATAATAATATGTACAATCTTTAATGTTTTATTTTTTATGATACAAAAGAAGGAAAAAAAATATAAGATGAGTGTATATTTTATCCATAAAATGTTGCTTTTTATCCTATAGCTTGTAAAAAACGATTAATTATAAGGAAAAATGTAGCTGGAATAGTGGTATTGTATAAAAAAAGTATTTGCCATCCCGGGCGAAATGCGGGATAGCAAATATATTTTGGAGTAATTTTATCTTTTTTATCTTGATCTTACTTCTTTTCTCATAAAAGAAAGATAAGCCAATGCAAAAAATATTAAAGCTATAGCTATTAGTCCTGTTAATTGAGGCCATACTACGAGTACACTTTGTCCTAATGATAAAGGACTTGGGATTGCCCCGTGTACCTGCTCCATTGTTAAAGGCCCAAGACTGCGGACAGATGGCATCAGCATTGTCATAGTGGCTTCATTAAATAACTCACTGGGAGAGAACCGCAACAGGTTAGGCATAAATTTCTGGTAGTTTATAATCTGTTCTGGCATAGCCATTGCCGACGGGCTCAATGCCTTACCGACAACATTCAGTATCATATTGTAGAAAACACTGAAAAACAGCCATACAGCAATACAAGAGAGTGCTGAGGTTGCAGACTGTCTATATCTTATCGAAAAAAAATCCCCAGATTAAGCCAAAGTGCTACATATACTACTGATATCAGCAAAAAGAGAATAATTCTCATAAATTTCTCTGCTGTTGACGGGATACCGATGAATATCAACCCGAAACCCATAACCAGAAATCCTAGTGCAAAAAACATTATGCTGATAACTCCTAAAGCTCCCATGCACTTTGCATTAATGATATAATCCCTGTATATGGGTTGTGAAAGCAGACGGCTCAGCGTTCCTTTTTTTTGTTCGGAGTTTATCACATCAAATCCCATTTCGATAGTCAGGTCAAGATGGTCCACCGCTGTAAAACTACCATACCTTTTGGTTAATCCCGATAGTTCTATAATTGATTGAGCCATTATTTACCTCCTTCCATATTTACGGAACAAATTTATTTGGTAGGGAAGATAGATAGCCATTGAGGAGCAAATTGAATATAAAAAACATCAAGGAGAGTGTCACAAAAGTTGCCTGTCATTGTGGATTAAGTCCGCAATCTGTTCCACTATAACTTACAGAGGAGGAGATCCCGGGACTGACCCGGGATGACAGCTATACTTTTGGGATACTCTTTTTGATGTGCCTATATATTCAAATAAATATTTTATAATACTATCTTCTTATAATACCTGCCAATCTGTATAATATATACCTGCCCCTCGGGAAGCCTTTTAATTTCTTCCAAACTGTTTATTGCAGAGGGAAGATCTTTAAGCTTTTTACCGGATATATCGTATACATAAATTCTTTCATGAGCATTATTAGTTATCACTTCAAAGATATTTTCTTCTACAGTTTCAAAGTCGATGCCTACATTATTTGATGTATGAGCCAGTATCCAATTAGAAAAGCTTGTTATATTTTCATATTTGACACTACCATCTTCATATAATGTCCTGTCACTGGCCTTTACTCTGTATACATAATCTTTGTCGTTATCTAAATTCTCTAATTTGTGAGAAGTTGTTTCCACCCAATACTTATTAAGAATGAGGTTTATTTGTTTTGTAGTCTCTACCTTTATGTCATCTATAGCTACAGAGCCGGATTTCTTTGAATAACTGATCCGGAATTTTCTGTAATTATCGTTTTCTTCAAACTCATAACTCTTTGTTCTTTGTATATTGTAAGTGAGAGTGATATCTTCTATGGTTTTCCATTTTTCTTCGTTCCAACCTTCAACAATCAAATTACCGTTTGCACCTATTGATTTTAAATGGAACGACAGGGTCTTTGCAATCCAAAGATATTCTTCCGTTTCTATATATTCATCTATATTGCTGAATCTTATAGCCGGTTTTTGTTCGCCGTAATGAAGTGCGTTTTCTGTTATTTCAACCGCGTTAATAATCCATCCTTCAGGTGGGTTAAGGCCATTGTTAAAACCTTCTGTAAATACACTTGAACCTTCGGGGATAGCGTATGCTGTCAAATAATATCCTGTAGCATCATATACTTCCGTCCAGTTTGCTGCAAAACTACTATCGGTTACCTCCGTAGCAGGGTTAGCGAGAGGAATTGTCACCAACACCGGACGAGTTGAGTTTCCTGTTACGGAGATTTGCAGGGGCTCTGCATCTTGTGCGGTTATTGATAATTTATCTGTGTGAGTAGTTTCGAAAGACGGTTCGGTAGGGTTGTAACGGATTAATATTTTAGTATTGGCTACTTCTTTATCCTTGGGTGTTAATTTGATTGATTTATTCCACTCTGTAACAGATTCTTCTGCCAGTTTTATTTCAAAATGCTTTGCCGTTTGGAATGATAAATCTATATCTGATTCCAACTTCTTCCCGCTGACAATAATTTCCTGAAATTCGCTAGCAGTACCCTGTACAGTACCAAATCCTTCCAGATTATATTTTGCAATTAGTTCCGGAACGTTACCACCCATAAAATGGAAAGTGATAACTCCGTCGTTCTCCCGGATATATTCAATTGGTTTTTCATAGTCCATACCATTTATAGAGGTAGGAATATAGGAATATACATTTGATGTACCCGGATAGGTGTCGCCTGATAAATTGTAGTGAGAATTGGTTCCGTCAGCTTCTATGATATCTATTCCCATTGCATACGGATTATTATTGACCTCATTCCCATTCCAGGTGGTGGGATTATAATATATTCTTGTAATTAACAGGCCGTGTCCAGGCAGGTAAGTGTCCCATCCAGTTTGCTGCCTGTTTTCTAGTGTGAAAAATTCCCTTGGGTCAGGGTTTATTCCATTCATATTATGATTACCGTCTTTGGTGATGATACATGCAGTATTGCTGCTTGTTAAAGGCTGTAATGTAACCTTTTGCGGATTTATCAGTTCTGTAGGGCGGATCCAATCCAGGTAAAAACGATCATAAGCAGAGTAAGCAGGTGGTGTACGACCTTCGTTCAGGTAAGGACCTGCATCCATTACACTCCAGTAAGATAAAGTATGGTGGCTGCTCCCGTTTGTTGCATAATAATCTTTTAAGCCTAATACATGGCTGAATTCGTGTATGAATGTACCGACTCCACACATTCTGCCTCCAATGTTCGACTGCAATTCTGATATACACATAAAGTCATAAATCCTCTTGTCGTCATGCATGGTAAAGGGATCTGCCAGTACGTAGCGGTGAGGCCATATACTTTCTTCAGGACCTCCTTCAGCTTCGTTGTATCCGGCAAAAATGATAGATACATTATCTACATATCCATCATCGTTGTTGTCAAATGGTGTAAAATCAAATCCATTCTCGTCAGCTATGCTACAAACATCTTTTACCATCTGGCGGGAATTTTCCATATTAGTGAGAGGGTTTTTACTTCCATAGTAAGCTCTCGTACGGGGAAGATCGTAAGGACCTGCTATCACAAATTCCGGACTGAATTTCCCGGAAGAACTATCTATAAAATAATCGCGAACTGATCCTGTAGCACCATTTTCGGAATATTCCGGCGCATTCAGTAATCTTGTAAAAGCTTCCTGCGGGTTGGAAGTGATAAATTTAACATCCGAGTAATTTACCAGAATGACCAGGCATTTGGGAGAACCACTTGTGGGATGTCCTTTAGGGGGTGGAGGACTATCCGTATCTCTCACTTTAAAAGGCATGTTGTTAATTTGTAAATTCTTCAAATCAGGGAATGCCGTTAGCTGATTAATAAACTTTTGTTCCGTTTCCGTTCTCTTTTCTATTTCACTGACTTTTACGCTACTATTGATAAAGTTGCCTTTTCCATCTATTTGTGCATAATGATAGAAACCACTCTGGTCTTTAATAATGGGATATCCATCCAAAGTCGTTTTGTAATTGGAAAACTCATTTCCTTTGATTATTATTGTTATTGTAGTTCCATCCGGTTGTTTAACTTTTACCGGGTAGGGGGTTGCCGATATGGCGTGTATTTCGAAGCTACATAATAAAAACATTAATAGGATAAACAGGGATAGTACTTGTGTTTTCATGCGGGGTTATTTAAGCTTTATAATTTATAAAAACAGAGGTCACAGTTTGAGATAGATATATGATCTGACTGTATAGATTACAAAGATATAAGAAAATAAATATAACGGGGATATTAAGACGGATATAAAATGTAAATAAAGATAATAATTCATGTATGTGATTATTTTGATATTTATTTTATTGGAAAATGAGCGCCTGATTATATGCTGAATGATGGATTTTTAGAAAATTGGATAAAAAAGTAATAAAAATTAAGATAATTAATGTATTTATTGCTATTTTTATCGAAATTATGCATATCTAATCATTTCTAATTCTTCAACTAAAAATTTATTTTATGAAAGACCCCTTACGAAGTAAAAGTAATTTGTCATTATTGGTATTATGCTTTTCTACATTATTTATTGCTACATCCAGCATATTAGCTGGAACTTCTCAAACAGTTTCTCGAAATTTACCTGTAGTAAAGACAGATCTTACTACCGTTCCATGGGTAGATAATCTGGAAAATAAAGAAACCCTCAGCCAGTGGATAATTCTTGATGCGAATGACGATGGTAGTACCTGGGTATATAACCAGAGCCCTTTTCCCAGTCATCCCGAAGGAATCGGTACCGGACTTGTAAGCTACAGGTTTAACAACACAAATGATGCTGACGATTGGTTCTTTTCTCCTCTTACCAACTATCAGGCCGGTAAAATTTACCGCTTAAGATGGTGGGAGTATGGTGGCTCCAGTTACGGCGGGGAACAATACGAAGTGACTATCGGTCCTAATAATTCTCCTGCTTTCCATACAAAGAAACTGCATGAGCAACCTACCACGTATTCGAGATTTGTGGAACATGATATTACTTTCCAGGTAGATGCTACCGGAGATTACAGGCTGGGTTTCCATGTGATTACGCCTAAAAACCGAACTACGCTTTATCTTGACGGTATACAGGTAGATGAAGTAAACCCGGTTGATATGAGGGTATTTGAAGTATCCGGCACGGCAGCTACAAGTGTTGGTACGGAAACCACTCATTCTGTAAAAGTACAAAATAATGGTACGGAAGATATTACAAGCTTTAGAGTATCTCTGATTGATAAAGATGATAATGAGCTGGGCTCTGTTATGTATGAAGAAGAGGTTCTGGTTAAAGATGCCATAGCTGTAGTGTCCGTTCCGTGGACTCCCTCGCCTTATGCTTTGGGAGATGATTTTGAGATACGTGGTAAAGTAACAGCTGACAATGATGCTGTTGCTAAAAATGATGCAGGTGATACTTTTCTTGTAGACATACATCCTTATGCAACATACAATATTGATTTTGGAAGTTTGACTTCAACAATGAGTGTGCAGGCTGCTCCTTTTGATTTTCGCGGGAGACATAGCGGAACGCAGTGTATTTACTTTGAAAACGACTTAAATAAATTCGGTTACATAAACTCGATAACCTACTATACGGATTTTTATGATGGTGCGGAATATCTGAATGAAACAGTTCAGGTATATATGTCTACCGTAGATACGGAAGTAACCAAAGTTCCGGTAGGATGGTTGAAAGATGATCTGACCCTGGTATTTGATGGAGCCGTTAATTTCCCGGCAGGAAAACATCCGGTAACTATCAAGTTGGATAAACCATTCTTATATACGAAAGGAAATCTGGTGATAACCACCATCCGTTCAAATCCGGATGCGAAAACATCTTATAGTGCAAAATTCATTTACACAACTGCAAATAATTCGGCACAAAGGGTAAGAAGCTGGAATGGAAGTGTACCTTTTGATTATTCCCAAACCGGTATCACTCCTTCTACTATACCCAACGCATCGTTTATTATCAATTCTTTTGGTGGTGTGTTGACCGGTACTATTAAAGACTACGAATCTAATCCTTTGGAAGGGGTAGCGGTTTACATTGACGGAACAGAATGGCAGACAGTAACAGACACTGAAGGTGTATATACATTTTCTTTCTTGCCGGTAGAGTCTTATAATATCACGGCTGCGAAAGAGGGATATATCTCTAAATCAACAGAAGTAGACATTACGTATGGAGGAACAACTACAGCTGATTTCTCTCTGGAAAGTACGACAAATGCAACTGTCAATGGAAAAATAGTTAATATAGAAAATGCAATTGTTGTCCTTTCGGGAGAAACTACCTACCAGACAAAGACAGATGGAACCGGAGGATTTCAATTTGATAATGTATACGGCTCCAAAACATATAAGCTTCGTGTTTTTAAAGGCAATTATAAATATTACGAAGCAGATGTAGACATTCCGGAAATATCTTCCTATACCATTGATGACATCGTTATGGAGTCTTGCGAGGGAGTTGAAATTGCTAGATTCGTATGTGATAGAAATACACCCGAATGGTATAATGTTACTTTAACTTGGGAAGCTCCGGCCGTAGGTGTAAAAGGTTATAATATTTACAGGAACGGAGAATTGTTGAATACAGCTTCGTTTATTAATGAATTAACTTATGTAGATCATGTGACGGAGTTGGGCGACCACACTTACAGTGTTACGGTAATCTCAAGTGAAGGTTGTGAATCGGAATTCGTATCAGAACAAGTAATTATAGAACCCTATCCATGTGAGATTGCTGTTACCGACTTCCCATTCTATGAAGATTTTGAAGCCAATCAGTTCTCTTCTTGCTGGACTCAGGAATATACTAGCTTAAGGTCACCCTGGGAGGTTGTTTATCAAAATGAAGATGATGTACCTGCTCCTTACAAGGGAAAATTCAATGCTAAATTCAGAACAGTGAATCGGGGGACGGTTACGAAACTTGTTTCTCCGAAATTGGATATAACCGGGTTGAGCAAGCCTGTATTAACGTTTGTACGTCTTCATCCTGCATGGGGTGCCAGCGGGGCACTGGATGAATTGAGAGTTTATTATAAGAGCTCGAAAAATGCTCCGTGGTTATTACTCAAAGAGTTTACTGAAAGCAGGATTGATTGGAAAGAAGAAACCATAATCTTACCTGAACCTACAAATGATTATTGGATTGCTTTTGAAGGTACTTCTGATTATGGAAAAGGTCTATATCTGGACGAGATAAGAGTATTGGATGATATCTGTGCTCCTGTTACCAATGTGTCAGCGCTACAACGAACAGAAACGACTGTTGAATTAAAATGGGATGCTCCTATGGCAACAGGCTTGAATGGGTATAAGATAACCCGTGATGGTATACAAATCATCAGCGGACTGAAATATCCTGTTTATGCAGATACAAATGTAACTTTAGGTGAGCATGTTTACAATATATTCGCAACATATCAAGGACGGGAAGAATGCACTGAATCTTTAGCAGCAATAGCTGAAATAACCGTTGTAGAAAAGTGTGATCCGGTTACAAAACTTACTTCCAGCATAATAAATGGAAAAGTGAAGCTTACCTGGGAAATGCCTACTGCAACGAATATTGCTTCTTACACAATCAAGCGTGGGGAAGCAACAATTGCATCTAATATAACAGTAACCGGTTATGAAGATAGTGAGCCGGCAAACGGGTATAATACCTATAGCGTAATCGTAAATTATGGTTCGGGCAAAGAATGTACCGAGTCTGAGCCGACTTATACGGATATACTGGTAAAATGTGACGGAGTAAACGATTTGTCTTATGAGGTGGCTGAAACAAACAGGTCTCTCACGTTAACATGGAAAGTAGATATAGAAGGAGGTGTGAAAAATCCGCTTGATCAGGATAAGGCACGCATTGTTCTTAAATCATTGAATATCTGGGAAGATAACAGTGGTTATCAAATGCTGCTGGATGCGGATGCCAATACATTTGGTTCTGTCATTCCGAGTACTCTTACGTTCTACTTTGCAAATAAAGGTAATATTTCACAGCATATATACGATATGTTCGAATATAAGATACCGACGAATGCCGATGGTGCAATCAATACCCGAAATATCATATATGATGGCTCTGCCTACGTGGATGTACCTGCCGGAACTTATGATTATGTAATCATGCGTCCTATGCTGGAAGATAACCGTATGTGTATTGCCGACGGTATTTACGGCAGGGGAAAAGCGGCTACTTTCGAAGCAGGCAAGGTGTATACATTCGAAATAGAAAGGCAGGGGACGGCTTCTGTAACAAATGTGCGTCAATCTTCCGAAGAAGAAATAGCAACGTTTGAAGTATATCATGATAATAAGCTTGTATCCACAACACGGGAATTGTATTATATAGACTCGCAAGTAGTTGGGGGTGGAACTTACAATTATTGTGTAATTCCGAAGTATGATTCCGGTTGTATAGGAAGAGATGAATGTATTTCTGTTAAAGTAGATTGTCCTACTCCTTATGATCTGGACGTAGTTCTTACCGAAGGTGACGAATTCTGTACAGCAGTATTGAATTGGAAATTCGAAGAATTCCCCAAACGAGCTGATCAAAGAAACGAAGAAGAAGTGATATACAGTAGTGGTCCTTACGTTACTCATAAAGGTATTGGTTATAATGGAGCTGATGTAAGTGCTTTGTCAGATGGCAAGGGAACTATCGTAGCAAGTGCTCAGGCAATGGGAAATAGTTACATTATGGATGATTTCGAACTGACGGAAAAAACATACATAAGTGAAATCGAATTCTTCCTGGCATTTGACTTGTCAGATCCGACTATACATCCTAATGATTTACGAATCATAATCATACAGGGTGATCCTTCAGATCCTACCTCTCCGGTTGTATGGGGGAATTGGACTGACAACCGTTTCACCAGTTCTAAATTTACCGGTGTTTACCGTACAGATGATGGAACTATTGATCCGGAATTGTATCTGAGCAATATGTATCCTATTATCAGTGTCAAAGGAGCTGTTGAAACCATATTGCCTCCAGGAAAATACTGGGTTGGTATGGGAGCTGCAAATCAGGATGTTACCCTGGCAAATGGCCCGTTTGCCGTACCTGTTTCAATATTGGGAGCTACGGATACCGGTGATGCTTTAAGAGTGCGTTCGACGGGTGTACAGCCATTTGAAGACCTTGCTACAGGTGAGAAGCTGGGATTAGCTTTCAATGTATACGGTGCGCCTACCATTCCATTGTTTAATGTATACAGAGACAGTCAGCTGATCGCTGAAAATGTGGAAGGAAATACCTATACAGATTCTCAGGTAACTGCCGGCGAACATACGTGGGAAGTCGTATTCCAATGTGAAGGGGGTGAATCTCTACCGGCTATATCAGCTGCGCTTACTTGCGAAGGTGGAAGTTCTGTAGGAGAAGATATTCTTTCCGATATCAGCCTCTTCCCAAATCCGGCCAAAGATCATATCATTATAAAAGGAGAAGAAATGGAACGTGTTGAAATATTCAATGCAATCGGTCAGCTCTCGGAAATTGTGATATTGCAAGGTCAATCGGAAAAGACTATAAATCTGGCAGACTATGCTCCGGGATTATATCTGTTTAAAATCTATGGAAAAGATGGAAAAACAGTAATAAGAAATGTTATGGTGAAATAGCCCTATAAATCCAAACTATAGAAGCTGCCTGATAACTTATTGTCATCTTTGATTGGTAAGAGTTTTAGGCAGCTTTTTTTATTATCATTTTGATAATTCAGGTAGGTTATAATTTGTTTGTATATGGTCAAATTAATAGCAGTTTATTTTATGCAAATCTCGGGTGTTGCAGTTATTTTGTTATGTAATTGAATTTTGTATTTTGATAGATAATTGTATATATTTTTAGTTTTTATATAGTAATAATATTGATAATATTTTATTTACTATGTTAAATTGTCGAATTTAATTTATCTGTAACCTGGCCTCTTCCAGATGCGGAAACTCTTTTTTATACAAAAAATGCTTTCAGATTGAAAGTTTAGGTGGGGTGATAGTTACAAATTATTATATTTTAAATGATGCGGTTTTTCTGAAAGAGAAGAAATGCGTGAGTTGTGTGTTTTTAATAAGTGTATTTTAGTGATAAAGTGATTGTGATTTTTGGTATTTTTGAATAAAATAATTATTTGATTGTGATAAAATTTGCTGTAGAGACGTATATTTACGTCTTGAATTCCATAGGTGTAATTTGGAGATGCAAATATGCGTCTCTACAGCAAAAATCCTGATGTGATAGCCTTATTATAAGATAATAGTGATAATCATAATTCTTAATTAAAACAATTTATTATTCGCTTTTACAAAATCTTTAAATGCTCTCGGCAAATCACATATTCCAACTCTTACTTCTTAACAACCAATTTATTACTTACCGCATTATGCTCAGTATAAATAGTAACTATGTATACGCCCTCATCAAGACCTCCAATATATACAGGTGATTCGGTTGCTGATAAAACAACTTTCCCGGAAAGATCATAGATAATAACTCTGTCGAAATCACCATTTATGTAAATATATTCTTTTGCCGGATTTGGGTAAAGTGTTAGGCCCTTATCTTCTTGGTCACACTCAATATTGCTACCATTGAGGTCAATACATGCTTCTTCAGATAATAAAGATATCTGCTCTGTGTCATAATAAGCTCTTACTTTGTAACATACCTTTTCTTCATGAGGCAGGATATAATCAGTAAATACCTGGTTTGCATACATGCCGTTATCCAGTTGTTGATTATTTCGGAATATTTCATATCCTATGATATTCGTTTTTCTTTCCGCAGTAGAACCGATTTCTGATATATTCCCGACAATACTCCAGTTTTTATCATGTTTCAACTGTACATCCCCCGATAGTGTAGTCCATTTCTCATTAATATATACAAGGTTTCCTTTACCCTGACGTGCCGGGCCTACGTCCATACCTACAATAAAGTCATTTGGATTGTATGCTTTTACATCAATACCAAAACGTATCGGTTTGTTAGTATTCAGGCTGACAGGTTCGTCTAATTTGAATGTATTCCAAGACATAGGTGTATATCCATCAGTTTTAATTTCCTGATCTACTATTTGTACATCCCCTTCAAATACACACAGGTGCATTCTTGCCGGAACATCTTCTATAGTGTTGGAAATATAAGCTGTAATGGATGTTAAATAAAGGTCTTTATAAACTTCAAAATCTTCAGGGGCAAATTCGATAGCTGCGATAAACGGTCTGCCATATTCTGCCCATTCATTTGATTTAATAAAACCGTCCATATGGGTTATTCCGTATAATCCACCCGGATCTTGCCATCCGATACTGATTTTATTACCAACCTGCGATACCAATATTTCTTTGGGAGATTCTGCTACAGTAGGGATGTTAGTACTAAGACTAACGTTATCAATATGTATATTAAAATATGACTTCCCGTCTCCGGAAACACGGAAACGTATTTTAAATATACCGTCTACTATTCCGGATAGGTCGATGTCCTGGAAACTGTATCCGGTTCCTTCTTTAATGATTTTCCGATATACGCTTTTCCATTGATTGTTTTCTATGTCTGTAAGTACTTCCACATTGAATGTATCAGGGATATTACTTAGATAACTTTCTGCAATAGAATATAAGAATGTAAGATATAGTTGCTTTTCACCTTTTGGGTCAATAAACCGTGATATCATAGACTCCGAATAGGGCTCAGCTACCTGTAGAGTTGAGACGAAAGAAGCACTTGGTGAATTCAACATTCCAAAACCCGACAGAATACACCACCCGGGATTAGCAGAAATACTTTGTTTCGGAGCAAATGTCCATGCTCCCTGAGTAAATCCCCTTGAATTGAAATTATCAGATAAAGGAAGGTCAAATGATTTTATAATATTTATTGTCGTAGGGTCAGAGAGATTTGATTTTATATCTCTGCTTTCACCTTCGTAAACTGCTCTTACAGCATACTGATTTTCTCCAGAACTTGTTTCCGTAAATGTATAGGTTAAAGCGTTGCTTTCTACTGTTGCAACAGGGCGGCTACCCCCATTACGGGTAATTTCATATGCTTTTAAAACAGAGCCGTCTACAGCTTTTGGAGCTTCCCAGCTGATTACAATTTTATTCCTTTCTACTTCAGAAGTCAATGAAGCCTTTGCATTAAGCGGGCGAGGGTATTGGGTAGTCGGTTTCTGATCCATTACAAAGAACCAGGAAATAGCACTGTTGGGCATTATCCCATTCCAGGTATAACCGGTGATAAATCTCGAATTATCCGACATATCCATGGGAGTATCAACATTGAAAAAGTCTTCCGGGATTTCCGCATCAGGCGCATATATTTTTATAAAATTAGGAAAACTTCCTGTAATCCCTCCTATATTATCATCAAAATACATGAAACCATCTAATCCGCCTCCTATCGTTGTCTTATCATTGCATACAGCAATTACACCTTTTGAGCCTATAAGTGTAATCTCGTCCGTATCCAGATCATACACATAAAATTTATTTCCGAATGTTTGGTGTCGTGTCATGAATGTAGCATATTTCCCGTTGCTGCTTATTTTAAAGCATTCCCCTGTATAATTTTCTCCGGAAAATATAATTTTATATTCATTGGGTGATTTCCATATAATAGCTTTTCTGATAGTCTGTCCGTCCGGGTTTGTCCATCCGCAAGCTCTTTGTCCATCTTCTGACATTGACATAATTACGCTTCCTAAATTGCCTCTTGCAGTTGTAGGAGGGGAGGCCCATTTCTCGATTTTCCAGGTATTGTCAGCCTGCCTTGTCCAACTGCAGGGCATAAGATTATTATTCTTTGCTTTATAGTATCCTCCAATTATTTTACCGTCATTTGTAATGCTGTTAGCAAAAGAGCCACATCCGCCTTCATCTTTTCCCGGCACTTCACGATCCGGTCCGAGCCCCAGACTTGTCCATTTGCCATTTTCCCATACTCCACCACTTAATATATAGTTTCGGGTAATTACCTTTTTTATTCCATTTTCTTCTACTGTAATATCGACAGTATAAGTTGAATCGGGAAATTCACCCACAACAATTCCGTCATCTGTAACATCTCTGGCATCTCCATGCGCATTTCCTTCTTTTCCTGGAGGGGGGAGGTTGGGGTTAAGAGGTGTTATCTCATTTCCATATCCGGGTATCCCTTCTTCTGAATTCCAGATGAATCCTCCTACCGAAGATTTACCAACAACATATTTCCCATTTGGGGAAACAGCTCTTGCATTTGCTCCTTGTCCGAATGATCCTCCGTTAAGTACATAAAATTTGCTTTGCGATTGTGCAATTCCTACAGACAATAAAAGTGTCATGAGGAGGAGAGGTAGTCTTTTTCTCATAATGTTTAAAAGTAATTTAAGATTTAATAGTGTAAAAATTTCAATCGCAATTTAAAGTAAAATAATAATATAAACAAAATAATTAGATCATATTAATTGACGTAATATCAGTTTTCGTTTGATTTGATTTTGTTTATTTGTATATCTTTGTTAATCAATGTTTTAAAGTAATTTATTTATTCCTGTTTACTTAATATTTAATTTAAATAAGTATGATATTTTTATTTTGATCTATCTTTTTTCTATCTATATTATTTGATTATTATTTGTAATTTATTATGATGTATTAGTGCTTTGTTCATCGTAACTTTTTGAAGATAAGCTATGGGATAAAATGAAAACTGCCTGAATAGTAAATTTACTATTCAGGCAGTTTTATAAACTACTGAGTAATTAACTAATTTATGTAGTTTTATTTAAGTAATTTCTTATCTATCTCTTTTGAGAAAGAGTATGGGAAATCGCTGTCTTGTGTTCCTCTTTGTGTATTAGGAGTTTCACTCATTTGCACAGAAATTGTTCCGCCGTTCATTAACTCTTCATGTGTCAGGTAGTTCTTGGTATGAGTCTTACCGTTTACGGATATAGAAGAAATATAACGGTTCTTTTTACTGTTATTAGATGCTCTGATAGTCAGTGTCTTACCGTTTTCCAGATTCAATTTCATTTCTTTGAAATACGGAGTTCCCAATACATATTCATCTGTTCCGGGACATACCGGATAGAATCCCATAGAAGAGAAAACATACCAGGCAGAAGTTTGACCGTTGTCTTCATCACCGCAGTAACCATCCGGTGCAGGTGTATAAAGTTTGTCCATAATCTCACGTATCCAGTATTGTGCTTTCCAGGGCTGTCCTGAGTAATTGTAAAGATAAAGCATGTGTTGGATAGGTTGATTGCCGTGAGCATATTGTCCCATGTTCATAATCTGCATTTCACGGATTTCATGTATTACAGCACCATAATAACTATCGTCAAATAATGGCGGTACAATAAATACAGAGTCCATCATTTCATTAAATGAATCTTTTCCTCCCATCAGGTCAATAAGCCCTTGCGGATCGTGGAATACCGACCATGTATAGTGCCAACTGTTTCCTTCTGTAAATGCGTCTCCCCATTTGAGCGGATTGAAAGGTGCCTGGAATCTTCCATCCTGGTTTTTACCACGCATCAATTTATGTTCTTTATCAAAAAGATTTTTATAATTCATTGCACGTTTGGCGTATACATTGATCTCTTTCTGGGGCTTGCCAAGGGCTTTTCCTAATTTGTAGATACTCCAGTCATTGAAAGCATATTCCAGGGTTCTTGCAGCGTTCTCGTTGATATCTACATCATAAGGTACATATCCTAACTTGTTGTAATAATCATATCCCAGACGTCCGGTTGAACTCACTGTAGGGTGTACACTGTTTGCACCGTGCAGCATTGCTTTATAAAGAGTTTCAATATCATATCCTCTTAAACCTTTCAAATAGGCATCAGCTACTACAGAAGCAGAATTGTTTCCTACCATGCAACCTCTGTGTCCCGGGCTTGCCCATTCGGGTAAGAATCCGCTTTCGAGGTAAGTATTAACCAATCCTTCCTGCATTTTTTCATTCATAGAAGGATACATTAAGTTGAGAAATGGGAAGAGACAACGGAAAGTATCCCAGAATCCGGTATCTGTAAACATATAGCCGGGTAATACTTCTCCATTGTAAGGGCTGTAATGTATAGGTTTGTTATTTCCATCCAGTTCATAAAAACTTCTAGGGAAAAGAACCGAACGGTAGAAACAGGAGTAGAACGTGCGTAAGTTGTCCCAATTATCATCTTTAACTTCAATACGTCCGAGCACTTTATTCCATTCATTACGGCCTTTAGCTGCAATCTCATCAATATTGTTATTGCCTAATTCTTTCATATTGCGTTCAGCCTGTTCGTAGCTGATGAAAGAAGATGCAACTTTTACATTTACCTTTTCTCCTTTGCGAGTGGTAAATCCGATGATACCTCCGGTGTGGTTTTCTGTGGTTTCAAGCACGTTTGTATTAATTGTCCCGTTAGTCACTGTAGCCTTATAAGTGAAAGGCTTGTCGAAAATAAGGATAAAATAATTCTTAAAGTTTTCAGGTACTCCACCACTGTTCCGGGTTGTGTAACCTATTATCTTATTTTCTTCCGGTATTACTTTAATATACGATCCTTTATCGAAAGCATCCACTACAATATATGAGTCATTACTTTCGGGGAATGTAAAACGGAAGATTGCAGCACGACTGGTCGGGGCAAACTCTGTAGTTACATCGTGGTCTGCCAGATACACCTTGTAATAGTAAGGTTTTACAACTTCTGCTTTATGAGAAAACCAGCTTGCCCGTTCATCTTCGTTGAATACGGGTTTTCCGGTAACGGGCATAATGGCAAATTGTCCGTAGTCGTTTATCCATGGACTCGGTTGATGTGTCTGCTTAAATCCGCGAATCTTATCGGCATCGTAAGTATATGCCCATCCGTCTCCCATCTTGCCGGTTTGCGGAGTCCAGAAATTCATACCCCAGGGCAGAGCAATTGCCGGGTAAGTATTACCGGTAGAAAGGGCGTGTTTAGATTGAGTCCCGACTAATGGACTGACATAATCCACCGGTTCAAAATCCGTCTGGGCATTTATCCCCAGACTAATAAAACAAATAATAGTAGCAAAAAGTGATTTGATATTCATGGGTTTTATTTAAATTTGTTTTCCAACATTTTAATAAAATAACCGCCTACAACCGAGCGTGCCTGGAAACCTCTTTGGTTGGGTGTTTTAGTTTGTATCCAGTCTGACATCGGTACACGGTCTGTTGTTTCATTCATAAATAAATAGACAGGATCAACGAACTTTTCAAAGGTAGTTTTATCGTCTGCCATTGTTGCTGTCCACATAATCCAGTCAGTTTTGGTATATGCCTCACGGTTATCCAGAGGCAGGCCATATTGATTTTGTCTGGAAAGATAGTAAGTAATCTCCTTATGGGCAATACTATCGGGGAAAATATTCAGATTTAATAACTTATTCCATACAAGATTATATTTTTGGCTCCATGTATTGGGTTTATCAAAGGTCAAACGGTAGTGATCTCCGTCATCAGCCATCTCCTGCCATTTCACGGCCATCTCTTTAGCTTTGTTGGTATATTGCTGTGCAATCTCTTTTTTGCCGAGCATATCTGCCATATATCCGTAAGAGGCAATACCCAGGATTGCTTTAATGGATAGGTTGGTGTTGTGTGCAAAATGTCCTGCAAAATCATCTGTACATAATTGATTTTCCGGATCAAGCCCTTTTTCAACCAAATAGTCGGTCCATATTGTCAAAACATCCCAGTGTTTTGCGGCGTAATCAGCATTTCCTTCAATAGCTGAGATAGCTGCTGTAACTATCAGCATATTTCCGGATTCTTCTACAGGCATGTCGCCACCGTAAGTTTGCCCATTGGCTAACGGATAAGTACCTATGTCATGTGCAGCAAAAGGTTTAGCCCATCTTCCGCTTTCACTATAATAGAAAATGTGGTTGAGTAATCCTTTGGCCAGTTCCGTATTATATAATAAGTATAAGGGTGATGATGGATAAGTAATATCAACCGTACCGATAGAGCCGTTGCTAAAGTTTTCTTTAGATAAGAATAATAGATCATTGTTAGGTGCCTGCACTAATTTATGAGCTGCAATAGATTGCCGGTAAGCAAGTGCACATAGTTCTGCATAATGACGGCCGCCTGCCCGGGTTGCTTTTTCCATCAATTCCTGATTAAATTTAGTACACGCCTTCATCAATGAAGGATATTCTGCCTCGGCTTTCATAAACTGGGAAACAATAGTTTCGTTATTGTTGCGGTTCCAGTATGGGCGCAGGTTGTTTTCGAAATATTGGATAGAATAAATATCATCGTATCCTACTAAAACGTGTCCTTCGGATTTTTTAGTGTTACCGAGGTTTTTTACGAGTGCAAGTTTGTCATAACCATCTGTTTTTGATGCATTTAAATTGCCCGCCAAGAAACTGTTTCTTAACTCAGAATCGTTACCCATTGCATATATTGTATTTTCTTTGTCTGCTACCAAATAGAAATATCCCCAGTCAATGCGTACGTCATCACCTCTTTTATTTAAAATTTGCTGGTTCTTGCTTCCTGTCTTCAGGAATATCAGATTGCCATCTGTAAAGCTGTCGCTTACAGACTCCTGCTGCGGCAAATCAAGTGCCCACTGAGGGGAAGCTTCAAAATATATCTCTACATCATGCTCTTTATTATCATTCGATTCGATTGCATAAGAAATATAATTAACCGGGCGTGATAACAGATCCAGATTGTCCATAAATAGGGGAGCGGTAAACTGTAGTTTTAAATCAACAGGGCCGCAAGCAAATTCATAATTTGTCTGCATGGCCTGTACTTCTACAGATTTCTGTTGTGCTGTCCTTTCAAAAAACTTCTTACTGTCTTCTTCAATGAGTAACCCGAAGTCGAGTAGTCCGTTTGCTACCCGGTTGTGACACCAGGCTGCTATTAGATTGTCTCCTTTAGTAAGAGAAGCTACGATATTATCAGGCAATTTTAATACAACATTCTTTTTACAAGTGTTTCCGGTATCTACTACTTTAACCCCATTTATGTAAATGATTGCATCATCATCATGTGAATATTCGAGATATACGTTTTTTCCTTGCAGATTATCTCCAATATTGACTATGCGGCGTACCCAAATAAATTCTTCACCCCACTGGGTTTTGGCAGTATGTTCATTTTCCGTTGTGCCGAATGCACCTCTGCCGCTTTTCCAGTTCTTATCATCAAATTGCATATTTTGCCATCCTTTTGGCGGCTCTTTGGTTGTATATTTTCCGCTCCATGTTCCCTGTTCGGATGTTTTGGCAATAGGGTAAAGCTCAAGTTTTTCAATTCCCATGAAACGGTAAGGAGTTCCGTCAACTTTTACCACTCCGATAAGAGGGAAATCCTTTCCGGTCCAGTGCTTTGTAGAACTATTATACAATTTATCAGTGAATGACCAACCACTCGTATAAGGGTCGATTGTAACTAGCGGATATGCAGGAGCTCTAAGCTCGTTTTTATCATGTTGCACTTCTTTGTTGCAAGCAATAAAAAGTAGTGATATTCCTAATAATAAAGTAGTTATCTCCTTCTTCATGGTTTTGAAATTGATTTATTTTAGACGAATGTTGAATTACTTATTCGGAATAAGTTGCATTAAGGCTGGGCAGCCACTTGCATCGTAAACTTCAATAACACCTTCCGGACATGGTTTCACAGCATCTTTAAATGTTAGATTACGTTTTTTATTCCTGTTATTCCAGGCTGTATTGATGTTATGCTTTAGCCAATCCAAATATTGTGTTTGCTTGCCATCCTCGATCAACATGGCAATATATTGTGCAAAGATAGCAGCATAAATACCTTGCTCTATCCCTGTTTTAAATTCGAGTATTCCATCTGCATAACACATATTCCCTTTCACGTAATCAGCTGCAAGTACAGCATCCTGAAGATAAGATTTGTTATTGGTTGCTTTGTAAAGCATTGTAGCTGCTCCGATAAAAGTGCCCTGATTATATAGCTGAGTAACCCATGCTATATCCATACTGTTTTTAAATAGATGATTGTAATGCATGTTGTCAGCAATACGTCCCTGTTTGTCATCAAAAAATACATTTCTCGACCAGGTATATACACTTTTTGCTTTTTCAAGGTAATCAGGATCTTGGGTAATATTATAGAGTGTCATAGCCGCTACAGTTGCCGGATAATTAATGCATGCCATTTTTGCATCGTGAATAAAATTCCACCAAAATCCACCCCTGTCTTTATCATAAGCTTCCTCCCATACATAGAAAAAGCCATTTGAGGCTTTATCCAGATATTTACCATCACCGGTGATTTCGTAAGCCCTTGCCAGTGAAATAATCCACCACATCATATCATCATAGATAAACCATTCATGTTTATCTGTCCAGTCATAACCTGTGTATTGTTCATACCCACCCTGGTAAATCTCATCTATTAACCGGCGGTATTTCTCATTTTTTGTCCGTTTATATGCATTCATGATCATATCCCAGTAGATAGCCTGTGTCCAGATAGCTGCTCTTCCTTTTTTATTGGAATCAGTAGAATACAATTTCATATCCGGATTATAAAAAGCCTCATGGAATGCGTCTATTGCCTGTGTTGCATCTTTCTGCGTAAATGAAGAGTGTGCCTGGATAAGGCAGGGAAGGAACAAACCGATAAAAATTGAAAGTAAAAGCGTTTTAATCGGTCTCATTTTAGTTTTCATGGCCATAATATCAGGTATATAAAATGATTAAAATTATCTTTTGCGTTTGTCTTTTGGTATAGGTTTGAGTATATATGCAAAGAAATCAGATATGCGTGTAATCTATCAAAAGATTCTGTTCAATTAATAAAAATAACAGGTCAAACTCTGATATCGCATATTGTCTGTGTATGAGTACAATAGGGAATGGTTAGCTTTTTCTAATTATTGAACAGATAATTGCTTTATCTGTGATTTTATATACTTTTATTTGCATTGAGCTACAAAATAAATCTGATTATGAAAAATAAAGCCTTGTTACTGTTAGCTGTTGTATTTGTATGTGCAGCATGCTTTATGAAAAAGACAAAATCAGCAGAAGAAAAATTACAACGACAAACATATGTAAATCCTTTACTTGATGCCGGTGCCGAACCTTGGGCTATACTGTATAATGGTAAATATTATTATACACAAGGCTCGGAAAACAAAATCGTACTTTGGGAGACTACGGATATTACAGATCTTAGAAATGCCGTTCGTAAAGAAGCATGGATTCCCGATGATAAAAGTTACTCTTATCACCTCTGGGGTCCGGAGATACACCGTATAGATAATAAATGGTACGTTTATTTTGCGGCGGATGATGGTAATATGGACAATCATCAGCTTTATGTAATAGAAAACGAAGCCGACAATCCTCTGGAAGGAGAATGGAAAATGAAAAGTCGTATTTCTACGGATAAAAATGATAATTGGGCTATTCATGCAAGCGTATTTCAACATAAGGGAGAGTATTATATGACTTGGTGTGGTTGGCCAAAACGGCGTATCAGTGAAGAGAACCAATGTCTTTACATAGCCCGGATGGAAAATCCCTGGACGCTGGCAACTGAAAGAGTAATGATATCTTCTCCGCAATATGAATGGGAAAGACAATGGATAAGTCCTGATGGAAGTAAAACCGCTTATCCTATTTATGTGAACGAAGCTCCCCATTCTTTTCAATCTAAAAATAAAGATAAAGTTTTGATCTATTACTCGGCAAGTGGGAGTTGGACACCTTATTACAATGTGGGTTTACTGATTGCCGATGCCGATAGCGACCTTCTTAATCCTGAATCGTGGGAAAAGATTCCAACACCGGTATTTAGCCAGAACCCGGAAAATAATGTATACGGTCCGGGTGGTCTTACATTTGTTGAATCTCCGGATGGAAAAGAGTGGTATGCTCTTTATCATGCCCGGAGAATATCTAATGATGCACCCGGAGCTATAGATTCGAGGACGCCTCGTCTGATGAAAATAGAATGGGATGAAAAAGGAATACCTGTTTTTGCTCTGCCTGACAAAGAAGGAACTCCTTTACCTTTACCATCCGGCACAGGATAAGTTAAAAAGCTAATTCGGTTTTTTCCGATACATATATTGTCTTATGAGTTAATACCTGCTAAGTATTAAGCGGGGGAGAACTACACCTAAATATTCATAATTAACTTACTTATTTCTGTCTGTGAAGGATAGGAAATGGGAATCACATGCCATAAAATAAAATATAAGACGCTTCTTTAAAATAGGTAACATTAGGGAAAATAGTGAAATTAAGGAAGGCTTGTTGAGGGATAATATTGTGGGAGTGAACAATCAAAGTTCACTTCCATAACCAAGTAATGAATAATAATTAATCAACACAAATAAACAACTCAAAGCTTAATGAAAAAATTACTTATCATTCTGTTATCGGTTTACTGCTATTGCTATATGCAGGCAACCGATTTGTATAAAACAAGTTATGATATTGCTTTAAGAGCACCATCCGTACCGTTAATCACTTCGGATACTTATTTTTCGATCTGGTCTCCGTATAATGAGCTAATGGAAGGAGATACGGAACACTGGACTGCAAAGCCTCACCCGATATTAGGTGCTCTGCGTGTAGATGGAAAAGTGTATCGCTTCATGGGAAAAGATAAGTTAAACCTTGAAGCTATAATCCCAATGAGTGATGCTAAGCGTTGGGAAGCAGTTTACACTATGAAACAACCCGCACCCGGGTGGGAGAAGGGACAATTTGATGATTCCGGCTGGGAAAAAGGAAAAGCTGCTTTCGGCACACGCGATATGCCTCGAATCAGTACTGAATGGACTACAAAGGATATATGGGTTCGCCGTACATTTGAACTAACCAATGATGTTTCGCAGGAAACTATTTATCTGCGTTACTCACATGATGATGATTTTGAACTTTACCTCAACGGAGAAAAGTTGGTTGATACCGGATATGCCTGGAATGAGGATGTAACGGTTGAGCTTTCTGCTGCGGTAAAGAAGAAGCTTCGTAAAGGTACCAATATTATTGCGGCCCATTGCCGTAACCAAACCGGTGGTGCATATGTTGATTTCGGATTGTACCGTGAAAAAAAACAGACTAACAACTTTACACAGGTTGCCATACAGAAATCTGTAGATGTGTTGCCTACTCAAACTTACTATACATTTACCTGCGGACCGGTAGAACTTGATGTTGTATTTACTGCTCCTTTGCTGATGGAAGATATAAATTTGATATCTACGCCTATCAATTATATCTCTTACAGAGTACGGTCTGTTGATAAAAAATCTCACGATGTACAAATATATATAGAAACCACCCCACAACTTGCTGTGCATGAGCCTTCCCAACCTACAGTTTCGAAAATGATAACCAGTAATGGAATGAATTACATTAGAACTGGTACGGTAGATCAGCCATATACCGTGCGTAAAGGTGATGGTGTAAGGATTGACTGGGGATATGCTTATATGGCTGCTCCGGCAGAATCAAATAAGACCTTAAGTATTGGCAATTACTATGATATGAAAGGAGAGTTTATCGCTACAGGTGGACTTCTTCCCGTCAAACAGAATTATGAAAGCCGTAATCTTGAACAGATGCCTGCACTTGCTTATGTGGAAAAGCTGGGGAAAGTAGGAGCCAATGGGAAAAGCGGTTTTCTTATGTTGGGATATGATGATATATATGCTATCGAGTATTTTTATAAACGCTATCCGGCCTATTGGAAGCAAAATGGGAAAGTAACTATTTTCGATGCTTTCCAAAACTATAAAAACTCTTATATAAGTCTGATGAATCGTTGTCGCGCATTTGATATTCAGCTAATGGAAGATGCGATAAAATCCGGAGGTAAAGAATATGCTGAGTTATGTGCATTGACTTATCGTCAGGCTATTGCAGCTCATAAAGTTATAGCAGATGATTCTGGAAATATCCTTTTTCTTTCTAAAGAAAACCATAGTAACGGATGTATTAATACAGTGGATATTACTTATCCATCTTCTCCTCTGTTTCTAATCTATAATCCCGAACTGGTAAAAGGGATGATGACACCGATCTTTTATTATAGTGAGAGCGGGAGGTGGGAGAAGCCATACCCGGCTCATGATCTGGGTACCTATCCCGTAGCTAACGGACAACTTTACGGGGAAGATATGCCGGTAGAAGAAGCCGGAAATATGGTGATATTAGCTGCTGTCGTTTCATTAATTGAAGGGAATGCTAACTATGCATCCCAACATTGGGAGACCCTTTCTGTCTGGGCTAATTATTTGATTGAAAATGGGTTAGATCCACAGAATCAGCTCTGTACAGATGACTTCGCAGGGCATTTGGCTCACAATGCTAATCTTTCGATAAAAGCAATTATGGCAATTGCCGGTTATGGCGAGATGGCCCGTATGCTGGGTAAAGAATCCATAGCCCAGCGATATATCGAAACAGCCCGGAAGCTGGCGGTAGAATGGGAAAAAATGGCTCGTGATGGCGATCATTACAAACTAGCCTTTGATAAAAGCGGTACATGGAGTCAGAAGTATAATATAATTTGGGATAAGGTATTTAACTGGAATATATTCCCATTAGCAATAACCCAAACAGAGATAGCTTTTTATCAAACCAAATCAAATAAATATGGTATTCCTTTAGATTCACGAAAAGACTATACAAAATCAGACTGGGTGATATGGACTGCTTGCCTGGCATCGGATATGAATACTTTTCAAAGTTTCATTTCAGCCATTTATAAATATGCTAACGAAACAACTTCAAGAGTTCCCGTCAGCGATTGGCACGACACACATACAGGAAAGATGATGAATTTTAAAGCACGCTCGGTAGTAGGGGGATACTACATGAAAATACTTATGGATAAGATACATTCAAATAAATAACAGTAATAGTCAATCTAAATATTCGCTTTGTTAATGAACCTTTTAATTTTATCTATTTAAAACAGTAAAACGAATGGAAAGAAATGTTTTTAGTAAAATCAGTTTTCGGAAATTGGTATTATTTGCGTGTTTGATACCAATTTTCCTTGTTGGCTGTGGTAATGGTTCGGATACCGTTGAGGCCTACAAAAGGCCTGACGTACCCTATGAACCCTCTCAGCCTGTAGTAGTAAACTCCTTCTCGCCCAAGGAAGGAAGTGTAAGAACGCAAATCCTGATAAAGGGTTCTAATTTTGGAACGGATATATCCCAAATTAAGGTGATGCTGGATACAGTTTTTTTAAATGTGATAAGCTCTGATGGTAGTATGATTTATGCTAGTATTCCGGGTAGCATACCTTCTAAAGACAAATCTCCTCTTGTTGTGCAAATAGGTAGAGGAAGTTCTATACAGGAAGTAAAAACAGCAGAAGAATTTACCTATGTTGTAGAGCCTTATGTTTCTACTTTGGCTGGGTATTTAAATCCGAGAGATCAATCTTCACCGGTGAAAGATGGCCCGATTATGCTTCCGGGAACCCCGGGGTTTGATCCGGAGAGAGGAGCACAATTTGAACAACCTACATGGTTGACTTTTGATCAGGAAAAGAATATCTATTTACTTGAGGAAGAGCATGCGATAAGATTTATTGATAAAAATCGTACAAATGTAAGTACGAAGTTTACCAAAGGTAATAATTATGGGCGTTTCAGAACAGCTGCATTTTCTCTGGATTGGACAAAACTATATGTAACTAATGATGGTGGTAACTGGACGGATTTAGGTACAGGCGTATTTACTAAAGAAAGTGATTTTAAACAGTACGATCGTATTATTAATTCAAGGCAATGCAATGGTGGAGCTATACATCCTATTGATGATATCTATTTTTTTAATAGTTATGAGCAGGGACAAGTGTTTAAGTGGAATGGGCCATCGGATAATCCGGATGGTAAAACAAATTCTAAAGAACTATTTAAAATACAGGATGTGCGTTGGGAGTTTAATATACAATTTGAACCAAAAGGGAATTTTGCCTATATCGTTGTTATAAACCGGCATTATATCCTGAAATCTTATTATAACTGGGAAAAACAAGAGCTTGAATTACCGGTACTTTTTGCAGGAGTTCCTACTGATGAAGATAAAGGTAGCCACAAAGACGGTGTTGCTACTGCAGCACGGTTTAAATTTCCTTATCAAGGAGCATTTGATGAAGAGGGTAATTTCTATGTATGCGATAAACAAAATCATTGTATACGTAAAATAACACCGGAGGGAATAGTAAGCACATTCGCCGGAAGACCCGGGGAAGAAGGCTATAGTGATGGTCCGTTAAGAGACGCACAATTTAAGCATCCTACTGGTATTATATATGATAAGGATGAAAAAATATTCTACGTGGCCGACCGGGAGAATAAGCGTATTCGTATGATAACCATGCCTAAATAATGACTGACTATGAAAAAACAAATATGCATATTACTTTTTTTGCTTTTACTCTTTTCTATAAGCGTATCGGCTCAGCAAACAGTAACTGTGACCGGTTCCGTAACAGACACAACCGGTGAAACATTGATCGGGGTGACTGTTTCTGTAAAAGACCAGGTAGGTAGTGGAACTATAACTGATATGGATGGCCGGTATTCAATTAAGGTATTGCCTTATAGTACGTTGATATTTAGTTATGTAGGTTATAAAAAAATGGAATTGAATATTGGCGACAAAAAGATGGTCGATGTAGTGCTGGAAAGTGATAATGTACTCGAAGAGGTTATAATAACTGCTGCCGGATCACAAAGAAAGATATCTTCTACCGGTGCTATTACGACAGTAGATGTTAAAACTTTACCTACACCTACTTCTAATTTGTCTAACTCCTTGGCTGGTAATGTTGCTGGTGTTATTGCTATGCAATCATCAGGAGAGCCGGGAAGCAATAAATCAGAATTCTGGATACGTGGTATCTCTACATTTGGAGCTAACAAAAGTGCATTAGTGTTAGTTGATGGATTTGAACGTGATTTTAATGAAATCAACATAGAGGATATCGAATCTTTTTCAATCTTAAAAGATGCTTCAGCCACAGCTATCTATGGATCAAAGGGAGCAAATGGTGTAGTACTTATAACTACCAAAAGAGGTGAGGCCGGGAAAATAAATATAAACACAAAGGTGGAATATGCCTATAACACTCGTACCCGCACACCTAAATTTATAGATGGAGTTACTTATGCCAATATGGTTAATGAAGCCTTGGTAACCCGTAACCGTGAACCTTTATACACTCCTGAAGAAATTGACATTATCAAATATCAACTTGACCCGGATCTTTATCCAAATATAGACTGGATGGATGTATTGCTTCGTGATGGTGCTAATACTTACCGTGCTTCTTTAAATTTCGATGGTGGTGGTTCAACTGCACGTTATTATGTATCAGGGAGTTATGTAGATGAAGGTGGTATGTATAAGACCGATAAGGCAATGAAGGATTATAAGACTAATTCCAGTTTGCAACGATGGAACTACAGAACAAATTTTGATATGGATGTAACGAAAACTACCTTGGTGAGTGTAGGTGTTTCCGGTTATTTGCAGAAACAAAACAAACCGGGCCTGGGAGGAGATATCTGGAACTCTGTAGTTGGAGAAAATCCTATTTCTGTTCCTCTTTTGTATTCTGATGGTCGTGTACCTACTTACGGTAGCGGTGGAAATTACACAAACCCCTGGGTAGTAGCAACGCAGACCGGCTTTATCGAAAACTGGAAAAGTGTATCAGAAATTAATGTAAACTTAAAACAAGACCTTAAGTTTATAACAGAAGGTCTGAGGTTTGAAGGAAGATTAGGTTTAGATAACGAAAGCAATAATGAAATAAAAAGAGTTAGATGGCCTGAACAATGGAGAGCTGAGCGAAGGAGGGATTTGGATGGTAACCTGGTAATGAAACGTATTTCTGAAGAAGGACTAATGAATCAGAGAACGGTAAGTAACTCAAAACGGAAATATAATCTCGAATTGGAAATGCACTATAACCGGTTATTCAACGAAAAACACCGGGTAGGAGGTATGGTAAAATTCCTTCAAAGCGAGAATATGGAGACCATAGAGAGAAAGTATGAAATAAAAGACGATAAGATAACCTGGGAAAATGAAATGGAATTCCTGATCAGAGGGATGCCTAAACGTAACCTCGGATTATCGGGCCGTGCTACTTACGGATTTATGGACCGTTATTTATTAGAATTTAACTTTGGGTATACAGGTTCCGAGAATTTTAAGAAAGGACACCAGTTCGGTTTCTTCCCTGCTTTTTCTGTTGCATGGAATATCGCTGAAGAGAGGTTTATACAAAACTCAATTCCTTGGCTCACAATAGCTAAGGTGCGTTACTCTTACGGTGAAGTAGGTAATGATATTCTGAATGTAAGATTCCCTTATATGACAGAGATCGGTAAAGGCGAGAATTATGATTTTGCCCAATATGGACAATCTTATCTATTAGAGGGATTACGTATGACCAAAGTTGCAGCAGATAATCTTACATGGGAAGTGGCTAAGAAGCATAATATTGGTTTTGACCTGAATATTCTTAATAGCCGGTTCACTGCTACGATTGACTTTTTTAAAGATACCCGTGAAGATATATATATGCAAAGGAAAAACTTACCGGGTATAGTCGGGATTACCAGCCAGCCATGGGCCAATGTAGGGATTATGGAAAGTAAGGGCTTTGACGGAAGTTTTGGGTACACTGAAACATTTGGTGATTTTAATGTCACATTACGCGGAAATATTACTTATGCAAAAAATGAAGTGATTGAACATGATGAGGAAGCGGATGCCTTACCATACCGGATGACTCAGGGATATCGCTATGAGCAGGTTAAAGGACTGGTTGCATTAGGTCTTTTCAAAGACTATGAGGATATACGTAATAGCCCTACCCAGAATTTTAAAGATGATGGAAAGTATAAAGATGGGTATAAACCAATGCCGGGAGATATCAAATATAAAGATATTAATGGAGATGGTATAATAGATGATTTGGATAAGGTTGCTATAGGTGCTACGGCTGTGCCTAATCTGATTTATGGACTTGGTTTATCGGTTTTGTGGAAAGGTATTGATTTTAATGTGCATTTCCAGGGAGCAGGAAAGTCATCAAAGATGATAGAAGGCTTTAGTGTTTATCCATTTAAAGAGGAAGATTGGGGAAATATTTTTGCAGAAGTAGCAGACCCGAAAGACAGATGGATATCCCGGGAAATATCAGGTGATCCGGCTACTGAAAACCCAAATGCAAAATATCCACGTCTTGATTACGGTAACAATCCTAACAATTATCAGGCGTCTACCTATTGGTTAAGAGATGGAAGATATGTAAGGTTAAAGACTTTGGAAATAGGCTATACCCTGCCTCAAAGCCTTTTAAAGAGGATATTTATATCAAAAGCTAGAATCTTCTTTTTGGGAAGTAACCTTGCTTTGTGGGATAGCCTGAAGCTTTGGGATCCTGAACTTGATACAAAGAATGGTCAGAAATACCCATTACCTAGAACCTTTACAGCAGGTTTAACGCTAAGTTTTTAATGCAAAAACCAGAAAACGAAAAATCATGAAAAAGATTATATATAGTTTTATAATTATCGGATGCACTTTACTTCTGGGTTTGTCATCCTGTTCAGACTATTTGAATGTAGAATATATATTTAAAGATCAGTTAAGTGTAGACTCTGCTTTTATGAGGAAAGACTATTCTGATCGATGGTTGGCCAATGTATATGGACGCCTGCATAATGGGGAGAATGTCGTTGTTGCAAGTAAAGGTAATCAGCCCTTTAATTTCCTTGCAGATGATATGTACTTTGGTGATAGACTTGAAAGAACAGAAACATCTTACGAGTATTTTAAGAATTGCCAGTATAAAGAAAGTGATAAACAAGGAAGCTGGGGGGCTTGTTATGAAGGGATTCGTGATGCTTCTATTTTTATACATAACATTGATATAAACCGGGAAATGACTTCGGAGGAAATTCGGTACAGCAAGGCTGAAGCCAGATTTCTTCGTGCTTATTTCTACTGGTTATTATTACGGAAGTATGGCCCTGTTCCTATATTACCGGATGAAGGAGTTGATTATACTCAAGAGTATTCAGATCTCGCAACACCCAGAAGTACTTATAGAGAATGTGCAGAGCATATAGCAGCTGAAATGGCATTGGCTGCAAAGGATTTGAAATTGTCGCAAACCGGGAGGGAAATTACACGTGCCACCAGGGGAGCTGCACTTGCTGTAAGAGCCAGGGCATATTTATATGCTGCAAGTCCGCTGTTCAACGGCAACAATGATAGTTGGGCCAAGCAGTTGGTAGATCATGAAGGCAAATCACTGCTTACAGAACAATATGACGAAGAATTATGGGCAAAAGCTGCTGCCGCTGCAAAAGATGTGATTGATTTAAATAGGTATAAACTTCACACTGCACCATTCAGAGCTAATGATGCCGGGAAAGCTTATCCTAAAACAATCATTCCCCCTTATCATGAAGTATACTCTAATGCAGATTTTCCGAATGGATGGAAAAATATTGATCCGTTTGAGTCATATAGGCAAGTGTTTAATGGAGCTATTGCGGCCGAAAGTAATGAAGAATTAATTTTTACCCGCGGAAGAAATGCCAGTGGGGAGGATATTCGTGCTATGGTCCTTCATCAAATCCCTCGTGCATTAAATGGGTGGAATACACATGGCGTAACGCTAAAACATGCCAATACTTATTATATGAATGATGGTAGCAATTTTTATGCTTACGGTAAAGAGGATCCTCGTGTAGGAAGGCCGGATTATGGATTTACGACACAAGAAGAAGTGGATGCAGGTACATGCCGGCCTTTGCCCAAAGATGTATCTAAAGAATATTTAGGAAGGGAACCTCGTTTCTATGCTTCTATTGCCTATAACGGAAGTATATGGGAAAGTGAACGAGCTCCTCTGGATCAGGAAAAGAGATATTATCAGGCTTTTTATTGGAGAGGCTCTCCGGATGGGAGATTGTCAAGTGCTCCGGGATTTTACATAAGAACAGGTATCGGCATAAAGAAATTCTATCATCCTGACGACTATTTCGCCGGACCGGATAATTTTGACGGGCAGCCTAAACCGGATATTGATATAAGATATGCAGAAGTATTGCTTATTTATACAGAAGCCCTTAATGAATTGACAAAATCATATAGTATACCTAATTATCTGGGAGACAAAACGATTGAAGTCAGCAGGAATACAGAAGAAATGAGTAAATATATGAGTCAGGTACGTATCCGTGCAGGCTTACCGGATCTAGCCTCAGATATTTATGGTAGTGTTGATGAGTTCCGGAAAGCTTTAAAAAGAGAGAGACAGATCGAATTGTTTGCCGAAACACACCGTTACTATGATCTCAGACGTTGGAAAGATGCTGCTAAAGAAGAGACGATGGAAGTATGGGGTTGTAATATGAATGCAACATCAGATCAGAAAGAGTTATTCCATATACCTGTGCGTGTGCCTTCTTTGCCTAATATATTTGTGGATAAATCATATCTATGGCCTATTTCACATACAGAATTACGTAGAAATAGAAAACTCACTCAAAACCCAGGATGGACTTATTTTGATTAATGAACAATTTTAATATGCAACCGAAAATATTATATTAATTATGTTGAAAATAATAAATACCAAAATAGCGTGCAAATGGACATTTGTCTTAAGCTGCGTCTTTTTATTAGCAGCATGCAATAATGAATGGGAAGATGAGCAATACATAAAATATCTTTCTTTTGTAAAGTGTGGACTCAATAAAGTTTATCTTAAATATGAAGCTGCAAGTGGACAGAAAACATATAAGGTACCCATTCAGGTAAGTGGTTCCCAAATCATTGATAAAGATGTAAATGTTACAGTTGCTGTAGATATGGATACACTTCAAATATACAATTATGAGAATTTCCGTTTGAGGGAAGATTTGTATTTTAAACAGCTTGATGCCCAATATTACACCTTTAGTTCAATGTCGACTGTAATTCCGGCTGGAACAGAAAAAGGATATCTGGGAGTTAATTTTTCTTTTCTCGGGTTGGATAATTATGACAACTATGTTCTTCCTTTGAAAATAGAACCGTCATCAGATTTGGATCCCAATCCCCACAAGCATTATAGAAAATCCTTAATGCATATTATCCTTTTTAATGATTATTCCGGTAAATATCAAATGACATCAGAAATAATAGAGTTTGATAAAGATGGAAAAGAAAAGAATGAAAAGATAAAAGTGGAAAATCGGAATACCTGGGTTGTAGATGAAAATACCATATTCTTCTATGCCGGTTTTACTGATGAGAAAGCGTTGGATAGAAAAGAGTATCGGATTTATGCTAAATTTTCTATAGAAGAAGGAGAAACTACTGGTAAGATTGAACTTTATTGTGATAATCCTGATATCAATTTTGAATACGAATCCGAAAGATGTTATTTCACAATTATAGAAGAAATGGACCCTGTTCAGCCTTATTTGATGCGGAGATATATAAAAATGGATGTTAGTTATACTTACTACGATATATCTAATCCTGATTATCCCGCAAAATACAAATATGTAGGCCCTATGATCATGGAACGTGTACTGAATATTTTGATGCCGGAAGAGGATCAGATAATCTGGGAATAATCTTTTATTGAAAGATAAATGAAATATAGGCTGTTAATATGGATTTGATTTGTAATAACAGCCTATAATATTCATATTAGATCAATAATCACACCTCCACTCTCATACTCTTTCCCCAGTCCTTAGGTACTACCCCAAATTTTGTTTTAAAGCATTTTGCAAAATAAGATGATGAGTTAAATCCGACTTGATGATAAACATCTGTTACACGTTCGCCCTGGCTTAAAAGTTCTGCAGCACGGGTTAGACGTAATTCCCTTAAATAGTCATTAGGCGGCATACCCGAAAGGGCTTTTAACTTGCGGTAGAAGTTTGAGCGGCTCATATGCATTGTTTCGGCAAGATTGTCAATTGAAAAGTTTTCGTCAGATAACTGCTCTTCCACAGCCTTCTTAATCTTTTCCATCAGCTGCACATCTTTATGTGAAAGGGAATCAGGCATGTTTGTAGTATGGCCTTTAGACAGACTGTTCATGAGTTTATGATATGATATCCGTAGCTTGATCAGGTTCTCAATCTGTGCATGTAATTGCCGGATTGTAAAAGGTTTCTCCATGTATATGTCCGCTCCGTTTTCCAGCCCTTCTGTTTTTGCCTCAAGAGTTGTTTTTGCCGTAAGCAATAATACAGGGATGTGCGAATAATTAATATCGGTTTTTATTCGTCCACACAATTCCATACCATCCATACCATCCATCATTACATCACTTACAACCAGATCCGGATTTTCACGGGATAAGATATTTAAAGCTTCATTTCCATCATGAGCTTTAAAAATATGGAACCATTCTTTCAACGAATCTTCTATAAAATTAAGTAACTCAATGTTATCTTCTACTAACAAGATTGTGTATTTGCGGGCAGGGAAAGAGAATTGTATTTCTTTATAATCGTTTTCAGTCTGTTTTACAACAGTCTCGGATATATTTTCTCTTTCTTCTTTCAGTTCTGTTTCCCAAATGGGTAAATTCAGAATAAATTCTGATCCGCCCCATTTATTATCACATATTAATAGGGAGCCTTTAAGACCTTCAGCCAGGGATTTAGAGAAAGCCAGGCCAATACCGGTGCCTCCCTTTGTTCCTTCATCAATCTGGTAAAAGGCTTCAAAAATACGTTCCCGTTTGTTAACCGGGATACCCGGACCATCATCAGATACAGATATATACAGAGAATCATTTCCCGTATATAACTTAACCTCTATCGTTTGCTTTGCATATTTAATGGCATTGTTTATGAGATTTACAAGGATTTTGCTAACTTTATCCGCATCCGTATCAGAGAGTATATCTTTATCAGGAAAGAATGTAATCAAATTAATGCCTTTTACTTCTGCAGGAGTAACGAACTGATGACACACTTTTCTGACAAGCTGGTTAAAATTACACGGCTTAAGTCGGTAACCAATGTTACCGCTTTCCATTTTTTGGAAATCGAGTAATTGATTGGTGGTGTCGAGTAAGTAATTAACATTCCGGTCGATTGCGGAGAGGTATTTTTCTTTTTTGTCCTCGTCTTTTTCTTCTTGTAATTTCTCAAGAGGGAGTTTAATAAGACTAAGTGGGGTGCGTATTTCGTGTACAAGATTAATAAAGAAGTTGATCTTGGATTGATAAATCTCTTTTTCCTTATCGGCTTTATACTTTTTAAGTTGTCTATTGTATTTATATTTTATATATTGATTCCATCTCCATGCCAGATAATATACTCCCCCGGCCAGAAGAAGGAAATAGATAATATATGCCACAGTTGTTCTCCACCAGGGTGGTAAAATAGTAATAATTAAAGTTGTTGCCTGTTCATTCCAAATATTATCATTGTTTGATCCTTTTACCTCAAAAACATATTTACCCGGGGGAAGATCCGTATAAGAGGCCGTATTACTTGTTTTATCATTTATCCAATCTTTATCAACCCCGCCCAACCTATGTGAATAACGATTATTATCCGGTGCTTCATAGCTTAATGAAGCAAAATTGATTGTAAAGCTATTATGCTGATAAGGAATGCTTATATGCGAAGCCATATAGATTGGAATATCATCAGATAGAAATGCTTTTTCTTTTGTTTCGTCCAGATAAGGGAAATTAATATCAGTGATGTAAACAGTAGGAATATATTTATTGTCGGTAAATGTTTCAGGCAGGAACATATTAAATCCCTGTATACCCCCGAAGAACATCCAGTTTTCGGATGATTTGAAAGAAGAACGGGAGTTAAACTGATTGCTTAATAATCCGTCTTCCACTGTAAATCTACGCAAGTTGTTTTTACTTAATGGATTAATTTTCAGTAGTCCGGCATTACTTGATATCCAGAAATTCCCCACACCATCTTCTTCAATAGAATAGATAACTTTGTTAGGGATAAGATTATTGTCAGGATCAAAATCGGTGAAAGTTTCATCTGCGGGATTGAAAGAACACAATCCTCTACCATCCGTGCCGAACCACATTTGTCCTCTTGAATCCTGAAACAAAGAAATAATAGAATTGCTTAATATGGACTTAGGATTATTTGCTTCATGTTGGAAATGTTTCCATTCACCCCTTGCCAGGTTTAGCCGGAATACTCCACTGTTTGAGGTTGCTATCCAGAGGTTACCAAATATATCTTCTTGTATATCAACCACAGAAACCATCATTCCAACAGCTGTGATGGTATTAAAATTATCCTGGTTCCTGTCATACATGGATAATCCCCAACTTGTGCCCACATAAATATTCCCGTTCCGTGCTTTATAAATAGAGAGAACCTCATTTCCACATATCGTATTCGGGATGTCTTGTGAGTGACTATAATGCTTTGTGTCTTTAGTTTCTATGTCCATTCGAAATATTCCATTTCCATAGGTTCCTATCCATAGCTTATTTTCTTCTATCAGTAGAGAGCGGATATCATACTTTTTGTCGTTATTTCTTCCTGCAGGATGGTAATTGAGAGTCAATTTTTGAGTGTTGAAACTGCACAAGCCTTTGCGGGTTCCTATCCAGATGTTTCCGAAATTATCTTCACAGAAAGGTCCTGTTACTTTAGTTGCGCCTTTCTCATTTTCAGGTTTAAATGAGTAGAATTGTTTGTCTGATTTCGCAATGTAGTTGACACCTCCCAGGTTGGTAAGTATCCATATCCCACCTTCTTTATCTTTTGACATTGCATTAACGGAAGGATCACTCATACCTTTCAAACTGTTAGGGTTATCTACACGAATGATGCTGCCGCCTTTATGATTCAATAAGTACAATCCATCGTCTGTACCTACCAATATCTTTTCATTATCATACTCCAGAAGACATTGGATAGATTCCAGTCCGTGATCTGCGATTGTATACTGCTTTATCTCTCCGGTATTTTCGTACAGCTTCAGCAGTTGATTGCCACTGATTCCGATCCATAAAGCATTTTCGTCAGCCATCAGGCAATTTATCTTATACTCTTCTTTCTCTTCCTGCCCAGGCTTTAAGTTAAACTGTTGCAGAAAGTTACCCTCCTCATCAAAACAGTATAATCCCTGTTGTAAAGAGGCTACATATATTTTTCCTGAATCTTTTTGGCAGATATCACAAACAAAAGAGGTATAAACGCTATTCTGACGAAGTTCATCTTTAGCAGGATCATAAATAAAGAAACCCTGCCCCATAGTAGCTATCCATAGTAAGCCGCTATGAGTTCTTATTATCTTTTTTATACTGCTGCTGATTGAAACATTGTATTTTGTGAGCTTATCCAGATAAGTAAAGTATTCGCTTTTTCTGTCATATATATAGATGCCACGATTCGTTCCAATCAATAAATCCGAGTTTTCTAACTCGAAAAGTGTTTGTATATAATTATTCTCGATGGAGTATTTATTATTTAGTTCATTTCTGTATATTTTGTTAGTCTGTCCGCTATAGCGGTTTAGCCCGTCACTGGTTCCGAACCACATGAAACCATAACTATCCTGAAGTGTACACCATACGGTGTTGTGAGACAATCCATCTTCTATCTGATATGACTTAAAAGAGAACAGGGAAGTTGCCTGTAAAGCATAGGTATATAATAGAAGTATCAACAATAGTGTATTAGTCTTTTTCATGTATCTGATACAGGTTACAATTCTTACTTGGTAATTATTTGTGTTGTTCCGCAATGCTTACAAATATACGGAAAAATAAAAAAAACGCAGTTGATTTTATACTGAATTTCTTTGCTTTCAGGGTAATAATAATGAACTGTCAAATATCGATTCTTCATATACCCGAAACAGTCTGATTAACAAAAAGCAAATGAAAAATGTTATAATCAAAAATGCACAGATGAAGTATGTGAAAATTGAAACTTAAAAAAGTAACTTCTAAAGGTATGTAATAAGGATTATGAAGAAAAGGTAGATTTAATCGTTATGGTAAGTTAGATTATCCTTCAACATAGCTCAGTTGATTTATAGTTGGTGTTTTAGAACTATAAATGTAACCAATACTAAGCCAGCATGCTATTCTATTTACCTTTCCGCTTCGATTGTATATGTAAAACTATCCGCTCTGTAATATCCTATATTATATTCAATAGGCACATTATTTACATCATAAACAAATCGTTTTCTGATTAATATAGGATCATTGGTACTAATCTCCAATTTCTCGGCAATAAAGTCGCCGGCCAACCGGGCAGTGATTTGTTCCTTACTAATTTTTACGGTAATATCGAAATCCTTCTCCAGAATTTCATATAATGGGCGGGTAAAACTCTCTTCGCCTGTTAGTGGTATATCGGGATTGAAATAAGATATAAAATACACAAACGGATAGTCTTTGTTGCCACGAAGACGTTCAAGAACAATACATTTTTTATTCAGATCGGTTATATTAAAAAAGTCACGAATCTCTTCGGATGGTAGTTTCCTGCTTATGTGTAATTCGAAGTTACGAATTTCTATTCCCAGCATTTTCATTTCTTGAGAAAAGCTGAGCCAGTTTCTAACACCGCCAACTATACCTTTCTTAACCACCTTTGTGCCTACACCCTTTTTCCGGGTCAATAAACCTTCAAACACCAGTTTATTAATAGCTTGTCGCAAGGTATTGCGCGAAATATTTAATTGTGCAGACAATTCAACTTCATTGGGAAGATATTTCCCATTCTTGTACTCTTCAGAATCAATAAGCTTTCTTAATAATTCCTCTGCTTGTATATGAAGTGGTTTATTACTATTATGATCGATCTTCATAATACTTATTCTAATTTGTTTTGCAAAAGTAACCTTTTAGAGAAAAAGAGCAAAGAAATATTTGGAATTAAAGAAACTATCTATATATTTGCACAATTTAAATAATGTATGAACATAATAGAGGTAATATGAGACACAGTAGTTATGACAAGTTTCCTTCGACTAAAATTAGCGGGAATATGGATGTTGGTTGGGAAGCTATACGAAAAAGACTTAATGGGCAACTACAGAAAAGCACAATACTGGCTGTTGAACTTTACACAGGAGTTTACGAAGATGAACTGGCTGAGGAATTGAAAAGGATTCCCCATAGCCTATTTATAGATACGCGATACCTAATGAAACCGGAAGAAGAAATCCGTGAAATGACAAACCGCTTTATGACGGATGATGTTATCTTCGGTTATGTAACAAATCTGAATCTGATTGACTATTTCGACATAGAGAAATTAGAAAAAGCCAGGCAGGAGATAAGTTCATGTTCAAACAATATAATTGTTTTTGGTACAGGAGCAGCTTTACTTGCGGATGAAAACACTACTTTGATTTATGCAGATATGGCACGTTGGGAAATACAGCAACGTTTCCGCCGTCACGAAGTCAAAGCACTTGGTGTTGACAATCGTAACGATGCAGTTTCAACTCAATACAAACGGGGGTATTTTAACGATTGGAGAATACTGGACAGGCATAAAAGTAGTTTATTCAGCAAAGTTGATTACTGGTTGGATACCCATATACCGACAACTCCGAAAATGATTGACCGGAATACTTTTCTCTCTGGAATAAATAAAACAGTGCAATCTCCTTTTCGCGTTGTTCCATTTTTTGATCCTGCTCCCTGGGGTGGACAATGGATGAAAGAGGTTTGTGATCTCGATCGCAATGTGGATAATTTCGGTTGGTGCTTTGATTGTGTTCCCGAAGAAAACAGCTTACTGCTGGAGGTAAACGGAACTATTTTTGAGATGCCTTCTTTTAATCTGGTGTTACTCAAAACAACAGATTTATTAGGCGAACCGGTCGAAGCCCGTTTTGGAAAAGACTTTCCTATTCGTTTCGACTTTCTCGACACATTTGGAGGCGGTAACCTCAGCTTGCAGGTACATCCAACTACTCAATATATCCGTGAGAGTTTCGGTATGCATTATACTCAGGATGAAAGCTATTATCTGCTGGATGCGGGAAAGAACGCTACTGTCTATATAGGACTGAAAACCGGAATTGATAAGGACGAAATGATAGAAGACCTGCGAAGTGCACAACGCGGTGAGCAGTCATTTGATGCTGAAAAATATGTAAATAAGATACCGGCCAGGAAACACGACCATTTCCTGATACCGGGAGGTACGATCCACTGTTCGGGAGAAGATGCATTAGTGCTGGAAATCAGCTCTACTCCAAACATTTTTACCTTCAAACTATGGGATTGGGATCGTCTGGGGCTTGACGGCAAACCACGTCCTATCAATGTGGAACGGGGAAAAGATGTTATCAACTGGAAACGTGACATGGAGTATGTTCAGACAAAGTTGGTAAACAGTATTACTGGGGTTGGTGAAGGAGATGGTTGGAGGGAAGAGAAAACCGGACTCCACGTGAATGAATTTATAGAAACACGTCGCCATTGGTTTACAAAACCCGTAACACACTATACTAATAACAGTGTTAATGTTTTGAATCTGGTCGAAGGTGAAGAAGTTGTTGTTGAAAGCCCGACAGGTTCATTTGATCCCTTTATCGTTCATTATGCCGAAACGTTTATTATACCGGCGTCTGTTGGCGAATATACGATTACACCTCATGGAAAAGCAGCCGGAACGGAGTGCTGTACAATCAAAGCATATATAAGATTTTAAACAGAGAGGAAAACAGATGTATACACATGACAACCGGGTAGTATTAACATTGGATGCCGGAGGAACCAACTTAGTTTTCTCTGCTATCCAAAGTAATGAGGAAATTGTCCGTCCGGTAATACTTCCGGCTCATTCGGACAATCTTGATAAATGTCTGGATACACTTGTAGAAGGATTCAGAGAAATTAAGTCGAAATTAGCTACACAGCCTGTAGCCATAAGCTTTGCATTTCCTGGTCCGGCAGACTATAAGAATGGGATTATTGGTGATCTTCCCAACTTTTCTTCTTTCAGAGGGGGCGTAGCTTTAGGGCCGTTTCTTGAAGAAAAGTTCGGTATCCCGGTATTTATTAATAATGACGGCAATCTATTTGCCTATGGTGAAGCCTTAGCCGGGGTGCTTTCTGAGGTCAATCGCAAGCTGGAAGAAGCCGGAAGTCAGCGGCGTTATAAAAATCTTTTGGGAATAACCCTTGGCACCGGCTTTGGTGCAGGAGTAGTTATCGATAACGTTTTGCTTACCGGTGATAATGGGGTTGGGGGTGATATATGGATATTCCGCAATGGAAAGTATCCCGAAATGATTGCCGAAGAAAGCGTAAGCATCCGTGCTGTTAAACGGGTATATCAGGAATTATCATCCGAAGACGCAGGAAACCTTTCTCCAAAAGATATTTATGATATCGCGGAAGGAAAAAGACAGGGTAATCAACAAGCCGCAATCAGTAGTTTTAAAGAACTGGGACAATTGGCCGGACATGCTCTCTCGTATGCCCTTACTATCGTAGATGGTTTGGTTGTAATAGGTGGCGGAGTTTCCGGAGCAGCCAAATATATTATTCCGGCTATGATAAAGGAAATGCAGAAACCCATAGGAACCTTTGCCGGATTATCTTTTTCAGGAATGCAAATGGATATCTATAATTTGATGAATCCGGAGGAATATTCTTCATTTATGCAGGAAGATAAAATAATGATTCCAATTCCCGGTACAGAGAAAGAAGTTGCTTATAACCGTAAAAAGAGTATCGGTGTTGCGGTTTCTTCCCTTGGTACCAGTAAAGCTGTAGCCTTGGGAGCCTATGCTTTTGCACTGGCACAACTAGACAAATAGTATTAGATTTTATCACATAGTTACATAGCGTTTTTATTCTTGTGTAGTATTAAGATTATACTTCTGTGAACTCTGTGGTAAATATGAAGATATTAGTTTTTTAAAGGTAAAATTGTTTTCAGGAAAACACTTGTAGACTAAATACTTAGTTACGTAAACTTATCTAACAATTTTTATATCATGAAACACTCTAAGCTAAGAAACTCACTACTGTGTATATTTGCATGTTTAAGCATGTTGCCGACAGTAGCTATCCATGCGCAGAACATGATCACAGTACATGGTAATGTCATGGCAGATGGAGAGAGTATTATTGGTGCTACCGTATTAGTAAAAGGTACACAAAATGGCACTGCCACAGATTTGGATGGCAACTTCTCGCTGCAAACAGCTACTAACGCTGTTTTGGTAATTTCAGCTATTGGATATGAATCACAGGAGATACCCGTAAACAACCGCACAAATATCCGGGTTGTTCTGCGTTCGGATGTGATTGCTTTACAAGACATTGTTATAGTAGGTTACGGAACCCAGAAAAAAGTAAATCTTACGGGAGCCGTTTCAACCGTATCAGCAGCCGACCTGGCAGGAAAACCGGTGACTAATCTGGTGGAAGCACTTCAGGGAGCAGCACCAGGATTGGTAATTCAACAATCTAATTCACAACCCGGATCTCGTCCGAGCATCAATATCCGTGGACTTAATACGATGAACAATAACGATCCGATGGTTATTATTGACGGTATACAGGGAGACATTCAGAATGTAAATCCTTCGGATATTGAAAGTATCTCCATTCTGAAAGATGCTTCATCAACCGCCATTTATGGTTCGCGTGCATCGAACGGTGTGATTCTTATTACTACGAAAAAAGGAACTGCCGGGAGAAATGAAGTAATATACGAATTCCAGTACGGGATACAACAACCAACCTTCCTTCCAAATGTGGTTGATTCGTGGATATATGCTGAAATGCGTAATGAAGCGCTCTTAAATTCAGGAAGACCGATTGCATTTACACCCGGACAAATTGAATATTATCGCAATGGCGGACCTAATGTAAAATGGATGGAAGAAATTTATAAAAAGAATTCCCCACAACAATCACATAGTCTTTCGCTTACCGGAGGTACGGATAAAACTACCTATCTTGTATCAGCCGGATACATGGATCAGAATAGTATGTTTAAAGGTCCTGATTATGGTCTGAAACGTTATAATGCCCGTGTGAATATATCTCACAAGTTCAACGACCGGTTTAGTTTTAATGCCAACGTGTCTTATGTTCGTAATGAAGTAAAAGACCATGCATACTGGACAGATTGGTTGATTGAACAGGCAACACGTATGCCTTCCATTTATCCCATTAAAGATGAAAATGGATATACATTGCCCAGCGGAAGTAATACAAATGTATTAGCCCGACTTGAAAAAGGAGGTTACCGGCAATTGTCCAACGATGATCTTTCTGCCGTATTGAATGCTGAATACAAAATAATAGACGGGCTGTTTTTGAAAGGTATGATCGGCGGCCAGTTGTTGAATAATCGTACTCACGAAAACAGAATAGGTGGCTATATGCCGGGTACAGGTGATGTTGAAAACCGTATGACCGAACAATTCTACCGCAGCGAGAGCATGACTACAAACCTGATGCTTACTTACAATAACAGCTTTGGTAAACACAACATTGGCGCAATGGCCGGTTATGCTTACGAAGGAAACATCTACAAGGGATTTGAAACATACCGTATAACCGAAACATCCGACTATGATATAATGGGCGGTTGGCAATACAACAATATCGGTAACATGGGTAAAGGAAACGATTGGGCTATCTATTCCGGATTTGCACGTTTAAATTACAATTTCGATGAACGTTATCTCTTTGAAGCTAACTTACGAAACGACGTTTCTTCTAAATTTGCAAAAGACAATCGTTCCGGTTGGTTCCCTTCTCTTTCTGCCGGTTGGCGCATTTCCGAAGAAGCTTTCTACGGAAACATAAAAAATTATATCTCTTCCATGAAACTACGCGGATCATGGGGGCTTGTGGGTAATAACCGTATCGACGATTACGCTTATATGTCTACTGTGGCTGTTGCTCCCGGTTATAATTTCGGGAACAATGTAGTGAATGTTGCTTCGTTTGCAGCTGCAAATCCTGATATTAAATGGGAAAGCACTTCCATGGTAGATTTAGGTCTCGATCTTGGATTCTTCGACAACAGTCTGAATATAACTCTTGGTTATTTCAATTACACTACAAATGATATTCTTGTGAAACTTCCTGTTCCGGGTATGTTTGGCATAGGAAAAGAATTCCCGGTTCAAAATGCTGCGAAAGTACGTAACCAGGGTTGGGAAGTCTCAGCAAACTATCGCTTCAATACAGGAGACTTTGAACATACGGTAGCCGGAAACCTTTCCGACAGCAAAAACGAGGTACTCGATACCCGTGGTGAATACTGGATTAACGGAACAGATATTAATACAATCATCCGCGAAGGGTACGCAATGAATTCGTACTATGCTTACCGTTGGGATGGATTCTTCCAAAATGAAGAGGAAGTGGCCAAAGGCCCGTGGCTTGACGGTATTACTCCGAAACCGGGAGATATCCGGTATGTGGATAAAACCAACGACGGATTGATTAAAGAAGATGACGACCGTTTTATACTTACCGATAACTTCCCACACTTTACTTTCGGCTTTAGTTACGGACTGAAATGGAAAGGATTTGATTTCTCCATGTTCTGGCAGGGAGTTGGTAAACGCAATGTATGGCTGCGTGGCGAATCGGTTGAGGCATTCCACAATAACAATGAAGGCCCTGTTTTCGATTTCCATCTTGATCGTTGGACTCCCAGCAATCCGGGTGCAACTTATCCAAGGTTAACCGTAGGGTCGGAATCTGCAAATAATGCAGCGAAATCTGATTTCTGGATTCAGGATGCAGCTTATCTCCGTCTGAAAAATCTCCAGGTTGGCTATACACTACCCAAAGGATGGGTATCGAAATTTTTTATAAAAGACTTGCGGGTATATTTTACCGGGCAAAATCTGTTAACATTTACCGACCTGAAAGGTGGTTGGGATCCTGAAACAAGCGATGGAGGTGGACGTATCTATCCTGTATCGAGAGTATTTTCCTTTGGGTTGAATGCTAAATTTTGATTGTTGATAGTAGACAATTTCATGTAAATTCAATCGTAAACTGTAAATCGTAAAATCGTAAATTAAATGAAAACCAATATATTAAAAACCATATTATACACAGCACTTGTTGCTATAACTTCTGCCTGTGTAGGACTGGATGTTACACCTTATGACAAGGAAACGGATCTTACGTATTGGGATAAACCCGAAGCAGCTATTTATTCACTTAACGGCTGTTATCCCACACTTTTCAGTGCTGAAGAGATTATCTATGCGGATGCTATGTCAGACAATGCCTATACCAAAGCTACTATCGGATTCAATCAGGCTATTGGTAATGGAACACATTCAACTGACTATCCTTATCTTAAATCCGTATGGGACAGCCGCTATTCGGGAATCAAGAAATGCAACGAACTGCTGCAAAATATTGACAGGGTACCCGACCTGAGTATCGAATTAAAAAAACAGTATATAGCAGAAGCTACCGTAATACGTGCTTTCCATTACTTCGAACTCTATTCAAGGTTCGGGGATGTGCCTTACTTTACAAATGTAATCAGCATAAAAGAGTCTCAGCAGCTTCCGCGTACTCCCAGGCAGGAAATAATGACAAAGATTCTGGGGGAACTGACTTCTATTATCGATAACAATGATCTTCCTGCCGGCTATGGCGACGGAGACAAGGGACGCATTACCCGTTGGGCAGCTATGGCATTAAAAGCCCGTATACTTTTGTTTGAAGGCAACTGGCAGGAAGTAAAAACTGTAACTAACAAGATTATGAAAGAAAGTCCGCACAAGTTATTTACAAGTTACAGTGGTCTTTTTGAAGTAGCTAACGAAAATAATGAAGAAGTCATCTTAGACCTTCAATACATCTCGCCCGAACGGGAACATAACAAACAATATGAGTTTTTACCTCCGACACTGGGTGGATACTCACAATTAGCTCCGTTGCAGGAACTTGTTGATGCTTATATCACAACTAACGGGAAAAGCATTGAAGAAGAAGGTGCCAACTATGATCCCTCCAAACCATTTCAGAACCGGGACCCGCGTCTGGCTGCCAGCATAATATATACAGGAAACAGCTACCAAATGGCCGACGGCACTTATACAACGATCAATTGTGATCCGGGAGCGGCTCCCGACGGTTATGGATACAGTTCAAACTGTTCTCCAACCGGATATTATATCAAAAAGTACTGGGACAAAACTTTCCGTGGTAACAATATGTCGGGCCTTAATATTATCCTGATCCGTTATGCGGATGTTTTACTTATGAATGCAGAAGCACTTGCCGAACTGGGCGAAATGAATGAAGCAGCATGGAATGCAACCATACGTTTAATTCGCGAGCGTGCCGGATTCACCCATGAAGATGCTCTTAAATACCCCGGCAGCACAGGTATTGTAGATGTAATACGTCGCGAACGTCGGTGTGAACTTGCTTTGGAAGGATTGCGCTACAAAGATATAATCCGTTGGAATATCGGTAAAGATGTAATGAATGGCTGGTGTCATGGTATTTATACCGGAGCTACTGTTGGAACCGATAACGGATATGTGAGAATAGAACAGAGAACATTCACCACCGGAAAGCATGATTTATGGCCGATTCCACAAAGTGAAAGAGATTTGAACGAGAATCTTAGTCAGAATCCTAATTGGTGATAATCTGCAAACCCATAAAATCAATATAACAATGAAAAAGATATATTATTTCCTACTATCCCTCAGCTTGCTATTTACCGCTTGTGGAGAGGACTACGACATTAATACCGGTTTTACGGTACCTACTACCCTCAACGGTCCGGAGTCTGTTAAACTGGATTTATCTTCCACAGAAAATGTAGTGTTTTCATGGGAAGGCGGAGGAGCTAACGACGGTGGCGTACTTATTTACCAGATACTTTTTGATAAAGAAAACGGTGACTTCTCCGAACCTCTCCTCAAAGAGCAAAGTGACCTGGGCGGATTGACTAAACGAACCTTTACCCATGTTGATTTAAATAAAATGGCCCGCCTGTCGGGAATAAAAACCAGTGAATCAGGAACTTTTAAATGGACGGTAACTGCTTCGCGGGGAGGAGTAGAGCGTATGGCGGAGACTTCCGGCAAAATCTCCATTACCCGTCCCGACGAAGAAATACCCGAACAACTTTACCTGCGCGGAACTGCTACTGAGAATGCCGGTGGAAACTCTGCTTTCCGTACTATTAGTGATGGTATCTTTACTATCTATACTAATTTGAAACCGGGTAACCTGTTACTTGCCGATACTGAAAATGAAGATGCAGCAACATTTACTCTCAATAGTAGTGGTACTATTGTTGAAGGAAGCAAGGCATGGACTACCGAAGGATATGATTTACCCGTTAGAATGACAGTTAACTTCAATACAAAACAGATTACCATAGATCAGATTTCAGGAATCCGCATGATTTGGGGCTGCAATTTTGAAACGATTGCTGATATGACTTATACAGGCAATGGTATTTTTGAGAGTCGCAACACTTCTGTTAATTTTGTTGTCCCGGGTGGGCCGGGCGCTCCCGAATGGCTGAGCTGGACTGAAGAAAGATACTATTTCATTGCTACTATAAATGATGCGGAAGTATGTTGGGGCCGTAACGATGATGTTCATCCGGAACGCCCATCAGATACAGAACCTATTACGTTTTATGAGATTGGCGAGTTTGCATGGTCACAATGGGATCATTTATGGAAGATGGCCGGTAAGCTTGACGGAAAGACTTGTACAGTTATCATCAATACCAATCAGGACGGATTAATGATTCATCAGTTTACTGATATCAGATAAAACTTTGTTATCCCGGATGAAGTGAGAGGTCTATCGTGCAATTGCACCATATAAGATATCTCACTTTGTTCGGGATGACAGGATTGAGAGACAAATTAACTCAAACGAACCATGAAAAAAGTGTTATTCATATTAATCACGGGCATTATGTTTTCTTGCGGAGACGGTAGTGAAGAGTGGGATCCTAACGGACCACCATCCCCACCGCCTCCCACAACAGAAGTGAATTATAAAGAACGTGCTAAAGAAATCTTTGATAAGATACAGATACATTATAAAAGCGCAACATCAGGACTTTTAAAAGAAAACTATCCGGCACAAACCGGAGACGAGGCATATTCTTTTCTATGGCCGTTTGATGCTACTGTTTCCGGTGCCGCGTTACTTACCGAACTTGGCTATAATGTCAACTATGAAACACTAGTTACCAATTTTGATAAATACTGGCGCGACGGGGCAGAAGGAAATAACATCGGTGGTTTTGGTTCTTCTACTGATGGAACTACCGGCGGAGGCACCCGCTTTTACGATGACAATTCCATTGTTGGTATCAGCCTGATAGAAGCCTACCATATAACCGGCAATCAATCTTTCCTTGAACGGGCAAAACAGGTAGTTGACTTCCTTAAATCAGGAGAAGACAACAAACTGGGAGGAGGGCTGTGGTGGAATGAGGCACAGAAAGACCAAACCGGAGTTTCGGATTCTAATAAGCCTGCCTGCTCAAACGGCTATGCTACACAATTCCTTCTGCAATATTATGAGGTATGCAGTGCATCAGAAAAGGCAGACATACTTGCCTTTGCCAAACGTCAGTATAACTGGATTCGCGAAAACCTGCTTGACACTGATCATTGCTACTGGAATGATATAAATAATCAGGGAGTTGTAAATAAGTATAAATGGACCTACAATACAGGAGTCATGGTACAGAACGGAATTTGCCTGTACACTATTACAGGAGAAAAAAAGTATCTGGATGAAGCAATTGCCTCCGCACAGGGTGCATACGATTATTTTGTGAAACCCCGTAACGGCGTTTCACTTGCTTATCCCGACAGTGATCCGTGGTTTAATACCAAATTACTTCGTGCCTATATAGACCTGGTACCACATCATGCTGCCGCCGATAAATATATTCAGGTATATATTAATTTCATTAACCATGGCTATGATAAGGCGCGCACAGATATGGGATTCTTTTATGAAGACTGGACCGGAGCATCACCCAAACGATATTACTCGCTGTTAATGCAGGCTGCTGTTGTAGAATCTTATGCTGCCATTGCACTTTATTCGGGAGATAATACAAAGGATTAATCTAATGAAATCATATTTTTATATCTTGATCATAGCCTTTGCAACAGGGGCATGTACTACCCAAAAACAAAGCAAAGAAACATCTTATCTCGAAAAAGCAGAAGAGATGTTCAATCTGGTGTGGGATAAATACCGTGTGCCGCAATACGGCCTTTTTGCCGAACATTATCCCAATGACTATAAACCTGACCTGGATTATTTTCAGGATGAAACAAAGAAAGCTCAGGAAACTTCTTATCTTTGGCCGATGAGCGGGGTGTTTTCATCAGTTATCCTTCTTACTGAACTCAATCCGGAAAAATACACAGCTTACTTGGACTCAATGGTTACAGCTGTAGAAATGTATTACGATGATCAACGCAGCCCTCCCGGGTATCAGGCTTACCCGGTACAGTTTGGTAAAGTAGATCGTTACTATGATGACAACGGGCTGGTAGGTATTGATTATATTGATGCATATACAGTTACAGGTAATTCTGCTTATCTTCAAAAAGCGAAAGAAGTAATGACGTTCATTATGAGTGGCTGGTGGGATGAATATGAAGGAGCCGTTTCCTGGCTGGAAGGTCACAAAGATCAGAAGCCTGCCTGCTCAAACGGGAAAGCAACTGTTTTGGCATTGAAACTATACGAAGCCACTAAAGAGGAGGGTTATCTCGAACAGGGAAAGCGTTTCTATAGCTGGATGAAAAAATACCTGCTTGATGATTCTCTGCAAATAGTATGGAATTCATGGCTTACCGAAAAAGGGGAAGTGCAAAAGCATCCGTACACATACAACACTGGTACTATGATTCAGGCGGCTGTAAGACTGTACAGGCTTACCGGGGAAAAGAAATACTTGGACGATGCCCGTTCCATGGCCGAGGGAAGCTTTAATTTTTACGTAAAGTATACAACTGAGGGCACTCCTTATATTGCCGATCTTCCCTGGTTTGTAATTGTCCTTTTCCGCGGGTATCAGGAACTTTATGAGATTGATAAAAACCCGAAATATATAAATGCAATTATAGAAAGCGGAGACTGGGCCTGGCAACACGCCCGCGACAATGCAGGATTGATATATAAAGACTGGACAGGGCGGAATGATGAATCGAATCAGCCTAAGTGGTTGCTGGACGAATCGTGTATGATTGAACTGTATACCAGGGCTGCCATCATTAAAGAAGGAGTTTAAAAAATAAATAATATAAAAACACATTAAGGATGAATTTTAAATCATTGCTCACACTATGTGCCGGTTTAATACTTATTACATCGTGCGCAACGAATAATCAAACAGAGAATTTATCGGGCTATGTTGATCCTAATATTGGGTCTATACATAGTCGGTGGTTCTTTTATACCCCTGCAGCCGAACCTTTTGGTATGGCAAAACTAGGCCCGTCTACCAACGGAAGTTATGGTAACGAACAGGGGTGGGAGGCAATAGGATATGAAGACAATCATACCTCAATCGACGGATTTCCCTGTATGCACGAATTCCAGATTGGCGGTATCACCCTTATGCCCACAACCGGAAATATTATAACCAATCCCGGAACTCTGGAAGATCCTGACAATGGATACCGCTCACGGTTTGACAAAAAGGATGAAACAGCACAACCGGGATATTATTCCGTATTGCTTAAAGATTATAAAGTCAGAGTTGAACTTACAGCTACTTCGCGTGTAGGTTTTCAACGTTACACATTCCCGCAATCAGAACAGTCGCATATTCTTTTTGATATAGGAAACCGTTGGGGAGAAAGTGGAGCTGTGCGGGATGCTTCTATAAAGATGACAGATGACAACACGATTGAAGGCTATGTGATCACCGAACCTGAATACGTAAAGAAATATCAGGCCGGAGCATCTGTTCCGCTTTATTTCTATGCTAAAGTAAGCAAAGCACCTCAGTCAGTAGACGTATTTTACAGAAACGGCGAAGTTAAACCGGGGAAAAGTATTACGGGAGTAGGGGCCGGAATGGTGTTGAATTACAAAACCGGTCAGGATGAAAAAGTAGAAGTAAAGATAGGAGTATCTTACACCTCAGTTCAGAATGCCCGTCTTAACCTTGAAACAGAGGCGACTAACCTCACTTTTGATCAGGCCCTAAAGGCTACCCGTACCAAATGGGAAAATTCTCTCAATAGGATACGGGTATCAGGTGGTACAGAGGAAAGCCGTATTAAATTCTATACCGGATTGTTCCACGCACTTCTCGGACGTGGCTTGGCAAATGATGTGAATGGTGCTTATCCAAAGAATGACGGCAGTATCGGACAAATAGCCCTGGATGCCAACGGGAAACCGAAACATAACCACTACAATACTGATGCCATCTGGGGAGCTTATTGGAATCTTACCACTCTTTGGACTATAGCATATCCGGAATATTATAACGATTGGATAAACAGTCAGCTACTTGTATATAAAGATGCCGGATGGCTGGGTGATGGCATTGCTGCCAGTAAATATGTTTCGGGTGTGGGAACCAATATGGTAAGTATTGCATTTTCAGGAGCATACAATAGTGGTATCCGCGATTTCGATGTAGAAGAAGCATATCAGGCCGCACTAAAAAATGAATTGGGCTGGGAAGGCAGGATAGAAGGTGCCGGTAAGATGGATGTGAAACAGTTTGTGGAGAGAGGGTATGTACCTTACGAAAACAGCAGGCATTTTGGTACGCATCCCGATGGTTCTACATTCTCGGCTTCACACACGATGGAATATGGCTTCAGTGCTTATGCAGTAGCTCAATGGGCCAAGTCACTGGGGAAAACCGACGATTATAATAAACTAATGCAATACTCCCGTGGCTGGCAACATTTATTTAACCATGATCTTAAACTGATCCATCCTAAAGGAGTTGACGGTAAATTCCTCGACAACTTCAATTCGCTTGAATCATGGAGAGGTTTTCAGGAGGGTAATGCCATGCAATATACTTTCTATGTTCCGCAAGATCCGGCATCGTTAATTGGTATGGTTGGAAAGGAAACATTTAACAACCGCCTGGATTCTATTTTTACCGAAGCGCGCAAATCCATTTTCGGAGGCGGAAAAGTTACTAATGCGTTCTCAGGTCTGGAAAGCCCATATAATCATGGTAATCAGCCAAGCTTGCATATCTCGTGGCTCTTCAATTTCTCCGGTAAACCCTGGCTTACCCAGAAATGGACAAGGCTTATCTGCGATGAGTTTTATGGAACAGATGGAGAGCATGGTTATGGATACGGACAGGATGAAGATCAGGGACAGCTTGGTGCCTGGTATGTTCTGGCTTCTATGGGAATATTTGATGTTCAGGGAGGAACTCCGCAGCGGCCAACTTTCCAGTTGGGAAGTCCCGAATTCGACAAAATAGAGATATCTTTAAGTCCTGTCAATGCTACAGGTAAGACATTTACTATTGAAGTAGCTAACAATGGTCCGGAAAACTATTATATCCAATCAGCATCTATTAATGGTAAAACTCTTGATAATTGCTGGATGTACAGGGATGAGCTTTATAAGGGAGGTGTGTTAAAACTGGATATGGGCAATACTCCTAATACAAATTGGGGAGTTGCAGTGCCGCCGCCGGTAGAGCAGTAAATATAATATAAAATATGAACAGGTCATGAAAAACCAGAATTCTGTAATAAAAGCCCTACCCGTACTATTCGGCTTTTTTATCATGGGCTTTTGCGATATCGTTGGCATAACATCTGATTATGTACAGCGAAGTTTCAACTGGTCGCCGGAGATGACCGGGTTTGTACCCTCTATGGTATTTATCTGGTTTCTGTTTCTCGGTATTCCGGTAGGTATCAAAATGAACCAGTGGGGACGTAAAAACACCGTCCTGCTCAGTATGGGTATCACCATAATAGGTATGATTATCCCTCTTTTAGTCTATAACAGTATTACCTGCCTGGTAGCCTTTGCACTTCTGGGGATAGGGAATGCGATATTACAGGTATCACTCAATCCATTACTTAATAATGTAATCAAAAGCGGAAAACTATTGACCAGCAGCCTTACTGCCGGGCAGGTAATAAAAGCCATATCATCACTGGTAGGGCCCGAAATCGTTTTACTTGCGGTAGCATGGTTCGGAGAAGATAAATGGTATTATTGTTTCCCGATTCTGGGGGCGGTAACGCTTCTTTCCGCACTTTGGTTAATGGCAACTCCTATCGAGAAAGAGCAGGAGAATCAAATCTCAGGTTTAACGTCAACCCGTGATACTTTTTCATTATTGAAAGATAGAACCATCCTCTTGCTTTTCCTGGGGATATTCTTTATAGTAGGAACCGACGTATCAACGAATTACATTAGTTCTAAACTAATGGCAACCCGTTTCGACTGGACAGTGGAACAGGTTAAATTCGCCCCGCAGGTTTATTTTTTCAGCCGCACTGTAGGCGCTTTACTGGGAGCTTTCCTTCTTACACGCATAGCAGAGATTAAATATTTTCGGGTAAACATACTTGCCTGCGTTGCCTCTCTGCTGATTATGGCCTTTGTGGAGAATGAAGTTGTAAATCTGGTTTGTATTGGTGCAGTGGGTTTCTTTGCCTCCTCTGTATTTTCCATTATTTATTCCATGGCATTACAGGCGCGACCCAGCAAAGCTAACGAAATATCAGGTTTGATGATTACCGCCGTTTCCGGTGGAGGTATTGTTACTCCTGTCATTGGTTTTGCTATTGGTGCGGTAGGTATCATTGGGGGTGTTTTTGTAACACTTCTCTGTGTGTTGTACCTTACATACTGTGCTTTTGGGCTGAAGATAGCAAGGGGTAAATAGCCAGCCTATTTTAATTACTGATTAGTATTACTTACACGAAGTGTTTAAAAAGATATCTGTCATCCCGGGCCCGGCCCGGGATCTCCTCCTGTACATTGTAAAAGAACAGATGGCAGATCAATTCCCTAATGACAAGCAACTTTTTAGACACTCATTTTCATGTTTTAGCCTAATTTTCCTTTTTTATTTTACCTGAACGGGTAATCCAGGCAATAATTTGCGAAAAAGTGTACATATTATTTGTTGGTTTGTTGGTAAGTCTCTATATTTGGAGCAGTTAAACCTGTCTGGTATATGAAACAGTTTGATAAAACTTATCGGGAAAACTTAAAGCAAACATTCTCTCTTGT
>PPYE01432443.1_pt1 | contig 79862 bp, 66 predicted proteins | sample 1559881 | NCBI WGS metagenome assembly PPYE01 (sample SAMN08240022, study PRJNA423297) | Human gut metagenome, whole genome shotgun sequencing project. | reverse complement strand
GTGGCGGAATTGGCAGACGCGCAGGCTTCAGGTGCCTGTGGTAGCAATATCGTGTGGGTTCAAGTCCCATCTCCTGCATCTTTTTTGTTTGTCATTTGAAAACGGATAGGATAAAAAGAGATCCCCCTCAGGCGACTTTCGTCGGAGCCAGAGGGGGATCTCTTTTTATCACTGTTCTGCCGCAAAGCAAAAAACGATGTAGAATTTTTTTATTCATGTACTTCCAGCTGGGGCATTTCCTGCCCCCGAAGGAGGATTCTGGGGCCGCCGGTGTGGCGGATATAGTCTTCGGTAATGATGACTTCGCCGATGCTGTCATCTTTTGGTATCTCATACATGATATCCAGCATGTATTCCTCCAGGATCGCACGCAGTGCCCTCGCTCCTGTATGCTTATCCAGCGCCATATCGGCAATGGCTTCCAGGGCACCTTCTTCAAATTCCAGCTTTACTTCGTCCAGGGCCAGCAGTTTCTGGTACTGTTTTAAAATCGCATTCTTGGGCTCTTTCAATATATCCACCAGCATATCTCTTGTAAGTCCGCTAAGCGTAAAGATAATGGGAAGTCTTCCTAAAAATTCCGGTATCATTCCAAACTTCCTCAAATCATCCACTGTGACTTTCTCCAGAATTTTATTATCATGATCATATTTATCTTTGAGATCTGCGTTAAAACCAATGGAAGCAGATTTATTCAGCCTCTCTTTGATGATTCCCTCCAGATCCGGGAAGGCACCGCCGCAGATAAACAGGATATTTCTGGTGTTCACTGTAGTAAGGGGCACCATGGCATTTTTGCTGTTGGCTCCCACAGGGACTTCGATCTCACTTCCCTCCAAAAGCTTCAGCATTCCCTGCTGCACTGCTTCTCCGCTGACATCTCTCTGGTTGGTATTTTTCTTCTTGGCGATTTTATCAATCTCGTCGATAAAGATAATGCCGTGCTCTGCCTTCTCCACATCATTGTCGGCAGCGGCAAGGAGTTTGCTTACCACACTCTCAATATCATCCCCAATATATCCCGCCTCTGTAAGAGATGTGGCATCCGCAATGGCAAGAGGTACATCCAGAAGTCTCGCCAGAGTCTTTACCATATAAGTCTTACCGGAACCAGTAGGTCCGATCATCAGCATATTTGATTTCTCAATTTCCACTTCGTCCGCGCAATCCGCAAACACACGCTTGTAGTGGTTGTATACAGCCACGGACATAACTTTCTTGGCATAATCCTGACCGATCACATACTCGTCCAGGCTGGCTTTGATCTTATGAGGAGCAGGGATGCTCTTGATATCAAATACTTTCTGTGCAGCCTTTTCCCTGGGCTGTTTTTTCTTCACCTGCTGATTTTTCGGAATCTGATTCTGCAGAGAGCTGAGGTCGATCATGCTGATATTAGGCATATTTTTCATGAGGTCATCGTAATTGATATTGCTGTTGTTCATAGTATCGAAACTTCTCTGCATGCAGTCGGTACAGATATGAATGTGATTAGGCAAGTCGATCATTTTTCCCGCTTTGCTCTCCGGGCGCCTGCACATAAAGCATATCTTTTCATATTCATCTTTTTTCGGATTTTCTTTATTTTCATCAGGGGTCTCTAATAACTCTTTATCGTCTGACATATCTCTTTTATGCTTCCTTCCTTTTCCTATAATTTCTCATAATCTACTTGTGGGTATATTATCACAAAAGACCTGGGGCGACAAGTAAACTTTTTATAAATCCTGCGTATAAATGCCAAAACGTCAAAATCGCCGCGGCCAGACGATTTTTGCATCTGCTGCGGCGATTTATCTATCGTTTCGGCAAAATATTCTATTTACTCCGGCTCCACATAACGTATTATTCCTGTCCGCTCTGTGATGACATAGTCGGAGAATCTTTCTTTGCCCCCAGTGTTACACTGACGGTCTGCTCTTTATATTCTCCGTTATCTGTACGGTAAAGTACAATATCAACAGTTTCTCCTGCCTTATAGTACTCCAGACGTCCGGTCAGATCCTCTTTTGTCTGTACGCTGGTTCCATCAATCTTTGTGATCACATCGCCCTTCTTGATCCCAGCCTGGTCTGCAGGTCCGTCTTCCTCTACATCGTATACAAAGACACCTACAGGAATGTTGTACATCTCATTGACTGTGCTGGTGGAATCCATACAGGTCACACCAAGGTAAGATGCCTGATTCTCATCCTCCACTTTTTCTCTGGTCTCCTGGCTCATCAGCTGGTCCAGGATAGGTTCTGCCTGGGAGATCGGAATAGCAAATCCCATGCCTTCCACTTCGTCAGAGGCAATCTTCGCAGAGTTGATGCCTACCAGTTCTCCCTTCATATTCAGAAGAGCTCCTCCGCTGTTGCCCGGGTTGATAGCTGCGTCCGTCTGGATGAAAGTACCATTGGCACTGTCTGAGCTCACCTGTTTGTTTAATGCGCTTACATAACCGCTGGTTACAGACTGTCCATATCCCAGTGCATTTCCGATCGCTACTACCTGATCGCCCATAGCAAGGGAATCCGAATCTCCGATGGTTGCCACTTTAATCTGGCTTAAAATATCTTCCGGAATATCGGAAAGTTTTACAGAAACTACTGCAAGGTCATTGCCTGTATCACTTCCTTTGACCTGAGCCTCCACATAAGTCCCGTCCTTCAGCGAAGAATCACTGCTGTTCGTACTGGTCTGCTCAACTGTGCTGTCAGAAGAGGTAGCCGCTGTTCCATCCTGGTTTGTAAAGCAGACTGTAATGGAGTCAGTATTTGCAACCACATGAGCGTTTGTCGCTATCAGAAGCTCGGTATCATTCTGTCCCACAATAATTCCCGATCCACTGCTCTCTCCCTGGTACTGCTGTGTGCCATACCCGAAATAATTAGGAATCTCCTGAATACTGATTCCTGTAATGGAAACGATAGAGGGCATTGTATTTTCTGCAACCTGGGCAACGGTGTACCCTGAGCTACTCCCTGCATTTGTGTTCTGCACGTCAGAACTGTCTGCAGCAACCTGCGTGCTCTCTATCTTTGTAGTTTGCTGAGGCAAAAGCTGGCTGCCTGCATAGCTGACTCCCAGGAAAACTGCTCCCGCGATCACACCGAAGGCAATCGCGCCGCCTGCCAGCGCTGCTGCTTTCTTTCCCATACTGTTTTTTCTTCCGGAATCCCTTTTGACTTTCTTTTCTTCTTTTTCTGCCTTCTCCGGTTCCGGTGAAACAGTAGGACTGGTAAAGTGGTAGGAATTATAGCCTTCCTTTTTCTCCTCATTTCTATAAGAATGTGCATACACAGGGTTTTCCGGTGTAGGCGCACTTCCCGGTTCCTGGGGCTCCTGAGTTTCCTGAGATTCCCTGCTGCTTCCGGTGTCTTCCATACTGTCTCTTAATACAAACCCTGTTTCTTTCTGTTCCTCCTGGCTGCTGTTTCTATTTTTATCTTCATACTCCCCGGATCCATTCTCCATAGGATTCATGCCTTTCCATTCTTCACTCATATCTATGCTTCCTTTCATAAAATTATTTCTTTATCTTTTATGCTTACAGTCTATCAAGGAATTGTGTTGAAATTGTGTTCAAAAATGCAAGAAAAAGTGAACACCTACTTTTTCTTATGCCCGGAATTAAACTCCCAATAAGATGGATTCATCGTAAACCGCTTTATAAAAAAACGGGGAAGTTTTTTATAAGATTTCCCAGCCCTGTATCCAAGGAACTTAAATCCGCTGCTCATAAGGAGTGAAGGAATCAGCCAGGGCTTTCTTTTTTTTATAAGGTATCCGGCTGTGCTTTTTACCAGACGTATCCCTTCGCTCTCTGAAGGAATGCCTCCGAAGATTTCCGGATGATCTGCCTGGGAAACCGCCAGGTCGAAGTTTCTCTTAAACTGCTGAATACAGCTGTAATTATGGGAGTGGATCACTTTTGCCTCCGCCTGGTAAACTACACTGTAACCAGCTTTTATCATGTTTCCCGCCATGATCATATCTTCATTAAAAATTGTGCGGGAAATAAATCCCCCCAGCCTGTCATATACACTTTTCCGATAAGCCGCACATACATTAGAGCAAAAAAAAGTCTTAATGCCCATTCTTTCTATATCCTTACTGGTCTTTATACAACTTTTTTCCGGATAATTAAAAGATCTGGTATACCGTTCTATAAATCTGCAGTCCTGATCCGGAAGCTGGCGGGCATAAGCTGCCGCTGTCTTTGGCGACTCAAAAGCCTTTACAAGCATTTCCACCACCCGGTTATCTGCCGGCACTGCATCCTGGGTAAAACAGAGAAAAAGATCTGTATCTGTCATAGCTGCAGCCTCTTTTCTGGTTCTTCCATGGTCGAATTCTCCTCTGGAAATGTGATGAACCTCCACATTGTCCATACCTTTGACCCATTCCTCCTTCCAGAAATTTTTTTCAGTATTCATAACTATGATCTTCTCAATGGGATAGGTCTGCTCTTTTAGTTTTGTCATCAGCCGCCCAAATTTCTCTCCAGGTTTATAGGTGGGTATGATCACTGTAACTGTCATATTTCTGTCTCCTCCTCAAAAACGCAGGACAGGGAACCTGCCCAGAGCCTTTCCTGTTTCTTGCTCCCTGCAGATTCCCTGCTGTCTTAATAATATTCCTCATCAGAATATTCTGTTTCCTCATATCCGCTGCCGGAATCATAATCTTCACTGTCATAAGAGCTTTCATCGGAAGAACTATATCCATAGTCCCCGCTGCTGTCATAGCTTTCGTCCGTACTGTAATCTCCGCTGCTGCCGTAGCTGTTCTCTGAATCATAACTGTAATCTCCGGTCTCATCGGTGCTGTATTCACTGCTGTCATAAGAGTTCTCATCGGAAGTTCCTGCGGTGGTTTCATCGTATCCAGTACCTATTTCCCGGTCCGTGATCAGATACCGCCTCTCCTGAGCAATGTTGTCCGTGCCAAAACCTGTTCTCTCCAGGATCCAGTCACTTCTCTTTAATACTGTACCGGAAGGCTGGTATCCTGTTTCCCCAAAGAGGAACTCATGGAGATAACTGACATTGGTCTCCAGTGTAGTAGGAATGAGACAATCCAGATCTGTCACCGGCACGGTATTTTCTTTTCCCATGATATAGTCTACAGGGAATCCTGTATTTTCAGTAAGTCTATAGCTTAAAATATTTTTCCCAAGGCTGATCAGCTCTGACTTTGAGAAGTTTGTAGTAATCATGGGAAAGACTTCATCCATAATGTCAAGAAGCGTATTCAGTCCTGCACTTTTTGCCTTTTCCGCCATCAGGCTCAGCACAAGCCTCTGTCTCTCCGTACGTCCCATATCCGCAGAGGCTGTCTGCCGGATACGGCAGTATGCCGTTGCCTGTACACCGTTCAGGTGGTAAGTGTCCAAAATCTGAGACTCGTCAGCAGGCGCAGGGTCCGGTTTTTCAATAGGCGTATAGTCTTTTCCTGTCTGTTCTGAGGTCTCTACACAATAATTATTCATATGCTCGATTTCTTCATAGGAAAGGGGAATATCCAGTCCTCCCAAACAGTCAATGACAGTTGCCATGGCACTGAAATCCACAGACACATAATTCTCTATATCCAGGTCCATATTTGTATTAATAATATTCATGGCGTACCCGGGACCACCTAACAAATAAGCAGAATTAAACTTATTATAGATTCCATTTCCTTCAGAATCTTCATTCACCCGAAGATAGGTATCACGGTAAATGGACACCAGACGGATCTCTTTGCTGTCATTGTTAATACTGGCAATAATGGCTGTATCGCTGTTTCCGTATCCGCCGTCTTCTGCTCTTTTGTCCACACCAAAAAGGGCAATGTTTGTATATCCGTGGAGGACCTGATTGTCTGAAACGCCTTCATTTACCTGCACTTCCACATCCTCGCCGCTCTGACTCTTGAAATCCAGCTTATCCAGCTTTTTATTGATCTGTGTGTAGATAAAAAGCGCTCCCACCAGGATTAAAAGGACCAGCATCTCAAACACAAACAGGACTTTTCTTCCCGTTCCTCTTTTTTTCTTACTCTTTCTAGACATCTTCTTTCCCCTTTATCTAATATGCATTTTTATTGATAAAACCCTTAAACACTGTCAGAAACAGGATTTTAATATCCAACCCCAGCGTCCAGTTTTCAATATAATATAGATCGTACTCTATACGTTTCTTGATAGATGTATTTCCTCTGTAGCCGTTGATCTGCGCCCAGCCAGTAAGTCCGGGGCGCACCTGGTGCTTGATCATATACCTTGGCACCTCTTCCTTGAACTTTTCAACAAAGAAAGGTCTCTCCGGTCTGGGTCCCACCAGACTCATCTCTCCCTTTAAAATATTGAAAAGCTGTGGAAGTTCATCGATACTGGTCTTTCTCATAAATTTTCCGAAACTGGTCACCCGCGGGTCGTTTTTTACTGTCCATCTGGTCTTCTCTTTCTCCGGGGGCTGTACTTCCATAGAACGGAATTTATACATCATAAAAGGCTTATTATGAAGTCCTACACGCTCCTGCTTATAGATCAGCGGTCCCGGAGAGGTAAGCTTGATCATACATACAGAAAACAGCATTACCGGCGAAAAAATAATCATAGCGCAGATAGAACCCACAATGTCCATGGCTCTCTTTAAAACCGCATAATAAGTGTTTGTCAGCGGCACATACCGGATATTGATCACCGGCAGCCCCTGAAGATCTTCTGTATAAGGCTTTGTAGGTATGATCTGGTTATAATCCGGAATAAATTTCGTATGCACTCCTGACTTCTCACAGAGATTCACGATTTCCTCCAGGCGATAATATTCATTTAGCCCCAAGGTAATGGCAATCTCATCCAAACGGTTCTCCGGAAGGATCACCATCAGGTTTGCAATCCTTCCCAGCACCTTTACACCCCGGTACTGAGTCCCCGCTTCTATGTTGTCATCCAAAATTCCCCGCACCTTATATCCCCACTGAGGATTTGCAAGGATCCTGTCAATATATTCTTCTGCCGCACGGCTGTACCCCACCAGCAGGATATGCTTCAGATTATAGCCCCTGCTTCTCATCCTTCTCAAAAAGTACCGGATAAGATTTCTTACTAAAGTTTCCAGAACAATATTAATGATATAAAAAAGCAGCAGTACATGCCGTGAAAAGTCGATCATCTTGATCAGGTAGAGAACACCAAGCCAAATGGCAATCCCCACAGTATTTGCCTTTATAATATTCCAAAGTTCCAGCCTTCTTCCCTGGACTCGTTTGGGTGTATATAAGTTAAATACAGAATACAGAACCAGATAAACCGGAACTGCCAAGATCATCGCCCCCAGATAGATCCTCATCGGCAGCACGCCTATATTTTCCTGGACCATGGAAAGAATGCGAAACTTTATTGCCAATGCCAGCAGATAGGATACTAGTATGACCAGGGCATCTATTACAACATGAAGGCGGTTAAAATGCTTCTGATTTTCTTTAATCAAAGTCTTGTCACCTTCTGTCCCTATTATCTTTAGCTTAATAATTTCTTAATACTATATCATAAAAATTGTAAAAAATCAATATAAGAACCTGACGTATTCCCAGAAAAAGGCAGGTACCGGAATGCGCTATCTCAAATCCCGGCTCCTGCCTTTACTGTTTCACTTCTTACTTGTTTTTATTCTCAGTAATTACATAAGTAGGCACAATCTTCTGCACCTCTTCTTTAATATGCGGATCATCCTCCCTGCTCAGCTTATCCAGTTTTTCCAGCTGGCGGCGGAATTCTTCCTCATCGAATTCAATGGGCTTTCCGATGTGGATCCTCTTATTGTCCGTATCCTGCAGCCCTTCCTCACTCATCAGCAATTCTTCATATAATTTTTCTCCAGGGCGCAGCCCTGTAAATTCAATCTTGATATCATCTCCCACTTTATAGCCTGACAGCTTGATCAGATTCTCTGCCAGATCCAGGATCTTTACAGGTTCTCCCATATCCAGGACAAAAATCTCTCCGCCCTTTGCGTACGCCCCTGCCTGGAGTACCAAAGATACCGCCTCCGGAATCGTCATAAAATACCGGATAATGTCCGGATGTGTCACAGTGACCGGACCACCCTCCGCAATCTGCTTTTTAAACAGCGGAATGACACTTCCGTTGCTTCCCAGCACATTTCCGAAGCGAACCGCCACAAAGTTGGTCTTGGAATGACGGGCAAACATCTGCACGATCATTTCACACATACGCTTGGAAGCTCCCATAATATTAGTAGGATTTACCGCCTTGTCTGTAGAAATCAGTACAAATTTTTCCACACCGTATTTGTCCGCAGCCTCGGCAGTTTTATAAGTACCGAACACATTATTTTTAATCGCTTCATTAGGGCTGTCCTCCATCAGCGGCACATGCTTGTGAGCTGCTGCATGATATACAATATTAGGACGGTATTTTTCAAAAATATTGTTCATCCGGTGTGTATTCCGCACAGAGGCAATAAGCACATCCAGAGCAAGATTCGGATACTTTCTCTTCAGTTCCTGCTGAATGTCATAGGCATTGTTTTCATAAATATCAATGATTACCAGACGTTTGGGATTATGAGCAGCGATCTGCCGGCACAGCTCGCTTCCGATAGAGCCTCCTCCGCCGGTGACCATTACCGTTTTTCCCTGCACATAGCCCATGATCTCATCCAGATTTACTTTGATAGGCGCTCTTCCCAGCAGATCCTCGATTTCCACTTCACGAAGTTTTGAAAGGCTTACATCACCATTGATGATCTGGTACGTTCCCGGAACAATACGGATCTTGCAGCCTGTCTCTTTACATATATTAAGAATTTTCTTTGTCTCCGCATCTCCTACCGAAGGCATTGCCACAATAATTTCCTCTATCCGGTACTCCTCTACTTTATCAGCGATGCTGTTTCTGTCTCCCACAATGGGAACCCCCCGCAGATACTTACCAACCTTTGCCTGATTATCATCAATGATGCATTTTACTTTCAGATTCAGATAACGGCTCTCTTCTGTCTCTTTTAAAATAGCGCTTCCTGCCGCCCCCGCTCCTATCAGCATCACATTGATCCTCTTCTGTCCGTTAGCTGAAAAGTCTGTCATCTTTTCCCCGATGATCTTCATGATCTGATATGCAAATCTGACGCAGCTGACGCCTACGATCATGGCAAAATAATAAATAAGGTAGGAAGATCGGGGCAGTGTCAGGTGAAGCGCAGAAGCACATATTACCTGGATCAGCGAAGCCGCTGAACATCCCAGGATGATGTTGATCAGCTCATTAATGCTGGCGTGTCTCCACACACTTCTGTAAAGCTTTGCAAACACAAAGACGATAATGGTGATAATAGTATTTGGAATCGTATAATGAAGCACCTGTTCCATATCTGACACAGGAATACTGTTGAAACTGAACTCATACCGGACAAACAGCCCCAAAAAGGATGCGATCTGTACGGTCAGAATATCCAGCAATACCAGAAGCACTACCCGGTTGTTGATTGAATTTAAATTAAATTTCATCTTCATTTCTCATTTATCTCCCGTTTTTTCTTCGTCCTTACTCTTCTATGATGTTAGTTTCTTTACAATATTTTTGTATAACTCCAACTGTATTTTAAAACAGATCCCCGGAGGGATGCCTCTGACTTTTTTGTCCCGGTTTTGTTTCGAAATCTCAATACCGTTTTTCAGCCCTTTTATATATTCTCCCCCGTATCCCTTTGCAGTAAAAAACAGGGCTTTTATCAAAAATCCCAGACAAAGCAGAGGAACATTCCAGATCAGCTGCAAAATAGGCATATTCTTATACGCAAGGTACACGTTGTTTCTGGAAGAATACCTGACTTTGAACAGATTATACCTGGAGCCGCTGGTACCGCTTCCTACATGATAAACCCTGGCACCAGGGCAAAACCAGTTTTCATATCCCCGGAGCATCGCCCGGTAGCAGATGTCCATATCCTCCAGATATGCAAAGTGCACTTCATCAAACAGACCGATCTTGTCCAAAATTTTTCTGCTGTAAATGGCAGCGCCTGCACAGGAAGAAAAAATTTTTTTCTCTTCCCGGTACTCCCTCTCCGGTTTTCCCTTTCCCTCTGCAAATGCCCAGCCAAAGGCACAGTAAAAATTTCCTCCGTCATCCATACGCGTCTTATCGTGCATCTGGATCATCTTTGCCTGAACGGAAAAAATCTCCGGTTTTCTTTTGACTGCTTTTACCAGATTCTCCACAAACTCCGGTTCTGTCTCCGTATCATTATTTAACAAAAGCACATACGGAGTTTTGGAAGCCCGGATCCCGGTATTGACAGCGCCGCAGAATCCGGTGTTTTCTTTTAAGGCGATCATCTGCACTTCCGGATAGTTTTCCTGTATATATTCCCTGCTGCCATCCTGGGAACCATTATCTACCAGAATAGTCTGAAAATCCTGGTACGTCTGCCTGCGCAGGGAATCCAGACACACCTTAAGATAATGTTTCCCATTATAGTTTGGTATAATTACTGAAACTTCACACATTTTGTTTTCCTCAGTCTTTCGGCCGCAGGGAATAATTCCATTTAGTCAGAGAAAGATTTTTATTGTAGTAAGGATCTCCTGCTTTTAAAAGTTTCTCCCATCTGCAGCGCATAAATTCGATCTCAGACTGAAATCTTCTGACCTTTTCTTTGCTGTCTTCCGTACCCCGGCTTTTGGATTCATAGTGATATAACTCTGCATAAGGGTTGTATACTACCAGGTAATTTTTCTCCCGGACTCTCAGACAAAAATCCACATCATTAAACGCCACAGCCAGCTGCTCCTCGAATCCCTGTACTTCCTGGAAAACACTTCTTTTCACCATCATACATGCCGCAGTCACCGCGCTCAGATCCTGTATGAGAGCTGCCTTGTGCATATATCCGGTACGCCCCTGAGGCAGATTGACAAACATATGCCCTGCGATCCCGCCGATACCGATAACTGTGCCTGCATGCTGGATAGTTTTGTCCCCGTAATACAGCCTCGCCCCTGCCACAGCGGTGCCTGGTCTCTGGCAAATACCCAGGAGTTCTTCGATCCAGTCCTGTGTAATTACTTCCGTGTCATTATTTAAAAATAAAAGGTAGTCTCCTTTTGCTTTCTTTGCAGCAAAATTGTTGATGGCTGAATAGTTAAATTCTCTTTTCCATTTCAGAAGGCGCACTGCCGGGTCTTCGGAAATCTCTTTATAGTAGGAAAAAATATCCTCTGTCTCACTGTTGTTTTCTACAATAAGAATTTCATAATTTTTATAGGTAGATTTTTCTTTAATGGATCGGATACATTTTTCCAGATCCTCTTTTGCGTCCTTATTGGGAATTATGATGGATACCAGAGGTTCCCCCTGCACCGCATATTTTACCCGGTAAAATCCGTAATCCTTTGTATGGCTTACCTTCCCTTGTAATCCCCGCCTTTTTAAATTTCCCTCGATGGCACGCCTGCCTGCCTCAAAGGCATACAGCTTACTCTGAGGGTTGTCTGCCGTAGAAGCTTCGTGTGTCCTCCAATGATAGAGGATCTCCGGAATATGATATATTTTTTTTGCCGCTTCTGTACATCGGAAAATAAAATCATAATCCTGAGCTCCATCAAATTCCTTTCTCATACCTCCTACTTTTTTAAGGAGATCTCTCTTCACTACAAAAAAATGACAGATATAATTATTGGACCTCAGGAGATCTTCATTAAAATCCGGTTTCAGATGGGGCTGAAAATGCTCCAGCCTCTCTCCCCTCACCTTGTCTTCATCGGTATAGATCACCTCTGTCTCCGGTTCCTTTTCCAGGGCCTTTGCCACTTCGTACAAAGCGTTTGGCGCCAGAAGATCATCATGATCCAAAAGCCCCACATAATCTCCTGTTGCCATGGCAAAAGCTTCATTTGTATTTTCTGAAATTCCCCTGTTCTCCTTCAGCTTTTTCCACACAATCCTGGAATCCATAGCAGAACAGGACTTCAGAACATATTCCATGGAAGCGTCCTGAGGACTTGCGTTTGCAATGCAAAGCTCCCAATTTTCATAAGTCTGATCCTGAAGAGACTGGATCAGCTGCCGCAAAAAAACTTCCGGTGTCTTATACGCCGGAACAGCTATACTGATCTTTGGACCAGAATTCCATTTTGTCTTTCTTTGCTTTTCCAGTTCCTCCTCTGTGGGAACATATTGTTCATACCAGGGTCCGTAAGGGACTTCTTCCGGTTCAAACCGCTCATGAAGCCTGATCCAGAATTCTTTTATGCCGTAATGCTTCATGTAACGCCAACCTTTTTGTATTGTATAAGGAGAGAGTTTTGTCAGCATCCTCTTCCACTCTAATTTTCCTTTCGGCATTCTGCACACCTGCCTTTGTTTCGTTCATTCGTTTATTCTAACACATTTTTTATTTAAAGAAAACCATGAATATGGTATACTAGTACCGGTTCATGAAAATTTTTAAGGAGGTCCTTTATTTGAAAAAGTTTATAAATGCGAGAAAATTATTTTGTTTTCTGTTTATTTTCCTTCTGACCACAGTATCTTCCCTGCCTGTAGCGGCAGCGGAACTGCCTGCTTCTTTCCCGGAAGCCCCTGAAATCACCAATGAGACAGGCGTACTTCTGGAACTGGAATCCGGTCAGATACTCTTTGACAAAGGTATGGATGAAATCCGCTATCCGGCAAGCACCACCAAGGTCATGACAACTCTTCTGATCCTGGAAAATGTGAAGGACTTAAATCAGACTGTTACCTTTACAGACGTGATCCTTCCTGATCTTGCACCGGGCAATTCCACCATCAATGCCCAGGTAGGAGAAACCCTTACGGTAGAACAGTGCCTGTATGCTATCATGCTGGCCTCTGCCAATGAAGTCTGTACCCAAATGGCAATACAGGTAGCAGGTTCCGTAGATAGCTTCGTTGCAATGATGAACCAGCGTGCAGACCAATTGGGGTGTAAAAATACCCATTTTGTAAATGCCAATGGCCTGCCGGACCCGAATCACTACACCACTGCCCATGACCTTGCCCTGATCCTTGCTGAAGCCGTAAAAAATGAAAATTTCTGCAAGATAGCAGGAACTGCCAATTACACCATTCCTGCCACCAATAAAACTCCGTATGAAAGAAATTTAGAAAACCATAATTCACTGCTGACAGACGGAGATTACCACTATGATGGCGCTATTGCCGGAAAGACCGGACACACAGAGGCTGCAAAAAATACCCTTGTAACTGCTGCTACAAGAGATGATATGACTCTTATCTGTGTAGTGATGCGCTCTGACGGCGACGCCCGCTTTACTGATACCATAACTCTTTTCGATTATGGATTTAATAATTTTAAGAAATATCCCCTTTACTGGGAAAGTACAGAAACACCTTCCGGTTATGTTGTTCTTCCTTCCGGCATTGACACAGGAAACCTTCAGACCGCAGACTCTGTTTCTAACGGAACCGCCACACGTACTTATTCCTATCAGGGCGTGACCCTGCAGTCCATAACCGTGCCGTTTCCTATGGAAACAGAAACACGGACTACCTCTGATATGTCCCTCATTCCTCAGGGTACCTGGCAGAAACCTCTAGCACCTGCTTATCTGCTTCCTGTAATGATTCTGCTCCTGGCAGCGGAGACAGCCGGCTGCATTGCCCTGATCATACGAAATATCATTGAGGGAAAACACAGAAAAACAAAGCAGGCTTAATCCCTGCAAAGTATTCCCCAAACTCCACCGGCACACAGTCAAAAAGGCTGGCTGCTTTATGAAACCATTCAGAAAATTTCCTGACAGACATTTCATAAGGCAGACAGCCCTTTTATTATTTCTAAAAAACAAACCTACTCGGAGACTGCTTTTAGACCAGCCTGCTACTTTGCACAGTCATACAGTGCCAAGATCTCCTGCTCCAGACTCTTCCAATCTCTCACTCTTGCGGTTTCCAGTCCACCTTCATAGAGAGTCTCTCTTAGTTTTTCATCTGTGCTGATTCTTTCAATAGCCTCGATTCCTTTCTCTATTTCTCCGCAAGGATAAAGGAGACAGTTCTTTCCATCCACCAGATATTCCTTATTTCCGTCATTAGGCACTACCACTGCAAAGCCGCCTGTAGCCATCATTTCCAGCGGCGGATAAGAGAAACTCTCCAGAAAACTGGTTTTCAGCAGGATATGGCACTGGCGATATACGTCAGCCACTTCCTGGAATGGAATTTTGTGAAGGAATTTATCCACTTTATACCAGTCTTTTGGTTCCGCATTGTAAGACATATACCAGATCTCATACTTACTTCTGTCCAGTTGGTTGGTGATCCGGAAACTTTCGTCCACGTTCTTATAGTAAACACCGCAGTCTCCCTCAATGAGGATTCTGATCTTTCCTGAGAAATCTCTTTTTACAGGTTTATAATTCTCTGTATGGATTCCATTAGGCATATATCTGGATTCTTTTTCATAATCCTCTTTCAGCCATTCTTCACACCATTTGGAGATCGTCACGAACTGAATATCCACAATGGGAGAATACTTCTGATTTGCCTCAATACGCAGAGGATCATTTGGCTCATAAAAATTCGTCTCAAAGTTCTGCACCAGATAATATCTCTGTCCGATATTCGTATACGCCTCCAGAAACTTCACTGTGGACCACATGGTTGCAATGGCCTTGTCAAAATGCCCTCTGAAAATGGTCTCACGGCTTGGCAGCACAGGGAATTTGATTCCCTGAAATTCACACCATCTCCTGGCGTCAAAGTCATCGTTGATGATCGTCACGTCATAACCATGCTCTCTCAGCACCTTACAGTGTTCAAAGGCCACCATAATCCCTCCGCTGATGTTCAAAGCAGGGAGAATCATAGCAATGTTCTCATTATACATACTCTTAATAAATTTCATGAATTTAAAGCCTGTGTACAGAGTTACACAGTGTACTTTACAGTATTCATAAGCTGCCATACCAATGGCGTCTCTTTTTTCTTTGTGGAGCACCAGCTTTTCCAGTTCCTCATACCAGTCCTGACAAGTACTGCAGAGAATTCCAGTCCTTCCGTTTTCCACCATTTTTTCAAAGGCTCCCATATTGCTTGCCACAGTGGGCACTCTTACAAGAGCGGCTTCTACCCATTTATTCTCTGATTTGGCCTCGTTAAAGATACTGTCTTCCAGAGGAGCAAGGTTGATATCAATGGATGCGATCAGTTCCGGCAGTTTCTGCCATTCTACAAAGGGATGGGCAATGACCCTGTCCTGAAACGCCTCAAACTCTTTGGGGATATCCAGGATCCCCACAATGTGAAGCTCCACATTTTCATATTTTTCCATCAGCTTTGCCACCGCAGGCTTAATGAGGATAAAATCATCGTTATGTGTAATGCTTCCGCTGAAATAGCCAAGTTTTACTTTGGAAGAACCTTCTTTCTCAGCACTGCATTTTTTATATGCTTCCTCCGAAAGCTGAAGCATCACTTCAGAAGCAGTATTCCGGTTAATAAATACTTTAGGCGCATAGTTGGAAAGTTCCTGAGCCAGCCTTTCTGTAGTAGTTACTACAGCATCGCACATTTTCAGCACTTTCTGCATATTGCGGACACCTTCATCATATCCCTGGCGTTCTTCTTTTGTCATAGTGTCCAGGTATTTTATCGTATCCGTATATTTCGTATCAATTACCAGATCATCAATGTCATAGATCACCGTCTTATTCAGCTCTTTCGCCAGGCGGATGAACTCTCCCAGTTTCTCTGTATAGGGAGCGCGGAAAATCACAAATACTCTGTAATTGCGCACCTGGTCCAGATCCAGGTGAAGATAGAAATTCTCGTCACAGTCAATATTGTTTGCCCTCAGCTGCTCCATCTGATGCTGAACACGATAGCGGGGCGGATGGGGCAGAGCGGTATAATCCACACCATTGATAAACAGTACGTCTTTATATATCTTTCCTACATACTGCATCTGCATCTCTGCTTCTATCTTCCGTACCTTTGCTGTATGGAGATAGCTGACCGTTTTTTTTGCAACCCCTGTAATTCCTTCTTCCTTGAATGCTTTTAACGTTTTTCTTCCAAGGGAACTTATTGCTTCCATGAAGTACCTCCTACACAATCCTTAATTTCTTCCACAGCCTGTGATAATACTGCTCTTTCTGAAAACTTTCTTTCCAGGTTGATTTAAAAGTTTCTGCCTGTGCCGCTGTTTTGGGCGGCACCAGACATTTTCCTGTAAAACGCATCTGGGCAAAGCAGGTCCAAACATTATTTTTTCCTGCCTTCTGCCCTCTCAGGCAAAAATCAATATCCTCATAGCCCGGACATGCATTCCGGAATCCCTCATTATCCTTCCAGCTGTTTCTGGAGAAGATCATACATGCTGCAGCTGCAGCGGTAGTCTCTCTCGCATGGCATAAAAGCCCTTCATAGCCGATATCAGCCCTGGTATCATGAGCGCACAAAAGCTCAAGTCCGTCCCTGGTATCTTCTCCCAGAGATATTCCCGCATAAGCAATGGTATCATCATGATAATATATCTTGGGTCCAACCGCGCAGACATCCTGACGCTGGGCAAACATCAGCATTTCTTCTATCCAGTTCTCTGTCAGAGGACGGCAGTTTCCGTCCAGAAGGATCAGATATTCTCCGTGGGCTGCCTTTACGGCTCTGTTCCATTTATCTGCGGCAGAAATACCTGGTTCTGCTTTCACAGAAACATGGCGGATATTACCGCTTCCCAAGTCCAGAAGTCTATCTGAAAAATAAACAAACTCCAGATTTTCATAGGAAGTACATTTTCTGATATTATTAACTGCTTCCACGATCTTTTCTTTCTCTGCATTGTGAAGGATAACAGAGACCAGAGGAGTTTCTCTCAATTCATAGGTGATTCTGTAAATAGTCTGAAACGGCAGATTGCTTGCAGCCTTTCCTGCTTCTCCTGTGCGCTCCAGCTGCTGGTCAATCGCACGGATGGCAGAATCCACAGCATAGATCTTCCCTTCCAGATTCTGAGAAACAGAATTTTCATGTACTCTCCAATAGTAAAGAACCTTCGGAATATGTACAATGGCATCTGTTTTCTCTGTAAGGCGCAGAACCATATCATGGTCCTGGCTGCCGTCACATTCTTTTCTGTAAAACTTCTCTTCGCCCTCCAGAAGTTTCCTGCTGAAAACGGTAAAATGGCAGATATAATTATGAGATCTTAAGTCATCTTTTCCAAATCCGGGTTTGAGATTAAACATAAGGGGGTTCGAAATATCAGGGATATTCCCGGAAAATTTCACTTCATCTGTATAGATAAATTCCGCTCCCTGTTCCTCCACAGCCCGCATTACTTCGTATAAAGCAGACGGATGAAGGACGTCATCGTGGTCCAGCAGTCCGAAATAGTCTCCTGTGGCAAGCTTAATACATTCATTGGTATTTTCCGAAATTCCCCTGTTTTCTTCCAGTACATGGTAACGGATCCTCCCATCCCTCTGTGCCCGCTCTCTACAGATTTCTCCCACATAGGCATGTTCTTCGTCGCTTCCGTCTGCAAGGCACAGTTCCCAGTTTGCGTAAGTCTGCTTCTCCAGAGATTCCAGCAGTTCTGTAAGAAACTCTCTGGGAGTATTGTACAGAGGAGTAATAATACTGAACTTCACCGGATTCTCAAACTCCCTTTGTCTCTGGCGTTCCAGTTCTTCCTCTCCCACCAGATGTACACTTCTGATGGTCTCCAGGTCTGGAACTCTATGATATTTTTTGTTGTCCACTCGCTTAAAAAAGGACTCCACACCGAACTCCCGGCAGACCTGCAGTCCGTTTTTTACTTTCTGAATGACTCCGCTCATTTTCTTTTCCTTTCCTATCTTTCCTATCAGCTATTTGAATAATTTATACAGAAATCTCATAAATAAGATCACATAAAGGGCAAAGATAAAAAACACAGCACAAGTTTCAAAATCAAAACGGTCTGTGATAGTCTTCATGACCAGAGTGCCGCTTTCAATTTCCTTTACTTCATTCTCTGCCACTACCACCGGATTTTCCTCACGTGTGGTATTTTCATAATAAAATCCGATTCCATCCGAGTTGTCCTCGCCAAAAATCTGATTGCTGTACAATCGGATTTCGTATCTTTTCCCCTCAGAGTTTTGCACTCTGTCAAAGCGAAAATCATGGAATTTGTTATTTTCTATATCTTCCCCTTCTTCGCTTCCTGTAGCCACAATCTCCCCTGTCTCCATGTCTTTCAGTTCATAGGTGATGATTGTATCTGCCCCTCCTGCTGTTCCATGAACAGAACACTTGATTCTTACACCGTCCAGATGTTTCTCCTGACTGGTGAATTCCTGCCTTGCACCTAAATCCGTCAGGATTCCTGTATTCTGATAGGTGTCCGGATTAACCTCAAAATCATAAATATCATGTGTCTTGGCGATATGTCCATATACAAATGATACTGCGGCAAGAATTAAAATACCAATAATAATCTTAACTGTTTTCTTCATAATATCCTCACTGTCCTTATGAGTTACGGTACATATTTCCGATTTGAATGGAATCACCCTGCATTTTCAGATGTCCCTTTTCCAGCCAGACCACCTTGGAGCACAGGCTCTGTACCTGATCAATACTATGGGATACAAACAAAAGCGTTGTGCCATGTTCTTTCATTCTGCGGATACGCTCCTCGCATTTCTGCTGAAACTGAAAATCTCCTACTGACAATACCTCATCTACAATGAGGATATCCGGCTGTCCGATAGTGGCAATGGCAAAGGCAAGTCTGGAAACCATACCGGAGGAGAAGTTCTTCACCGGAACATTCATAAAATCTTTTAATTCTGAAAAATCTACAATGTCATCATAGTACCGTTCCATCTCCTCCCTGGCATATCCCAGGATGGCACCATTCAGAAAAATATTTTCTCCCGCTGTCAGGTCATAATCAAAACCTGCCCCCAGCTCAATAAGAGGCGCAACGCTTCCCCTTACTGTCACTGTACCTTTGGTAGGCTTTAAAACTCCTGCGATAATTTTCAGCATCGTACTCTTGCCGCTTCCGTTCAAGCCGATCAGCCCCAGAGACTCTCCTCTTTCCAGAGAAAACGACACGTCCTGAAGAGCCCAGAATTCATTGTAGGAAATCTGTTTTTTCAGTGTCTTGATAAAGTATTCCTTAAAACTGTCAAACTTCTCTGACGCCATATTAAATTTCATCGAAACCTGGTTTACTTCTATAATTGTATCCTTATTCATGGAATTACTCCCTATAAATTCAAAATAAATTCGTCCTGCTTCTTATAAAAAATGATAAGTCCGATCACAAGAGCAATGACTGCTTCAACAGCCCCCAGCCCCAGCTGCCACAGATGCGGAAGAGAATTATACAGCATCAGATCCCGGAACATATCCAGATAATTGGTAATAGGGTTTGCCCACACCACATAAACCATCCATTGCGGAAGGATAGACATAGGATAAATAACCGGTGTCAGATACATCAGCGCTGTAATAAACACAGAGTACAGATGCATAATATCCCTGAACTTTACCACGACAGCAGAAAGAATAAGGGATATTCCCAGAGAAAAAATAATCAGCATACACATTGGAATCACAGACAAAAAGGCCGTCCAGTGCAGCTCTGCTCTCATTGCCGCCATAACAAACAGCAGGGCGGTAAAGGATGCCATCAGGTTGATCACACTGGAAACTACCCTGGAAAGTACGAAAAGATATTTAGGAACATATACCTTTTTGATCAGCGGCGCATTCATAATGATTGCTCCCATGGAATTGTTTGTCGCATCTGAATAGAAATTAAAGATAAGCTGCCCGCTTAACAGATACAGCGGAAAGTTTTCTATATTAAATTTGAAAAGATTTGAAAACACCACTGAAAGCACGATCATCATAAGCAGGGGATTCAGCAGTGTCCAGAGCACGCCCATAATGGACCTGCGGTATTTAATTTTAATGTCTCTCGCCACCAGTTCATTGAGAAGCGGCCGAAACCTTTTAAAATTTTCTATATATGTTGACAAATCAGCACCTCCGCTATTCTTTCCTTTATACGCAAGTATTTTATAAGTTTACACCATTTGTTACCAGAAATCAACTAACTGCAGCCTTATTTCTTAACATTTTAGTAATATATTTACAGAAAATTCAAGATTCTTTCCGCAATAAAGACTGCTGCACAGGCAAATACAGCCACTGTCACCAGACTTTTCTTTCTCATTGCAAGAATGACCGCAGCAGTAAATCCTGCCAATGCTGATACAGGCGACTCTGTGGCATAAAGGATTGCCGGAAATGTCATTGCAGTCAGACATGCATAAGGAATATAGTATAGAAATGATTTAATATAAATATTATTGATCTTCTTCTGAAACAGCGTCAGCGGCAGCATACGGATCAGATAAGTCACACCTGCCATGACCAGAATATAGGCGTATATCATGACTCCTCCTCCTTTACGGGAAACAGCACTGCCCCTATGGCAGAGGCAAGGACTGTACAGATAATGATCATAAAACCAGAGGAAAGTTCTCTCAGTACCGGAAGGTAATAAAAAGCAGTGCTGAATATCAGCGCCAAAACGACCACAATCCTCACTGCATTCACTTCCTTTGCCACAGGAACGACAATGGCAATAAACATACCGTACAGTGCCACTCCCAGCGCACTCCGTACTGCTGCGGGAAGAAGTGTACTGGCTACCGCCCCTGTAAAGGTTCCTCCTACCCATCCGCAGACAGGGAGCAGAATAAGTCCATACATAAAGAATTGCCCTACCATCCCGTTTTTAGAACTGGCCACTGCAAAAATTTCATCTGTGTTGCCATAAGCGATAAGAAGTCTGTGACGTGTCTTTACCGAAGGGGCAAATTTCTGAGACAATGCCAGGGACATAAGTCCATAGCGAATATTAATAACCAGTTGTGTCAGCGCCATCTCAAAGAGAGAAGCCCCTGAAAGGATAACCGTCAGTCCTGCAAACTGTCCTGCTGATGTAAGATTCAGAAGGGAAATCAGCACTGCATGAAAGGGAGAGATTCCATTATTTACTGCCAGCATTCCAAAAGTAAAACTCACGGAAAAATATCCCAGGGCAATAGGAATTCCATCTTTCAGCCCTTCTCCAAAACGATCGTGTACCATATCTTTTATTTTCTCCTCATTGTATATCCATTCATACAAAAACTGCTGCCTGCACTGACCCTTCCGGTACAGATGCCGCAGCAGTTTTGTCCTTTTATTCTCCCAGTCCGCTTTCAATGGCCTTAACTAAGGTTTCCAGCGCCAGTTCCTCATCTTCTCCTTCACACTCCAGCTCAATCTCATCACCGCATTTTACACAGGCGCCAAGTACACTCAGCACACTTTTTGCGTTGGCAGTGCCTCCTGCGAAGTGAAAGGTGATCAAAGATTTGAATTTCATTGCTTCCTTGCAGAGAATTCCTGCCGGTCTCAAATGAAGACCTGTAGGATTTTTAATGATTACTTTTTTTCTGCACATAAAATCACTTCCCATCTTCTGTCTGTTTACTGGTCTCTGCTGCTTTTACCAGCCTTACCGATACAGTAATATCCTCTACCTGTTCATAGCCGTCAGGCAGCGTCACCTGAACCGGTACATCCCATTCACCCTCTTTATAATTCTGAAGATTCACAGACAATTTAATGTCTTTTGCAGTTAATTTATCAAGGTCTGCTTCTTTTCCTTTTATCCTGACAGCCACTTTTTCCTTTTCAAATACTACATCATATTCATCCATTTTTTCGGGAACTGTGGTAATCATGGTAACCGGGATGTCAAATTCCCTGCTGTTATAAGGCAGAATCTTTGCTGTAACACTGGCAGTACTGTTAATATTTCTTGCCAGCTTAATATCTGTGGGAAGCAATTCAGTTAAATCCACACTTGTTGTAAAATCTTCACTCTCTCCGGAAACATCGATCAAATCTCCGGGAATCGTCAGCACATTTCCATCTGCTGAAAAGGCTTCCAATGCTTCATCTGTACCTGCGATACTGATGGTAGACGGTGTGGACTCTACAGAATTTACCTCATAACCGTTTTCCGGTTCTCCTGAATACTCTGCTTCTATCTTCACATTAGTCTGAACTTTCCACAGGTCAACGCGGACTTTTACTTTGTTATCTTCGATTCCGCTTAAATTCAGCGCTGCCAGCTGCTTGTCAGTAAGCTCTTCCTGATTTTTATCGTAAATCTGGAGATCCGATTCCACAAGAGTGTCCTCTGTCATATTGCTCACGTCGATTCTGGCTACTACCCGGTCAATCTTATTGACAAGGGAAGCCGGACCTGAGATATCCACCACCTCTGGTTCTGCCTTTGCGCTCCCTACCTCATAATTTTTATCCGGCAGTGTATCTCCGTAGGTTGTATAAATAGTCTGTTCTGTAGTAACTTTTTCTTCCACATCTATGGGTATATTTCCCGGATTCACGGTAATATCCTCTACACTGGTATCTGTGCACTGGGCTGTCACAGGAACCATCACAGGAGTAGTATCCATGGAGATGATCTGGGTCATATCCGCCTGGGCAGTGATATCCTCCTCATCCAGATCCTTAATCACAGAACTCTTCGCCTGAATGGTCACATTCACCGTATCCTTGCCCTCTGTCAGCGACGGAATCTGAGAATTACTTTCCAGATAAGAAGCATTGGTGATCGTCACGGGAATATTATAAAACGTTATTTCTGTAACAGGATCTTCCATATTCGTGACAATAAGCCAGGTAAAAGCGGCAATCACAAAGGAAAGGATTTTCAGGGTTGTTTTATTGATCAGATTTCTTTTCATTTTTTACCAACCCCCTCCATAGTTTTTTCTTTGTCTTTTCGATTACCTTTTTATTCTGCTCTTCTTCCAGAATTTTTCTCAGTTCCTCCTTATCTACGCCGACTCTCAGCTTTCCTCCGCCTGCCACTGATACTCTTCCTGTCTCTTCGGAAACCACAATAGTAAGGGAATCGCTTACCTCACTGATTCCCACAGCCGCTCTGTGCCTTGTGCCAAGATTTTTACTCAGTTCCATATTATCGGAAAGGGGCAGATAGCAGGTAGCTGCTACAATCCTGTCTCCTCTCATAATCACAGCGCCGTCATGCAGGGGTGTATTATGCTCAAAAATATTGATCAGAAGCTGGCTGCTGATTATGGAGTCCAGATTAATCCCTGTTCTGATGTATTCTGTAAGAATTGTCTCTTTTTCAATAACGATCAGTGCGCCAGTCTTTACTGCTCCCATCTCAAAGCACGCTCTTACAATCTCATTGATTGTTCTGTCACTGTAGCGTCCTTCTGTTTCTTTCTTTCCACTGTCAAAAGGTATCAGGGAACTGACCACCTTTTTATGTCCCAGTTCCTCAAGGGCTTTTCTCAATTCCGGCTGAAAAATAACCAGGATTGCCGTAATGGCATATCCGCCTATGTTGGTGACCAGCCACAGAATGGTGTTCATTTTCAGAATAAATGCGATCAAAACGAATACAAAGATAATCAAAATTCCCTTGAGCAGAGAATATGCCCTTGTATTCCTGATCCAGAGCATAAACTGATAGACAAAAAATGCAATCAAAAGAATTTCTATAATATCAATAATCTGGATTCTGGGAAAGAAAAAAGTTCCTATATAACGCTCCATAATTCCAGATAAACTATCCATTCTTTCACCCCCTTGTATTTACTCCAGCACTGAATACTTTCTACAGATCTTTCAGTGACTCCTCCAGCTGCTTCTCAAAATCGAATTCCGGTTCTTTCACAGCTCCCTCTGATACATCATCACTCTCTGTCTTATCATTGCCTGCTTCTCCCTCAGCACCTTTCTCAGAAGAAATTTTCTTAATTCTCTTTTCCTTCTGTGCCACTACAGATTTTGGAACAGCCTTTACATAATATACATATTCATCATCTTCGAACTGTGTAGTCTCACTTCTGGAATAATCAATTCCAAGAACAAAAAATTCGATTACCAGCCCTACGACAACAGCCCCCAATGCTCCGGCGATCATCTCTCCAATGTTGAGATGTACATCCAGAAACATGCTGCCCAGGATCATAATTACAATATACGCAATAGCCCCCGTGGCATTTGCAGCCCTCCAGGAATAGTCAAAGGAGCACCTGGAAATCAGATATACCAGCATCAGTACTACCAGGAAAGAGATCACATACAGCCACATTTCCTGGTTTTTCATCAGACCATCCAGCAGAAGCTGAAGTTTCTGTGCAGCCTCTGTCTCCTTTGCCTGAAGAACACTGCTCTTTTCTTTTACCACATCCATAAAAAAGTAGAGAATAACTCCGCAGCATGCGGGAACTGCACAAGACGGTCCTCTCAGAAGGCCGCCGCCCATGGGAACCGCCGCCGGTATATGTAACGAAAAAGATGTAGGTGCCAAAATCATGGCAAGATTGTCTTTTGACGTAAATCTTAAAAATAAGATCATCAGCAGTATCATAAGAAGCAGGGCAAATGCCGCCACCTCCACTCCTACTGCATAGCAGTGTCCAATGATCAGAACACAGCCCACCACTGTCATGGCGTTTATAGGCAGTATTGCACAGATAACTGACAAAATCAGCACCACAAAAATATTGTCCAGTTTTTCCAGAAATCCCAGTTTGGAATTAATCCCCAGGAAAACAGCCAATGCCAGCAAAAATTTCAGTGCCGGTACGATCCATGTGTCATATTCCCCATAAATATCTCTGATTTTCTGCTTTAATTCTAATAACGCTGTCATGCCTGCTTCCTCCTACCCATGAGTTTTCCTGTTCTGCGTTCCTCTCTTTCGTAAATTTTCTGCAGCTGGCTCAGGTTCTTGTAATATCCCTGAATCCCTTTCTGCGCTCTGGAATACTTTACAGAACAATAAATATAGGTCAGCAGGCTGTATACTACAAGCATGCCGACATAAACTCCCACAGCCTTTACTCCCAGCAGCACCAGATTCATCTTATGAATATTTTCCATAAGATAATCCAGTCTGTAGCCAATATAGACCAGAAGCAGCAGTCCATAGGCAATAGTAGTCAGAAAAAAATTCTTGATCAGCGCCAGTCCGATATAATCACTTCTATAATAATTGCTGATAGCCAGATGTTCTTTTCCTTCTCCTGCTTCATATGCTGCAAGCTTATTCATCTTTTTGATTTTCTGTTCATTCAGCATATTCGTTCCTCTTTTCCTGATTTTACTTTTCAAGTAGTCCTATACATATAAAATGATACTCATACTTAATGCATTATATCATATCCCCAGGAAATGAATCAAGACTTACACAAAGATTCCTTGTGGTCCCCCTGCTGTTCTATACCGGTCTGTCTCGGCCCACAGCAATTGTAAGAAAATAAACCTCCTTCGCGCCGGCATTCCTCAGGCACTGTGCCGCGGCGTCCAGAGTTGCTCCTGTAGTATAAATGTCATCTGTTAAAAGGATATTTTTCCCATTTACACTTTCTGTACCGCTTTTTCTGATGCAGAATGCATCCTTCATATTATTTTTTCTCTCTGAAGGGTTCAATTCTTTCTGCGGCTTTGTATTTTTCCTCCTGTACAGACTCCGGATGTTAACAGGAATATCCAGCTTATCCCCAATAGATCGTGCAATAATTTCTGCCTGATTGTATCCCCTCTTTTCCTGTCTTCTTCTGTGCAGAGGTACCGGAATCAGCATTTCTATCTTCCACTGTGCTATTTCCTTTTGGGCGTATAGCGCAGCAAATTCTCCATAAAAAACGCCGTATTCTTGTCTTTGTCCATATTTCAGCTGATAAAGGGAATTTTGAATGATGGGATTATAAGGAAAAATTCCTATCCCCTTTTTGAAATGATGACTGATACGCCGACAGTCCCCGCAGTATTCTTCCTGGGGGTCTTCCAGCGGTTTAGAACAGATGCAGCACCGGGGTCCCTGAACAGGGACCAGCTTTTCTCTGCATTTTGTACAGATCCTCTGTCCTCTCGGCGCTGCAATGTCATGGCATACGGGACAGCGCCTGGGATATAGGATATTCAGGAGCGTCTCTCCTGTCTTGCTTCTTTTTCTCAATACGTCTCCCTTATTCTTACATCCAGAGCCGTATAACGGCTCTGCTCCATTTTGTTGTTTTCCATTTCATAAAAAGTTTTTTCGTCACCCACAAGAGTGACACATTTTCTGGCACGGGTTACCGCTGTATAAAGAAGATTTCTGTTCATCAGCATTCTTGGACCTCCCAAAAGAGGGATCACCACTGCCGGATATTCACTTCCCTGTGCTTTGTGTATGGTGATGGCATAGGCAAGTTCCAGCTCATCCAGCTGTTTGAAGGAATATTCTGCAAATCTGCATTCATCAAACTCCACAGTCACAGTCTCTGCAAAGGTATTGATCTCTCTCAGTATTCCGGTATCGCCATTAAAAACACCAACACCCTTCTCAACAGGAATTCCGTACTTTCCGCGCACTTCCCATTCAATCTGATAGTTATTCTTGATCTGCATCACCTTATCGCCTTCCCTGAAAAGGCCGTCACCGTGCTCTCTTTCTTTTTTTTCCGGGGAAGATGGATTCAAATACTGCTGGAGGATCTTATTCAGCCTTTCCACTCCCAGCATTCCTTTCCTCATAGGCGTGAGCACCTGAATATCATAAACAGATGCATCCACAAATTTAGGCAGCTTCTTTTGGATCAAAGTGAGAACTACGCTGATGATCACATTGGCATCATAGCGCCTGAGGAAAAAGAAATCCATACTTTTATTGTCCAGAGCCACCGGAACACCCTGATTGATCTTATGGGCATTTACTACGATATCACTCTGAGAAGCCTGTCGGAAAATCTTCACCAGTTCCACCACCGGAAATTTTTCTGAACGTATGATGTCTTTCAGAACACTTCCCGGTCCCACACTTGGAAGCTGATTTACATCCCCTACCAGAATCAGCCTGGTTCCCGGGACCACTGCCAGCAGCAAAGCATGCATAAGAAAAATATCTACCATGGACATCTCATCAATGATAATCACATCTGCCTCCAAAGGATTCTGGGCGTTTCTCTCAAAATGTATACTGCCGGAAGATTCCTCAGGCAGCCCGTTCAGCTCCAGCAGACGGTGTATCGTCTTTGCTTCGTATCCCGTCGCCTCTGTCATTCTCTTCGCCGCCCTCCCCGTAGGCGCTGCCAGATAAATATCCAGCCCCTCCAGTTCAAAGTAACGGATAATAGCGTTGATGGTAGTAGTCTTCCCTGTTCCCGGTCCTCCGGTAATCACTAAAAGACCGTTTTTCGCAGCTTCCAGTACTGCATTTTTCTGCTTTTCATCCAGTTCTATGTTCTCCGCCCGTTGAATTCTCTCCAGATTGTCATATACTTGTCTTTCATTGACAGAATCTTTCAGATTCAGTTCATGAAGCATCTGTGCCACATGGAGTTCCACCTGATAATACTGGCTGGCATAGATGATCTGCTCCCGCTCACCGCCGGTTTTCTCCAGTTCCTTAACCGTTACTTTTCGGTCCATGGCAAGATCCATGACATGTTTTTCCATATAATCCGCCTGTACACCCAGAAGTTTTTCTGCACGATTCAGCAGAATCTGCTTAGGAAGGTATACATGCCCTTCTGCCGCTGCCTGCAGCAATATGTAAAGAAGCCCACTTCGAATGCGATAATCCGAATCTGTATGAATACCGATCCTGGCTGCAATCTCATCTGCGATCTTAAATCCCACTCCGGCAATGTCCTCTGCCATTTTATACGGGTTTTCTTTCAGAATGCTGTACATATCCTGCCTGTACTGCTGGTAGATCTTTGCTCCCAGTGTCTGAGAAATTCCATACTGCTGAAGAAACATCATCGCCTTGCGCATATCTGATTTTTCTTCTACCTGTTCCGCAATCTCACGCGCCTTCCTCTCACTGATCCCTTTTACCTCAGCCAGCCGTTCCGGCTCTTCTTCTATGATACGCAGAGTATCGTCACCAAATTTTCTCACGATCCTGGCTGCAAGGGCTGCTCCCACGCCCCGGATTGCTCCGGAGCCTAGATATCGTTCCATCGCCTGGGAATCCTGAGGAATCACTGTTTCGTAGGAAACCACTGAAAACTGTCGTCCATAGGCAGGATGCTTCTTATAGCTTCCTTTTGCCCTGATATTTTCTCCTTCATTCAGATACTGAAATATACCCACACAGGTGATTTCCTCACCATCTGCCACCAGGTTTGCCACCGTATAGCCGTTTTCCTGGTTCCGATATATAATATGTTCCACAAATCCTTCAATGGTTTCTTCCACCTTTTTTCCCTCTGCTTCCTTTCAGAAAGCAGTCAAAAAACTACTTTCCGTTTATCTTGCTCATCAACTCCATATACTGGCCTGTCCCCACAGCAACTGCCAGTGCCGGTTCTTCTGCTACTACTGTATTGATTCCTGTTTCTTCTTCGATAAGCTCCTCCAGACCAGCTAGAAGAGCTCCGCCGCCTGTAAGTACAATTCCTCTTTCTGCCACATCCGCAGCCAGCTCCGGAGGTGTTTTTTCCAGAATGCTGTGTATCGTTTCCATAATCTGACCCGTAGCGTCCTTTAACGCCTCCCGGATTTCTTCAGACGTCAGGCTGATACTTTTTGGAAGTCCTGTGACTGTATCCCTTCCTTTAACTTCCATAGTTCTGGGCTGTGGCGACGCATGGACGGTTCCAATCTGAATCTTGATATCTTCAGCTGTCCTCTCTCCGATCATCAGATTATGTTTCTTCCGTACATAACGCATAATCGCCTCATCAAAATTATCTCCTGCAACTTTAATAGAGGTGGATACTACAGTGCCTCCCAGGGAAATCACCGCCACATCCGTAGTTCCTCCGCCGATATCCACGATCATATTGCCGAAAGGTCTGGTAATGTCAATCCCTGCTCCGATAGCTGCCGCAATTGGTTCTTCGATAATGGACACTTCCCGCGCTCCAGCCTGATAGGTAGCTTCTTCCACTGCTTTTTTTTCCACTTCTGTAATTCCGCTGGGCGCACAGATACTGATACGCGGTTTTCTGAAAGCCCTTTTCCCGATTGCCTTGGAAACAAAGTATTTCAACATCTTCTCCGTAACTTCATAATCCGAGATAACACCCTGTCTCAGCGGACGTACCGCCACAATATTTCCCGGTGTTCTCCCAATCATCTGGCGTGCTTCTTCACCCACTGCCCGGATCTTATTATTGTCTTTATCATATGCGACTACAGAAGGCTCCTTTAAAACAATGCCCTTTCCCTTCACATATACAAGGATACTGGAGGTCCCCAGATCTATTCCAATATCTGATGCTGCCATGCAACTACCCCTTTCTTTCATTCCTTTATCCATTCCCACTTATTATATCCAACTTCCCCTGTATTGAAAAGGGGCAATCATCTCAAATATTTTGACACATACTGACCCGTATAGGAGACAGGGTTCGCCGCAACCTCCTCCGGTGTTCCCTGAGCGATCACAGTTCCCCCTTTATCGCCTCCTTCAGGTCCGATATCGATGATATAATCTGCTGTTTTTATCACATCCAGATTATGCTCGATCACTACCACAGTATTTCCACCTTCTGCCAGACGCTGAAGAATCTCGATCAGCTTGTGGACATCGGCAAAATGCAGACCTGTGGTAGGCTCATCCAGAATGTAGATGGTCTTTCCTGTGCTTCGTTTGCTCAGTTCTGTGGCAAGCTTGATTCTCTGTGCTTCTCCTCCGGAAAGCTCAGTGGAAGGCTGACCCAGCCGGATATAAGAAAGTCCTACGTCATACAGCGTCTGGATTTTTCTTTTAATAGAAGGTACATGGTCGAAAAACGCCAGTGCCTCCTCCACTGTCATATTCAACACATCATAAATACTTTTTCCTTTGTATTTTACCTCCAGTGTCTCCCTGTTATACCTTTTTCCATGGCAGACTTCACAGGGTACATAGACATCCGGCAAAAAGTGCATCTCTATCTTCAGGATACCGTCACCGCTGCAGGCTTCACAGCGTCCTCCCTTCACATTAAAACTGAATCTTCCCTTCTTGTAGCCTCGCGCCTTGGCATCTGCTGTAGCCGCAAATAAATCCCTGATCTGATCAAAAACTCCTGTATATGTTGCAGGGTTGGACCGTGGAGTTCTCCCGATGGGAGACTGATCAATATCAATGACTTTGTCAAGCTGCTCCACGCCTTCGATGCACTTATGTCTGCCCGGAATAGTCCTGGCATGGTTCAGCTTTCTCGCAAGACTCTTGTAAAGAATCTCATTGACCAGAGAACTTTTTCCTGATCCGGAAACACCTGTCACGCATGTCATCACTCCCAGAGGGATCTTCACATCTATGTTTTTCAGGTTATTCTCAGCTGCCTTTCTAATGGTCAGCCAGCCGGCCGGCTTTTTCCTTTCTTCCGGAACGGGAATCTTCAGTTCTCCGCTTAAGTATTTTCCGGTGATAGAATGAGGATTTTTCATAATCTCCTCTGCTGTTCCGACCGCTACCAGCTGCCCTCCGTGCTCTCCTGCACCGGGACCGATATCCACAACGCAGTCTGCCTCCCGCATAGTATCCTCATCATGCTCTACCACGATCAGGGTATTGCCCAGATCTCTCAGATGTTTTAAAGTATTTAACAGTTTATCATTGTCTCTCTGATGAAGACCAATGCTGGGTTCATCCAGAATATAGGCAACTCCCACAAGACCGGATCCGATCTGAGTGGCGAGCCGAATCCTCTGTGCCTCCCCTCCGGAAAGAGTTCCGGTGGCTCTGGAGAGTGTAAGATAATTCAGTCCCACGTTGACCAGGAATCCTACTCTTGCCCGGATTTCCTTTAAGACCTGTTCTCCGATCATCAGCTGTGTAGGCGTAAGCTGAAGATTTTCAATAAATCCCTGAAGCTTTTCCACGGACATAGAAGTTACCTCGTGAATATTCTTTCCTCCCACCGTCACAGCAAGAGCTTCCGGTTTCAGCCTCTGACCTTTGCAGGAGGGACAGGGCGTGATACGCATAAAAGTCTCATATTCCTGCTTCATGGAATCGGAACCTGTTTCCCGGTATCTGCGCTCTACATTTTTGATCAGACCTTCAAATGCCACATCATAAACACCCTCTCCCCGCTGTCCTTTATAGTGTACCTTGATTTCCTTCCCGCCGGTTCCATAGATCAGAACATCCTGTATTTTTTTAGGATATTCCTCAAAAGGGGTATCCAGATCAAATCCGTATTCCTCCGACAGGGCATCCAGAATTGCCCTGGTAAAACTCCCCTTGTCTGTACAGGACTGCCAGCCCAGCACTGTAATGGCTCCCTGTGAAATGCTCAGACTTTTGTCCGGGATCATCAGGTCCACATCAAATTCCATTTTATATCCCAGTCCAAAACACACCGGGCAGGCACCGAAAGGATTATTAAAAGAAAAGCTTCTGGGTTCAATCTCATCAATACTGATGCCGCAGTCCGGACAGGAAAAACTCTGACTGAAATTAATAGTGTTCCCGTCCATAGTGTCTACCACAAGACGCCCTTCCGCCAGATTCAGCACCGTTTCAATGGAATCTGTCAGCCTTTTTTCAATTCCTTCTTTTATAATCAGCCTGTCTACAACGATCTCAATATTATGTTTGATATTCTTGTCAAGCTTGATCTCCTCACTCAATTCATAAACACTGCCGTCCACCTGGACTCTTACATAACCGCTTTTCCTTGCCTGTTCAAAGAGTTTTGCATGGGTTCCCTTCCTTCCCCTCACTACAGGTGCCAGAAGCTGTATCCTTGTCCGCTCCGGAAGACTCATAATGCTGTCCACCATCTGATCTACGGTCTGTTTTTTGATCTCGCGTCCGCACTTGGGACAGTGGGGTATGCCGATCCTTGCGTACAAAAGTCTGAAATAATCGTAGATTTCTGTCACAGTCCCTACTGTGGAACGAGGATTCCTGTTGGTCGATTTCTGATCAATGGAGATTGCCGGAGAAAGTCCCTCAATGCTTTCCACATCCGGCTTCTCCATCTGCCCCAAAAACTGCCGCGCATAGGAGGAAAGAGACTCCATATATCTCCTCTGTCCTTCCGCATAAATAGTGTCAAAAGCAAGAGAACTCTTCCCTGAACCGCTTAATCCTGTAAGGACCACCAACTGGTCTCTGGGAATATCTACATCCAGATTCTTCAGGTTATTTTCATTTGCCCCGCGGATCTTAATGTATTGCCGGGGCTGTATTTTCACTGCCATATCTGTACCTCTCTCAATTTATTTCTCTTATCTATAAGTATTACTCTATGTGAAATCATTATACCATGCGCGCAGGAAAGGAAGCGGCGCCTCCGGCGGCATTTACTTTTCAAGCCATGGCTCCGGTATAATCTTCGCGCAGCGAAGCAGGGCGACTTTTCGCCCTGGATTGCACTTCTTCTGCAATCATTATACCACGCGCCGCCCATTTTTCAAACATTTGTTCTGTTTTTATAATTCACAAAAATCCGATTCAAAAAACTGTCATTTCTGTCTAATCTTCCAGTCTCTGATTTCCGTGAAGAAAGAAAAAGCACCACAAACCTGCAGCGCTTTTTCTTTAACAGTCCGGAAGTTTTCTTATACCTGCCCCATATTTTTCTGTACGTCTTTTCTGTCTGCGGAACAGATATACTGCATGATATCCCGTCTTGTTATAATCCCTATAAAATTTTTCTGATCATCGACCACCGGAACAAAGTTCTGACGCATTGCTTTCTCCAGCATATCTTCCATGTCTGAATCTACTCTCACAGGAGCATAATCGGCACGGCGTTTAAAAGAAAGTATGGGCACATCCTCTGCATCCTTTAAGTTCAGATTACTCCGTTCTTTAATCCCCCATAATAGATCGCCTTCCGTAATTGTACCTACATATTTCCCCCGTTCATTGATAATGGGGATGCAGGAATATTTATGGTATTCCATTTTTTCTAAAACCTGTCTCAGAGTATATGTATCATAAATATACGCCACATCACTTTTGGGGGTAAGAAAAAATAAAATATTCATAGTACCCTCCCTGTTTACTTCTTGTTTCATTTTGCCACACCCGGAGGATAAAATCCAGAAGCAAACCGTAAAAATATCATTAAAATTCTATGAACAAAATTCCATCAAATCATTAGTCAAACAGAAATTCTGAGAGTACCGCATTGCTCACCAGAATCCCTTCCTCCGAAAGAAAAATTCTGTCTTTTTTCTCTTTCAGCAAACCATTTTCAAAACCTTTATAAAGTGCCTTTTCATACACCAGATCCAGATCCTGTCCGAAGTTCCTGCGGAATTCTTTTCTGGAAACGCCCTTGGTCTTTCTGAGGCCAAGAAACATAAACTCTTCCATTTGTCTGGCTTCTTCCAGAAACTCAACATTCTCCCGCATAGTCTTTGGATTCTCACAGCGCTCAAGATATTTTTTTATATCTCTTGTATTGCTCATCCGGATATTTCGTACCATGGAAGAGGCTCCAAGTCCCAGTCCCAGATAGTCTGCCCTCTCCCAGTATTTCAGATTATGTCTGGACTCTCTTCCCGGTTTTGCATAGTTGGATATCTCATACTGTTCAAATCCATACTCTTTCAGAATTTTTCCCGTGGAAAGATAGATTTCCCTGCTTTCTTCCTCATCCGGAAGCAGCTCCGGGTGTCCGGCATATTCTTCATAGAATCTGGTTCCCTCCTCCAATATCAGCTGATAGACAGAGATATGTTCAAGTTTCTGTCCCGCCAGAGTCTCCAGCTCTTTTTCCCATTTTTCCCGTGTCTGTCCCGGTATGGAAGAGATCAGGTCTGCGCTGATATTGTCAAAAGACGCCTCCCTTGCCATGGAAAGTCCTTCAAGAAACTCTTCCCAGGTATGGATACGTCCCAGCATTTTCAAATTATCATTGTCCGTGGACTGAAGCCCCATACTTAACCGATTGACTCCGCATTGTTTCCAGACATCCAGCTTTTCCCGGGTGATGGTTCCCGGGTTTGCCTCTATGGTAATCTCCGGCTGTTTTTCTATGTGAAAGGTACCACGTACTTCATCAAAGATTCTCTCTGCCTGTGCCGGATCTAATACAGAAGGACTCCCTCCTCCTACAAACACCGTGGAAACTTTGTATCCTTCTGCAAATTCCCGGTAGCTTCTGATCTCTTTTATCAGAGCGCTCACATATGCCTCACGTTCCTCTTCTGTCCCTTTCCAGGATAAAAAATCACAGTATCCGCATTTTTGTATGCAGAATGGAATATGAATATATAATCCCAGATCTTTTCTCATGCTTTTTCTCTCCTGTCTGCTTTTTCCTGTTTTCAGGAGGCAGCTGTATCATAACTCAAATCCTTCCTTCCATGACTCCGGACAGCTGCATCCATGATTCCGGTTATTTATCATCCAGCTTCAGTACACTCATAAATGCTTTCTGAGGAATCTCCACATTTCCAATCTGGCGCATGCGCTTCTTTCCTTCTTTCTGCTTTTCCAGAAGTTTTCTCTTTCGGGAAATATCGCCGCCGTAACATTTTGCGAGAACGTCTTTCCGCATTGCCTTAACCGTTTCTCTGGCAATGATCTTGCTTCCAATAGCTGCCTGGATCGGAATTTCGAAAAGCTGTCTCGGAATTTCCTCTTTCAGCTTTTCACACATTTTTCTTCCTCTTTCGTAGGCAGAATCCGCAAATACAATAAAGGACAGAGCATCCACCTCTTCTTTATTTACCAGAATATCCAGTTTTACAAGATTGCTCTGTTCATATCCTAGCATCTCATAATCAAAGGAAGCATATCCTCTGGACCTTGACTTCAAAGCATCAAAAAAATCGTATATAATCTCATTAAGCGGAAGATGATAATGCAGAAGGGCTCGCGTTGTTTCCATATATTCCATTCCCTGATACTGCCCTCTCCTCTCCTGGCACAGATCCATGATAGGACCTATAAATTCTGTGGTTACCATGATCTCTGCCTTGACCATTGGTTCTTCCATATATTCAATCTCAGAAGGATCCGGCAGGTTGGAAGGATTAGTCAGTTCTATCACTTCCCCATTGGTCTTGTGCACCTTATATACAACGCCTGGAGCAGTGGTCACCAGATCAAGATTATATTCTCTCTCCAGACGTTCCTGAATAATCTCCAGATGCAGCAGTCCCAGAAAACCACAGCGGAATCCAAACCCCAGGGCAATGGATGTCTCTGGTTCAAAAAACAGGGATGCATCATTTAGCTGCAGCTTCTCCAGTGCATCTCTCAGATCCTGATACTTTGCCCCGTCTGCGGGATACACTCCGCAGAAAACCATAGGGTTTACTTTCTTATATCCGGGAAGCGGTTTTTCACATGGTCTGTTATCATCTGTGATCGTGTCTCCCACTCGGGTATCCTTCACATTTTTGATGCTGGCAGTAATATAACCTACCATACCAGCAGAAAGCTCGTCACAGGGAATAAACTGTCCTGCCCCGAAGTATCCTACTTCCACAACTTCTTCTACAGCGCCGGTAGCCATCATACGGATCTTTGTTCCCTTCTTCACGGTTCCCTCCTTAATCCTGCAAAAAACGATCACACCTTTATAGGGATCGTAAACAGAATCAAAGATCAATGCCTGAAGAGGATTCTCCCGACTTCCGCCGGGTGCCGGAATCTTTGTGACAATCTGCTCCAGCACCTCTTCTATATTCAGTCCTGTTTTAGCTGAAATCTGAGGTGCATCCTGTGCTTCTATCCCGATCACATCCTCAATCTCATTAATGACACGCTCCGGATCTGCGCTTGGCAGATCGATCTTATTAATCACCGGAAACACATCCAGATCGTGGTCCAGCGCCAGATACACATTTGCCAATGTCTGCGCTTCAATTCCCTGAGCAGCGTCCACTACCAGAATGGCACCATCGCAGGCTGCCAGACTTCTGGACACCTCATAGTTGAAGTCCACATGTCCCGGAGTATCGATGAGATTGAAAATATACTCCTCTCCATCCTTTGCTTTGTATACAATACGCACTGCCTGAGATTTGATGGTAATGCCTCTCTCCCTCTCCAGATCCATATTGTCCAGAACCTGCGCCTGCATTTCCCGGTCTGTCAGCAATCCTGTCTTCTCTATAATTCTGTCTGCCAGGGTGGACTTTCCGTGGTCAATATGTGCAATGATACAAAAATTACGAATTTTACTCTGTTCAATTCCTGACACTTCCTATCTCCTCCTGTAATTTTCTTTACTTGGTTATAATCGTTGTAAAAAGCTGCATGACCGTCATAAATTGTACCAGGATCATACCCATCGCCAACTGCCGGCTGATATTCTTCTGTACTAAGATCAGCCTGTTGTTAAACAAAAAGACAGCCAAAGGCAGTACCGGCAGGAAATATCTTCCCTGGATCCCGTCTATAGAGTCTGCTGTTTTCGGGGTCCATGTAAACAGCATACTTGCCGCTATGGCCGCGGTAACCAAAAGGAAAACAACACCCATAACAGCCTTATCTGATATTTTCAGAGTATATTTTTCCTGCTGCAGGCTGGCAGCCGCCAGACACATCAGCAGAATATAAGCAATAACAAACAGCCACGCAAGATTGACATCAAACCAGGAATACACACCTCCAAATAATTGTTTTATATAAAGATCTGCACTCTGGTCAATGGTTCTTCCTATCATCATCAGTGAATTGGGAATATCTTCAAAAAACATCTCTATGGTAAAATAATTTCCCATCTCTCCTGTCACCGTCTTGGTAATCGTGGTGAGCCGGCTCAAAAGCAAAGACAGCCCTGCCACAGCCCCGGTCATGCCGCAGGTAATATAGAAATAAATATTCCTCTTAAATTTCTTTTTCGGAAACAGCAGCACCAGCAGGCCCAGAAATCCGTACACGATCTTGCAGGGAGTGATCCACGCTGTAAGAAGGAACCAAAAAAGTACATTCCATATGGTAATCCTTTTTTTCTCATATTTCAAGTACAGTGCATAGCCCGTCATAAGGAGGGCAAGCGATAATACTGTGCTGTCATAGGAATACGAAGTAGCTGTCTCCAGAGAAAAGGGCAGCAGCGCAGTGCAGAAAAGCACCATTTTCCCCAACGGGATCAGACGGATGGCAAAGTAGCAGCAAAGCAGATAGAAAATGTAGGCAAAGCACTTTCCCAAATACAGGGTAGGTATCGTTCCCAGCCCCAGCGCCATTCCCAGCGCAGTTCCCAGTGTCTGGGGAAGATGCGCGGAAAAAGGAACCTGCAGTTTTCCCCTGAAAAAGGCAGCCTGCCGGGTATCTTCTTCCATCTCCAGAAAATGTTCTGCCGAAGTATTTAAGGTATCCAACCCCAGATTTCTGGAAATACCCTCACGATTTACATCTTCCTCTCTTGCAAGCACTTTTCCTGATTCATCTGCAGGCTGCTCCCCATTTAAAATGTCGGCATAGTAAAATGCTGTAATGACATGCACTTCCCCATCCGGTTCTGAATATGGAGTAAAAAGCATCATGTAGACAGCCCCTATAAAAATTCCGGCAATAAGAAATAGATTTTCTGTCCGGACAATTTTTTTCTTTTTCATCAGAATATAAAACAGGATCACCATCAGTAAAAATCCTGCCACCACTGCCTTAAAGAGATCTCCCACATATTCCACGTCTCCCATAACAGCCAGCGCCAGCTTTGCGTTCCTGTAAAGGAAACCGTTGACAGCAAGTGCCCCGTAGATTTTCGGACTGTTGGAGGACCTCACCAGCAGCTCTCCGACATTTTCTCCTGTTTCCACTGTATAAAGTTTCATCTCCAGGTTCCTGTCTTTTCCCACCTGAGGTTCATCCAGCGTAAAATAATCAAAGGTACCGGCTTTTGCCAGAAGATCTGCAGATACCATCCATTCTTGAAGGACTTTTCCAGTGTCTGCGTCCCGCAGTTCTGCATACAGGTCAATTCCGGATACATCGCCTCTTTTTTCAAAAGACATTCCAATTTTTTCAATTTCTTCTCTGGTGGTGGTATAAGACTGTACGATTGTTCTGCCTTTCAGGGAATAGCTTCTCTCCTCATCCGCTTCAGCAGTAAAGTAAGTGCCCTCTCCCTTTTCCGTAATGCGCACTACATCATCATAATAAAAGTAAAGAGCTGTGATCACTACAAAAAACACAGCGAGCAGGCAGGGTACTGTCAGCCTAACAATCTTCCCGCACATCTTCATCTTTTCTTTCATTTGAAATCCTCTCTATTTCTTTATTCAGAAGCGCAATCTCCTGGCTCATGCGCTTTGCCTTATCCGACAGCCTTGATAATGACACAGAAAGAGAAAAACTGATAGGCAGCAGGAAACAAAATCCTGCAAAAAACAGCATATTTGTAGGCTGTTTAATTCCCAGAACATGGGAAAGCCCGGATGTAATCTGGGGGAAACATGCAAATACAATAATTCCTGCATCCAGCAGAAGCCACAAAAGGCTGTAGCGCAGTTCTATCCCTTTTTTTCTTACCTTATTGATGATATACAGCATGATCAGAAAAGCTACTATCACAATTAAAATCTGAATCCGTATATTCATCTCTTTCCTCCTCTGATTTTCTCAAACAAAATCGCCAATGTGACCTTTATCATATAATAAACAGATTTTTTCATAGAAATGGAGGATACACCTCCCATGCGTTCCCGCATTACCACAGGGATTTCCCGGACTTTACAGTTTCTGCACAGGATCGCCACTACACTTTCCGGCTCCGGATAGTCCTTGGGATAATTATGTGCAAATTCTTTCATTACCCTCCGGTTCACCATGCGAAGACCTGACGTTGGATCCGTGATCCTGGTTCCTGTCAGCAGACGGATCAGAATGCTGAAATAGCGGATTCCAAACCTCCTGAGACTGGAAGACTGAAACCCTTTCTTTTCAATAAATCTGGAGCCGATCACCATATCCAGTTTTTCCTTTTCCAGATATTCCGCCATGGTACATAAAAAAGAGGGATCATGCTGTCCGTCTCCATCTACCTGTACTGCCATGTCATAACCGTTTCTGTATCCATAGAGATATCCGGTCTGCACTGCGCCTCCGATTCCCAGATTCACAGGGAGATTGATCAGGTTAAAATGATTTCTCTCACAGATTTCTCTTGTATCATCTGTGGAGCAGTCATTGATCACCACATAGTCGAATCCCTCGGCATGCTCCATAATATCTCTTACGGTTCTTTCTATACAGGCGCTTTCATTATAAGCGGGAATAATGATTAATCTTTTTTTCTTCATTTTCCTATTCCTCTTCCGGCAAGGTGATGCACCCTTTCCGCCGTTTTCTTCCATGTATAGACTTGGTTCACTCTCTCTTCTGCCTTCTTTGCAGCTGCCTCTCTCACAGCCGGGTCCAAAAGAGCTTTCTCTATTGCGTTTCTGATTGTATCCGGTGTCACTTCTGTAAGTATTTTCCCATAACTTTCATCACAGATCAGCTCTCTGGATCCGCCCCGGTCTGTAGTGATCACATAACAGCCTGCCGCTGCTGCTTCCAGCACGGACGTTGGAAACCCTTCCGGATACTCTGTGGGGAGACAGTAAATCTCTGCCTGTCCCAGCAGGGAAGCAACTTCCTGAAAATCCAGCCTTCCAAGCGCCTTTACTCTAGCACTTTCACGGGCTTTTACCTGATCCATCTCTTCTCCGTCTCCCGCGATCAAAAGACAGATTCTATAGGAAGGATCCAGCATTTCCACTGCCTGGATCAGCTTGAAGATTCCTTTTTCCTTTATCAGTCTTCCCGTATATACAACTGCCGCTGTATCCTGAGATATGCCATATTCTGCCCTGAAATCCCTCACTGGCTTTTCGGCAATCCTCCGGATCACTTCGGCGTCCACTGCATTATAGAGCACCCCTTCTGCCCGGATTCCAAAATGTTTCAGCCAGTGACAGCATGCCTTGGACACTCCAAAATATTCCTTACAAAGCAGCTTGTCCCCAAAAGTAATGATATGTTCCACAGCCGCAAACACCATATCGGGTATTTTTTTTCCCACTGTCATATGGCTGGTCCCATGATCCAGGATCACACACCGGATACCTTTTCTCCTGGCATACCAGGCCCCCAAAAGAGTGTGGGGATAAAATCTGGCGTTGATCAGCACCAGGTCAAATTCTCGTTCTTTCAGCTTTTTATACAATTTGCGAAATTCCCTGTTCCATTTAGTCACAGGATATCTTCCGCCCATAAGATTTATGCAGGGAAGACGAAGGACTGGAACATGATCCACGAATTCATATTCCTTCAGCTTCATATCATTACAGGTGACGATCAGCACTTCATCTCCCATATCCATCAGCGCCTTCGCCAAGTTGCTGGTATATCTCTCAATACCTCCCAGATAGGGCAGGTAATGCGAAGCAAAAATACATATTCTTCTCATATAGTTCCTCTCATTTTTCTTTTTCTCTGTCCTTTATCAGATGATACAGGAAAAATGCAAGGAACAGTGCAGACATGCATCCGATAGAAATCGCATAGCTGGCACTTGCTCCCATAACTGCATATTTTTTCGTCAGATACGGCGTAATGAAATATGTAAGGACTGCCGTGAGTCCGCAGCAGACAAACGTACTGTACTGATGCCGCATAATAATGATTCCATACTGAAACAGCTGATACAAAGCCGTAAATCCTCCGCTGATGAGAATCAGGCACAGCGCTCCTCTGTACCCTTCCAGATTCACACCGAAAAGAAGGGACAGGACAGGAATCCCCATCACATAGGCACCGGCAATGCAGATTCCCGTAGCCGCACTGACTACTGCGATCTGACGGAGCACCAGGTGCATAAAAGCCCGGATATTACCTTTCACATAGTACTCTGCCATGACGGAAATCGCAGGTTTGAGCACAAAGGATGCGAACATATTTACCACGAACGCCATCATGTACAGAGGCGCAAAAATCCCCATAGTCTCAGAATCATAAAAATCATCGATGGCATATTTTGCCGCATTAATGATATAGGCATTTAAAAATGCATTGATAAACAAAGGAAAACCTTCAAACAGCAAAGCACGCTGGCGTCTCCAGGTCGTTTTCAGGGAAAAACCTCCGAATTCTTTTATGAGACGCCTGTCCACAAAGAAAATCCCTCCTCCGTACACCACCGCCAGAGCCAGAAGTGCCCAGGCCAGATTTTTTGTCAGCAAAAGTACGCCAAGAAACGCTGTAAGATACAAAGAGACCTTAACAAACATGTCTCTGCAGGAAACATCGTATCTGCCTTTTTGCTGATATCTCCCTTCCATCACATCTGACAGAGCTTCTTCCGCACGGAACAGCACTACCAGCAGGACGGCCGCAAGCTTAATTCCGCTGTAGGACTCTCTCCACACCCAGATGACCCCGGCTGCCAGCATTAAGGAAACAGTAAACAGACGGAGTACAAAATAATCGCTGAATTTATATTTTTCCCTTACATCAGAAGCCTGATAGGTCCTGATATTATAGAAACCAATAGTCACCAGCTGATTTCCTACCGTAAGCGCCAGCGCCAGAATCCCTGCCTGAGCTGCTCCGATATAGCTGGACGTTACCATCTGCATTAAAAAAGAGCTTCCCGCATAAATCAATCCGGCAAGAACAGTCCAGATATAAGTTTGTTTCGCAGTCTGCTCCCCGGGCATGAAAAAATTTTTTATCATCGGTTCTATAACTCCTTATTCCTTTCTCTTTTGCCCCTCTGCTGTACGTGAAAGAAACATGTCAGAAGCCTTTTAAAGGAATCGTCCGACATGTTTTTCTGTTCTTTTTCTCTTCTTTTCTTCCCCTTGAATCATTCCTTTACTGCATTGATACCGTCGCCAAAGTCCAGAATATACGGACAGTGGTTCACTCTCTTATCTTCCGGCGGCATCTGCATATAATCTCCGAAAAGCCTTTTCAGATATACATCATACTGATTGGGCATGCTCACCATAATCCCCTCAAAAGGCATCTCTCTCAGAGGATACATCTCCTCCTTCGAAAGATACGCTCTGTCTGACATAGTAACTTCAAAAGCATTCATATATCTGCTCTCTTCTTTGTTATATCTGGTACATTCCCTCACCAGACATTTATACAGAAATCTGGGCGATACATGGAAAAGTTTCAGCGCATAATGCGTTGCCTTGCAGATATATGTGGCAGCAAATTTCTGAAATCCCTTCAGCGGAATAATCGGGTCAGGAGTTCCGCACAGGAAGATCAGCTTGTTTAAAAACCAGGTCTTTCTCAGCTGGCTGTTTCTCTTTCTCTTATCCTCCGGCATATTATCCATAGGAAAAATATCAATGTCAATACACAGATCACATTTCAGCCTCCTGGATATATAAGGAACAAATTTTGTCCCCTTCTTTTGGAAATGTGTCACATTACAGGCATAATTTTTATCCTTTAAAGGCGTAAGCACCTTGTATTTATCTCCGATTTCCTTTTCGTACACTTCCATAAAACGATCATAATCTTTTCTTGGCATTGCCACATCAATATCATCATCCCAGGGGATAAATCCCTGATGCCGCACGACACCGATCCCTGTTCCGCCCAGCATGATATAATCCAGATCATATTTTTTACAGACCGCAATAAAATCTTTCAGGATGTCCAGCTGCACCAGCTGAAGCCTGCGCAGCACCTGAGGGTCGTATTCCCTGTAGCTTCCGTCTTCTTTTTTCATATCAATTCTCTTTCCTTATCTTCCTCAGCCTTTATTCAAGTCTTTCTTGATCTGTGTAGTGGAAATCTCCGGAGTCCTGGGGAGATATACTACATCACAGTATTCTTTCAGGAAATCAAATTTCCCCTCCCAGTCATCTCCCATAACAAAAGTATCTATGTGGTATTCCTGAACATCTGCCTTTTTCTGCTCCCAGCTTTCTTCCGGAATCACCAGATCCACATATCGTATTGCCTCCAAAAGGCGTTTTCTCTCTTCATAAGTAAAATAACATTTTTTCTGCTTTTCTTTCCAGTTAAACTCATCTGTAGAGAGTGCCACAATCAGATAATCCCCATACTGTTTCGCTCTCTGCAGCAGATTAATATGCCCGTAATGAAGCAGATCATAGGTTCCGTATGTTATGACTCTTTTCATGTCATTTCTCCGTTTCTCTTAATAAAAATTTATATCCCCGCAGGGCACACTGTTTAGAACAATTCTATCACACTATCCTGCCACTGTCTATATATCTATTTCTCGGCTTTTTCACACAAATTTTTCCTTTTCTTTACGTTCCGGTCAGCACGCGGTTGAGAATATCCGCCAGAGGTTCCATGGCATTTTTCTCCTCCTGAAGCGTATTGGTCTGGGCTCCGCACTCCACCAGCAGAGTCTTTGGCCGAAGATGAAGATTATACCGGTATCCCCGCAGATAGATAGTTCTTCCGAAATCAGGATAATATTTCTTTGCCTCCAGCATCATCTGAAGAGAAAAGGCAAGATTATCTTCTATATAAGGATTAGGGAGATAGGAAATCTCCCCATTCTGGGCTGTCCGGCTCAGACCGTTTAAAAACATAACTTTTGCGGTTTCTTTTCCGTCAATGGTGGTTACCAGACGTTTATCATCCGCCACACCATCTCTGTGCAGGTCGATAACAACCTCCACACTGGGATTTTCCTCCAGGATCTGGCTGACACGCTCACTTGCCAGAGTATATGCCTGGTTTCTGTCCAGCTTTCCGTCGATCACATCAAAAACATCGGTCACATGAATGACATTATATCCGTATGTATCTCTCAGAATCTGAGTCAGATATTCTCCCACTCCTACAATGGTAGTGGATGGATCCCCCGGAACAGAGTCAATAAACTCCTCCTGAGAATGACTGTGATAGATCAGAATCTGAGGCTGGTCATTCTTTGTCTGCATGCGCAGATCCTTCTGGATCAGAGCAGACGCGTTCAGCTGTTCGCTGTTTATAGTTGTAGATTTATCAACTGTATAAAAATTACTCAGAACATAATTAAAATCCTGAAACTTCTCCAGAGGAATATCCGTCACAGGCGTCCGCTCCTGGCTTTTGGCTGAGGCAGACTGGGTTTGTTCCAGCTGCTCATCCTCCTCCACCTCATCTTTCTGCCCGGCCTCATGAGTCTCAGTGCCCTGGTTCTCTTCCAGAAGTTTCTCCTGCAGAAACTCTGAATTTTCGGCTATAATCTGACTGCTGGTCTCCCTATCCTCCATGGCTGCTGCATTCTCCTCTTCCGATGCCGAAAAAGGAAGCTGCTGCTCAATTTTTCCCATAAGCCAGGAGGCTGCCGTAGTTTCTCCGTCTTCCGCCTGGAGCAGCACGCCGGGCAGATAGGTGCGCACCGCCCCCTCCTGGGCTGCAAGGAACATTTTTTCTACTGTGCTTTCATCCAGGGAAAGCCCTTTGACTACAATATATGCCGCCAAAATAATCATGGCAATCCAGATGACAATAGAGACTCTCTTTCCGGCATCACTTTTTTTCACCCTATCACCTCATATCTATATATGAGACAATCCTTTTGATTTATTCCTCTGCTTTGGCAAACGTCAGATTCAGCCCTTCTGATATGGTATAGGAAAGCCGCTTCATAGTTTCATCTACATCTTTTGGTGTTACAAACATACTGTACAAAGAAGGCGCTATCATTTCCTCAAGGAATTCTTTTTTCTCTGCCTCCTCTAGAGTATCCAGGAGGTGCGCCATGGAATCGTGGACTATGGTGGCCGCATCCACCACGGTAGGAACACCAATGCCGATCACCTTCACCCCAAGAGTATTCTCATTTAATCCGGTCCTGTGGTTTCCCACGCCGGAACCGGGATGAATTCCGGTATCTGTGATCTGTATGGTACGATTCAGTCTTTTAATGCTCCTGGCTGCCAGTGCGTCAATGGCAATGATAACATCAGGTCTGGTTTCTTCTGCCACGCCCCGGATGATCTCCATTGTCTCCATTCCCGTCTGTGCCATCACTCCAGGTGCCAGTCCGCTGATGCTGTGGGCATGTTCTTCCCCTATTCCCTGCACTCCGTATTCCCGGATGATATGTCTGGTAATATGCAGATTAGATACCACCTCCGGTCCCAGCGCATCAGGAGTGATCTCCCTGTTCCCAAGCCCGACTACCAGCACATTCATTTCTTCTTTTGTAGGGATCAGTTTCCTCATATGCTTTGCCAGCTCCCTGGAAATCTCTCTGTGGTAGTCTTCATCCGGAACAGACAGATTGGGAGCTTCCAGAGTAATATACACCCCCTGAGGTCTTCCCATAGCTTTCGCTCCGTTTTCTGTCTCGATTTTCACGGTGGTGGTCCTGATATCTTTTTCCTCATTATAATCCTCTTCCACAACCACACCGCGGATTTCCACCTGGTCCTCTTCAAATTTCTCTTTTGTCTCCAGAGCCAGGTCCGTATGAATTCTTCCCATTGACATCTTTCCCATTTCCTTTCCTGATTTTCCTATCTGTTTTCCATATTTTTTGCATTTTAAGGGATTTTATGTATTGACATTTCCTTTAGAATCAACTAGAATAAAAAAGCATGTTATATCGGAGTGTTCCGTGTCTTCTCCGATAAAGATAGAACCTTAAGTTAGAGATTATAAAAATATTTTGGAGGTGTACGCTTTGGCTAACATTAAATCCGCAAAGAAAAGAGTTTTAGTAAACAGAACAAAAGCTGAAAGAAATAAATCTATTAAATCAGCAGTGAAAACTTCTATCAAAAAAGTAGAAGCAGCAATCGCAGCAAAAGACAAAGAAGCAGCTTCTGCAGCATTACTGAATGCTATTTCTACTATTGATAAAGCAGCTTCTAAAGGTGTTTACCACAAAAACACAGCTGCAAGAAAAGTTTCCCGTTTATCTAAAGCTGTTAACACAATGGCATAAGATAAGCTGACAGATTTGACATAAAAAGAATCTTATATCCCCGGCTGTCCGTCATCAGCCGGGGATTTTTCATTTACGGCAACAGGCGGCCGTACGCAAAGCATGCCGCCTGCTGTCTCATTTCTCCTCTATTGAAGACAGAGCATTCCCAGTTCCATATACCGTTCTTCACTGTCAGCTGCTGAATTTTACCAAAAGCAGCTCCACACTCATTGTATCTGTGATATATCCCGTCTTTACTTTTTCCTCTGTCCTGACGCATTCTTCCACTGCCTCTCTTAAATCTTCTGTGGAATATTTCCTGGCATAAGACAAATAATTGCGTACTACAAAAGGCTGGAGACCTGTCTGTTTTGCGATTCTGCTCTGGTCATATCCTGACCTGCTCAATTCTTTTACCTGCATGATCAGATTAAACTGCCTTGCCAGAAGAAATAAGATCCTCATAGGAGGCTCTTTCAGAGAAAGAAGATCATAATACAGATCCAGAGCTTTTTTTTGCTTTTTCTCTGTCACTGCCCGTATCATGTCAAAAATGTGATTGGAAATCTGCACAGTACACACAGCCTCAATATCCTCGGAAGTAATAATTTCCCTTCCCATGGTATAACAGACCAGCTTTTCCAGTTCTTTCTCAATATTTCCCATATCATTTCCTGTTTTCTCCAGAAACAGTTCCATATCCCGGCGTGTAATCTTTTTCCCTTCTCTGTTCAGGATTCCCAGCACCCAGCGGATAATGGTTTCTGTGTCCTGGGAAGAAAATTCAATCACTCTGCCGTATTTTTTCACTGCCTTGTACATACGGCTGCGCTTGTCCACTTCACTCTCCACAAATACCATGCAAAGATATTCCGGCAGCTGTGACAGATATTCCGGCAGATCCTGGCACTGATTTTTAAAAAATCCCGTATCCTCCAGAAAGATCACTCTCCGTTCTGCAAAAAACGGCATCGTCTCTGCCAGTCCAATAACTTCTTTGGGTTCTGTTTTTTTTCCCGTGAAATAGGAATAATTCATATCATCTTTTTCCGGCATGAGAGCTTTCTTCATTCTGCCTTTATACTGCTGTTTCAGATAGTCTTCCTCCCCGAAAAAAAGATAGACGTTTTTAAAATTCTGATTTTTAATATCTTCCTGTAAGCTTTTCATAGCGTTCTCCTTTATGGATTTCATTCTAACATGATTTGCTTATACTGAAAAGACACCTTTGTACTTTTCCCGTCCCAGTCCGCTGTCACTGCCCCGGTCTGCCAGGTCTGCACCGTAGGGATTTTTTTATATTTCAATCGTTCCAGAAGTTCTCCGTGGGGATGACCGTACCGATTATCCCTGCCGCAGGATATGATTCCGATGTCAGGACATAACATTTCCAGGAAGTCCCTGGATGTCGAATTTCGCGATCCGTGATGTGCTATTTTTAAAATTTCCCAGCTTTTTTTCTGTACTTCTAAAGCCTGCTGCACATGCTTTTCTCCTTCTCCCTCCACATCTCCGGTAAACAGCGCGTCGAAATCTCCCATAGATACTCCCAGCACCTGTGATCCCTCATTACTCCCCATACTATTGTTTTTTGGGGAAAAGCAGTGAAAAATCAGATTCTTCTCTTTTATTTCTGTTCCGGCTCTGATATATACAGTCCTGCATCCTACTCTCTGTGCAAGTTGTTCCAGATTCTTTATTTCATCCTGCGTCTCCCTGCATTCTGACAGGAAGAGATACCCTATCTTGACTGCCGTTTCCCCTGTTTGCACCATTTCCAGAAATTCCCGGATTCCATTTACATGATCCTCATCCATATGAGATACAAAAATCCCATCCACCTTTCTCACGCCCTGTGATTTCAGAAAAGGGAGAATCCTGTATCTTCCTACAGAAAACAGGCTGCTGCTTCCTCCATCTATCAGATAACAGCTGCCTTCCCTGGTAAGAATGCAGGCACAGTCCCCCTGCCCCACATCCAAAAACACTATCCGAAGGGCATACCCAGGTATTCGCACAGAAAGCACCAGAACTCCCAGTATCAAAAACAGCGGGCAGATCCAGGCTCTTATCCATTTTCTGAATCTCTGTTTCCATATTTTTCTTCTTTCTGTTTTCTCATGCCCCTGTTTCAACAGCAGTGCAGCCAGCAGAAGCAAATAGTAGACTCCACATTTCCAAAGCTCCGGCCGACCGGTTATCCACATATATACTGGAATCCTGCGTACCAGTTCCCCGGCCTTTAAATATCCCAAAACAAGAAGAGTGCCGGGCATAGCCGCAGCTTTACCTATAAGAATCCATCCCCCGGGCAGCATTCCCAGAACACATCCCAGTACCCCCGAAATCAGAACTACATTCACAGTGGGAAGGACCGCAAGATTAACCAGAATTCCCCAGACAGATATTTCATAGAAAAAGTACATCACCACAGGCAAAGTGGCAAGCCATACAGAGATTCCTGACCGAATTCCTTTTCCCAGGGCTTTGATCACCTTATCTTTTCCGTTTCTCTCCTTCTTTTCCCTTGTTTTTGAAAAAAGCAGCGGTTCTATGACTCCAAGTCCTGCCACGGCGCCAAAAGACAGAAGAAAACTGCTGTCATAGAGATAGAGCGGACTTTCTGCCAAAAGAAGGATGGATGCCAGTGCCACAGATGACAGAAAATCATAAGTCCTGCCTAAAATCACAGCCCCCATTGCTGCTCCAAACATGACAGCAGCCCGCATAGCAGAGGCACTGCTTCCCGTCATAATACCATAAAAGAAAATCCAGCCGGAAGAAGCAAGTCCTGCCACTTTTACCGGGATCTGTAATCTTCGCAGAACTTTATAAAATCCCCACCCTAAAACCGATAAATGCAAGCCTGAAATAGCGAGAACATGGGATCCTCCAATAGAGGCAAAGAGGGATTTTTGTTCCTGACTCAATTCCCCTTTTTCTCCGGTGATCATAGCAAGAAAAATACCTCTTACCTCTTCCCGGATGCTTCTGGAAATCCCCTCCTCCAGTTTTCTTTTCAGCCAGTTCTGCCAAAACAGAAATATCTCTGCCTTTTCTTCCTGTACCCGCAGTTCGCTTCCTTCCAGGTACCATTTGACTTTTCTAGCATAGTTATAATTTCTTTCATGAAACTGCCCGGGATTTGCAGGGAGCGGAATTTCTTCCAGTGCCCCTTTTATCAGGACTTTACTGCCCGGCTCTGCCAATAGATTCCCGTTTTCTGTTCTTATTTTTACTTTTACATTGTCTATGGGATATTTTTCAGAATTTAAAATAAGACTTGTTTTTTTCAGATAAAGATAATTCGACTGTGTATAACTGTCTGCTCTGTAAACAATTCCAGAAACCAGCACCTGGCTTCCCTCTGTTTTCTCAGGCAGCCGGGGCGGAGAAAACCCCAGAAAAGGAATTCCCGCTGTGCCCAGTAGCCACAGCACTGCCGCCCACACAAGAGCGGCAATGCATAAAGGACGTTTCGTCATTTGTCTCCTTCCTGAGAACTCCCGGCACTGCTGCCTTCCTCACTGCTCTCCACAAGGCTGTAATCTGCTTTATACATTGTATCCAGATCCATACTTTCCCTGAAAGTTACCTTCGTCTCTCCTTCCACCGAAATCTGAACCCCATGTACACCGCAGGCATCAGTCAGTGAATTTACAATAGAATACACTGGAAGTTCCTCCTGCACACTCATAATCTCCGACATAAAAGTTTTATCAAGATTTACATAGCAAACTCCATCTACAATAGAAACCCCCAAAATTTTTGTATTCGGCGAGATTGTGGCCTGCATTCCTTCTTCTTCCGGGCCCCTGATCAGCGCCTCAAGCACAACTCTCTCCAGGGGAACATTACTGCTGTAATACTTAGAGATTGTTTCCTTTACCAGTCTGTCACCTTTCTTATTCGCAAAATAAAGATTGATGCTGCTGGAGGTATAGGAATTGATATTTTTTCCTTCGTTTTCCACAAAAGTATCTTTGTCCATAAGTCCGATCTGGTTTCCGTCAGAATCTGTCATGGGTTCCCCCTGCTCCAGAAAAGACACATAAGTAACTCCCGGAATCTGGGTAAATGATTTCACCAGCCCTGCCCGCACCAGGATTTCTCTGGTATTCTTCATTTTTTTATATTCTTCATTAAAATTCAGTGTGACAGTCTGCCCATTATATTCACAGTCAAGGATCTCCACTCCTTGGGGAAGGAGCCTTAAATGAACCTCTGAGTCTTCCTGTTCCTGAGTCAAACGGCAGATCTCCTCCACCATTGCCTCCGTGGTCCTCTCTGTAGGGTCATATCCTTCTGTTTCCAGGGAGGACTCTGCGAGAGAAAGGTAGTAAAGGCTGTATTCTGTTTTATTCTCTGTCTCCTCTGTGCCGCAGCCTGATAAGGCAAAGAGGAGACAGAGGGCAAAGAAAAAGACTGTAAGTTTTCTTACGCTTTTCATTTCTACCTCCTGTTATCTAGGCAATATAATTCAAAGGGATCCGCACAGAAAACGTAGTTCCCTTATGCTCCTCACTTCTGACTTTGATCGCTCCTCTGTGCATGACAATGGCATTTCTGGTGATTGCCAGTCCCAGGCCAGTCCCCCCGATTTCTCTGGAATGAGACTTATCTACCCTGTAGAATCTCTCAAAAATCCTGTCAATAGACTCTTCCGGTATGCCGATTCCGGAGTCTGCCACTGTTACATAGAAATATTTATGGTCCGCATTCAGAGTTACATGGACCCACCCGTCTTCCACATTATACTTGATGCCGTTCTCAACCAGATTAGACAAAGCAAGACTGAGTTTCACCTCATCTATCTCTGCTACTACCGGACGGTAACTTTCCAGCACCAGCTCCACGCCTTTCTTATCTGCGATAGGCTTAAGCCTTTTCAAAATGCTTTCCAGCAGATCATTGATACTGACTTTCTCTATATTCAGGTTTGAGGCTTTTTTATCCATCTTGACAAGCGCAAGCAGATCTGTGATGATCTTATTTTCCCTGTCAATCTCTACCACAATATCTTCCATAAATTCCTTATACAGTTCCACAGGCACATTTTCCTGTCCATTAAGAGAATCTGCCAGAACTTTAATGGATGTCATAGGTGTTTTCAGCTCATGGGACACATTAGAAACGAACTCCTGTCGGGAATCGTCCAGAGTTTTCATCCGTCCGAGCATTTTATTGAATACATTGCAGATAAGTTCCGTCTCCGTATAATCTGATATGGAAATCTCTTCATTCAGATAACCGTCTGTCAGTTCTTCAATGGCTTTGCTGACCTTGGAAAATGGTTTCACCAGAATTCCGGAGATGACATAACCCAACACAATGACCAGAATGCAGACTGCAGCCATCAGCAGATTTCCCCGGGTCTCCAGCATATCCACACTGTCCGCGATCTCCCCTGTAGAAGTACTTACCAGCATCACACCATCTACCTGCCCGGTTTCTTTATCAGTCAGGGCAATGGTCTGTTCTATATAAGAATTTTTACGGTCATAATTATTTGCAGGAATTCCGTCAAAGCACTCAATAACTTCCTTGGATAACGCATATTTTCCTTCATCAATATCATATGTGTCCTTCACGATTTTCCCGTTTCTGTTGATGATCAAAATCCGCCCGTTGTAAACAGAAGTCAGAATTGCCATTTCTCCATTGATCACTTCCGAATCCTGATTTTCCAGATAATTTTCTTTCATAAGCTGATTTCCCAGAATATCACACTGATTCCTTACATTGTAATACCGAAGGGAAACGGCTCTGTTCTCATAACTGCTCACAATGACATTTTTTACAATCAGACATGGAATAATCCCGATAATGAACAGAATAATCATAATACGGAATCTGAGACTTTTGAAAAACGATTTTCTAAGCTTTACTCTCATGTTTCCACTCACCTCTGCGCCTGTCTCTTATCCCTGGAAGTAATATCCAATTCCCCATTTTGTATGTACATATTTCGGGTCGCTTGGGACTGTCTCGATTTTTTCCCTCAAACGGCGGATATGTACATCCACAGTACGGACATCTCCGGGATACTCATATCCCCAGACAAGATTCAGAAGATTCTCCCTGCTGTAGACCTTGTTCGGATTTTTGGCAAGAAGTTCCAGCACATCAAACTCTTTTGCTGTCAGATTAATTTCTTTTCCTGCAATAAATACTCTTCTTCCCTCGCAGTCCAGCTTCAGATCTCCGCAGACCAGTACCTTTTCAGGTGTCTCCTTTTTCTCCTCCTGCCTTGCCCTGCGCATGATCGCTTTGATACGCGCCTTCACCTCCATGATGTTAAAAGGCTTTGTGATGTAATCATCTGCGCCATACTCAAAGCCCATGATCTTATCCATATCTTCTCCCTTTGCGGTGAGCATGATAATAGGCACTTTGGAAAACTCACGGATCTGCTGGCATACCTCCAGCCCGCTCAGCTTGGGAAGCATTAAGTCGAGAAGGATAATGTCATATTCTCTTGTCTTTGCCATCTCCAGCGCTTCCTCCCCGTCGTAGGCACACTCCACTTCCATGCCTTCCTGCTCAAGGCTGAAGCGGATCCCTTTTACAATCAGCTTTTCATCGTCTACTACCAGTACTCTTTTTCCCATTTCTTTTCTCCTTATTCCACTGTTATATATTCTTCTATTTTCTCAAAAGTTTTCCCTTTAATTCCTGAAACATTCTGAATATCTTCAATACTGCCAAAGCCTCCTGCCTCTTCTCTGTAGGAAATAATAGCTGCTGCTCTGGCCGCCCCGATTCCGGGAATCGTCTGCAGTTCTTCTGCGTCTGCGGTATTCAGATTTACCTTTTTTGCAGATTCTCCTCCTGCCGGACTTTCTCCGCTTTCCTGCGCCTGACTGATCCCCTGTTCCTTCATTTTCTCGGTCTCTTCTTTTGTATACACCCGGATCTTCTCGCCGTCGCTGACCATTGCCGCCTGGTTCAGCCACTGAGTATCAGCATCATCTGAAAATCCTCCGGCTGCCTGGACAGCCTCAAACACCCTGGCGCCCTCCGCAAGCCGGTAAACCCCGGGGCTGTTCACAGCTCCGCTGATATCTACCCAGATTTCCTCTTTTTCCTGTAAGTCTCTGCCGGAGCTTACTTCTGCATCTTCCTTAAGGCTTTCTGAATCCTCCTGCCCGGTATCTTCTTCCCCGGAAACATCCTCCTGTTGAATCACAAGATCTTCTCCGTTCTTTCCGCAGGATACTGTAAAAAGCAGAAGCATTATACTCAGCGCACATAAAAATATTCTTTTTTTCAATTATACACACTCCTTCCCCGCGCATACAGTACAGAGATTCTGTGTGTACAACTGACTCTATTGTAACGAATTTATCTCTTCTTTACAATAGGCATCCCCGAGGAATTTTCCAAAAAAGAACCTCCGGCTGTCCCGCAAACTCTTATTAAAAATAGATTCTGGAATTTTCCGGAAAGAAATCTCCGGCAGATTTTTAAGGCTGCTGCCGGGCATCTGCGTACCCGGCAGCTTGTCTTGAAATGTATGTTCAGTATAACACTGACTTAAGAAAAAAACAAGAAGAATTTCAAAGGAGCCCCTGCTCCGCTGTGTCTTGAAGCTTTCCTTCTCTGATCCAGTTTCTGGTCCATTCCAGCCAGGGATAGAGATACATATCTTTCTCCATCACCGGAACTTCTTTGTTCATAGCAGCATAGACCGCCCCGGTTCCTTTTCCCCTCTTCAGACTGCTGTCAAAAAACTGCTGTGCCTGGTAAGCTGAGAAAACTTCCACTGCCAGAATATACTCCAGGCAGCGGACCGCTTCATTGGCTTTCACCGCCGCATTGTATCCCATAGATACATAATCCTCCTGACCTGCGCTGGTAGATACACTATCTGCAGTTGCAGGAACTGCCAGCATGCGTATCCTGTTCAGGATTCCCGCCTGAGCATACTGAGGAATCATGAGACCAGAGTTCAGACCAGAGTCCTTTGCCAGAAACCAAGGCAGTCCGGACAGATTTTTATCCAGAAATCTGGCGTTTCTGCGTTCTGACATTTTCCCCAGATTTGCAGCAGCCACGCACAGAGCGTCCATCTGCATTCCCACATAGGATGCATCCGGATTGCCATTGGAATATACATCAGGTTCCTCTTCGGTTCCAAAAATCACTGGGTTATCCCCACAGGAATTGATCTCACATTCCACTACTTCCCTGGCATCCGCGATCACTCTTTTTGCCGCTCCGTGAAGCTGAGGAACACACCGCAGCGAAAGTGCGTCCTGAAGATGAGAATCTTTTGCCTTTTCTATAATCTGTGAACCTTCCAGCAGATCACACAGGAACTGTGCTGTCTGGCACAGCTCTTTCTGAGGCCTGCAGCCGGTCACATGAGAATCATAAGCACGCAGAAGCCCGCCAAGCCCTTCCAGCGACATGGATGCCGCAATATCTGCCGCTTTCACTGCCTGTTCCATGCGGTAAACTGCCAGAGCACTCAAAGCAGTAGGTGACGTAGTTCCATTGATCAGCGCCAGACCTTCTTTGTAACTGAGAGTGATAGGCTGGATTCCTGCTTTTTCAAGAGCTTCTGCTGCCGACAGGAGTTCTCCCTGATACCAGGCTTTTCCCTCTCCGATCAAAACTCCGGCAATATGGGCCTCTGCACACAGATATCCCACAGAGCCCTCTTTGGGAACATACGGAATGAGATTTTTATTCAGAAACTGACGGTATCTCTCCAGAAGCTCCAGCCGTACTCCGCTGACCCCGCGTCCCAGACTCTGAAGTACCATCAGGATCACTGCCCTCACTTCCTCTTCTTCCATAGGTTCTCCTACAGATACCGCGTGAGTGAGAATAATATTTTTCTGAAGAAGCTCTGCCTGTTCCTTCTGAATAAATTCTGTGACCAAAGCCCCAAATCCTGTAGTTGTACCGTATACCGGCTCTTCTCTCCTGACACACGCTTCAAGAATTTTCCTGGATTTTTCCACTCTGTCTTTATATTCTTCAGAAAACTCCACTTCACTGTGAAAGACTGCCACAGAAATAAATTCTTCCAGATTGACAGGTTGTCCCAGTATCACTTTTTTCATGTAAAAGCATCCCCTTTCTGCCGCTGAATTTATTTTTACGCACCATTTCTGCTCTATGCCTTTTAGTAAATTTCCCCTGCAATTTCCTCTGCTGAGTCCAAAATTCTTCCCTCATGGACTTCCTCTCTCAGATACTCCAAATGAGGATAGATCAGCATATCATTTTCCATCACCGGAATCTTTTCGCCCAGCTTTTTGTAAATTGCCTCTGACACAGAACTTCTCTTTATATCCTGATCCTGGAACTGCTGCGCCTGATAATCAGAGAGCAGTTCAATAGCAAGGATGTATTCCAGCTTTTCTGCGATCATTCCTGCTTTTTTGCAGGCAAAATATCCCATTGCCACATAATCCTCCTGGTTTCCGCAGGTAGGCGTATTGTCGATAACAGCCGGAGATGCAAGTACACGCATCTCATTGAGCAGACCTGCCTGAGTGTACTGAGGGATCATAAGCCCGGAATTTAATCCCGGTTTGCCGATGCAGAACCAGGGATAGCCGGAAAGACTTTCATCGATGATCCTGTTGTTCCTTCTCTCTGACATTTTTCCCAGTGTGCATGCTGCAATAGACGCACTGTCCATTTCCATCCCCACATAAGAAGAATCTGCGTTGCAGGCAGAAATCACATCTTCCTCTCCTTCTTCTCCCCAGATGATGGGATTGTCACAGCAGGAATTCATCTCAATCTCAATAGTCTTTCTCGCATCTTCCAGAGTTTTCCTTGCTGCTCCGTGAAGCTGCGGCATGCATCTTAAGGAAAGGGCATCCTGCACCTTGCTTCCCTTATATTTCTTGATAATTTCAGAGTCTTTCAAAAGGTTCCGTATATTTTCTGCAACCCTTCTCTGCTCCCCGTGAGGACGCACCTGCATAACCCTGTCGTCAAAAGCATTCATTACACCCTTTAAAGTTTCCAGTGTGAGAGCACCAATAACATCTGCCGTCCTTGCTGCCTTTAACAGATCATACAGCGCCAGCGCTCCCAAAGCGGTTGGGGATGTCGTGCCGGACACCAATGCCAGTCCTTCTTTAGAACTCAGTTTCAGTGGTTTCAATCCCGCTTTTTCCAAAGCTTCACCGCCGCTCATCAGTTCTCCCTGATACCAGGCCTTTCCCATGCCCATAAGTACAAGCGCGGCATGAGCTTCCAGCGCCAGATAGCCCACACTTCCCTCTGAGGGAACCAGGGGTGTGATCCCCCGGTTTAAAAATTCTTTATATTGTTCCAGGACTTCCAGACGGACGCCGCTTCTGCCCTGACCCAGATTCTGGAGCACCATCAGGAGAATTCCTCGTACCGCTTCCTGTTTCAAAGGCTCTCCCACGGAAACCGAGTGGGTGAGGATAATATTTTCCTGAAGCTTTTCTGTCTCTTCTTTATCAATGGCTTTTGTGCACAGAGCGCCAAAACCGGTGGTAACTCCATACATAACACGGCCTTCGTCCACCCATTTTTCTACCAGTGTCCTGTTTTTCTGTACTCTGCTGCAGTATTCCTGAGAAAATTCAACCTTTGCCCCGTACCGTGCCACAGCAGCAAATTCTTCCAGGCAAAGCCATTCTCCCAGAACCACTTTCTCTATTTTCCTGCTATCTTTCATTGGTTCCCTCCTCAATATCCTTCTTTGTCTCTTTGTCAAAGAAAAATACTTTAATGGCAGCAGCCACCTGAAGAATGAAAATGATCAGCACCACAAAACCGCCGCAGGCTGCCAGATATTTTACACCGTCGACTCCCTGCTCGCCGCCTCCGAACGCAACCATAATGCAGGCGATCAGACCAATGGAAACGCCCCAGACAATTTTCTGCCAGACTGCAGGTTCTTCATCATGACGCGCTCCCTGAGTACACAGTGCAGAAATTGTGGTAGACATAGTATCCGCTGTTGTAGAAAAAGCAGCGATCAAAGCAACAATGATAACCGGTATGATAATGAATCCCAGAGGAATATGCTGAAGGAATTCCCAGATTCCTGCAACAGCACCTTCCTCCTGAATCGTAGCAATAATATCCGCTTTGCCCTGGATCTGCCAGTCCAGAGCAGTTCCTCCCCATACGGCAAACCATACAAATCCAAAGGAAGCAGGAAGGATCCAGTTAATGATCAGGAACTGACGGATAGTCCTTCCATATGCGATGATTGCAAAGAAGATTCCCATCAGAGGCGCATAAGCGATCCAGATTGCCCAGTCGTACATGGTCCACCAGGTAACCAGCGCTTCTCCTCCTACGGTATACGGGTCAAAGCCCCACATCCAGAATCTGTCCAGCCAGTAGCCAAGTCCTACGTTCGCCATATTTAATATGTAAACCGTAGGTCCGATAATGATCAGCGCGATCAAAAGTACATAGAAAATTTTTGATGTCAGTCCTGCCAGCCATTTGATTCCTTTATCAATACCTGTAACAGATGCCACAGTAAAGGTAGCTGTTATGATGGCAGTCAGAATAAACCAGACAACCGGTCCCTGAGCAATCCCGTAAGCGGAAGCAAGCCCGGTTCCAATCAGAGCAAGTCCTGCTCCCAGAGAAGACGCAAGTCCCAGGGCAATGGCGAGAACAGATAAAATATCAATGATCGCCTTCCAGAATCCCTTTGTAACCCTATCTCCGAAGAGCGGTGTCAGAGATGCTGATACAGACAGCTCTTTATTTCTGTTGAAATACATGTATGCAATAACTACACCGGAAAGTGCGTACATTGCATAGGGGATAAAAGTCCAGTTGTAGAAGCAGCGTCCCAAAGCAAAATAGGAAGCTTCTTCGCTCAGTGCCTCAATTCCGTATCCATCTAACTCTCCATAAATATTTCCGAAGTACACCAGTACCTCATTGACACCATAGGTGATCAGACCTGTGGCAATTCCTCCGGTAAGTGTCATGGCAAACCAGGAACCAAAGGAATATTTTGCTTTTGCCTTAGCACCGCCGAAACGGATATTTCCGATCTTCGAAAAGGCAAGCAAGGCTACCAGTACCAGTGTCACTATGGAAACAATCTGATACAGCCATCCAAAATTGCTCAGAGACCAGGTAAACACTGCCTTAGTCACCGTTGTCAGCCATTCGTTGTTCACAATGCCCAGAATCGCAGCTCCTCCGATCACCACGAAACATGGGATGAACACGTTCCATCGAATGGGCTTTTTGCTTGATTTCATTTCTTCCATCTTTTCTTTGTCCGGTATAAAACCGGCTCTCTCCTTTCTTATTCTTTTACTAAAATATAAGAGCAATTACCGTGCCAACCCGATTTTTTCTTTATCAGAGTTTATTTTTTCCGCTTTTCCGGCAATTTTTACTTTTTTCCACGCAATTTTTTGTTTTGTCTTCTCTCCTTTTTCTGTTTCCTCTCGGTTAACTGCAAAATATTTTTGCAGTATGCAAATTATTTTTGCATCTTTTCTTGTTTTTCAGCAAGTACCGTGATATAGTAATAGACAATTGGGAATCATATCTCATACTTTATCCAGCTGTCCTTTAACTCTGAAACACAGCAGAAAGGATTATCCTATGAAATATTTTTTTGACATTCTCTTTACCGTAACAGATACCTATCACTTCATATCTGTTGAATACGGAACAGAACAGGCGAAAGATACTTATTCTCTTCTCTTTGAAAACTGGATTTCTCAGAAAAATCTTATTACCTCTGTATTTCCCCTCACTCCCGGTTCTGTACAGGGCAATTTTCTCTGGGACAATGACACATTCTATTACCTCGTTCTTCCGGCTCCTGATAACTGTTTTTATTATCTTCTTCTTCGGGAAGATTTCCTGGAAGAGCTGTTTGCCCAGACACTGGACCAGCTCACCAATGGAGTACAAATTTATGACCGCAACGGATGTGCTGTTTTCTTAAACTCCACCAGCAGAAAAATATCTCAGATTCCTGACACGCTTGATGTTCGCGGAAGACATCTGATGGATTTATTTGCGCTTGATGAAAATATCAGCACTACCCTTACAGCCCTGCGCACCCAGGCTCCCGTCATCAACCGGGTGGATTATTTCCAGACTACTGCCGGAACTTCTATTTCTTCCGCAAACACTGCTTACCCTCTCAAAAAAGGCCGGCAGCTGATCGGAGCCGCTACCTTTGAAGAGACAACGGAAACGGTAGCTTCCAGTAAGAAAAAAATGGAACTGACTGAAAAAGCTCTCCATTCTTTTCAGAAAGATACCCTGGTATCCCGCTTTTCCGGTTACAATTTTTCTAACGTGATCGGACACGGGCAGGCACTGGTAAAAGCAGTGAAAATTGCAAAAAAAATAGCGCCTCAGGACAGCTCTGTCCTTTTAATCGGGGAAACTGGAACAGGAAAAGAAATTTTCGCTCAAAGTATTCATAAAAGCAGTTCCAGAAGAGATAAAAAATTCGTAGCCCTCAACTGCGCCGCGATTCCCGAATCTCTCATTGAAAGTCTGCTGTTTGGTACTCAGAAGGGCAGTTTTACCGGAAGTGAAAATAAACCGGGCTTTTTCGAAGAAGCCCAGGGAGGTACTTTATTTTTAGATGAACTGAATTCCATGAGTCTTGCCATGCAGTCAAAAATTCTTCGCGCCATTCAGGAAAACTGTTTTCGCCGGGTAGGAGGGCAAAAAGATATTCACATGGATGTTCGGATCATTTCATCCTGCAACAGGGATCCCTTTGCCTGCCTGGAAGAAAATCAACTGAGAAAAGATCTGTTTTACCGCCTCTCTACTGTTATGATCGAGCTTCCTCCCCTCCGGGAACATAAAGAGGACCTGCCTGAGCTGATCGAATATCATTTAAAAAGCACTGCCTTTCAGTACGTTCATGGGGAATGTACAATAGGAAGGGAAGCTTTCAAAATTCTGGAAGGTTATGACTGGCCGGGCAATGTCAGAGAACTCTTCCATGTACTGGATTATGCTCAAAATCTGGTAGATGGAAAAACAATCCTTCCCAAGCATCTTCCCTCCTATCTGCTGACTGCAAAAAAAGAAGCGTCTGCCTCACCTTTAAGTGAAAACAACACTTCTTTTGATTTCCGCAACACCTCACTTCAGGCACTTATGGACGAGTATGAATGCCAGATCCTTACTCAGGCACTGGATTTTTACGGCTATAACATCACTAAGACTGCGGACGCTCTGGGGCTTCGCCGCCAGAGTCTTCAGTACCGCCTGCGCAAGTACGGCATTATAATCTAATAAATTTTTCTGCTCAGAGCATCCCCAATGCCCAGAGCTTCTCGGTATTTCGCCACTGTTCTCCGTGAAATGGAAATTCCCGTTTCACGGAGTTTTTCTGTAAGGATCCTGTCGCTGTAAGGTTTTTTCTTATTTTCTTCTTCAATAAATTTCCGAATATAAACTTTTATGGATTCCGGGGTTTCCTTTCCCCCTCCAGTTTCAATGCCTCCTACTGAAAAGAAAAAGGACAGGGGATACGTTCCCCACGGGCACTGCAGATACTTATCTTTCACTGCCCTGCTCACAGTAGATGGGCTTATGCCAAGCTCCTGCGCCGCCTCCTTCTGGGTAAGAGGCATTAAATATTCTCTGCCGTTTTTAAAAAACCGTATCTGGCGCTTAAGAATAAGTGTTCCCAGTTCCTGCAGAGTATCTCTTCTTTGTTCTACACTTTCCTGTATCTCCCTGGCACTTTCCAGCTTTTCTCTCACATACTGCAGCACTTCCCGGTCATCTATATGCGCTAAAAGATCCATATAATACCGGCTCACCCGGATTCTTGGACAATAAGCGTCATTGACCAGTACATCAAAATATTCCTTCAGCTTTACAACCAGGATATCCGGGATCAGATATTCTTTGAAACGCCTCACAGAAAAACTGTTGGAGGGTCTGGGATTCAGACTGCGGATAAGTTCACAGGCCTGTTTCACCTCTTCCAGATCTGCTTTGCTCCTCTTGGCTATAAGCCCCAGCTGATTTTTCCCGAACTCTTCCAGATAGTTTCTCACAATAATCCTTGCCAGCTCTGCCCCTTCTCTGCCTTCCAGCTGAATCAGCAGACATTCTTTTAAGTCTCTGGCCCCCACTCCGGCAGGCTCCATAGATTTCAGAAAGCTGGCTGCCCGTTCAACGCAATCTGTTTCTGTTCCCAGAACCTGCGCGGTTTCCTGGAAACTTTCTGTATAATATCCGCGTTCATCCAGATTCTGTATCATATACTTAAGGATTTTTACATCTTCTTTCTCAATCTTCATGTACAAAAGCTGCTCCAGAAGGTAATCCTCCAGGCTTACTTCGTCCTCAGCTGCCAGCTCCCTATTTTCTTCCCGTTCTTCCTGGTAATACACTCTGTTCTGGCTGTCATTTGCTTCCAGCCAGTGAATCATTGCCTCTCTCTCATCTTTTCCCTGATCTGCGTAAGACTCATCCAGTTCCATTACCGGATTTTCCAGTATCTCCCGGTCCAGATATTCCCTTAACTCCTGGGTTCCCATCTGCAGTACAGACAGTCTCTGGATCATTTTCTGGGAAAGCCGCATTCCCAGCGCTGCTTCCTGCCTTAATTCCACTGACCATCACTCCTATGGTATTCCTCTTACGGTAAAACTTTACAGAAATTATACTAAAACCGGAGAATCTTGGCAACCTGTTTTGTTCCTCCGCAAAGTCTCCCTCTATTTTTCCCACTTAAAGATTATAATTCCTGCTATGGCAATTGCCATGCCTATTACCTTCCTCCACTGAAAATCTGCCTTTTCCACCCCGAAAAGTCCCATAAGCTCTATCATGTAGGCAACTGCCAGCTGTGCTATCACGATCAACATAGCTGACTTGGCGGGTCCCAGGGCAGACATGCTCTGAATTACGGTGACTGTAATAAAAGCTCCGATCACACCGCCTAAAAGCAGATATTTGTGATCCACCTGGGCAAGGGCAGAGATTTTACTCCTTCCCGTAAACAGCCACGCCGCAACACACACCAGAAAAGCAGATATCTGCACCCAGCCTGTAGATACCCAGAGACTCGTCTGCTTGGTAAGTCCCGTGTTAAAAACTCCCTGCACACTCATAAGCGCGCCTGATAAAAGTGCTGTCAAAATTCCCAACATATCTTCTTCCTCCAGTATACATTCTATTTATGTATAGAATTTCCAGCCTCTTTTATTTTATACCTGACCGCTCCCAAACGCACCGAATCGGATAGGGGAAACAGTTCCCCCCTATCCGCCGCGATACTGCGGACAGCTCATGGCAGATCCGTTCGCTGTCCGTTGCCCGGCAAATATCCACTCATGCGAGCATGGCGGCTGCTTGCCGGGCATATCGCGCAAAAAATCCGCCGTGACCTCACTGTCCCGGCGGATTAACCTTTTTATTTTAGAAACTTTTTTCCAACTTGTCAGCCATTTCATCAATATCTTCTTCTGTGATCACCAGCGGCGGTACGAAACGCAGCACATTTGTTCCTGCAGACATAAGGATCAGTCCATTGTCCATTGCTTTCTGAATGATCTCTCCTACAGGTCTTCCGGTTACTTCCAGTCCCTGCATCAGACCTTTTCCACGTCTCTGAGTCAAAAATTCATATTTATCCACAAGCAGATCCAGCTTTTCCTCAAAATAAGGGGTTATTTCCCGGACATGCTTTACAATCTCCAGCTCTTCAAACAAGTCAAACACCTTGCTCACCGCTGCACAGGCAAAAGGATTCCCTCCATAAGTAGTGCCATGGTCTCCGGGAACCAGGGATCGTGCTGCTGTTTTTTCGTTAAGCATAAATGCCCCTACCGGCACGCCGCATCCCAGGGCTTTTGCCGCTGTCATAATATCCGGCTCCACGCCGTAAGACTGGAAGGCAAACATACTTCCGGTCCTTCCCATGCCGCACTGGATCTCATCCAGGATCAGAAGAATACCCTTTTCGTCACACAATTTTCTTACTCCCTGAAGAAATTCTTTGTCCGCAGGATAAATTCCTCCCTCCCCCTGGACAGTTTCCAGAATAATGGCACATGTTTTATCTGTCACCTGCTCTTTCACACTCTCCAGATTGTTAAATTCTGCAAACCGTATTCCTCCGATCAGGGGTTTAAAAGGCTCCTGATAGTGGCTGTTTCCCGTAACAGACAAAGCTCCCAGACTTCTGCCGTGAAAAGAATGCTTCATGGCGATGATTTCATGATCTGTACTGTTATCCTTCATCCATGCGTATTTTCTGGCAGTCTTAATAGCTCCTTCAATAGCTTCCGTTCCGCTGTTTGTAAAAAATACACGGCTCATTCCTGATGCTTTTAATATCTTCTCAGCCGCATGGATCATAGGAACATTGTAAAACAAATTGGAGGTATGAATCAGCTTGTCAATCTGGTCTTTCAGTGCCTGATTATATTCTTCATTTCCATATCCCAGGGCAAAGACAGCAATCCCAGCACCAAAATCAAGGTATTCTTTTCCTTCCAGGTCATAAAGCCGGACGCCTTTTCCTTTTTCCAGAACAATCTGATAGCGGTTATAGGTATGAAGCACGGCATTCTCTGCCCGCTCAATATAATCTTTACTGCACGTCATAATATTGTATTCCTTCCTTTCTCAAAATCGCGGTGCCGATCCCTTTATCAGTAAAGATCTCCAGCAGCAGACAGTGCTTGATCCTTCCGTCCAGAATATGTACCCTGGAAACCCCGTCTTCAATAGCATCGATACAATTCTGAAGCTTCGGAATCATCCCGCCTCCTACATTTCCCTGACTGATCAGTTCCTTTGCTTCATTCACGAACAGTTTTGAGATCAGGCTGTCCGGATCCTTAGGATCCTTATATACCCCTTCAATATCCGTGAGAAACGCCAGTTTTTCTGCATTCATGGATTTGGCGATGGCACATGCCGCATCATCAGCATTAATATTATAGGTCTGGAAATTATCATCCAGTCCGATAGGACACACAATGGGCAGGAAATCTTTTTCCAGGAGATCATATAAAATTTTGGGATTTACTGCTGTAATGTTCCCCACAAATCCAATATCCTGCCCCTGTGAGTATTTCTTATCCACTGTAAGAAGAGCTCCATCCTTTCCGCTGATGCCTACAGCCTTCACCCCAAGAGATTCCACTAAAGTCACCAGCTCCTTGTTGACCTTTCCCAGAACCATTTCCGCGATCTCCATAGTCTCCTCATCTGTCACCCGCAGTCCGTTGATAAACTGGGGTTCCTTTCCCACTTTGTTCACCCAGCGGCTGATCTCCTTTCCGCCGCCGTGCACAATAACAGGCTTGAATCCTACCAGCTTCAGCAATACCACATCCTGAATGACGCTTCTTTTCAGTTCTTCATCCACCATGGCACTGCCGCCGTATTTTACTACAATAATTTTTCTGTTGAAACGCTGAATATAGGGCAGCGCCTCAATAAGCACCTCTGCCTTGTCAAGATATTTCTGCTTTACCATTTTCTTTGCTCCTTGTATTATATAGTCTTTTATGAACGGTAATCCGCATTGATTTTTACATAATCATAAGTCAGGTCACAACCCCAGGCAGTGGCTGTCTCTTTCCCCATCTTAATATCCGCAACTGCCGTTACTTCTTTTTCTGACAGAATTTTTGTTGCTTCTTCCTCACTGTAATCTACAGCCACCCCGTCCCGGATGATCTGCAGTTTCCCTGCCCTGCTTTCAAAAAATAAATCTACTCTTTCCGGTTCAAACTCTGCACCCGAATATCCCATAGCACACAGGATTCTTCCCCAGTTGGCATCGTGTCCGAAAATTGCAGCTTTTGTCAGATTCGAGGTGATCACTGATTTTGCCAGCACTGCTGCCTGTTCTTTTGTCTGTGCTCCTACGATCTGTACTTCAAACAGTGCTGTTGCTCCTTCCCCGTCTGCCGCGATTTTCTTTGCCAGGCAGATATTCACATATTTCAGTGCTTCTTTTAAAATTTCATAGTCTTCATTTTTCTCTTTGATCTCAGGATTTCCCGCCATACCGTTTGCCAGTACCAGAACAGTATCATTGGTGGATGTATCTCCGTCCACAGAAATCATATTGTAGGTTTCATCGACGATTTCTCCCAGTGCCTCCTGCAGAAGTTTTTTATCCACTGCCGCGTCTGTTGTCACAAAACTCAGCATCGTGCACATATTCGGATGGATCATACCGGATCCCTTGCACATTCCCCCTATTGTGACCTTCTTTCCGGAAAGCTGGATCTCCACTGCTGCTTCCTTTCTCACAGTGTCTGTGGTCATAATGGACTGTGCAGCCAGAATCCCGGCCTCTCTGGTGTGAGAAAGCAGAGGTTTCATGGTCTTTACTCCTGCTTTTAAAATCTCAATGGGAAGCTGTTGTCCGATCACACCGGTAGATGCCACCAAAACCGCATTCTGAGGAATCCCCAGAACATCTCCTGCCGTCTGGGCAGTTTCCCTGCAGTATCTCAATCCTTCCTCTCCTGTACAGGCATTTGCGATACCGCTGTTGCACACCACCGCCTGGACATAATCAGATTCATATACTATCTTCTGATCCCATTTTACCGGAGCTGCTTTTACAATATTTTTAGTAAAAGTCCCTGCTGCCCTGCATGGCTGTTCACTGTAGATCATTGCCATATCCTTACTGTTTCCTTTTTTGATTCCTGCCGCAATCCCTGCTGCACAGAAGCCCTGTGCCGCAGTGATTCCTCCGTCGATTATCTTCATAACAAAATCCTCTCTGTCTGCAATATCTCTCATTATCTCCTTTTTCTTTATGGGAACATAGGAACCAGATTCAATCCTTCTGCCTCATCTTCCCCGAACATCAGATTCATATTCTGAACAGCCTGTCCTGCTGCGCCTTTAACCAGATTATCAATAGCTCCCATCATGATCACTCTCTTAGTCCTGGGATCAATCTTGAAATTAATATCCACATAATTGCTTCCCTCCACCCATTTGGTCTGAGGATACATCTCCTGATCCAGCACACGGACAAATTTTTCCTCTTTATAATATTTGTCATATACTTCCCTGACAGTCTCATAATCCACATCTTTTACAAGAGAAGCATAGGCGGTTGCCAGAATTCCCCTGTTCATGGGAACCAGATGAGGTGTAAAATTCAGTGTCAGCTGTTTCCCTGCCGCATATCCCAGCTGTTCTTCAATCTCCGGAGTATGACGGTGAGAGGCCACCCCATATGCTTTCATATTCTCATTTACTTCACAGAACAAGTTATCAGCTTTAGCTCCCCTTCCCGCTCCGGAAGTACCGGATTTCGCATCAATAATAATCGTATCCGGATCGATCAGCCCCTCCTTTACCAAGGGATAACAGGTCAGAATACTGCAGGTGGTATAGCAGCCGGGATTTGCCACCAGACGTGCCTTTTTCACCTGCTCTCTGTTGATCTCACAGAGACCATATACCGCTTCCCCGATGAACTGGGGAGCTTTATGCTGAATCTTATACCATTGTTCATAAGTCCTGACATCTTTGATACGGAAATCCGCGCTCAAATCAATTACTTTTGTTTTTGATAAAATTTCCTCATTGATCATGGAAGCACAGAATCCCTGAGGTGTTGCAGTAAAGATTACATCCACCTGATCTGCCAGAGCTTCCATATTGTCATCCAGACATTTATCCTCCACAATCTCAAACATATTCTGGTAAACATCTGAATATTTTTTATCAATATAACTTCTGGAGCCGTACCATTTGATTTCCACATTTTTATGTCCCAGCAGCAGCCGCACCAGTTCTGCACCGGCATATCCAGTCGCTCCGATAATTCCAGCTTTGATCATAATTTTCTCCTCATTCCTTTTTTCTCATCATACTCCCTGTATACCTGATATTCAAGATACAGTTTTATGCATATATTTCTTTAATTTTTGAATAATTATACAACTACATTTCAAAATATGCAAGCTTTATTTTTGCATGCTACTTTCAGCTTCAAATCAATAATTTCCTTAATTTATAGTAAACCATTTACAAGTAATAGAAAGCATAACCTGCATTCATGTTAAAAAATTTTTTTATTTTTTTCAAATTTTCTATTGCATAATTATTATAAATGATGTATAGTACCAATATCAAACCGAAACACACGGCTGCAAAATGAAAGAATCTCTGCGCCGTAACCATAAAAATGATTTTTCAGGAGGATTTCTATTATGAAAGAAAAAGTAGTATTAGCATATTCCGGCGGACTTGATACCACTGCCCTTATCCCATGGTTAAAAGAGACCTTTGATTATGAAGTCATCTGCTGCTGCATCGACTGCGGGCAGGGTTCTGAACTGGACGGATTGGAAGAACGCGCCAAATTATCCGGTGCTTCCAAACTGTACATCGAAGATATTGTAGACGAGTTCTGCGAAGACTATATTATGCCCTGTGTTCAGGCAGGAGCTGTTTATGAACATAAATATCTGCTGGGAACTTCCATGGCCCGTCCCGGCATTGCAAAGAAATTAGTAGAGATTGCAAGGAAAGAAAATGCAGTGGCTATCTGTCACGGTGCAACAGGAAAAGGCAATGACCAGATCCGTTTTGAGCTGGGCATCAAAGCTCTGGCTCCTGATATCAAGATTATCGCGCCATGGCGTATGACCGATGTCTGGACCATGCAGTCCAGGGAAGATGAGATTGAATTCTGTAAAGCACATGGCATCAACCTTCCTTTTGATATGAGCCACAGCTACAGCCGCGACAGGAACTTATGGCACATCAGCCACGAAGGTCTGGAGCTGGAAGATCCTTCTCAGGAACCTAACTATGATGACCTGTTAGTTTTAAGCGTGACACCTGAGAAAGCTCCTGACAAAGTAACAGAAATCACCATGACTTTTGAAGCAGGCGTCCCAAAAACCTTAAACGGAAAAGCAATGAAAGTTTCTGATATTATAAAAGAGCTGAATAAATTAGGCGGTGAGAACGGTATCGGCATTATTGATATCGTAGAAAACCGTGTAGTAGGAATGAAATCCCGCGGTGTCTATGAAACCCCCGGCGGAACCATCCTGATGGAAGCACATGACCAGCTGGAAGAACTGATCTTAGACCGCGATACTATGGAGATGAAGAAAAAACTGGGCAGCCAGTTTGCACAGGTTGTATACGAAGGAAAATGGTTCACACCTCTTCGTGAAGCAATTCAGGCATTCGTAGAATCCACACAGAAATACGTGACTGGTGAAGTAAAATTCAAACTGTACAAGGGCAATATCATTAAAGCAGGAACCACATCTCCATACAGCCTGTATAATGAGTCTCTGGCTTCCTTCACAACAGGTGACTTATATGACCATCATGATGCGGACGGATTCATCACTCTGTTCGGACTTCCATTAAAAGTCCGCGCTATGAAAATGGCAGAACTGGAGAAGAACAACCAGAAATAACAACTGATATCCAGATATAACTTTGACAACATCTAAAATTTGATAGAAAGAGCCTGTTCTGCAGGCTCCGGTAATAGGATTATCTATTACAAAGGAAAAAACCGATGAGCTTCGCACCCCTCATCGGTTTTTCCTTTTTATACCTTCCCGTATACATCCGCCGGAACCCTGGCTTTCACAGCAATCCCCTCCGGCGTATATTCCTCCTCTATCAGCTGTCCATACTTTCTGATAAGCTGCAGCTTTCCTGCATCCTGGTAAGAAAACAGCCGCTCCACATAAATCTGATTTTCTGTGAGGATTTTTTCCAGCACTTGTTTCAGTTCTTCCAGACCCTGCCCGGTCTTTGCGGAAATCTTCAGGACATAGTCCGCTTTAAAATCACGGAAGATTTCCTCGTCCAAAAGCTTATCCTGCTTGTTAAACAGCGTGACAATCTTCTTGTCCCCCACCCCAAGCTCTTTCAGTGTCTCGTAGACAACATACATCTGTTCATCTCTCTGGGGGTTGGATGCATCCACCACATGGATGATAAAATCCGCATATTTCGCCTCTTCCAGAGTGCTTTTAAATGCCTCGATCAAATGGTGGGGGAGTTTTCGGATAAATCCTACCGTATCTGTAAGATAAATCTTCTGTTTGCCGGAAAGCTCCAGTACTCGCGTAGTGGGATCCAGAGTGGCAAACAGCTTATCTTCCTCCAGCACATGAGCATCCGTCAAGGTATTCAGCAGGGTGGATTTGCCGGCATTTGTGTAGCCTACAATAGCGGCAGTCATAATATTATCCCTTTTCCTTCCCTGGCGCAGAACTTCTCTGTGGCGTTTCACCTGTTCCAGATCTTTTTTCAGCTGAGAAATGCGTATCTTGATCAGCCGCCTGTCCATCTCCAGCTTTTTCTCTCCTGGTCCTCTGGTTCCGATGCCTCCCCCCAGCCTGGACAGAGAAGTTCCCATTCCCACAAGCTTTGCCGCCCTGTACCGAAGCTGCGCCAGCTCCACCTGGATCTTTCCCTCGCTGGTATTTGCTCGCGCTGCAAAGATATCAAGAATCACCATGGTCCTGTCCATAATCTTGCACTCCAGCTCCCTCTCCAGATTGTTCATCTGAGAAGGTGTCAGCTCGTCATCACACACAATTCCTGTAGCATCAAAAGCACGGACTGCCATCTTGATCTCTTCCACCTTCCCCGTGCCCACATAATACCCCGGATGCATGGCTTCTCTTGTCTGCATTACTCTGCCCACAGCCTGGGCACCTGCAGTCTTTACCAGTTCTTCCAGCTCATCTAAGGACTCCTGGGCGTCCTCCGTCTCCTGTGTCTGGATTCCCACCAGGATCACTCTCTCCTGCTCTTTCTTTAATTCATACAATTCCATATATCTCTCCTGTAAAACTTATGCAAAATTTTCCAACCCCAAATCTCATTTTCTCTATCATACTGAATTACGATGCAGAAAGCAAGACCTGCTTTTTCATTATAAAAAGGTGCTGTACACGGATATCACATCCAGTACAGCACCTTCTCTTATCTCGTCTGCAAAAAATAATTTTCTCTCACTGCGCTTTCATCCGCAGGATACATTTCCAGGTACTCACTCATCTTCTGCTTTGCGGAATCATAATCTGATTTCTTTTCATACAGAACGATCTCATTGAACAGCAGTGCCTGCTCTGTCCTGCCATCCTTTTCTTCCAGCCCCTTTGCTATGTATTCCAACGCGCTGTCATAGTCCTGCGCCTGGGCAGCACAATATGCAAGACCGTTATATCCTTCTGCCTTTAGTCCATCTTCCTTCAGGCACTGCTGAAACATCTTCTCTGCGTTTTCCGTATCTCCGGAAGCCATATAGACTTTTCCCAGATACACAGCTGCCTGAGCATACTCTTCTTCAAGAGCTTTCTCCAGTTCTTTCTGGGCGTTCTCGTACTCTTCCAGATAGTAATAGATCCGCCCTTTATTGTAGTAGTCCTCCGGATCCTTTGCGGTGATCTCAAGAGCACTCTCCAGATATTCTTCTCCGTCAGCATTCATATCACAGGCAAGGTAAACTCTGTAAATATCCAGATAATCTGCATAATCCTCTGACCCGGAAATCACCTTCGCAAAATTGTCTGCTGCTTTTTTATACTCATCCTGATAGAGATAAGCACTTCCTCTTAAAAAATAGGCGTCCTTCACTCTTTGCCTTTTCAAGAGCTCCGTGCAGGTTTCAATGCAGCCCTCATAATCTCCCTGCTGATACTTGGCATCTGCAAGATACAGGAAAATATCTGTCTGCATTGCCCTGCTGCTCTTCTCGGCAAACTCTGCCGCAGTCTCAAAGGCTTCCTGGGCCTTGTCAAAAACCCCCTGCTCCGTCCAGGAAATCCCGATGCCTCTCCAGGATTCCAGCGTATGGTCATCTGCTTCCACTGCCCCCTGGAAATATTCTATAGCTTCTGTATAATTTCCTTTCTCCAGGCTTTCTTTTCCCAGCTGATAATCCGTAGGCGTATCCTTGCCGCAGCCTCCCAGAAGACAAAGTACCGCCCCTGCCGCTAAAAATCCCTTTATCTTCAAACGTATTTTCCTCATTTCTGCTGCATGATCAGATTCTCACTGCGCATAGCTTCCACAACCTGATCTGCATATTTTTCACAGATTTCATCTGTGGCAGCTTCTACCATCACGCGGATCAGCGGTTCTGTTCCGCTCTCTCTTACAAGAATTCTTCCATCATCTCCCAGGGCTTTCTCTACACTGGCAACTGCCTCCATAACCTTCTGGTTTTCTCTTGCTTCCTTTTTATCATATACTCTCACATTTTTCAAAACCTGAGGATAGATCTTTACTTCTTTTGTCAAAGTACTCAGAGACTGTTTTTTCTCAATGATCACTTCCATAACTTTCAGGGAAGTCAGGATACCGTCTCCTGTGGTGGCATGTTTTGAAAAAATAATATGACCGGACTGTTCACCGCCGATAGAATGACCGTTTGCCATCATATTTTCACAAACATATTTATCACCTACAGCCGTCTTTTCATAGGAGATTCCCTCCCTGTCACAGGCTTTGTAAAGCCCCAGATTAGACATAACCGTAGTAACAATGGTGTTATTGCTTAACTGACCGCATTCTTTCATGTATTTGCCGCATACATACATGATCAGGTCACCGTTTACCTCTTCGCCCTGATCATCCACAGCAATACACCTGTCAGCGTCACCGTCATAGGCAAATCCCACATCCAGCTGGTTTTCTTTTACAAATGACTTCAGCTCTTCGATATGGGTAGAACCGCAGTTGGTATTGATATTGGTTCCATCCGGTTCATTGTGGATCACATAAGTCTTGGCTCCTAAAGCGTCAAATACACTTTTTGCAATAGCAGAAGCACTTCCGTTGGCACAGTCCAGACCTACCTTGATATTCTTAAAAGCACGGGTCGGAATAGAAATCAGATAACCAATATATCTGTTTCTTCCTGCTGAAAAATCTACTGTACGTCCGATATTTTCTCTCTTTGCCAGAGGCAGCTCCGGAATTTCTCCGTCAATATAAGCTTCAATCTGCTCTTCAACAGAAGCTTCCATCTTCTGTCCGTTTCCGTTAATAATCTTAATACCATTGTCATAGAATGGATTATGGCTTGCGGAGATCATGATACCGCAGTCAAAGTTTTCTGTACGTACCACGTAGGACACACTCGGCGTAGTGGTAACATGGAGAAGATACACATCAGCGCCGGAGGCTGTCAGCCCTGCCACTAAAGAGTACTCAAACATATAACTGCTTCTTCTTGTATCTTTTCCGATCACGATCTGTGCCTTGTGGTCTCTTCCGAAATACCAGCCCAGAAATCTTCCCACTTTAAACGCATGCTCTACTGTCAGATTCACATTTGCTTCCCCGCGGAAACCGTCTGTTCCAAAATATTTGCCCATAGTCCAACTCCTTATTTAATCTTATACAATCAGTTACTTTTTTTGTCTTATCATTTCATAATACTAATATAAAATACCACAAATTTCAGAATTTGTCACTATAATTTCTTCTCGCCATGAATCCTGATATTCCGAAAAAAGGGTGCCGCTACGCAGCAGCACCCCAATCTTAAATGCGATATTCTACTGGAACACCGGTGTTGTATATACACCTTTATCAGCCAGCTCCTGAAAAGCCTTCACAACTTTTTCTTTATCCTCCTGATAGGTAACCCCAAACCAGGTATCGTGAGTCTTCAGAACAGCTACCTCTGCTTTTCCTTCCTTAATCAGCTGGTCGATCACAGCCGGCAGAAGATATTCCTTTTTGATTTCTCCCGGTTTTACCCCTGCAAGGAAATCTTTGAAGCCTTCTTCCAGCACTTTCAGAAATTCCGGTGTCAGTCCCCACATATTCATAGAAGCCATGGCTTCCGGATCGATAGGTGTTTTCTCACCCGTTTCTTCATCCACAGCAGCCACACCATCTTCTGTTCTCTGAATATTGAAAGTTTCTGTAATGCCTGTCAGTTTCTTGTCCTCATTTAAAGAACAGATTCCCCTGGTCACTCCCCCATTCTCACTGAGAGTGTTCTTCAGAATAAAGCCGGCCATGCAGATATCCATTTTTTCTTTCTCCTCATGCTCCTCTACCAGGTAGTCATGAATCTTCACGAAAGCCTCTTTTCCGTAGTAGTCATCTGCGTTGATCACAATAAATGGTTCCCGGATCACCTTCCTGGCAGCCAGAACCGCCTGTCCTGTTCCCCAGGGCTTTGTTCTGTCCTCCGGACAGGTAAATCCTTCCGGAAGATCGTTTAAATCCTGATAGGCATACTCTACTTCCGTGAGCTTCTCGATCTTATTCCCAATAACCTCACGAAATTCTGCTTCAATGTCTTTTCTGATAATAAACACTACCTTATTAAATCCGGCTTCCAACGCATCATGAATGGAATAATCCATAATGATCTCTCCCGCCGGACCTACCTTTGCCAGCTGTTTGATCCCTTTTCCGAAGCGGCTTCCGATCCCTGCCGCCATAATCACTAAAGCTGTTTTTTTCATAGTGATACTCCTTTGTTTTCTGAATTCTATGCCATGAATATACTACAAAACTTCTGGAATTTCAACCGGCAAATCTCTTTTCCCCAAATGGTTTTATTACTGCTCTGCCATCCCCTGCTTTGCCAGCTTGGCCATCTGGTCTGCCGCTGTCAGGCTGTCGATCACTTCCTGAAGATCGCCGTTCATTACACTGTCCAGCTTATGCAGTGTCAGTTTTATCCTGTGGTCTGTGACACGCCCCTGTGGGAAATTGTAGGTCCTGATCTTTTCGGAACGGTCCCCTGTTCCTACCTGGCTCCTTCTTGCCTCAGCTTCCGCATCGTGACGTTTCTGAAGCTCCATATCATACAGGCGGGAACGCAGTACCTTCAGCGCTTTTTCTTTATTCTTTAACTGTGACTTTTCATCCTGGCAGGAGATTACAATTCCTGTGGGAATATGTGTCAGACGCACTGCAGAGTCTGTAGTATTGACGCACTGTCCGCCGTTTCCTGACGCGCGGAATACATCAAATTTACAGTCATTCAGATCCAATTCAAAATCGATTTCCTCTGCCTCCGGCATAATCGCCACTGTGATAGTGGAAGTATGGATGCGTCCGCCGCTTTCTGTCTCCGGCACACGCTGCACACGATGTACGCCGCTCTCATATTTCAGCTTGGAGTAAGCTCCCTGCCCATTGATCATAAAGGTAACTTCCTTAAACCCTCCGATTCCGTTCTCGTTCAGACTGAGCATCTCTGTCCTCCAATTCTGAGATTCTGCGTATTTTACATACATTCTGTAGATCTCAGCCGCAAAAAGTGCTGCCTCATCTCCGCCTGCGCCGGCACGGATTTCTACAATAACATTCTTCCCGTCATTAGGGTCTTTAGGCAGCAGCAGAATCTTCAGCTCCTGCTCCAGTTCTTCAATCCTCTTTTTCGCCTCAGAAAGTTCTTCCTTCAGCATCTCTTTCATCTCTTCGTCAGACTCTCCCTCCAGCATGGAAAGACTGTCTTCTACTGTCTGTTTACACTCTTTATATTCCCTGTATGCATCTGCAATGGGCTGAAGTTCGCTCTGTTCTTTCATCAGTTTCTGGAAACGCGCTGTGTCGTTTGCGACTGTAGGCTCATTCAGCTCATTTAAAATCTCCTCCAGGCGAACTAAAATATCTTCTAATTTATCAAACATATTTTTCCTCCTGCTGTTTTCTTCCTATTACTACTCGATCAAGACCTGCCAGATCTTTTACAATGCGTATTTCCCTGTAATGCTCTTGTTTCATAAGTGTGCATACCGCTTCCCCCTGATCATAACCGATCTCAAAAGCAAGGATACCATTTTCTTCTAAGTATTCTCCTGCCTTTGCCGTGATCTCTCTGTAAAAAAACAGGCCATCCTCATGCCCGTCAAGTGCCATCCGCGGCTCATGAAATCTGACTTCTTCCATCAGATCTTCGATTACTTTGGTTTCTATATAAGGGGGATTGGACACAATTATATTAAATTTTCCATGGATCTTTTCAAAGAGGTCACTCTTTTTCCAGCAAACCTGCCTCTTCAGCCGCTCACCATTCTTTTTCGCAACCAGAAGGGCATCTTCTGACAGATCTGCTCCTGTTCCCTGTGCCTCCTTAAGATTTTCCAGAAGACTCAGCAAAATACACCCGCTTCCAGTGCACATATCCAGCACCTGCAGCCCTGCCTTATCTCCTGCTTCCTTCAGCACTTCCTCTACCAGAACCTCCGTATCCTGTCTGGGAATCAGTACATGCTCATTTACATAAAATTCTATCCCGTAAAACCATGCCTGGTGCGTTAATTGCTGAAGCGGGATATGCTGTGCTCTTTTTTGAATCAACTTGGAATATTCCTGTTCTTTATCCTCCGCTGCATTTTCTTCCATGTGAACAAAATACCATGACCGGCAGATTCCGAAAACATATTCCATCAGAAGCCAGGCATCCGGTTCTGTCTCTCCGATTCCGCTTTTTTGAAGTGTGTTTTTTCCAAAATTCAAAAGCTCCCTGTAACTGCTCATATCAGCTTTCCTCTGCCGGTACAGAACCGGGAAAATTCTCTCTCAAATACGCTCTCCAGTCAAATACCGCTTCCACTGCGGCAATTGCAACCTCTGTCATATCTGGTGTGGGTTCTATGGTTGTCAATTTCTGCAGGGCAAGCCCCGGCTTTGACAGAAGCCCCACTGCCTTATTCTCAGTATTTCCTGCCAGCCGGATGAACTCATAGGAAACACCTGCGATCACAGGAACCAGCAAAATGCGGATAAGGATTCTCAGCCACATGGTCTTTACCGGTACCACAGCAAAAAATCCGAGAAAAAAGATAATACTCACGATAATAACAAAAAACAGGAAACTGGTTCCGCATCTTTTATGGAACCTGGAACTTTTCATCACATTGTCAACAGTCAGAGGCATCCCCTGTTCCACGCAGTTGATACACTTGTGCTCTGCGCCGTGATACATAAACACTCTCTGGATATCCTTCATCCTGGAGATCAGCACCATATAAAGCAAAAACAATATAATCCTCACCAGAGCCTCCGCCAAAGTGATTCCTGTCTCCGTCACACCTACATTCCGAAGCAGGCTGGCGATCAGATAGGGAAGCACCATGAAAAGCCCTACGGAAATCACTACGGACAAAATGACAGTTACTGTCATAAGGACACTGTCTTCTTTTGCCTTTTTGGCCTCTCTGCGCTCCTGCTCCTCCGGGGAACATTCCTGCTCTTCTCTTTTCTCTTCCTCTTCATCCTCAAAAAAGGTGGCAGAGTACATCAAACATTTTGTGCCCACGACTAAAGAATCAATAAAATTAAATACCCCCCGGATAATAGGAAGTCTTAAAAGCCTTTTGTTCTTCAGAACACTTTTATAGTCTTCTGTCTTTACTTCAATCTCTCTGTCCGGTTTTCTCACAGCCACAGAATAAATATCACCATGGCGCATCATAATACCTTCCATGACTGCCTGTCCGCCAATATTGGATGACTTCATTCTTACCTCCAAACGCAATAAGAGGCTGAAGTTTTAAAACCTCAACCTCTTCTATCATCTTATTTAATGCCGTATTTCTTATTGAATTTATCAATACGTCCACGAGCCTGTGCAGCTTTCTGCTGTCCTGTATAGAAAGGATGACATTTGGAACAAACTTCTACGCGCAGCTCTGACTTTGTAGAACCTGTCTTAAATGTATTTCCACAGTTGCAAGTTACTGTACATTCCTGATAATTTGGATGGATTCCTTCTCTCATGTTTTTCACCTCTTCTATATTTTTTCATTATCTCTGACTTGTGAAAGCAAAGCTTTCTGTCTTTTCTATGGTTTTATGCGTTTTACAATTTCAAACAGCTTTTAAAGTATACCATATCCCCATGGGAAATGCAAGTACAATCGCAGATTTCTATAGAATTCTCTGCTTCTTCACCATCTGCACAAATTCTGCGTTATCCTTTGTTCTTGCAAATAAATTCAGTATATTTTCCGTTGCTTCTTCAGACTTCATACCGTTTAATGCCTTGCGCATAATGTCAGCTGCCTCCAGCTCTTCTTTATCAAGAAGCAGATCCTCTCTTCTGGTCCCGGATTTAGCAATGTCAATAGCCGGGAACACTCTTTTTTCCTGAAGTTTTCTGTCCAGAACCAGCTCCATATTTCCCGTACCCTTAAACTCTTCGTATACTACATCGTCCATCTTGCTTCCTGTATCTACCAATGCAGTTGCCAGGATAGTCAGACTTCCTCCCTCTCTCATATTTCTCGCCGCTCCGAAAAATCTCTTCGGCATATGGAGAGCAGCCGGATCAAGTCCGCCGGACAACGTACGTCCGCTTGGCGGAATAGTCAGATTATACGCCCTTGCAAGCCTTGTAATACTGTCAATAAAGATAGTAACATCCTTTTTATGCTCTACAAGACGTTTTGCACGTTCAATAGTCATTTCTGAAACTCTCTTATGATGTTCCGGAAGTTCATCGAAAGTAGAATAAATGATTTCTACATTTTCCCCTCTGATTGCTTCCTTCATATCAGTAACTTCCTCAGGGCGCTCATCAATGAGAAGAATAATCAGATGCATTTCAGGATTATTTCTGAGAATTGATTTTGCCGCGTCTTTCAGAAGGGTGGTCTTACCTGCTTTCGGCGGAGACACGATCATTCCTCTCTGCCCCTTTCCGATAGGACTGACCAGATCCACGATCCGCATTGCCATACTTCCGCCCGGTCTTTCCAGATACAGCCTCTGATCCGGAAAAACCGGAGTCATATCTTCAAAATTCATACGATGCATTTCATTTGCACGGACACCGTTGATATGTGTAACATATAATAGAGCAGAAAACTTTTCGTTCTGACTCTTGACTCTGGTATTTCCTCTTAAAATGTCACCTGTCTTCAGATTAAATCTGCGGATCTGAGAGGGTGACACATACACATCATTTTCTCCCGGAAGGTAATTGTCACTGCGGATAAATCCATATCCGTCCGGCAGTACTTCTAAAATTCCTTTTACGGTCACTCCGCTGTCCAGCTCTGACTGCTCCAGGGGCGCCTTCGCATTTTTTGTCTCCTGACATTCCTCTCTGGAACTGGATTTTCTCTCCTCATGCTGATGCTGCTGACTGAAATTCTCTTTTGTCTCTTCTTTTTTCTTATCCACTGCCGCTTTGTCCTTCTCATCTTCCTGCAGCATACGTTCCACTAATTCACTTTTCTTTAATGTGGAAATTCCTCTTATTCCACGCGCTTTTGCAATTTCTTTTAATGCTCCTAATGATAAAGATTCATATTTTTCTCTCATCCCGCAAATCCTTCCTAATCTTGTTTATATTGAAATTGTTATAATCTGGAATTTATAATCAGAAATGAATATGACAATACACAATGAAGTTAATTTTTGACATTCGTATAGTTATAATATCACACGTATAATCTTTTTGCAAAGTATTTGTTGGAAAAAACTATTAATTTTTACAGATATTTAAATTAGATAGATATATGATCGCTGAAGTTTTTTCCTGATTTTCGCTCTGTTGTCTGACTAAAATTATATCATTATCAAATTTAAGCAATGATATCTATAAGGTATTATCACAAATCTCTTGTAGAAAAAGAATATTCTGGAATACCTGCTGATCCGAAATCACATACTCCTGGAACAGCGGAATCCTATATTTATCTGCAGAAGTCAAATACCCCGATGCAAGCATCGGGGTATTTGACCCTCGCGGCAGTCTCCAAATGGACATGCGAGTATGTCCGCTTGGCTCATTGCTCGCGGGAATAAAAAATGCCTCAAATCCTTTATTAACAAAGAATTGAAGCACCTCACATATAGCCGCAGACCGGAATCGAACCGTCCTAAATCATTAAGAATACTGTAAGAAAGGGGCTTTGAGGACTTCATCACGGTCTTGGTGTTCAAAAAGTGTTCAATCGCTATTCCCTTAAAAACTGGAATTTTGTCATTTGTATTTATTTTTGAAAAAGCCAATCAAAATCAAAGCAATTCCAATAATTGCCAAATGTTATTTTATATCCACTATTTGCCTGGTTTTTCTCATCTGACAAGCCTAATATATAATCTGAACTTACATCAAAATATTGACAAAGCTTGATAAGAACTGTTATCGGTACTTCACGCTTACCAATGAGATATTATATTATCAAAATCAATCTCATTATGAGATAAAAACAATTTAAGGAGTGAAAGAAAATGAAACGAAAGATGATACTTGTACTGTTAGCGGCTATAACCTTAACAGTTGGAAGTGTAGGAACGGTTTTTGCGGCTACAAATAATGGTGGGACTGAAATTCAGGCATCAGATACTGCGGAGCATACTCATACATGGGGCGACGCTTACTATGTAAAGGACGCTGATGCGGTATATGACCAGGTAAAAGTTATTGACTAAGAGGAGAAATGGGACTGGGTAACTAACATTATCTTTCCTGCATGTGATGAAGAGATTACCGAAATTCATAAGGTAGTCAATCAGATGAAAGGAAATACCTCTCATGGATTCCGCAAACAGTTCTTAACAGATGAAGCAATTAAGATTCTTCATAAAGCCAAAGAATTAAATCCTCATGAAGTGTATGTCTTTGAACCCAATGGTGAAATTATGACAACGGACAGCTTTAACCGCCGTTTAAAGAAGTATTGCAAAGAAGCTGGTGTTCCTTATCATTCCAGTCATAAAATCCGCTTCTACAATGCTTCAACAGCTTATGATGGGAACAATCTAACAACCCTCAGTTATTTAATGGAACATAGTGAAACAGCAACCACACTTCACTACCTGCGGAATGTCAACAAGAGAAAAGATGACCATCTTGCTTTTCAAAAGCTGGAGATTTCTTCATAAGGTGTTCAAAGGTGTTCAAACTTTTTAAAGCAAAAAAATAAGAGAAACACTGTCAATTCAACGTTTCTCTTACCTTTAGTCACTGCCGCAGACCGGAATCGAACCGGTACGGGAGTATAAGTCCCGCAGGATTTTAAGTCCTGTGCGTCTGCCAGTTC
>PPYE01432524.1_pt1 | contig 80019 bp, 83 predicted proteins | sample 1559881 | NCBI WGS metagenome assembly PPYE01 (sample SAMN08240022, study PRJNA423297) | Human gut metagenome, whole genome shotgun sequencing project. | reverse complement strand
TGATTCCAGAATAAATGCATCCCAACATACAGAAAAGTGCGCCTAAGGACCAGTATTTATGTGATTTCATGATTTGATAACTCCTTTGATTTAACTGATTCAATTATAACGTTTTTTTACGAAAATGCAAGCATTACCGGGAATGCTTTCATGTGGATGCTGTGACTGCCGCTACGGTCATGATCGGTGGGCATTACAAACAAGGCTCACATGTAGCATTCGACTCCGAATATCAGCCGGCACACATATGAGGACGGAAAATGTAGCAGCTTTTGAAAAAAATTGCTTTTTTCTGCTCAAAGTGCTACAATCGGAATATACCGAATACAAAGGGAGGAAAGCTCCCATGCCAAGACCGCCACGGTGTCGTCAAATTTGTGGCGTACCACAGGTCGATACATTCTGTCCCAACGGGTGCGAGAATACCGAGCCGATCCTGCTGACGCTGGACAAGTACGAGGTCATCCGGCTGGTTGACCTGGAGCAGCAAACCCACGAGCAATGTGCCGCGCAAATGGATATTTCCCGCTCTACCGTGCAGGAGATTTGCGAAAATGCACGGAGCAAGATCGCAGCGTATCTTGTCCACGGGAAACCGCTGCACATCACCGGGGGAAACTACCGCATCTGCGGAGGACAGGAGGCAGCTCACTGCGGCCGTTGCTGCCGGATGCAGAGAGCCAACATGGAAAAATCAGGCAAAACTTGCAAAGGAGATTCTATTATGAAAATTGCAGTTGCCTATGAAAACGGTCAAATCTTTCAGCACTTCGGTCACACCGAGCAGTTCAAGCTTTATGAAGCTGTGGACGGCAAAATCACTCATGCGAAAGTCGTTGACACCAACGGCAGTGGTCACGGCGCACTGGCAGGCTTCCTAATGCAGCACGGTGTGGACACTTTGGTTTGCGGAGGCATCGGCGGCGGTGCGCAGGCAGCACTGGCCGAAGCAGGCATCAAGCTCTACGGCGGTGTCAGCGGGGACGCTGACGCGGCGGTGAGCGCATTGCTCAACGGAAATCTGGGCTACGATCCCAATGTTCACTGTGACCACCATGACCACGAGCACGGCGAGGAAGGTCACACCTGCGGTAACCACGGCTGCGGCAAGCATAGCTGCCATTGATATGGAACAAACACTGACACAACTTCCGTTCTGGTCATCCTTGACCGAACGCGAAATGGACACACTACGCCGAAGTGCCTTTGTTCGTCATTATAAAAAGGGTGCATTCGTTCACAGTAGCGACAATGAATGTCTCGGAATGCTGTTTATTCTTTCCGGCGAGATCCGCACCTATCTTCTCTCTGATGAGGGGCGGGAGGTAACGCTGTTCCGCCTGTATCCGGGCGAACTATGCGTGCTTTCCGCCTCCTGCGTGATCAGTCAGATCACCTTTGATACGCAAATGACTGCCGGAATGGATACGGACGTTCTGATTATCCCTGCAAATGTCATTGCTGCACTCAAGGAGAAAAATCTCCATGTCCGCTGTTTTCTCTATGAACTGACAACGAAACGGTTTTCTGATGTGATGTGGGCGATGCAGCAGATCATGTTCAAGGGGCTGGATCAGCGGCTGGCAGAATTTCTCTTTGCCGAAGCGGAACGTACCGGCTCCGACACGATACGTATGACCCATGAGCAGATCGCCCAGCACATCAGCTCGGCACGGGAGGCAGTGGCACGGATGCTCAAAAGCTTCTCGGAGGACGGACTGGTGGAGCTGAAGCGTGGTGCAATCACGCTGCGGGATAAGAACAGACTAAATCGTCTAAAATAAAAAGGAATGTGACTTCGTCACGGAATAAAATCATAGATTTGCTACAATAAAAGCAGAAAAGCAGGAAGGAGTATCCACCATGAAAGAGACGAAATACGCAGGAACTCAAACCGAAAAAAACCTGATGGCTGCCTTTGCCGGCGAGTCCGAGGCACGCAACAAGTACACCTATTTTGCATCCAAGGCCAAGAAGGAAGGCTTTGAGCAGATCGCGGCACTGTTCCTCAAAACCGCTGATAATGAGAAGGAACACGCCAAGCTGTGGTTCAAAGAACTGAACGGCATTGGCGACACCGCAGAAAACCTTCTCTCCGCCGCTGAGGGTGAGAACTACGAGTGGACGGATATGTACGATGGCTTTGCCAAAACTGCCGATGAGGAAGGTTTCCATGAGCTGGCTCAGCGTTTCCGCCTGGTCGCCGCCATTGAAAAGCATCACGAGGAGCGCTACCGTGCCCTGCTGCACAATGTGGAGATGGCGGAGGTCTTCGCCAAGAGCGAGGTCAAGGTGTGGGAGTGCCGCAACTGCGGTCACATCGTCGTGGGCGAGAAGGCTCCGGAGGTTTGCCCCACCTGCAACCATCCCCAGAGCTATTTTGAAATTCACGCAGAAAACTATTAAAGAAAGAAAAGGAGAATTATCATGGAGCAGAAGTTTTACATTTGCAAGCATTGCGGTAACATCATTGCCAAAGTTAAGGACGCAGGCGTCCCTGTTGTCTGCTGCGGCGAGCCGATGAGCGAGATCGTTCCCGGCACCACCGATGCCGCCGTGGAAAAGCACGTCCCTGTCTGGACGGTGGAAAACGGCATCGTCCATGTCAAGGTCGGCTCTGTGGAGCACCCCATGCTGCCGGAGCACTACATTGAATGGGTATCTCTCCAGACCAAGCAGGGCAATCAGCGTAAGGAACTGCATCCCGGCGAAAAGCCGGAGGTCTGCTTCGCTCTCTGCGAGGGCGATGAGGTCGAGGCGGTCTACGCCTACTGCAACCTCCACAGTCTGTGGAAAGCGTAATTCACCTTCTTAAAATCCGGTGCTCAAAAAGCACCGGATTTTTTTTATCAATGTAACCTCGTCACAGAAAAAGACTTTGTCCTGCGGTATGATAAAGCCATGATCAAGAAAGAGCTGGCGAACGTGAAAATCAATCTCAATCCCGATCAGGAGATTGTCAGCACCATCAGAAAAGGACTCAAGCGCACCGGCGGGTACTGCCCCTGCCGCAGGGAGCGCACAGAGGCAACCAAATGTATGTGCCAGGAGTTCAAGAATCCAATTGCAGATCCGCGCTTCGAGGGGGTCTGCCACTGTATGCTCTATTACAAATCCTTGTAGGATTAAGGGAGGAAAGCTATGCTGTCAAAGAAACTGGCTGCCATAGATAAGACGCGGTGTGTCGCCTGTGGTGTGTGTGAAAATACCTGTCCACTGGGGGCCGTCAAGGTGCGCCGTGGCTGCTACGCCGCCGTGGAGGCGGAACGCTGCGTAGGCTGCGGCAAGTGCGCAAAACTCTGTCCCGTCGGCTGCATTGAGGTGAAAGCGAGGGCTGACGCATGAAAGCAAAGCATTGGTACGATTACCTGTGGGTGTATGCCATCATCTATTTTGCACTGGGCTTTTTCAATATCCTGTTCGCGTGGCTGGGGATGATCGATTTTCTTCTGCCGCTGCTTTTAGCCATCTTTGGCGGGAACAAATTCTTTTGCAACCACCTCTGCGGACGGGGTCAACTGTTCAGCAAGCTGGGGACAGACCTTAAATGTTCCCGCTGCAAGCCCACGCCCCGCTGGATGTCCTCCAAGTGGTTTCGTTATGCCTTTTTGCTCTTTTTCCTGACGATGTTCGGCAACATGGTGTTCCAGACCTATCTGGTCGCTGCGGGTGCTGCGTCCCTGCGGGAGGCCATTAAGCTGTTCTGGACATTCCGTGTGCCGTGGAGCTGGACTTATACAGCCGGTACGGTCACTGACTGGGTGGCGCAGTTCAGCTTTGGCTTTTATAGCCTCATGCTGACCTCTCTGCTGCTGGGTCTGATCGTTATGGTGCTCTACATGCCCCGCACATGGTGTGCGTTTTGCCCGATGGGAACCATGACGCAGGGCATTTGCAAGCTGAAAAACAAAGAATAAACAAAGATAACAGAACGGAGCCTTTCTCATGGCTGAACTGAAAATTACTGCTGCGAATTTTGAAAATGAGGTACTGCATTCCAACAAGCCCGTCCTGCTGGATTTCTATGCGGACTGGTGCGGACCGTGCAAAATGCTCTCTCCCGTACTGCATGAGCTTGCCAAAGAAAAAAGCGGTGCGTTCAAGGTGGGCAAGGTCAATGTGGACGAGCAGATGGAGCTGGCAATGCGTTTTCAAGTATCCAGCATCCCGATGCTTGTCGTATTCAAGGATGGAAAGGAAATTACCAAATCGGTCGGCTATCGGCCTAAGTCGGAGATTGCCGCAATGGTGGAGGGCGCAAGATGAAAGTTGTGATCGTAGGCGGTGTGGCGGGCGGTGCTTCTGCCGCTGCCCGCATCCGCCGTTTGGATGAACACGCCCAGATCATCATGATCGAGCGCAGCGGCTATGTGTCCTATGCCAACTGCGGTCTGCCGTATTATGTGGGCGGTGTGATCAAGGAGCAAGAAGAACTGACACTGCAAACTCCGGAGAGCTTCTGGGACCGCTTTCGCATTGATGTGCGGGTACGGCAGGAAGTAACTGCGATCAATCCCACAGAGAAAACCGTCACCGTTCACGCATTGGATAGTGGAAAGGTCTACACGGAAACCTATGACAAACTGCTCCTCGCACCCGGCGCAAAGCCGACGGTTCCTGCGCTTTCCGGCGTCAGCAGTGAGCGTGTTTTCACGCTGCGCACCGTGGAGGATACCCTCCGCATTAGGCACTTTGTAGAGGATCAGAAGCCGAAAACCGCTGTTTTGGCTGGCGGCGGCTTTATCGGTCTGGAAATGGCGGAAAACCTTACAGAAATGGGCGTTTCTGTCACCATCGTTCAGCGACCCAATCAGCTATTAGCACCACTGGATGCGGACATGGCGAGCTTTGTCCATGCGGAAATGCGCAGACACGGCGTGACTCTGCGGTTGGGTGAAACCGTCACCGGATTTCGACAGGACGGAGATTCCGTGCTGACCCTGCTGGAGGGTAGTGAGCCGCTGCATTCGGATATGGTTTTGCTGGCCATCGGTGTTACCCCGGATACGCATTTAGCAAAAGATGTCGGTCTTGAGCTTGGTATTCGTGGCAGCATCGCTATCAACGAACGGATGGAAACCTCCGTGCCGGACATCTATGCTGTGGGCGATGCCGTAGAGGTCACCCATTTTGTAACCGGGCAGAAAGCGTTGATTTCGCTGGCGGGACCCGCCAACAAGCAGGGACGCATTGCCGCTGACAATATCTGTGGCGGCAATAGCCACTTTCACGGCTCTCAGGGCTCGTCTGTTCTGAAACTGTTCGGCTTGACAGCGGCCTCCACGGGGATCAATGAAAAAGCGGCGCAGGCAGCAGAGATCGCTTACGACAAAGTCGTGCTTTTCCCGGCATCCCACGCTGCCTATTACCCCGGCGCACAGTCTATGGCAATGAAGGTACTGTATGAAAAGGAAAGCCTGCGGCTGCTGGGTGCGCAGATCGTTGGCGGCGAGGGCGTGGACAAGCGTATTGATGTACTGGCAACGGCCATTCGCGCAAAAATGAAAGCTTTGGAACTGACGGAACTTGACCTTTCCTATGCGCCGCCCTATTCCTCTGCCAAGGATCCGGTCAATATGGCCGGTTTTATGATTGAGGATTTGGAGAGCGGGAAAGTGCAGCAGTTCCATTGGAATGATGTTGAGGACTTGCCCTGCGATGGCAGTGCGACGCTGCTGGACGTCCGTACGGAAGGCGAATATCGGCGTGGGCACTTGAATGGATTCCGCAATATTCCACTGGACGATCTGCGGGAGCACTTGGACGAGTTAGAGCGGGACAAGCCTATCTATGTGAATTGCCAGACAGGGCTTCGCAGTTATCTGGCCTGTCGGCTTTTGACGCAGTATGGTTTCAGCTGTTCCCATCTCTCCGGCGGATACAGTTTTTATCAGGTCGTAACACAAGAGCAGCAGACAGCGCGGAGCGCCTATCCCTGCGGAAAGGAGAAACTATGAGTGAAAATTTATTTGGCTTGACGGTTGCGGCAGATAAAGGCTTAGATGATCTGCAGTGCCAGCGCCTTTTAAGCGAAAATCGCAGGTATCAGGAAGTCATGCTGCAATACCGATGTGCGCTGAAAGCACTGGAAAGCAGGTTGGAAATTCTAAACGAAGAGTTTTCATTGCAGCATGATCGCAATCCGATAGAAAGTATGAAAAGTCGCTTGAAGTCGCCGTCCAGCATTATGAATAAGATGCAGAAGCGCGGACTTTCTCTGGATTTTCCGACCATGCAGGCAAATATCATGGATATTGCCGGTGTGCGGGTGATCTGCTCTTTCGAGGAGGATGTGTTCTTTTTGGCAAAGTGCTTAAAAGATCAGTCTGACATTGAAATCATCACGGAGAAAGATTATATTTCACACCCTAAGCCAAATGGCTATCGCAGTCTGCACCTGACGATCCGGCTGCCGGTATTCTTTGCGGAAAAAGAGATCCATGTGCCAGTGGAGATACAACTCCGTACAATCGCTATGGACTTCTGGGCAAGCCTTGAGCATACCATCCGCTACAAGAAAAACTTGCCGATAAATGCTGAAGTCGAAACTGAATTGAAAGAGTGCGCCGATTCCAGCAGAGAGTGGGACAGAAAAATGGAACATCTACTGCACATCTTAACATAGTGCGTCGGATATAAAATGAAAAGCACGCACTTTGGTGCTTGCCTTGGACTTGCCAGAGATCGCCTCATCCGCCTTGGATGGGCGACCCCTGCGAGCCCCAACCAATTTCTCCGCTTTCTGGTTTTCAGGCATAGTCTTTTCTGCTTTCGGCGGACTGCCACGGCACAGCTTTTTCGGCTTCTATAATTGTAAGGAACATGGCTTTTCGCTGAATGGAAAGCGAAGCTGACCCGGGCTGGGGCGGTCTGTAATAAAGCGATATTTTTTTTGAAACTATCTTGACAAAATTTATCAAGATTGTTATTATGGTATTAACAAGCAAGCGAAAAGAGGATGTGGAGCATGATCATCACCAAAGAGACGGACTACGCGCTGCGCATTTTGCGGGTGCTGATGGACGGGGAGAAGCATTCGGTGGCCGAGATGTCGGAAACGGAATTGATCCCCAATCAGTTTGCCTACCAGATTCTGCGCAAGCTCTCCGCCGGCAATTTGGTGCGGGTGAGCCGCGGCGCTCTCGGCGGCTGCGCGCTGTCCTGCGATCTGGACGCGACCTCCCTCTACGATCTCATGGGGGTCGTGGGGGAGCGGGGCATCCTATGCGCCTGCATGGAGCCGGGATATGAATGCCGCTGGCAGGACAAGTATGGGCGGTGCGCCATCCACTGTCAGCTGGCGGCCTTGCAGCAAAAGCAGGACGAGGCGTTCCGTGCCGTGAGCCTGCGCAGGCTGCTGACCGGCGGATCCGATCCCCAAGATACAAGCAAGCTGTAAAATTTTAAAAGGAGGTACCCGTATGCTGTTTCAAACCACGGCGGCGCACGAAGAGCTGCGCGCGAAGATCCGGAGTTTTGCGGAGGAGGAGATCAAGCCCCTCGCATTTTTAATGGATCAGAACAACGAGTTTCCCGAGGAGGCTGTCAAGAAGCTGGGTAAGCTGGGCTGGATGGGCATTCCCTACCCCAAGGAGTACGGCGGTGCCGGTCTTGATGCCCTGAGCTACGCCATCGCGGTGGAGGAGCTGGCCCGTGTGGACGGCGGCACGGGCGTAATCCTCTCCGCCCACGTCTCCCTCGGCTCATGGCCCATTTTCGCCTATGGCACCGAGGAGCAGAAGAAGAAATATCTGGTTCCGCTGGCCAAGGGCGAGAAGATCGGCGCCTTCGGCCTTACGGAGACCAACGCCGGATCCGACGCCGGCGGCACGGAGACCACGGCGCTGGATAAAGGGGACTACTACCTCCTCAACGGCGGCAAGATCTTCATTACCAACGCCCCTAAGGCGGACACCTATGTGGTTTTCGCCGTCACCACGCCGGACATCGGCACCCGGGGCATCTCCGCTTTCATCGTGGAGAAGGGCTGGAAGGGCTTTGAGTTCGGCGACCACTATGACAAGATGGGTATTCGCTCCTCCTCCACGGCGGAGCTGATCTTCAACAACGTGAAGGTTCCCAAGGAAAACCTATTGGGCAAGGAGGGCGAGGGCTTCAAGATTGCCATGTCCACGCTGGACGGCGGACGCATCGGCATCGCCGCGCAGGCGCTGGGCATCGCCCAGGGCGCGTTTGAGCACGCGTTGAGCTATTCCAAGGAGCGCGTCCAGTTCGGCAAGCCCATCGCGGCCCAGCAGAGCATCGCCTTCAAGCTGGCAGATATGGCAACCAAGCTGCGCTGCGCCCGGTTCCTCATCTACTCCGCGGCGGAGCTGAAGGAGCAGCACGCGCCTTACGGCATGGAGTCCGCCATGGCGAAGATGTACGCCTCGGACATCGCGCTGGAGGTCACCAACGATGCCTTGCAGATCCACGGCGGCAGCGGCTACCTCAAGGGCATGGAGGTGGAACGGGCCTACCGCGACGCCAAGATCACCACCCTCTACGAGGGCACTAACGAGATCCAGCGGGTGGTCATCGCCTCTCATCTGTTGGGCAGGCTGGGCAAGAGCTCCGGCGGCGAGAGCCGTTCGGCGGCCAAGAAACCCGCGCCCATCACCGGCATTCGCAAAAAGACCATCTTCCGGGAGGGGGATGCTGCCCAGCAGGTGGCCGACCTTGTGGCGGCGCTGAAGAAGGATGGTCACGACTTCTCCGTGGGCATCCCTATGGATACGCCCATCCCGCAGGCGGAGCGGGTGGTCTCCGCGGGCAAGGGCATCGGGGAGAAAAAGAACATGAAACTGGTAGAGTCGCTGGCCAAGGCCGCCGGCGCGGCCATCGGTTCTTCCCGCCCTGTGGCGGAGACTCTCAAATATCTGCCGCTGAACCGCTATGTGGGTATGTCCGGTCAGAAGTTCACCGGCAATCTGTACATCGCCTGCGGCATCTCCGGCGCATCCCAGCACCTTAAGGGCATCAAGGACGCCTCCACCATCGTGGCCATCAATAAGAACGGTAACGCGCCTATCTTCAAGAACTGCGACTACGGCATCGTGGGCGATGTGGAGGAGATCCTGCCCCTGCTCACTGCCGCGCTGGATAGCGGCGAAAAGCTGCCCGCGCCGCCCATGGTAAAGATGAAGCGGCCCACGCCGCCGAAGCCCGCCCCCATCGGCGACCGCTACGTCTGCAGCGGCTGCGGCTACGAGTATGTGCCGGAGTTGGGCGACGAGGACGGCGAGATCGCGCCCGGTACGCTCTTTGAGCAGCTTCCCGCCGAGTGGGTGTGTCCCGAGTGCGCGGAGACGAAGGATCAATTTGTAAAGGCTTGAGGCCGTGAAGGAGGCAAGATAAGATGTATTGCGTACGTAAAGTAACGAACGACCTCTACTGGGTGGGCGCCAACGACCATCGCCTGGCCCTGTTTGAAAACTGCTTTCCCATTCCCCGGGGCGTAAGCTACAACGCCTACTGCCTGCTGGATGAAAAGACGGTGCTCTTTGACACGGTGGACTGGTCTGCCTGCCGCCAGCTTTTGGAAAATCTGGCGTATGTGCTGGATGGCCGCGAGCTGGACTACCTGCTGGTCAACCATCTGGAGCCGGATCACGCCGCCTGCATCGAGGAGATCCTGCTGCGCCATCCCAAGGTGAAACTGATCTCCAACGAGAAGGCATTCATGCTCATGCGGCAGTTCGGCTTCCATGTGGACGGACATGAGTGCATCGAGGTGAAGGAGGGCGACACCTTCTCCTTCGGCAAGCACACCGTCACCTTTGTGGGCGCGCCTATGGTTCACTGGCCGGAGGCCATGGTGACCCTCGACGTCACCGACGGCGTCCTCTTTTCCGCCGACGCCTTCGGCACCTTCGGCGCGCTGGACGGCAAGCTGTTCGCCGACGAGGTGGACTTCGAGCGGGACTGGCTGGACGACGCCCGCCGTTACCTCACCAACATCGTGGGCAAGTACGGCCCCCACATCCAGCTCCTGCTGAAAAAGGCCGGCGGCGTTTTGGATCAGATCAAGTACATCTGCCCGCTCCACGGCCCCGTGTGGCGCAAGGATCTGGGCTGGTTCATTGAAAAGTACGACACATGGAGCCGCTATGCCCCTGAGACCCAGGGCGTGCTCATCGTCTACGCCTCTATGTACGGCAACACGGAGAACGCGGCGCAGGCGCTGGCGACGTCGCTCTGCGATAAGGGCATGAGCAAGGTGGCGATGTACGATGTGTCCTCCACTCATGTCTCCCAGCTGATCTCCGAGGCGTTTAAGTACAGTCACATTGTCCTGGCCTCTGTGACCTACAACCTCGGCATCTACCCTGCCATGCATGACTTCCTCATGGATATGAAGGCACTGAATCTGCAAAACCGCACCTTTGCCATCATTGAAAACGGCTCATGGGCGGTGAAGTCCGGTGACCTCATGCAGAAATTCGTCAACAATGAGCTTAAGAACATGACGGTGCTCAACGAGCGGCTCAGCCTCGCCTCGTCCATGGGCACGGACAAGCGCACTGAGCTGGAAGCACTGGCGGACGCCATTCTGGAATCTATGAAGTAACTGGCAGGAAAGCCAAAACCAAGACAACAGACAACAAACAGCTCCGCCGCGTCGGCTGCAGAAAAACCGGCTTTCAAAAACAGAGCGGGCAAGCGTGATACTGCGCTTGCCCGCTCTTTGCCCAAAAGGACATGAGAAGTGACCGGAGAAGATGAGAGGATCGAAATGGAGATCAGAAAACGAAACGGGGAGTCTGTTCCCTTTCAACAGGAGAAAATTTTCAACGCCATGAAAAAGGCGTTTGACGGACAGGGCAAGGAGATCGGGAGCAGAGAGATGGATGAGATCCTCGCCACCGTTCTCAACAATCTCTCCGTCACAGTGCCGCTCACCGTAGAACGTGTGCAGGACGAGGTGGAGCGAACGCTCATGGAGCGCGGACACTATGAGGTGGCCAAGGCGTACATCCTCTACCGCGAAAAGCGGTCTGCGCTGCGCCGTGTCCGGCATACCATCGCGCGGGCGGTGGGGGATGACTCGCTTGACGAGGTGCTGCGCCGCATCCAGATGGATTTTACCGAGGAAGTCTACTCCCTCGCGGCGCTTCAAATGAAGTTTGAGAGTTTCTGTCGCCTGGGCATGACGGAGGATGAGCGGGCTGAGGCACTGACCAAGGCGGCGGTAGAGCTGACTACGGCAGAGGCACCCAAGTGGGAGTTCATCGCGGCGCGGCTTCTGAACCACTCCTTTCGCTGTCGCAACGCACAGGAATGGGAGGGGCGCGGCGTCTGCGACCTCTATGGCAAGCTTCGCTATCTGACGGATAAGGGACTCTACGGTGACTATATCCTTGCCCACTATACCCACGAGGAGATTGCCATGGCGGAGGACTTTCTCTGCCCGGAACGGGACGAGCTGTTCACCTACTCCGGCCTTGACCTGCTGCTCAAACGCTATGTGATCCAGTCACGCAGCCGCGTGCCGCTGGAAACACCGCAGGAGATGTTTTTGGGTATCGCGCTGCATCTTGCTATGAACGAAGGCTCTGATCGCATGGGGTGGGTAAAACGCTTTTACGATATGCTCAGCCGTATGGAGGTCACGATGGCGACACCTACCATGTCCAACGCACGAAAGCCCTACCATCAGCTTTCAAGCTGCTTTGTGGACACTGTGCCGGACAGTCTGGACGGCATCTACCGCTCGCTGGACAACTTCGCAAAGGTCTCTAAATTCGGCGGTGGAATGGGGATGTACTTCGGTAAGGTGCGCGCTGCAGGCAGCACCATCCGCGGCTTTCAAGGGGCGGCGGGCGGTGTTATCCGCTGGATCCGGCTGGTCAACGACACCGCCGTGGCGGTGGATCAGTTGGGGATGCGGCAGGGCGCTGTGGCGGTTTACTTAGACGCATGGCACCGGGATCTGCCGGAATTCCTTCAACTTCGCACTAACAACGGCGACGACCGCATGAAGGCACATGATGTGTTTCCCGCCGTGTGCTATCCGGATCTCTTCTGGCGACTGGCGGAGGAGAACATAGACGCGCCGTGGCATCTCATGTGTCCGCATGAGATCCTCACGGTCAAGGGCTACGCACTGGAGGATTACTGGGGTACAGAATGGGAGAAGCGGTATCTGGACTGCGTCAATGACCCGCGCATCGAAAAGCGCAGCGTCACCGTCAAGGACATCGTGCGGCTGGTGCTTCGCTCGGCAGTGGAGACCGGCACACCCTTCGCTTTCAATCGCGACAGTGTAAATCATATGAACCCAAACGGCCACACGGGAATGATCTATTGCTCCAATCTCTGTACGGAGATCGCGCAGAACATGGCACCCATCGAGCACATCAGCACTGAGGTGCACACGGAGAACGGCGACACAATTGTGGTGACGGCCACACGCCCAGGTGAGTTTGTGGTCTGCAATCTGGCGAGTCTGTCTCTCGGTAATCTGCCGGTGGAGGACGAGGCCTATATGGAACGCACGGTGGAAACGGCTATCCGCGCACTGGATAATGTGATCGACCTCAACTTCTACCCGTTGGAATACGCGCGGCTTACCAATCAGAAGTACCGCAGCATCGGCCTGGGCGTCAGCGGCTACCACCACATGCTGGCAAAGCGCGGCATCCACTGGGAGAGCGATGAGCACCTTGCCTTCACCGACGCAGTGTTCGAGCTCATCAACTACGCCGCTGTCAAGGCGGACACAGCTCTGGCACGGGAAAAGGGTCGTTACGCGCTCTTTGAGGGCAGCGACTGGCAGACGGGCGCGTATTTTGAAAAGCGGGGTTATACCTCCGAAAAGTGGCGGGCGCTTGCGAAAACGGTGGCGGTGCAGGGAATGCGCAACGCCTATCTGCTGGCGGTCGCACCGACCTCCAGCACATCTATCCTCTCCGGCACGTCGGCGGGTATAGATCCAATTATGAAGAAATTCTTTTTAGAGGAAAAAAAGGGCAGCATGCTGCCCCGCGTTGCTCCAGAGCTTTCTATGGACACATGGTGGTACTATAAGGCAGCGCATCTAATCGACCAAAGCTGGTCGGTACGCGCCGCGGGCCTTCGCCAGAGACATATTGACCAGGCGCAGAGCATGAATCTCTATATCACAAACGACTATTCCATGCGTCAGGTGCTCAGACTGTATTTGGAGGCGTGGAGGGCCGGCGTCAAGACCATTTACTATGTCCGCAGCAAGGCCCTTGAGGTCGAGGCCTGCGAAAGCTGCTCGTCATAAGGAGGATAGCATGACGGAACTGAAGAAAAAGCCCCTCTTTAACCCGGAGGGCGACCCTGATGTGCGCCTGCGGCGCATGATCGGCGGCAATACCACCAACCTCAACGACTTCAACAATATGAAGTACGCTTGGGTCAGCGACTGGTACCGGCAGGCCATGAACAACTTTTGGATCCCTGAGGAGATCAATCTCTCGCAGGATGTGAAGGACTATCCCCGCCTGCTGTCAGCCGAGCGCAGCGCCTACGATAAAATTCTGAGTTTTCTTGTCTTTTTGGATTCCATTCAGACAGCGAACCTGCCTAATATCGGCGCCTACATTACCGCCAACGAGGTCAATCTCTGCCTGTCCATTCAGGCGTTTCAGGAGTGTGTCCACTCACAGAGCTACAGCTATATGCTCGACACCATCTGTTCCCCCGTGGAGCGCAATGACATCCTCTACCAATGGAAAACGGACGAGCATCTGCTGCGCCGCAACACCTTCATTGGGGACTGCTACAACGAGTTTCAGGAGCGGAAGGACGCTCCCACGCTGCTGCGCGTGATGATGGCAAACTATATTTTGGAGGGCATCTATTTTTACAGCGGCTTTATGTTCTTCTACAATCTCTCCCGAAACGGGAAGATGCCCGGCTCGGCGCAGGAGATTCGCTACATAAACCGCGATGAGAACACGCACTTGTGGCTGTTCCGCAATATCATCACGGAGCTGCAAAAGGAGCAGCCGGAGTTGTTCACCGCCGAGAGCGTACAAGCGCTGCGCGAGATGATGCGTGAGGGCGTGGAGCAGGAGATCGCATGGGGGCATTATGTGATCGGCGACGACATCCCGGGGCTGAACCGGCAGATGATCAGCGATTACATCCGCTATCTCGGCAACCTCCGCTGGACGAGCCTTGGCTATCCCGCATTGTATCCAGGCTTTGAGAGCGAACCGGAGAGCATGGAATGGGTCAGCCAGTACGCCGACGCCAACATGGTCAAGACCGATTTCTTTGAGGCACGCAGTACCGCCTACGCCAAGAGCACCGCACTGATAGACGATTTATAAGAAAACCAAAGACATCAGAATAGGAGATATTACTATGAATTACAGCGCTATGATCCAATATCGCAGATCCGTTCACGCATTCCGCGAAAAGGAAGTTCCGAGCGAGGCTATCGGCCAGCTCAGATCCTACTATGAAAAGACCTGCCCCCGTCTTGTCCCGGAGATTGCAACGGAGTTGATCGTCTTGGACAAGGATGCACAGCCGGCGCTGGAGAGCTCAGCGGGCTATAATCAATTTCTCATCGGAGCACCGCATTACCTGCTCCTTATGTCTGCCCCGCATTCCTATGCGGCCATCAACGCCGGCTACATGATGGAAGATCTCGTCCTCAAGCTGACTGAGTTGGACATCGACACCTGCTGGATGACCTTCACCGACAGCGACAAAATCAAAAAGGCACTGTCTCTCGCCACCCCGTTAGAGGTGGCGGCAATCGTTGCCTTTGGCTACGGGGAAAAGACCGCAAAAAAACTGCGGCTGAATATCCTAAGTATGTCTCAGATCGATGTGCGGGCCGAGCAGCAGTACTACGCGCCCAAAAAGGGCGTGAACGATTTGGTTCACATGGGGAGCTGGAGCAACAAGTCTGGGCTTGACGAGATGATGGACTTCTACGACGATATGCTCTGGCAGTCCTTCTACGCCGCTTCGCTCTCCCCCAGCTATCTCAACCGTCAGCCCTATGGCTTCCTTGTGCAGGATCACAGCATCTATTTGGTGCAGCAGGAGGATGCCTACACCGATAATTTGGATGCCGCATTGGATCTCGGTATTGTCATGCTCCACTTCTCCGCCGTCGCCTCCAAGTGGGCGGGGCAGGTACGCTGGGAACTTTCACCTGCTGCGCCCGACGGCCTGCCGGAAGGACTTCGCTCCGCTGCGGTGTACCACATGTAACGACTCTGGGGGAAGCAAGGCAACGGTAAAATGCGCGACCGTCGATCCGCGGTTGAGCGTATGTTTCGTTAGAAAAGAAGAACCTATCAGTCAGAGTCTGAGTAAGGAAAATAGGAGGTATATTTTATATGGCTATCCAAACGGTAACAGATGCCATCCGCTATGTAGGGGTGGATGATAACACATTGGCACTCTTTGAAAACCAGTACCCCGTCCAGCCTATGGGAGTGAGCTACAACTCCTATGTCATTCTGGATGAGAAGATTGCCGTGATGGACAGCGTGGACGCACGGGCAACGGAAGAATGGCTTTCCAATGTGGCGCGGGTGTTGGAGGGGCGCAGGCCCGACTATCTTGTGGTCACACACATGGAGCCGGATCATTCCGGCAGTCTCATGCGGCTGGCACAAAAGTACCCGGAGATGACGATCGTGGGAAACGCGAAAACATTTACCCTGATCAAGCAGTTCTTCGGCACAGGTGCATTGTCGGAAGACCGTATGCTGGAGGTTGGCGAAAGAGATACGCTTTCCTTGGGTTTGCACCGGCTGCGCTTTCTGCTGGCGCCGATGGTACACTGGCCGGAGGTGATGACGGCGTATGAGGAAACGGAAAAAATCCTGTTCTCGGCGGATGCCTTCGGACGCTTTGGCTCACTGGAACGGACTGCCCGTGCCCCCTGGGTGCCACAGGCCCGACGGTATTATTACAATATTATCGGGAAATATGGCGCACAGGTGCAGGCTCTGCTGAAAAAAATCTCCGCGCTGGAGATCAAAACGATCTGCCCGCTCCACGGTCCCGTGCTTACAGAAGGGCTGGAGGAGTGTCTGCGGCTCTATGATATCTGGTCACAATGGGAACCAGAAGAATCGGAGAGCATACTGATCGCTCACGCATCCATCCATGGAAATACTGCCCATGCGGCGAAGACCCTCAAGGGTAAATTAGAGAAAAAAGGCGTACAGGTCAACATCTGTGATCTCACTGTGTCAGATCTTTCCTACGCTGTTGCCAGTGCGTTCTACTGCGGGAAGTTGGTTTTAGCCAGCGCCACCTATGACGGAGAACTGTTTCCGCCCATGAGGGAGTTTTTGGAACATTTACGGACAAAGGGATTCCGAAACCGCCGGGTTGGCCTTATTGAAGACGGCTCTTGGGCACCTGCTGCCGCGCGGCTGATGCGCACCAAATTGGAGGAGATGAAGGATATCCACCTTTACGAAACGGTAGTGTCTCTGCGTGGTGCATTGAACCAAACCAGCGAAGCGCAGATGGACGCTCTGGTGGCTGAGCTCTGCGCAGAATAAGCTGCAATAAACCGCAGCTATTTTCGTACAGATGATGGTCTTACTCATCTGCTTTATGTCCCAAGGGCAGAGTACCGTCATCTCAGGTTGAGGTCACGATGTGGTGTGGGGCGAGACCGGAGTCTTGAGAATACCCAAACAAAGGAAAGGAGCTGACAGATATGGCAGCTATGAACATGAATCAGGAGCAGTTTGAGCAGGCGATCCGGGAGAAAAAGCCCGTTTTGGTGGATTTCTGGGCGCCCTGGTGCAGCTACTGCCGGAGGATCGACCCCGCGTATGAGAAGATCGGAGAGGAATACGCGGACAGCCTCGCCGTCGGCAAGATCAACATTGACGAGGAGCCGCGGCTGGCGGGGGCCGAGGGAATCGAGGACATCCCAACTCTGGTGCTGTACCGGAACGGAAAGGCCGTGGATTCCATCATCGCGCCCGGCTCAAAGGCAGAAATCGACCGTTTCATTCAGGAAGCCTTGGCGAAATAACGGAGGGTTCAGATATGAACAACGATCATGTTTATGATATGCTCGTGGTGGGCGGCGGACCGGGCGGCTACACCGCTGCCCTGTACGCGGCACGGGCGGGGCTGGACACCATCGTGCTGGAAAAACTGTCCGCCGGTGGGCAGATGGCCCTGACCGAGCAGATCGACAACTATCCCGGCTTTGAGGACGGGATCGACGGCTTCTCTCTGGCGGAGAAGATGCAAAAGCAGGCGGAGCGCTTCGGGGCACGCAGCGAATACGTAGAAGTCCTCCGCATGGATCTGACGGCGGTTCCCAAGCTCGTGGAGACCAGCGAGGGGATCTTCCTGGGGAAAACCGTGGTGCTGGCCACCGGTGCGAACCCCAGAACGCTGGGCGTGGCCAGAGAGTCGGAACTGGTGGGCCGGGGCGTGGCCTACTGCGCCGCCTGCGACGGGATGTTTTACAAGGGCAAAACGGTGGTCGTGGTGGGCGGCGGCAATTCCGCCGCGGCAGATGCCCTCCTTCTCAGCCGCGTGGCGAAAAAAGTGATCCTCGTCCACCGCAGAGACACCCTGCGGGCCACCAAGATCTATCACGAGCCGCTGGCACAGGCCGAAAACGTGGAATTCCGTTGGAACAGCGTCGTTTCCGCGCTGCTTTCCGGGGACAGACTGACCGGCGTCCGCCTACGGGACACCGTCACCGGTGAGGAAAGCGTGGTGGACTGCGACGGCGTATTTGTCAGCGTGGGCCGACAGCCCGCCACGGCGCTGGCGGTGGGTCAACTGGCGCTGGACGGCGGCGGCTATATCGTGGCCGGAGAGACCACGGAAACCAGTATTCCCGGCGTTTACGCCGTGGGTGACGTGCGGACGAAGCCCCTCCGTCAGGTGGTCACCGCCGTGGCGGACGGCGCGGTGGCAGTCCACATGGTGGAGAAATATATCACGGAAAACCGATAAGGAAGGTAGATTGAAAAAGCCATGTTTAAGGTCAGGCCGGATGCGACCGCAGTGGGGATGCCGACATATCTGCAAGGCTTTGTCATCTCGCTTTGCTCGAATCTTATAGCTAAAGCATTTTCTACTCCACCAGCGGAGCTGGTGGTTGTCGCTCGCTCAAGCTACCCAATAAATAAGCAGCGCCCGCCGGGAGATCTCCCGGCGGGCGCTGCTGTGTTCAGAGGAACGTTATTTTTCTTGCCTTACTTTGCGGCATCCACCAGCACACCAACGTAGCCGGCAGTATCCACCAGCGTGGCACCGGAAACGGCGTCCACAGCCTTTTCATCTTTGCTCAGAGCCTCGGCGTCAGCAATACTCATGCCGTTCACGTGGTTCTGGATGGCGTCGTAGTTGGCATCCAGCGAAACGGTGGAACCAGCCTTTTCGGCCATCATCTTGCTGTAGTAATCGGCGTTGACCCGCTTGGACATCAGCACCTTGCCCTCGGCGTAGCCTGCGCCGAAGTCAGAATCGGAGTTGGGCACACCGACGACCCCGGCGTCCGAACCGGCAAACTGGAACTCGTCAATGTAGCTCAGCACGATGGTGTCCCCGGCGGTGGCGACAGCGCCGGAGGTGAAGCACTTGGTGCCGTGTGCGGCCCCATAGACCACATTCAGCTTCAGGTCCTCGGAGCTGCCGTTGAACTCCACGGCCTGCGTGGTCTGGGCGTTTTTGGCGGCATCCACGATGGCAGAGAGATAACCGGCGGTATCCACCAGCGTTGCGCCGGAGACGGCGTCCACAGCCTCGGCACCCTTGGCGGCCACATCCTCCAGCTCGGAGATGGTCTTGCCGACAGCAAAGTTCTGGATGGCGTCGAAGTTTGCATCCAGAGCGACCGTGGAGCCGCCCTTTTCGGCCATCATCTTGCTGTAATAATCAGCGTTGGCCCGCTTGGACATCAGAACCTTGCCCTCGGCGTAGCCTGCGGCAAAGTCGGAGTCGGAGTTGGGCACGGCGGTCACGTCTGCATCGGCGCTGGTGAACTGGAAATCGTCGAGGTAGGCGGCGAGGATGACGTCATCCTTCACCACAGCCACCGCTTCGGTGAAGCACTTGGTGCCGTGGGCGGCAGCATAGGCCTGACCGATCTGGATGCCGCCTTCCACCGGGACGATGGCGGCGGGTTCAGCGGGGGCTGCGGCAGCAGAGTCGGCGGGGGCTTCTTCGGCCAGCTCCACACCCAGTGCGGCGGCAACGGCCTTCCGGACGGCCTTGGTGGTCACCGTGGCACCGGCAACACCGTCGATGGCGGGGCCGTTGGCGGCTACGACCTGCTTGGACAGCTCTTCCAGTGCAGCGCCGCCGATGCTCTCGGTCTCCTGTGCACCTTCCAGCTTGCAGTCGGTAACGGTGCCGTTGGCATCCACGGTCAGGGTGGCAGTGACAGCACCGCCAAAGCCTTCGGCAGAGCCGGTCTTAGTCACACCGGCAGCGGTGGAGCTGCTGCTGCCGCCGCAGGCGGCCAGAGAGACGCCAACAACGAGGCTCATGGCCACGGCAGCGCTCAGTTTGCGGATGATCTCCTGTTTCATGGGTCTTTCCTCCAGAGAAAAATCGGTTTGTGTTCGGCCCCCAGAAAAGGTCATACCTTTTCAAGGATGCTTACAAAAGATAACATATTTTGTGATGTGCTGTCAAGAGATTTTAGCACATACTTCGTGAAGAATGATAAATTGGTGTCAATTTGTGACGCTGACGGTATACGAAGCGAACGGACGGTCTACGCTGTTAGTAATTCCTGAATGGAAACCAAGCAAGCAGTTTTGCCACTTTCAGCCCCAGTTAGTACTTCAATATTACTATGTTTTGGAAATCGGCACAACCATATAACCGTCTTTGATGAAACTATTTTTGTTTCATCGATGACATTGTACCAGCAAGCAGTGCAGACGTATATACATCTGCTTATTTTGCGTTGCAAAACGCTTGTTGGGGAATGCCCCAAGCCCCTTTAATCTGCATTTTCCAATGCAGGCTGCGCATCCCTTCGGGACGCTTTTTACCCGGTGATGTGCTCTGGGTCGTTCAAAACTTGCATGAGGTGAGAAGCGGCTTCTGCAAGAGAATCGTACTTCATCTGTTCAGGAACAGGCGCATCCAGAAGCGTAATGCCCCATTTCTGCATACATTCCGCAAGCTCCTTCTGCGCCAGCAGTGCAGCCTCCCGGCGCATTTCCGGGGAAGTGTTTCTGTCCAGAACGTAGGCAGTATTAAATCTGCCGTTGCGATCTTCCGTCAACTGCACCATGGAGTAGTGTCCCTCCCAGTAGTGGCAGTACCAGACTCTGCCGCCGATGTTCGCCATGTCATGATGCAATTCTTCTTCGCTGCTCCATTGTGGAGTTTCGGACAAAATGCGCTCCAGTTCCGAAAGAGCCTGCTGTTCTTCGTCCGATAACTTCTGACGGTGACATTCACGGTATAGGTCGTTCTGCCAATACGGACTCAGCTTTCCATTCCGGGCATCTTCCATTGCTTCTTCGATATTGGGTAGGATTGTCATGTCGTTCACCTCAAACACTCACTGTTAGCGTTATATACACGCTTATAGTGTTGATTATAGACTATTTGAGGGCAAAAAGAAAGAGCGTCAGCACGTTTGCTAGCGTTCTTTGACATAGGTGTTATTTTGTAATATAGGGAATGTTGTCGGTGTATGCATTCAGAATGTCAATGGCAGCTTTCTTCTGCCCCGGTGTGAGCTGGCTCAGCTTTCTGCTCAGTTCGTCATCTGCCACATGGGATGCGGATGGAACGGAATCCCGGATCAGCACATCAGCAGATACGTCCAACACCTCTACGATTCGGATAAAGGTTTCCAGTTTGGGGATTTTTACTCCGCGCTCTAAATCTCCAACATAATTTGCCGACAAATCGACCCGTTCTGCAAACTGTTCAATCGTCCAGCCTTTTTCCTTGCGCTGTTCTCGTATTCGTTGACCCAAAAGCGTATTCATAGCGACCTCACATTCTAATTGTGTTTGTTACACACAAATAGCATACCTGTCGCAATTTTTGTTATACACAATCCAATAGCGTTTGTTCAACGCCAGTTGGACGCTTTTGGAACGAAAAATTTTTGTGCGTATCTTTGGTCAAAAAAGCAATGGTCTTTTGGGACGGTACATGGTACAATAGCAAACGTTGTGCCCCTTGGCACATGAACGAAGGTAAAAGGAGCTGCTGAACGTGGATACGATCTATCTGCTGCCCGGTGAGGAACGCTGCGTTGATTTTCGAGATGCCAATGGAGTCCCGAAGGTACACTACACTTACTGTTCCATCCGTGGCAAACTTTTCAACTGCACCTGCTGCACAAAGGACGAAGCCCAGCGGCTGTGTGAAGATTGGCTTATAAAACAGGACCGCTGCTACATAAACTAAAAAAGCCGCCGAGGACGCTTCCCAAGTAGGAAAGCACCTCGGCGGTATTCGTTTATCGAGTCTGGGTTTTCTCGGCGGGGTCCTTTTCCTCTGCAAAAAAGCGTTCTACGTTTTTCTGCGCACGAACCAGTTCTTGCATCTCGTTCCGTGCCTTGCGGTAGTCCGGGTAAGCGGCTTTCTTCTTGGTCAGCAGTTCTGAGAACTCCGCATCCAACTCCTTGACCTTCGGCAGCTTTTGCAATCCTGCCTCGTCAAAGACAGCCTTCGCCGCCTTGTGCAGGGTGATCTCCTCCCGGTGAGCTTCCAAAAACTTTTTACTGTACCCCGACTTGCGATAGGCATCATAGACCGGGCGAGTCTTGGCATAGTTGATAATGTGGGTTTTCAGGACGGCGATTTCGGCCAACCTCGTTTCCGCCGCCTTGATGGAATCGCCCATGGCATGATAGCGTTCCGTTGCCGCCGTTGCACGTTCCCGCAGTTCGTCGGCACTGCTGATCTTCTGCTCCTGTAAAAATAGCAGCGTCTTGGACATCTCCTTCAGGTTGAATTTGGTTGCCCACTTTTTGTAGCCAACGCTTTTACCCTCTGCCATTTTCCCCTGAATGTCCACCAGCAACTGGAAGGGCTGCTCTTTGGGCTGCTTTTTCTGGTACGGCTGGTGCTTCGCCTTTCCCTCCAGCACCGCCTTGATTTCATCCTCACTGTACCCGTTGCCCAGCGTTCGGAACCGAATAAAGCGTTTCTGCCCCTTGCCCTTCACCGCTGTATGCTTGTCACGCTTCACCTCGTAGCCCTGCTGCTCCAGCTTTTGCAAAAATGCTTCGTAGTCCCCCGGCTTTTCTGCAAGGATGGTGTCGATGATTCCGCACAGGCGGTCACGGTTGCTCTCCTTAGGCGGGTAGACGATGCGCTTCTGCCGTTCCCGGTAGGGCTTCTTTTCAATGACGGACAACTGGTGTTCTAAGCAAATCAGGTCGCTCAACCGCTGCACTGCCAACGCCGAAAAGAAAAAATCCCGGAACTTTTTGGTGCCATCCAGTGCTGTAGAGTTGAAAATCACATGGTTGTGGATGTGCTGCCGGTCCGTGTGCGTTGCCACTACAAAGGCGTACTTGCCCTTGGTAAAGCGCATGGCCAGTTCGTAGCCCACCTTGTTAGCCTCCTCTGCGGTGATTTCCCCCGGACGGAAGGACTGCCGTATCTGATAAGCGATTACATCACTTTTCTGCCTGCGTCCGTTTACGAGATCGTACTGCCGCTTGGTAAGCATAAATTCTTCATCTGCTGTCAGGGCGCTGCAAGCATAGCTGCTGACAAACTGCCCCTGCTCGGTCTTGTCCGGGTTTTCAATATAGTCCGTGCGATTTTTCAGGCAGGCCGCAACGGTCATGCCCTTGTTTTTGTGCAGCGCAATCAACCGTGTTGCTGCCAGCATCATCACCCCCTATTGCAAAGAAAAAATGCCGCCCGGAGGCGGCATTGAGATCATTTGGATATTTTTTCGTAATCGGCAGCACCCGCCAGATACATTGCCTTGTATCTGGCGCATTCCAACTCGTTGCAGATCTCATCTAAGGCGAGATATTGCTTCCACGCTTCTTTGCTGATAACGCTCTGCAAGGCTTCCTCAGCTGCTCTTTTGGCTTTTTTCAGTCGCTGATAGTTTTCATCCTCACCTAGCATTTCAGAAAAAATCGTGCTGTTGTGTTCAAAATAACAATCCTCTATCCTCTGTTTGCTCATAGCATCCCTCACAGTTCTGCAAGCCACTCACTGAAACGCCCGATGCCCTCGGTGATGGCAGTTGCACCGAAAAAGAGGATGAAGCAGATGAACTCGGCCACCAGCAGGATAAAGAACTGATTCCAAGTCTGACGGTAAGCAGTGTAGATGCCGCAGCCGAAGATGTAGAGCATCAGCGGAGCAACTACATAGCTGGACAGGGTTAACAGCCACCTTGCCATCAGAGCTAGAAACGCTACAAAGAGACCAGCCGCTGCCGCAGGTCCTCCATGTCGGCGGCATAGACCCGACCATTTTCATTGGCGGCTTTGGCGTACTGGTTCAGATTGTTGCTGCACATCTGCAAGAGATATGCCATGCGTTGCAGTTCTTTCAAGTCGAGGTGCAGGCAATAGCCGTCCAGTGCCATCTTGCGGATATAGGCACTCAGGCTTCGGATGCCCATACTGAGCATCTTTTCATAGATACGGTTCTTTTCTGTTTTGCTCAAGCGCAGGATGATGGTTTCATCCCGCTTTTCTTTCATCGTGCATCACCATCCTTGTCGTAGTAACTGCGGAAGGGCTTCACAGGCTCCGGCTTATCGGATTTTTCCTCCAACGCCGCCAGCACTGAAGGGCGGCGGGGTGCATCCTCGTCTGGTTCTTCCTCCTGTTCCGGCTCGTGGCTCTTTTCGTCCACGTCCAACTGGGCGTTCAGCTCTGCAAGCCGAGCGGACTTCTCTGCTAGTTCTTCCTCCTGTGGGAAGGGCTTTTCCACCTCAATCTGCGCCGCCGCCTGCTGCTGATGCAGGGTAGCCAGCTCGTTCTCTGCGGCGGTGATGCGCTCCGGGAAGCTGTTCAGCGAATTATCCAGCCGGATAATGTTGCCCAGCGGGTCGGTGCCCAAGGGCACCGTGTGCTTCCGCTGCCCCTTCAAAAGTGCCTGATACTCACTGCGGAGGGTATCGAACCGCAGGGACAGTTCAAAGCCCCGGTAGCTGCCGATGACCTTTTCTTCGGCGTTGGGCAGTTCGGAACAAGCGAGGACCAGTCGCTCACCGGCGGTCTTTTTCTCATCGTAGGTCACGCCCTTGATGGTCATGCCGCAGAAACCTTCTTGCACCTGCGGGTGGGCGGCGGCAAGCTGTGCATCGGCTTTCAGCCCGGCAATGTGGGCGTTCGTCTCCTGAATATCAGCCGGGAATTTGGTCAGCAGCTTGTCTTGCAGGCGGAATTTCTGGCTCTGGTGGTCGGCTTTCAGCACCTTCAGCTTTGCCACCTGCACATCCAAGTCCATCTTCTCTTTGATGAGCGGATTTCCGGCGCAAAGTGCCTTGATCTCCGCATAGGAAAGTGCCTGTTCGTCTACATCTTCGCAGGAGCGCACCGGGGATTTTGAAGTCATGATTTGGCTGATAAATCGCTGTTTGTTTTCCAAAGTTTGGAACAAATAACTGTCAAATGTCCCTTCCGTAACGTAGTTAAACACCTTGACTTCTTTATTCATATTGCCCTGTCGGATGATTCGACCATTGCGCTGGGTCATGTCACTGGGCTTCCAGCCAACATCCAGATGATGCACCGCCACAAGTCGGGACTGGACGTTGGTGCCCGCTCCCATTTTCGCCGTGCTTCCAAGCAAAACTCGCACATCGCCAGAGCGCACTTTGGAGAACAATGCCGCCTTTTTCGCTTCGGTGTCGGCGTTGTGGATAAACTCGATCTCGTTCTCTGGCACACCGGCGGCAACCAGCTTCTTGCGAATGTCATCGTACACGTTAAAGTTGCCGTCGTTTTTCGGCGTCGAGAGGTCGCAGAACAAAAGTTGGGTCAGCTTCTGATCTTTGCCCTCCTCCCAGATCTTCAACACGTTCTGCACACAGACGTTCAATTTGCTGTTGGGGTCGTCCGGCAGCATGGGGTTCATCAGGCGCACATCCAAGCCGATCTTTCTGCCGTCGTTGGTGACACAGAGCATATTGTCCACGGAGGCATCTACTGCACCGGAGTGGATATCTGCGGCACGTTTGCTCAGTTCTTGCACCATCTCTTTTTGAATGTCGGACGGCTTTGCCACCACGGTCTCAAACTTTGCTTCGGGCACAGGCAGATGGAGCTGGTCGCTGGTCTTGATGTCCGCAACCTCCTTGAACATGGACATCAACTCCGGGAGGTTGAAAAACTTGGCGAACCGGGTGCGGGCACGGTAGCCGGTACCCTCCGGGGCAAGCTCAATGGCCGTGGTCGTCTCACCAAAGGTGGATGCCCAGCAGTCGAAGTGCGTCAGCTTTTTCTGCTGCAAGGTGCTGTACTGGAGGTACCGCATGACCGTGTACAACTCGGTCATGGAGTTGCTCACGGGCGTGCCCGTGGCGAACACCACGCCACGCCCGCCGGTGATCTCGTCCAGATAGCGACACTTGCCGAACATATCGCTGGATTTCTGCGCTTCGCTGGTGGATAATCCTGCGACATTCCGCATTTTTGTGGTCAAAAAGAGGTTCTTGTAAAAATGGCTCTCGTCCACAAAAAGCCTGTCAACGCCCAGTTGTTCAAAGGTAATTACATCGTCTTTACGCTCATCGGAGCGCAGTTTTTCCAGCTTGGTTTCCAGCGTTTTCCGGGTCTTTTCCATCTGCTTGATGGAGAAATTCTCACCTGCGTGGACTTTCAGCTCATTGATGGCGGCAAGGGTCTCGTAGATCTGCTCCTGAATAATGCGCTCCTGCCGTTCAAAGGACAGTGGGATGCGCTCAAACTGCGAATGGCCGATGATGACGGCATCATAATCGCCGGTGGCGATGCGGGCACAGAATTTTTTGCGGTTGGCAGTCTCAAAGTCCTTGCGCCGTGCCACCAAAAGTTTTGCATTGGGGTAGAGGTTCAGGAACTCCGAAGCCCACTGCTCTGTCAAATGGTTGGGCACCACAAAGAGGGATTTCTGGCACAGCCCCAGCCGTTTTGCTTCCATGGCAGATGCCGCCATTTCGTAGGTCTTGCCCGCACCAACTTCGTGTGCAAGCAGCGTGTTACCGCCATAAAGCACATGGGCGATGGCATTTCGCTGGTGTTCCCGGAGGGTGATCTCCGGGTTCATGCCCACGAATTTGATGTGGGAGCCATCGTATTCACGGGGTCTGGTGCTGTTGAACAACTCATTGTACTGTTTTACCAGCGCAATGCGCCGCTGGGGGTCCTGCCAGACCCAGTTGGCAAAAGCATCCTTGATGACCTGCTGTTTCTGCTGCGCCAGCATGGTCTCCCGTTTGTTCAGCACACGTTTGGGCTTGCCCTCGGCATCCTCGATGGCATCGTAGATGCGGACGTCTTTCAGATTCAGAGTTTCCTCCAAAATCTTGTAGGCGTTGGCACGGGATGTGCCGTAGGTTTCAGAGGAGATAATATCGCCCCGTCCGGTGGCAGTTTTGCCTTCTACACGCCATTCTGCGGTATAAGGAGAATATCTCACCTTGACTGCATGGCGCAGATAGTAGGGGATCTGGAAGGTCTCGGTCATAAACTTTTGAATGATTTCAGGTGCAAGCCATGTGGCACCCAACCGCACATCAATTTCGGAGGCTTCCAATTCTCTGGGCTGCGCCTTGGTCAGCGCATCCACATTGACGGCAAATTCCGGGTTGGTCTCGGCGGCAAACTGCGCCATCCGCAGCTTTGCCCGGACATCGCCGGACAGGTACTCGTCTGCCATCTGCCAGCCCGCTTCCGGGTCGGTGGGGTCGGCGGCAGGGTCCTTGAAGATCACGCCGGACAACTCTGCGGTGATGCGCCCATAGTCACCGGGAGTACCCAGCAGTTCTGCCATATAGGGCAGATCTACTTTGCCGTGTTCCCCGATGGACACCGCCAACGCTTCGCTGGGGGTATCCACGCTGGTGACAACACGCTCTGGCCGAATCGTCCGCTTGGTGAACATATCTGCCTTGGACTTAAGATTTTTATTCTCGTCCAGATTCTCCAGTGAGCAGAGCAGATAGTAGGAACTGTCATCATCGAACAGGCGTGCGTTTTTCTTGTCGTTAATCAGGCCGTATTTTGCGGTAAAGGCATCATAGGCGGCATTCAACTTGGCCTGCGATGCCTTAATGTCCTCGTCCGGGTAGTCGTTCAACTGTTGGTCAATCAGTTCGTTGACAATCTGGCGCAACTCCACCATACCAGCTACACGGCCTTTGGCGTTGTCGGACAGTTCAATCTGCGTCATCACGGAATTTTCCCGGTAGAAAACTTCGCCGTCCACTACGGTATAGGAGAAGTTCTTGACCTCCGGGTCGGCAGGCAGGGTGCGCCGGGCGGCTTCTTCTTCGGCAATGTCGGGAGTGTCCACCTCGGCGGCGGTGTACTGCCCCTCGATGTGCTGCACCGCTTCTGCAAGCTGGTCGGCAAGGTTTGCACCCCCGATGGGCGCAACGGTCAATTCCTCTCGTCCGTACTGGGTGCTTTCGGTGGAGAGTACGCCCAGAACCATCTCCGGGTGGTCCACAAAATACTGGTTGATGGCAAAGCCATCCTCGGTCTTGCCCAACTGCACCCAGTCCGGCTCATGGTCAATGGGGCGGTCACGTTTTTGCAAAAAGATAATGTCGCTGACAACATCCGTGCCAGCATTGGCACGGAAAGCGTTATTGGGCAGGCGGATAGCACCCAGCAGATCGGCACGTTCTGCCATGTGCTTGCGGGCGGTGCTGTCCTTGCTGTCCATGGTGTAGCGGCTGGTCACAAAGGCAATTACGCCGCCCGGACGCACTTGGTCGATGGCCTTGGCGAAAAAGTAGTTGTGGATGCTAAAGCCAAGTTTGTTGTACGCCTTATCGTTGACCTTGTACTGACCAAAAGGCACGTTGCCCACCGCTAAATCGTAGAAATCACGGCGGTCGGTGGTCTCAAAACCGGCAACGGTAATGTCAGCCTGCGGGTACAGTTTTTTCGCAATGCGCCCGGTGATAGAATCCAGCTCTACGCCGTACAAACGGCTGTCTGCCATGCTGTCCGGCATCATACCGAAGAAGTTTCCCACGCCCATGGACGGCTCCAGAATGTTGCCGGACCGGAAGCCCATGCGCTTCACAGCATCGTAGATACCACGGATGACGGTGGGGCTGGTATAGTGGGCGTTCAGGGTACTGGAACGGGCGGCAGCGTATTCATCCTCGGAAAGCAGTCCTTTCAGTTCTGCGTATTCCTTTGCCCAACTATCTTTGCTCGGGTCAAAGGCATCTGCCAAACCGCCCCAGCCCACATATTGCGAAAGTACCTGCTGTTCCTCGGCAGTGGCACCCCGGTGCTCCTCTTCCAGCTTGAACAGGGTACGGATAGCTTCGATGTTCCGGGCGAATTTCTGTTTGGGGCCTCCGACACCCAAATCATCATCCGTGATGTGGAAGTTCCCGGCAAGTTCAAGTGTGGATCGTTCCGGTTCAACTGCATCCAGAGTAGGTGATTTTGAGCCAATCGTCTGGATCACAATATCATAAGGCATACGGTTTTCTTCAGCGGGGTATATGGCAACCGTTTTTACAGTATCATCTGGCTGCGTAGTAACCTGTTCGTTCTGCCGCAAGCCCTCCTCGAATTGTTGCTTATTGACAACTTCGTTATCCCATGACTGCCCGTGCGCACTGGTGTCGATGCGCACATCCGTTTCACCCACATAGCCAACTTTCCCCTCAATAGTTCGAGTGGGGAGTTCGACCACAACATTGTCACCGACCTTGTAATCGGGCAGGGGGGATTCCATCATATCCTGCTCCTCGTACAACTCCCGGACAAGCGCCAGCGGTTCCTCCCGGAAAACTGGTATCCGCATTTCTGCCAGTGCCACATCTTGCAGGGTCACGCTGCCCTTATCGAAGTTGACCGTATCCACCCGGAAGGAATGCCCCTCCATGTGGACGATAGCACCCAGCGGAAGATAATCTTCCCGGCGCAGATACTTGGTTTGGTAATGGGTGCCGTCCTCATTCAGCCCGGCAAGATAGACGGTCTCGCCGCGCTGCCACAGCTGTTTGGCACGGTACACCCATTGGTCGCTGGGGAAGCCGGTGACAGGAACGATGCCCAGTGCTGTTTCTTTTTCCAGAAGTTTGCCGCCCAGAAGTTCGCAGACTTTTTGTGCATCATCTGCGTAAAACTCAAACTGCCCGTTCTGCTCAAAGCCTACCAGCGCATCCGGGTGCTGTTCCTTCAGAGCGTTGTACTCGGTGGCGGCATCCAACGGTAGCAGTGCTGGGCGTTCGTCTGCTTTGCTGTGGTAATGCTCCAGTTCCTCGTCCGTAACGCTGACCAGTTCGGAGAAATCCAGTGCTTCCAACTCTGTTTCGGTCAGATCTTCCAGACTTTCGTACTGTCGCTCGTCGATCAACACCTCGCCCAGATACCGCTCCACACGGTATCCCACCAAATCCACATTAACTTGAATGGGAATCTCCTCGTCTGTGGCGTTGGTGTAGGCGATGCCGATCTTGGACAAATTGGAGAAGTCCGGTTCAGAATCATATTCCTCCAGACAGAAATCCCGGATCAGGTTTTTGGCATGAGTCAAGGTAGCATCTGGTTCTACGGTGATGGGCACAGGGGGCGTGTAATGCTCCTTCTCCTTGTCCGTCAGGTAGCGGTCGGACTGAATCATCAGGTCGATATACTTTTCCACCTGTGCCCATTTCAGGGTGATTTTCTGGTGGTCAGGATAGTGGTCAAATTCCAGCCCCTTCCAGTCATGGTTGACGAATCCCCTGCTGCCGTCCAGAAAATCATGGGAGTGCCCACCAGTGCCGTACTCTTTTGCCAACGCTTTGGCACGGAGATTGCGGTCTGGCTGGGTCTGGTACAGTGCCATAATGCGCTGCTTACCGCCCTCAAATCCTGAGCCATGCTTACGCAGTTCGTTCTCAATTTCCGCTTGAGATAACGAAAAAGCGGAGGGCGTTTTTTCGCTCTCCGCTTGGTCGATTTTTTCAATTTGCTGGACTTCGGTGGGAATGTGGGCATCAAAGAAACTTAACTGTAAATCAGTTCGTTCAGCACCAGTTCCTCGGCCTGCGCTTTCAGGCTGTTCATGTGCTGCACCCATGCCATCTGATTCTGCTCCTTGTCCGGGACCGGGTTCTGTTTCAGAAGCTGCGCCATGGTCTGCTGCATCCGGTTCTCTGCCGTCTGCTCCACCTCCATCAGGTGCGGGTACAGGCTCCCGTTCAGGAGCATCGTGTGGTACAGCACCGGGCGTTGCTCCTTCAGGTACGTCCGGCGCAGCCTGCCGTACTTGCCCAGCGGCTTCCGGGGCTGGTTCAGGGTCAGGTTCGGGAGAAGGTAATCCCCGGTCTGCGTGTAGTTCAGATTGCTGTTCGTATTCATATTGGCTCCTTTCTGCATTACGGCGGCGAATGGTTGTTTTTACGGTGCGCTCAATGTTCCGCAGCACCTCCCGGCTCATGTCGCTGACTGCTGCGCCGAGGGCGTAGACACTATCCGGGGTAGAGAAATTGTAGATTGCCTGAAAATCGTCCTTGTCGAACCACCCTGCCGGCTCAAAGCCGCAGCGTTCCAGCAGCGTGTAGGTGACGCTGATGGCGGCGGCAGACTTGAACTGCATCTCCACCCCGGCTTCATCATAATCCATCAAGAGCGAACCGTCAACGATGGCACGAATGTCGCCGCCGTTGTTGTCCCAGTAATCCGCCACCAGTTTCCCGGCAACATCGGCAAGCTGCTGGCTTACACGCTCTCCGCTGATGCCGTAGGTGGCGGCGAGCATTTCCGAAACAGGCTGTTTCAGGTCATCGTTGTACTGCCACACCTCCGGATCACGGGAATTGCGGCGCACCCCGGTGTCGCTTACGTCAAAGACGTAGTGCAGGCGCGGAAATCCGCTGGATTCGTCCAGCAGGGCGATGCCCTTGGCACCTCGGCGCACATAGCGGTTCATCCGGTTGTTCCAGATGTCGAAGTCGGCGCAGGCGGTGGCATCCGGGCGCTGGGCGTAGATCATGAGCTGGTCCGCAAAAGGGTACTTGTACAGCCGGGACGCAGTGGTCAGGTAATCCGTCCAGCTTTCCCAGTATCGGGTCAAGCCGTTGGCCGTGCGCTGGGCAAGGGCGAGATATTCTTCGGTTTTGCTTGGCATTTTGGCCTCCTTTTTCAGATTTTAGGGTATAAAAATAGCGGGCAACCGTTTTGGGGTTGCCCGCTGGAAAGTGTATCGAGATAAGATTATTTGCTATTGCCCTTTATGTACTTCATAACGCAGCACCCCATCACGATGACGGGAAGCACGGTTCGTAAACCGAGGTCGCCGACCCGCACATTTACATCAATCACAAGCCCTGCAAACCATGCCGCTAAAGTGAAAACAGTTGCCCAACCGTAACTCATAGAACTGTACTCCTTCATATGTGAATATTCAAAACTTTCTTCTCAGCTTCGGCTTTCATAGCTGCCCGCAAGGAACTTACATTTATTCGACTCGAATGTTTACCGGATTCAGTGTAAGGTTACCTCCGCCCGCCACCTTATACCATTTGCCTCTTTCGAGTTTGATTCTTTCCGTTACGCCCTGTGTAATATATCCGATTCTGTATTTTTCTCCAGTCTCTACATCGGTAAAGACCACCTCAGTATCACAATCACCGCTCACTTTTACAGTTCCCCAAAGTGGCTGTATTTGTTCTGTCTTTATGGTGCCCTCATCGTTTGAAAGGGTGAAAGTATGGCTTCTCTGAATATTGATATAAATCGCCACCAGAAAAACCGTTGCCAGACATAAAGCAAACCTTCTTGTTTTCATCGAAACACCTCCTGTAAATTCGGTTTTATCGAATCATATCACATAAGCGGACTCTTCAAACTTACAGTTCAGTTTCCACTGCAAGCTGCTCCTGCTTCTCTTTTTCGTCAGCGATTTGGACATCAACATCTTCGCGCATCTTTTTCAGAAGTGCGAGGACTCGCTTGATTTGACCTTTGGTATTCTCCACTCTGCTCTGTGCCTGATTGATGTGATCCAGAACTGCCCAGTCTGCAAAGAGGCCGTCAAAGAAGAAATCCGCAAATTTCAAAAAGCTGTCCACCGTAACCTGAAGGTCTGCGGTGATCTCAACATCAGCAAGCTCAGTTTTGAACCGCCGCAGTTCCACTTGAAGCTGTTCGATTTGTTTCTGCGCATCGTCCAGTTCCTCATACTTGGCAAGATCGGCCATCAAACCGCCGCCCATTACGTCCCATGTACTCCAGCCCTCGGCATTGTCGAGGGTTTCGAGAACTTCGTTGACCGTATGCAAGGCAGTCTTTCCTGCGTTGATGGCTTCCAGCAGCTCCCGCTTTTGAACTTTCAGTGCGGCAATGCGGCTTTCGCTTTCCGCAAGCTGCTGTGCGGCAGGGTGGGCAGAGACTTTGATGCTTTTGATTTTTTCGGAAAGAGCAGCTTGATACTGACTTTCGCAATCGGACAGCCGTGCCAGTCTATTTTGAATCTGCTTCAAGTCGGCATCAACGGAAGAAAGATCATGGAGAGCCGCATCGTACTTGACGCGGGCTGCATAGGCTTCCTGCCGTTCTTTGTCCAGCTTTTCATCCATTTTTCCAATCACTTGATAGAAAAATGCGGCAAGGCTGTGTCCCTCCAGACGGTCCACATCAGCCTGCTCTGCCAGCTTGGATTTTTCCAGCTTTTTCAGGCAATCAGCAAGCGTATCTCTCTGGGCGGTCAGTTCTTTCTGTTTTGCTTCGCAGCTTTTCTTTTCAGCGACCTGCTGCCAAAGCTCTTTCAACGTAGAATCACTCATATGGAATGTCCTTTCCCGGCATTACGTTTCTTCGTTCAGAAGCTGGTTCAAAAAATGCTGCCGATTATTTACAAATGTTTTGGTGATAACGTAGCTGTCCGTATCTTCATACTGACAAGGATGAATCGTGCCATTGTCGAAGCTAAAAATCTCAGCATCAGGCATTCCGAGGAGAATGGGTGAATGTGATACGATAATGAATTGCGCCCCTTCTTGGGCACACCGATAAATGTTGATCAGTAACGTGAGCTGCCGCTGCGGGGATAAAGCGGCTTCCGGCTCGTCAAAAATATAGACTCCATCTGCACCCATGTAGTCCTGCGCAATGGCGAGGAAACTTTCACCGTGTGATTTTTGGTGATAGCCTTTGGAGGGATGATCGTCATCGGAATAGTCGATTTCCTTGGTGGCTACATTATAGAAACTCTCTGCTCGGAGAAAATACCCGAACTTTGGTCTGCGATACCCCTTGGAAATCGTCATAGCCTCACATAGTTCCGAATGGGAGTTGTATGTGGAAAATGAATAGTTCTTCGTTCCACCCTCTGCGTTGAAGCCGTAAGCAACAGCGATTGCTTCCAGAAGCGTAGATTTTCCACTTCCATTTTCGCCAACAAAGAACGTAATGGGCTTATGGAATGTAAAAGTGTCGATTCCACTGATGGCAGGAATCTGACGAACATAATTGTATGGGCGAACTCTGTTCCAGTCGATGGTCAGCCCTTGGATAAACAAATCGTTCATACAGCACTCCATACTATATAATGTAAGAAACACTTAGCTCCGCTCAAACCCAAGATAGCGGGTGCCCTGAAAACTCAGCTTTCCGATGTCGCCCTGCACGAGCAGACCATAATCGCTTCCGTCCACTTCAAATTCCATCCGGTCGCCGCTCTCCACCTGAAAAGTCACATAGTACGATGTAAATGTGCTAGTGTCGTATCCGTGCGCACCGGACATATCTCCGGCATTGGCACTGCTGGAATGCGCAACATCGGTGCGCTTTGCTACCACTGTTGCCGGAACGGTAAGCCGCGGCGAGTGGTTGTTTTTGTTCCATGTGCGGAGATTTGAAATTAGAGCAAAGAAAAACATTCCAATAAAAAGCAGGAACAGGATTGGGAAAATGAAGCTGAATATAGCGTCAAACCATCCAAAAAACATTTTACTCCTCCAAAATTTCTTCCAGCAGGTCTTTTACATCGTTCAGAAAAGATTCTTCTCCGAGGGTGTTCACCTTGAAGAACACCGCTTGACTGCCTCCTGCGGTGATGGCAGACAGCCGAACCGGACTGTCCGCATTCTGGAACATGGTCAGAGTCAGACTCAGGCGGTTGCCGCCCATCATGCTGTACCGTTCAAACACCCGGACACTGCACCGAGCATCGCCCTCTTTGAAATCACTGCCTGCCTCCAAATCTGCAGACCAACTGCTGTCTGGAATTTCATTTTCCAGCTTCCGAAGCAACTTGTCAAAGTTTTTGTTTCGGATGGTCTTTTCAAAGATTGCCATAATGGTTCCTCCGTTCTGACAATAAAATTCAGTCCCTTAATCTTGATACGAGCAGAGCCACGGGAAAATTGCGGAGAAATCGCTTGAAGAGAGGAATTTTGTCTGATTTGATTATAGCATATCTTTTGGAAGAACAAAATACTTTATGTACGCCGCCCGCAGGCGGCAAAAATCAGTCCGGGGGAAATTCCAGTTCGGCAAACTCCGCATCGGTCAGCAGCTTCAGCTTTTCGATAACCCCCTCCGACAGTTCCCGCAGGGCAGTTTCATCGGGCATCAGGTAGCACTGCATGAGCCGCAGTTCGTGGACAAGCCCCATCCGGGTGCCGGTGTTGTAGAGCATCATCAGCATCAGTTCCTCATGGTTAAAGTTCATGTTCAGCCCTCACTTTCCGGCATACCGTGGGATTGCACTCCGGGGCATCGCACTTTTCCTTTAGATTCATCAGCACCGAAGGGCGTTCCGGCTGCTTGTCCAGAAACCCCGGCAGTTCCTTGAAGCCGATGCTGTCCACATAATGCACAGATATCTCGCCATTGCGTTTGAGTGCAATCACATCGCTGACGGACAGGCTGTGCCCCTCAAAATCCTGCGGACGGGAGAGGTTGAACATCTGAAACAGTTCTTCCAGAACCTCGTTGTCCGGCACATCCTGCCACATGGCGGGCAAATCAGCATAGTAGGTGACCTCATAATGCTCCGGGTCTGGCGTTTTGCCCCGACGATGCAGTTCCCGCATGGAAGCAAATCTTTCATCGAGGTTTTTTTCGTCATGCCGCAGCTGCATCACCATATAAACATCGCACCCTGCGTTCAGAAACTTCTGCGGGATGTCCGTCATGGGTTCACCGTCAAAATTCTGATCCCATTTTTGCTGCATCGTCCACCTCACAGTTCCGGTGCAGAACGTGCAGAGGATTTTGGCGCAGACGTATCACTTGCCAGTTCTGCCAGCTTTTCCAGTGTGGAAGGGCGATGGTCTGCACTCAGTTCCTCGGCTTCCGCAACTTTATCCATGACGGCATCGTAGTCCTGCAACAGCCGCCGCCCCTTTTCCATGTGGTGTGCTTCCAGAATCTGCTCACGGGCTTCCTGAATGGTCAGTTCCGGGGCATCCAATTGCCCGCCGTCCATCACGGAAAAATCGCTGTGGTAAATGGTGTAGTCCCATCCATCCTCACAGGACTGGATGGCAAGATAACCTTTGCCACCCAGTTCCCATGCGGCCTGCTCGTCCTGTGTCTGAATTTCGGGGTAGAAGTCGGCATGGTTCCGCTCCATGACCTCGGCAAACTGGCAGATGTGGAACACATTGCCCAGACCGCCCATGTCAAAGTGATAATCATCCAGATGTTCCACCCGTGCCGTAAAACTGCGCCCATCCGGGTAATCCACCTGAATCACGCCGCCATCTGGAATGCGATAGAGGTCATCATAGTGGCTGTTGATGAGACGAATATCCTTCGGCAGCGTTTCCGGCTCCCAGATGCGCCGTCTGCCGATGCCCGCCTGCGGGATGTTTTCGAGGATCTGTACGCTTTCCTGTTGGATGACCTTGCGGTCATCGTCCGAAAGTTCAAACAGATACCAGTTCCGGGCGGCAGAAATGGCGTTCCTGCCATCGGGCGGCAGGTTCTTTTCCGAGATCTGCCCGCTTTCCAGCGGCTCACCAGTTACCTTGTTGTAGGTGGCAAAGCCGACTCCTGCACCGTTTTCCCGGAGGTGGAGATAGCGTTCATCGTTGATAAGGTAAACCGCTTCTTTTTTCTGCTCCATCAGCACCCACCTTCAAATTCCAGCGAAAACTTGCTGCGGCCATCAGCTTCACAGGACAGCAGCACGGTGGCATTGTAGGTCTTGCCCTTGGCGCTCTTGCAGTCCTTCAGCCGGACCCGACCATCCCGCAGCAGCTTGTCCACCATGCGACCATCCAGATGTTTCCCCAGACGCTTGAAATAGGCGTTATCCTTCCACAAAGCGAAGCGGCACTCCCGGTTCTCACAGAACCAGCCCTTCTCACGCTCGACAACATTTGCACCACAGTTCGGACAGACACCAATAATCTTGCTTTTCATAAGTGCATTCGCTCCTTTTTTCATTTCCGTGTTCTTTACCAGTTCGGTAATCATCGTATTGATCTCAGTCATAAATTCACCCGGCTCCATTTCGCCACGCTCGATTTGCAGCAGCTTTGTTTCCCAATCGGCGGTCATTTCCGGGGATTGGATTTCTTCGGGCATTACGGTAATAAGGGCTTTGCCCTTGTCGGTAGGCAACAGCACCTTGGTTTTCTTGTTGCCCCTGCGTTCCAGAAAGCCCTTCTGCACCAGCTTCTCGATGGTGGCGGCTCTGGTTGCCGGGGTGCCGATGCCCTGACGCTCCACGCCCTCCGGCATACTGTCCACACTGGCGGTTTCCATAGCGTGCAGCAGGGTGTCCTCCGTAAAATGCTTCGGCGGCGAAGTCTGTCCCTCTTTCAGTTCGGCGTTGAGGATGCCGCACTCGTTTTCCGCTGCATTGGGCAGGGCTGTGAGTTCCTGCTTCCGGTTCAGGATGTCCGCCAGCACCTTGCGCTCCACCGCTTTCCAACCTTCCTCCAAAACCTCCTTGCCCTTGGCGGTAAATTCCTCCCCGGCACATTCGGTGGTCAGCAGAGTTTCCAGATACCGGAAGGGCTTGCTCACCGCCATCAGCGTCCGGGCGATGATGAGCTTCAGGACGTTCTGCTCCCCCTTGGGCAGTGCGTCCAGATCGGCTTGCAGCATACTGCGGGTGGGCAGGATGGCGTGGTGGTCGGTGACTTTTTCCCGGTTTACGGTGCGCCGTGTCCGGGGCACAACCTCGTCCACATCTTCCGGGGTAATGTCGAGAAAAACCTCCAGTGCCTCGGTCAGTTCCTCCAGCATTTCCTCGTCATCATCGGTGATATAGCAGCTATCAGTTCGGGGATAAGTGGTAAGTTTCTTCTCATACAGGCTCTGCACATAATCCAGCGTCTGCTGTGCGCTGTACCCCAGCAGGCGGTTAGCATCCCGCTGAAGGGTAGTCAGGTCGTACAGCGACGGCGGACTCTCGGACTTTTCCTTGCGGGTGATGCGCTGGATCGTTGCTACCATCTCCTTTCGGCAGGCTTCCAGCAGGTTTTCTGCAACGGATTTTTCAGGAATGCGGCGGCTGGATGCCGTGCAGCCGCTGGTCAGTTCCAGATCCACCGTGTAGAATTTTTTCGGGGTAAAGGCGGCGATAGCGGCTTCCCGAACTACCGTCATGGCAAGCACCGGGGTCATAACACGCCCCACCGCCAGCGGTTGACCGTACAGACACGAAAAAAGCCGGGACGCATTGATGCCGACCATCCAGTCGGCACGTTCCCGGCATAGTGCTGCATTGTGCAGCGCATCGTATTCAGTTGACGGTTTCAGGTGGGCAAACCCTTCTCGGATGGCGTTTTCCTCCATGCTGGACAGCCATAGGCGAGAAACAGGCTTCTTACATCCAGCCTGTTCATAGACCAGCCGGAAGATCAGTTCTCCCTCCCGTCCGGAATCGCAACTGTTCACGATGCTCTCCACATCCGGGCGGTGCATCAACTTTTGCAGGATGCCAAACTGCTTTTGGGTGGACGCAGAAACCAGATACTGCCACTTTTCCGGCAGAATGGGCAAATCTGCGATGCTCCACTTAACGTATTTGGCATCGTAGACATTGGGCGGAGCCAGTTCTACCAGATGCCCGATGCACCAGCTGACGAGATAACCGTTGCCCTCCCAATAACCATCCTGTCGATTGGTCGCACCGAGAACCTTTGCGTAAGCTGCCCCGACTGAGGGTTTCTCGCTGACCACAAGCTGATAAGACAATAAGCATCAACTCCTGTTCTTTTCAGATTTAGATATGTAAGGCGGCAAATGCCGCCTTAAAATCAGATGGGTTCGGTATCCTCCTCGCCGGTGTCCTCCGGCTCGCCCTCGGTGGGGATCTCAAAATCACCCTTGTCCTCGGTGTAGTTTGCATCGGGGTCAAGGGCTTCTTTTTCGGCCTGCTTTTTCTGCTTCTGCTTTGCGAAAGCGTAGAAGCCGCCGCCTGCTGCCAGTGCAATCAGCACCACCACACCCAAAAAGCCGGATGCGATCTTTGTGACCTTATTTTCCGTGGGCTGTTCTGTGCCGGATGCCGCTGCTTCTTCGGCGGCTTTCTTGGCTTCTTCCTCGGCTTTCAGCTTGTCCTGCTCTGCCTGTGCCGCTGCTTCCTTTTCGGCGGTGTAGGCATCCGCATCTTCCTCCTCCATCAAAGCCAGAAGATCAGCTTCGTCCACAAGGTTCATAAAGTGGACGGTCTGCTGTCCTTTGGCGTTGCGGTCAATGACCAGATAGAAGGTACTGCCCGATTTGCTGACCAGCGTAATGAACTGCTGTCCGCTGCCATCGGAATAGTCGGTGTGGTAGTCATCTACCAGCGTCAGATTGCCCTCCGGGGTCAGGGCACCAGAGGTTTCGTCCGTGATGGTGACAACATCCTCCTCCACCACGTCCGGCAGAACAGGCTGCTCCACGGGGGCGGCTTCGCCCTCAAAGGCAAAAGCGGGAGCCGCCATGCCAGCGCACAGTGCCGCCGATACCAACAGTGCACCCAGTTTCTTAATCTTCATCTGCACCGACCTCCTTCTCAAAAGTTGCACCCACAGCGGACAGCGCAGCCGGATTCGGGGTGGTGGTAGCCGACTGCCGCAGCAGGGCAGCAAGCTGTTCCGGCGTGACCTTTGCAGTCCGCACCATCTCGTTGACCTCGGCGGAATCCTCCTCCTGAATGCGCCGTTCCAGAATCTCGATGCGGTTGTTCAGCTTGATACGGCGTTCCTTCTCTTTTTCCAGCATTGCCCGCAACTTATCCGATTTTTCGCTCATAAAACTCCTCCAATCATTTTGAAAGCCGTCCGAACCCGGCGAGATGCTTCTCCCAGTAGGACGAGTGAATGTTTGCGTACTTGATGGGGTCTCCGGCACTGACCATCATGCCATTGCCGAGGTAGATTCCAACGTGACTTTTTCCGGGCGTATCATACGTTCCTTCAAAGAAAACAAGGTCGCCGGGCTTTGCTTCGGCTCCGGAAATGTGCTGGCTCTTGTTCCACAGACCGTTGGCGGTGGTGCGCCCCACATTGTAGCCGTTCTGGTTGTACACCCAGCAGACGTAGCCAGAGCAGTCAAACCCGGTTTCCGGGGTGGAACCGCCCCAGACGTAAGGCGTGCCCACATACTTTTGGGCTTCCTTGTAGATGGCGGCAAACTCGCTGTCCGTCAGGGCTTCTGCCGGAATCTGATAATCAATGCCCGGTGTGCCGGAGCCGTCCGAACCACCGGGCGGCAATCCGCCGTTGAATAGATAAGGTCTACCGCCCAAGGTATCTTGGAAAATCTCGTACCGTTTCCATTGGTCGTTATTCAGTTCTTCCCGAATGACCACTTCCAAGCCACAGTTCACCAGCTTGGTGTGGAAGATGCGGTACTCGTAGGGCACCTGCGTGGGGACTGGGATTCCTGCGGGAGTCATGACCCACACAGTCATATACCGGGTCTGCACCTCCACCCATGTGGTCAGCTTATACTGCTTTTTGAAGGTCTCCTTCAATTTGCCCCGTACCTCGCTGCGAGTGTAATCGTCGTAGAGAGTGGTCAAATACGAAGTGAGCTGCCACGGGTCGTGCTCGATGGGGTCAAGGTGATACTGGTACTCGTTGTAGCCGGGGTGGTCGGCGGGGGTGCGCTTGATCTTTTTGTCCAGCTCCTTTTCTAGCTTCTTGTAGTCCTGCTCTGCACCCCGGATATCCCTGTCCTCGGCAGAATACATGGTCTGCCCGGACACCTGTGTGCCGCCGGAAAAGAGGATGCCGCAGGAGGAAAAACCCGACATGACCATGAGGATGAGCAAAAGAAAAACGCCCACGATCACCAGAACGTGTGCGTTGCCTTTGGCGGCATTCATCAGCCCCTTTACGGCGGTGCTGACAGCGGTTTTGCCTTTCTCCACCGCCTGTTCCACGCTGGACCGAGCAGCAGATGCGCCGTTGGATGCCGCCTTGCCACCTGCGGTCTGCGCCACCGTGCCCGAACGGGCGGCGGCATAGTAGCTCTGCCGGATGTTCTGCTTCTGCCGCCACCGAGAGAGCCAGTTGGAGCCTCCCTCGCCGGTGCCGGATGCGCCTGCATCTTGTGTTGCAGTCGGCTCTTCCACGGAAGATTTTGCGGTTTTGGAGCCTTTCTTGCCCTGCATCTTGGCTTTCTTCTTGAGCTTCCGGGCATAGCGGCTTTTGGAAATATTACGGACATTTCCTGCCGCTTTTTCGCCCTCGCTCAACGCCTGCACTCCGACATTTTCATCCTCGTACTGGTCAACTTCGTGATGCACCGCAGACCGGGCGGCATGGGCAGCGTACATCTCCCGCTTCTGCGCCTTACTCAACCGGCTCAGTTCGTCCGGGGTCAGTTCCGCCTTGCCGAACCGCAGGTGCTGGTTTTTTTCGGCGGTCTTTTCTGCATCGGTTTTCAGCTTTTTCTTTTTGGGCACCGTCTGCTCTACCTTGGCTTTTTTCGGGGGAGAACGGGTCTTTTTTGCGGACGTTTCCTCTTTGATGTTCAGCTTCGGTTCACTCATTTCTGCGCACCCTCCGAGACTTCACCCAACTTGGTGGTCATAATGCGGTAGAGTTCCAGATCGGTGGGGAAACGGTCCACAAACGGCAGAATGACATTTCCGAAAAACAGCAGCCCTTCGCCCTCGCCGGAGTGGGTAACGTAGGAAAGCTGATGGGGCGAAATATTGAGCTGCTTTGCGAGAATTTGCCGGTCTCCCGCCGCCTGATTCAGCATGATGATCATGTCCGAATTTTCAAAAATATTCTCGACCTCACGGGAAGAAAGCAGGTCTTTCACGTTCTGGGTCAGCCCCGTGGGAATACCGCCCCACTTGCGGAAACGCTTCCAGATCTCCACGGAATACGCCGCAGTCTGCTCCTCTTTCAGAAGCAGGTGCATCTCGTCCATATAATACCGTGTGGACTTGCCGCTGCTGCGGTTTGCCGTGACACGCCCCAAGACCTGATCCTGCACAATGAGCAGGTCGTCCGTTCGAATCGGATCAGTAGCTCCAAAGTAAAATCCCCGAAAAGTGGCTTCGTGCCTAGCTTTTCGGGGATTTTTGTTTATCTGCGAAAATGCCTTTCGAGGGGAATGTGGGCGCTGATTACCCCCATTTCGTAGAAAGTCTTTCAAAAAGGTGGCTCAAGAGGTGGCGCAAAAAGGAGAGAGAAACAAGAGGGTCAGCCCAAGTTGGCACAGGATTTTTTGAGGTAGGTATCCAGACGATTGATTTTTTTCTTTTTGAATTTTTTATCGAGGGCGGTGTAGATGCCAAGCGTGACCGAGATGTCTTTATGTCCCATCTGGTCACGGGCGGTCATGACGTCCACACCGGCGAAGTACATCAGAGTGCAGAAGGTGTGGCGGAGCTGGTGCGGGGTGAAGGTGTCGATGCGCATGGGCAGGCCACCCGGGCGGTTTTTGTTTTGCTGGCCGTCGTAGCCGTACTTGACGTTAAGGTCACGCATGTAGCTCTCCCACAGGCGCTTCCAGCCCTGCTCAGTCATCTGCCGGCCTTTGGGGTTGTGGAGCACGTAGAGGCAGCCGTCCTGCTGGGTGCGGAGATAATCGACGAGGACCTTGGGGATACTGACGACGCGGACGCCGGCAGGCGTCTTGGGGATCTTGACCTTTTTGGCGCGGAAGTCGTAGCCCTTGCTGACCGTGATGGTGGCGTCGTCGAGGTCGATGTCGGCCCAGGTGAGGGCGGTGGCCTCGCTGCGGCGGAGGCCGGAGTAGAGCAGGAGCATCGCGGCCCGCTGGGCAGTGTGGGGCGTCTCACGGATCCAGCGCTGCTGCGCCTCGGTGATGGGGTCGCGGGACTCCGACGCAGCCCCGGCGGGGGCGATGGTCTTGATCAGAGGGTTGTACATCACGATCTCCGGGATGGCGAGGTTATACGCCGCCTTGGCGCTGCCGCGCAGATTGGTGAGGGTAAAGTGGGAGAGGGGCGGCTTGCCGTCGTGCCAGCCGGCCAGCGTGTTGAGCACCCGCTGGAAGTCGGACGCGCGCAGATCAGACGCCGGGACGTCCACCAGCTCGCCCCAGTGGGCTTTATTGGTGGCCAGCCGGTCAATGCTTTTTTGGCTGATGCCCTTTGCCTTTTTGGACGCGATGAGATTATCGTACAGGGTGCCTAAGGTGGCTTCGGCCTGCTGAGGATCCATGCCCTTGCCGATGGCAGTGCGATACGCTTCGGCAGCAGCGCGGGCCTCGCGCTCCGTGGAGCCGTAAAAGGACTTAAACTTTTTGCTGCCATCGTCCGCTTTGCCCAGATAGATACGGTAGCGGTAGCGGCCGTCAGAACCTTTTTTATTTTTGGCCATAAAAACTCCTTTCCGACTTGCTTGCCGATGCACATGAGGTATGGTATACTGGATGTGTCAGCAGGCGAAGAGTCATTGACTACGTTGTTTTTCTCCGACATTGCACCCCCATGCGCACCCCGGCAGCTTTTATCGTACAAGGCTGCCGGGATTTTTGTTTTGCGATTTTTAGAAAATATGCACAAAAAAGTGATTCCAAATTGGCAAAGCTCACATTGACAAAGGGAGGGCAAATCGTCTACAATAAGGCTGTAACTAATATTTAGTTACAGAAAGAAGGTGGGCTGCATAACATATGAGTAAAGTGGATACGCTGATAAAGAAACTCTGCCAAAAGCCCACTCCGGCAGATTTTCGATATTCAGACCTCAGGAAGATCATGGCCTATTTTGGATATGTGGAGTCCAATAAAGGCGCAACTTCAGGCTCACGGGTTCGATTTTACAATCCGGAGAACAAGGCTTCCATGATGCTGCATAAGCCGCATCCGGGAGACCAGATGGTAAAAGGAGCTGTCGAGAGCGTAGTGGTGTTTTTAAGGGAGCATGGACACATATGAATAGTATTTTACGCTATAAGGGGTATTCGGCAAGGCCGGAATATTCGGCAGACGACCAGGTCTTCTATGGGAAGATCCTGGGCATTGATGATCTGGTGGACTTTTATACGGAAAACGCAAAAGAGATCGAGAAAGAATTTCGTGCAGCGGTGGATGACTATCTTGAATTTTGCGAAGAGGTAGGAAAGCAGCCGCAGAAGGCATTTAGCGGGACATTCAATGTCCGCATTTCGGCAGAGCTGCACCGGAAGGCGGCACAGAAAGCACAGGAGGAGCGAACCTCGCTGAATCAGATCGTAGAGAGTGCGCTGGAAGATTATCTGGAGCCCGACCAGCAGAAGGCAGCTGTTATGGTTTTGCCGCCGGAGTTTGCAAAGCAATTCACACAGCCGATCCAGACGGTAAAGGCAAGCGGATCCGGCGCTGCAGGTGCCGGGCTGTGGGGGAACTCTGTAAATGAGAAAAGGAGGGTCAAGGCATGCTGAAAGACCTTTTGGACGGAACTTGCCGTGTTGTACCGATGCAGATAGAATGGAAAGCGTTGGAAGGACCTTCAAATCCAGGCGAGGAAGTAAAACTGATTGCAGAGGACTCGGTAGCATGGGAAAGAAAAGATGACTGCATCAGCATAAAATGCACAAGGAAAGCAGGATTTGACCCCGAATGCAATTTTGAAGTAAGTGTTTCTTATGTGGTGGAGCACTTTCTTTTGGAGCAGCACTCGCTGGACGCCCTCTCTGATGAAGAAATCGACAAAGAGGTGAGGGAACAGGTCCGCTTTTATGTTCAGGAGAATCAGGGACTTTTGGGAAGAGTTTCTATGATCATTGCGCAGCTCACCTCTGCATTTGGTGCGCCGCCGCTGGTTTTGCCGCCAAGCTACAAGCTCGAAAATTGAACAGCTTATAAAATAACCGCTTTGGTTTAGCCAGAGCGGTTATTTTTTATGCTTCCTTTGCGCCCCCGCTGGTGGAAACACTGGCGAGGGCGTTAGGTTTATGGATCGGCGCGCAGGAGGTCGGCGGGTCTGATGTGCAGGATGTCGCAGAGTGCAAAGAGATTATCGATTTTGGGCTGGCCTGCGCCTCGCTCATAATAGCTGATCGTGCCGATGGTGACACCAAGCTTCTCCGCAAGCTCCAGCTGCGTCAGCCCGGCGGCCTGCCGTGCCTCCCGGATGATGCGGGCAGATTCGGGGTGGGGGCGGGTGGACATAAGATTTATCTCCATTCAAAATATTGTAAATACTAAAAAAGAGCACCTGATAAGGCGCTCTTGAAATGTTTTATTCGGAAGGGACGGTGACATGAATCTTCTTTTTAGATGGAACATAGTTGGGGTCGTATCTCTTACTCTTTCTCTCCAGCTTCTCAAAATTACAGCACACCTTTTGGTAGAGAGGAATTTTTCGACTCAAAGCCCGGCGGTAAGTGGTCTGAGCGCGCTGAAGAATAAGGTCTCGATTTTTGTTACAGTATTCAAGTTGGTTTAAGAGAAGCATTTTATACTTCGTATCTCTAACCGCCTGAATGTCAAATTTAATTAAACAGGAATCCAAAACAGGAATCATATTATTGAAACCCATCACACCAAGGCGCCCTTCATCCAACTTCATGACAGGACCGCCACCTTTGATATTAGCGTGATTATCTTTCGGAGACTCTAAAGGAACATAATAATCGACGCCATTAATAGAAAGTACCACTCCGACATACGGGCGACGCTGACCTTTATTATACTGGACTCGATTATCGATGCTATGTAAATAGCTGACATAGTGTTCATTTATGTGGTAAAATTGAAACTTCCCCATGATTCAGCTCCTTTAACCCAAGAAGGTGCGGAACAGCTAGCCGCCCCGCACCCTTTTTCATTCCTCACTATACGGCAGAGGTTCTCCGCTTTTTTAATTCTCTACTCACGGTAAGAGCTCACCGCTTTTTTAATTCCCCTATTTTTCATGGCAGGGAGGGGTTACCCTCTTTCAGCGGACAAGCAAAGACAAAGCAGTCTTTTCATGTCATGGCAGGAACTTGATGTTCTTGCACCCTTATTATACGCCCAATGAGCATAATTGTACACGAAAAAAAAGTGAAATGTTGCTTTTGCAACAAAGAAAATCCCAAAATACTATTGACACGCATATAAAATTAAAATTTTGTTCACAGCCCAGACATATTCGTGCGGGGGGGATTTTTTATTTATGCTTCCTTTGCGCCCCCGCTGGTGGAAACACTGGCGGGGGCGTTTTGAGGGGCGGAGATATAGAACCTCCAACTGTAATGATGAATAGAGTGAATTTACATAAGGGTTGAATTGTTTTTTCTGACCACGACTTGATCAACTTCGCTTATACTTTGCATATTGGCTTTATCGGTTCCTCCTCCACTAGTGAAAAGATTAAACATGAGGATGAAACAATTTTTCATATCATCGGTAAGCACAAAATCAAAAGATTGAGTATCACCTTTAAGGCGTACTTTGATTTCGTCATTCTGATGCTCAACAAAATCTTGCATAAATGGGAGGGCTTCGGTTTTGAGGGGAAACGTAATGGATTCACAAGCGAGGCTATCATATTCGACGGATTGGGAAGTGAAACAGTTTGAAAAACTATATCGGTTGTCACCAATCTTAATTATAATCTCGTTCAAGTCAGCCCAATCATATCCGAAATATCTAAAGCCAAAGAAAAAGACATTCAGAGGAACATTAGAAATTGCCGTTATCTCAATTCCAGGGTCTATAAAAATCATACCTGAATCTAAGTTGATATAGGTTTCTCCAAGAATATCAGCACGGGGATAAACACTTGTTGTTGCAGTCATGTCGTCGTAAGAAACACATATATCGTCCCTTCCACTAAAAACGCTCGTATCGAACTTCTTTACAGCGAATGCTGGAAGAGAAACAGAAACCATGATAGTCACCGCAAGGACAAATGAAATTAACCTTTTTTTCATATGGACACCACCTTTATTCATCTGAGAACTCACTACGGGCTTCATCATAACCCTTGCTCCATCCTTCTTCATACCCGGACTCCCAACCATCATCATATCCTTCATCATAATTGTTACGGATGGATTTGTTTTCGTTCAGGCAAAACTTATAACCAGCAGACCAACCGTCATTATATTCTTCTTTTTGTTTGAAGTCGTAACCGGAGTCCCATCCCTCGCTAAAACCGGAGGAGGAAGCTTGTTGGATAGCTTTTTTATAGTACGGGGAATTGGGCTTGTAAAATTCGTAGCGGCCTTCGCCTATCCGAATACCAAAATATAATCCGACGCAAAGAAAAACTAACAAAGGGAGTATTTTGATAAGAATTGAAGCAACAAAATGCCCAACCTGCTTATCCTGCTCCATAGTAAAACCCTCCTCAAAAACTATATTTTCACAATCATAGAGGAAAAGGCGCGAGGATGGGAAGTATCAAAATCACCAAAGATTTGCTATAAAATTTGTTTTGTTGCTAAGGCAACATAAAAAGGCTCTTGTGCAGGGACGCACAGGAGCCTTTTCGCTTATTTCAGCCTGCGTTGGCGGCTGTACCAGCGGAGGGAGAGACAGCGACCTCCGCTTTTTTCTGCGCAAGAAGTTCCTGACGATAGGCTTCAACTTCGGCATCGACGTCCAGCGCCGGGGGCGAGACAGACAACTCTGCGGCCAAAGAATCGACGTAGCGAAGGATAGCCTCCTGATCGGCAGTGCTGAGCTTGAGAAAAGCTGAGATGACGGCTTTTTTTCGCTCATCCAGATGATACTCGGCGGCCAGACGGTCAAGAGAAGATTCTGCGCTCTGGTCGAACATCTCGCCTTCGCCGGTGCGCAGCCACATTTCGTTGACGCCAAACTCGCGGCAGATAGACGCAACTGTCTGCTCGGTCGTTCCGTTTTTGCCACTCTCAATCAAGCTGATGGCTGATTTGCTCAAACCTACACGCTTACCGAATTGCTCCATTGTCAATCCGAGGGCTTTACGTGCGGCTTTGATTCGCTCGTTCATGGTTTTCACCTCCCTTCGACGCTACTATAGCACATCGAGTTCAGAAAATCAACACGAAATGCCAAGAAACACTTGACAAAGATAAGATTATAAACTAAAATAAACTCGGAAAGTTCAGACAGAAAACTTTCTGAGAGCGGTAACAAACGAGGAGGTTGATAAAATGTCAGTCGCAGAGATGAACGCCAGTAGCTTGCTGGACAAAATGAAGACTCTGCCGGAGGACGTGCAGGTAAAACTGGGGTACATGATCGAAGGGGCAGCGCTGCTGGCCACCAGCCGGACGAACATGGACGACCCGCCGAAGAGTGCGTGAGGGAGGAGAAAAAGCGGATAACGCTTAAGTTGAAAAGCAAACCTTCAAAAAGGACTTTCCGAGAGGGGTGAGAGAAACTCTGCCGCGTTCAAAAGTCGCATCTATGATCAAGGAATCATCGCGAGGACTGTGGAAGCCATCCTCGGGTGAAGCTGAGACGGCAGTTTTCATAACTCGAATTATTTCATTGTTCTCGAAGGAGGTATAGGAATCGGCGTCAGTAAGATGCGTGTTGTAGCTTATAGTAACAAGACCTTGCCGATCAAGAGAACTTAAAGATGCAGACTGAAGGAGAATGTCATCAAACTCTTGCATATGAGGGTTAGAAAAAAAGCAATTTGTAAGCATCACTTTATAGGAGTGGTTGTAACAGATATAGCGATATTCAGCGATGGGATATTGCTCTGATTGCTGAAAAAGGGCAAGATTTTCAGCATCTAACGGTGACATCTGAGTGATCATGGCAGGAAAAGCGGGATGCACCTCCTGTTGATACCGAGAGTCTGCGGCATTCGCTATCAGATTTTGGAACATCTCACGAATTTGAGGCTCATGCAAGCAGTACTTAGCAGCTTCAATCGCTGGTCCCGCGACCTGAAGCTTGGGGTCGCATAAAGCCTCTTCAGGTTTGTTGCTGATTTTTTTATCAAGGCCGTCTTTGAATTCCTGCAAATCATGGTCGTATTGGGCTTGTTGTTTGGCAACTTTGAAATGAAGCCGACCAGTTGCGAGATAAATCAAATCAGCGAAGGTCATTCCAATTTCTTTAGCAGGCGGAGTTAGAAGAGATTTTACCGGTTTACTGATACATTCAGGAATAAGTTGAGGGCTAGAAGGTTCATCAGCCATTTTGATCACTGGTCCTTTCATAAGAGAACAAGATGGAAAAAGTAATTACAATAATAAGAATACAAATTTTGTATGCAAAAATCAAATGCTGCGATTTGATTTGTCAAGCTTGTGAAAAAATCGAAAGATTTTTGTATAAGTTCACCACACACAACTGACCCGCCGAAGAGTGCGGGAGGAAGGAAGAAAGGCATGGAAGAAATGCTGAAGAATCTGAACGGGCCGTGGAGCAACGTGGCCTGCATTGGCTACTGCCTGATCGCAATGCGGAGGGCGGGGCTGAGACCCACGGCACAGCGCCGGGTGCTGCTGGCGATGGAAGGGGCGTTCGACGATGTGAGTGTGGAGAAGGCCGAGAAGGCCGGATATGCCAATACGGAGGAGTAAGAAATGAACCGTTACATGATCGTGATCCCGGCGAAGAACCGGAGTTTTGTGCTCAAGTGCGACGAGGGGGACGGCGCGAAGCTGGAGACCCTGCAGAGGCTGGTGAGCGGGTATGTGGAGACCGTGCCGTCGGCACTGGACGCCACCTGGGCGCGGGAGAAAGCCGACCGGCTGGTGCTGCTGGTGGACGAAGAAGGCCGAATGAAGTGCAAGCCTGCGAACCAGAAGGCCACGCAGCTTGCCCCGGCGGACGTTACGGCGAACGGCAAGCAGCCCATCGTGGGCGCTGCCGTGCTGATGTTCCAGCGAGGCGACGAACTGCTGGGGTTTACAAAGCACGTGGCCGACACCATTTGCAGCGAGTGGCTGTGAGGAGGGGATGACCATGCGGAAGGCGAAGGTCTGGGACGCGAGGCAGCTACCCGCATATCTGACCGTGGCGCAGTACGGCGAGCTGATGGGCATCTGCCCGAAGACGGTGCGGCGGATGTGTCAGCGGGGCGAGCTGCCCGCCCACAAGGAGGGGCCGAGGCTGTGGCGCATCAACAAGAACGCCGCGCTGGAGCAGCGGCAGGAGGCCATGGAGATCTGCCAGCGGAACGCCAAAAAGGCCCCGAAAAACAAAAAGCCCGCCGGTGCTGGAACACCGACGAGCTTCCGAGTGACAGGTTGAAAGGGCCTATCACCAGAATGATTTTACCACAGCGAAAGGAGAATTGCAATGAAAATGAAGATACAGGTGCTTTACCTGACCGGCACTGCGCTGCTGATCGGCGCGGCGGGGGTGGGCGACAGCATCACCTTTGACGCCGTGGGCAGCTGGACGGGCGCGGCCATCCTGGCCGTGCTGATGGCTGCCGGCGGCATCGTCTGCTGGGGGTATGGCCGGGGGCTGGAGATCGAGCAGGCGGAGAAGGCGCAGCTGCGCCGGTACTGCCGGAAGCTCAGGAGCCAGAGCGGGGCGGAAGAGAAGAACGACAGGCATAGTGCGTGAAGGGAGAAAAATGCAATGGTACGGATCGAGGTAAAGAAGCTGAACGAGAGGGAGCTTATCCTGGGCGTGGAAGTGGAGAATGAGACCCCGGCGGATGTGGTGATGTGCGCCCTGCATGGCGCTGTGGGTACGGCAAGGAAGGTGATGGGCAAGGGCTCGGCAGACCCCTGGTTTGCGAAACGGATGGGCCAGCGTTTGGAGAGGGAGCTGCTGGACCAGAAGGGCCTGCGGACGACCGAGGGCGTAGAGGGCAAAGAAGCAAAGTTTATGGCAGCACTGTACGGGATGAATGCGGGGGGAGAGAAATGAAACTGGAAGAGTACGAGCAGATCCTGCGCACCGGGACCCCCAGCGACCGGGCGCGGGCCATCGCCGCAGCGAGCGACGACAAAGAGGTGAGCGACGAGGAGTTCCACCAGCTGACGGCGCTCATCAAGGGCGCTGTCCGGCCCAGCGCCCGGAAGATGACGCCGGACGAGGCAAAGCTCTGGGCGGAGGTCAGCCGGGCGAACACCCGGCTGAAGCAGGAGATGGTGGCGGCCAGCTTTACGGTGCGGGCCTTGCCGGGAGACCTGCAGGAGGACGCCATCAACATCCTCTCCAAGACCGTGAGCGGGATGCTGGGCGACCTGACCCGCCTGATGGCTGAAACGGGTGAGCCGTGATGGACCGGAAACAGTGCATCCATGTTTTTGAGATAACCCGCCCGGGATGCTTAGCGTGTGCTGGGCGGGATGAAAAGTGCAGGGAGTACAAAGGACATGAAGAAAAACAAAATGAGTCTCACGACAGAGCTTGACCTGACGCGGGAGGGGACGGCGGAGATGACGAGGTGGTGCATCCTCATCGCGCTGCACCAGAGCTTCGGCGTCGGCGCGGTGCGGCTGAACAGGATCCTGACCCGGGCGGAAGTGCTGGGGCGGGAGAGTCTGGATGTGGCCATGACGGCGAACGACCGGGGGATGCCCTCGACGGACGAAAGTCTCGCGCTGCGGTGCAGCTGGATGCCGGAGGGCGTAGACCCGGACTTCCGGGTGCCGGTGCTGCACAGCCCCCGCACCCGGCGGCAAGAGCAGCTGCGGATGGCGGGCAACGTGGCAGCCAGCATGGTCTGGACGCTCTGTGCCAAGGCCTGTATGGACGAGCTGGGCTTCGGCGCGGCGCGGCTGAACCGGCTGAAGGAAGAGACACTGGCCAACTACCGGCAGGTAAACGAAGAGGGCCATACGGACGGGCTGGACGTGGCCTTGGAGCATCTGCGCCGGTGCGCCGAGGACGCCCTGAAGGAAGAGGTCACTGTGGACGAGCAGCCGGACGAAGACCGGGTCCGGCAGAGCGAACGGGACTACGAGGAGCAGAAGCGGGCGTTTTTGAAGCGGGCCGTGATGCAGGAGATGGGACGCCGGGCCGGGAAGGGCGGGCTGCGGGTGCTGAGCGAAAAGAATCTGGAAGAAAAGGCTGCGGCCGCGATGGCCGAGCTGAAGGAGCACACATGGGAAAAGCGAATCTCTACACCGTGAGGGACTACCGGACCGGGGAAGTCCTCGCAAAAGGCACGGCCGGAGAGCTGGAAGCCAGCGGCGTCGTGCCGAAGGGCTACCACACCAGCGAGTGGGCCAAGCACGAGAACAACCGGATGAGGGGCCGGAAGTACAACATCAGCAGCGAGCCTTTGTATCCGGAGGACAAGCCCCGACGGGGCGAGAAGGGCCGGACGATGAATATCTATACCTGCTACGATGCAGCCGGGAACGTGCTGGGCGAAGGCACCGCAAGGGAGCTGTGGGAGGCAGGCATCTTTGAGGACGACAACGCGGTCTATACCTTTTACAACCAGCGGGGCGGGCGCTGCGACAGGCTCGGCATCGCAAAAATGACCCGCCGAAAAGAGGTGCGGCAGGTCAGCATGCACAACGCCAAGAGCGCAAAGCCGCCCAGGCCGAAGAGCAAAAAGCCGAAGCTGCCGGTGCTGCGGGGGATCAAAGACCCGACCCCGCTGGACTACGACGTCCATGACCTGATAACTTACAACGCCCTGGCCAAAAAAGAGGGCCGACCGGAGCTGACCTACGGCTACTGGGCGGCGGCGGGAAAGCCTGCGAGGCCCTGATGGAGAGCAGAGCACCTTGCAAGGACTGCCCGAAACGGCATCCGCTCTGCCATGACCAGTGCGAGGCATACCGGCGCTGGAAGGGGGAAAGGGCCAAAGAGGCGGCCTACACCCGGCAGAAAAAAGAAGACGGCGTGATACACAGAAGGGATTTTGACAAGGAGTTCTGGATGTGAGCGAGGCCCCGGCAGGCAGCTGCCGGGGCTTTGGCGACGAAAGATATAAGGCGAGATGGGTGCTGCCGAGGGAGCTCGGCAGCAGGCATATCGGTTTATATAATCCTTTTTATAAAAAGCGTCCGGGCGGGCGCTTTGGGGAGCTAGTATACCCGTTATTTCTGTGACGGTGGAACACTGAAAAGAACAACACCAGACCGACGTGAAGGAAAGCAGGAGGTACCGGGATGCGCTGCAACTACATCCGGGAGAAGAAATACCAGTGCGGGGACGACTACATGGCCGTGGGAGTCTTTTCCATTACCCCTCAGGAGCATCGGAGCCGGGGCAAGAAGCGGAAAGGCTCCAGCGAGGGGCAGAAAGCCAAGAACAAGATGGCTTCGCTACGCCGCCGCCAGCGCAAGGCATTGACCAATTTTGACCGGAACGGAATCTTTCTGACGGGTACATACGAGGACCCCTTCCTGCCGGAGGATGTCCAAGCCTGCCGGAAGGACGTGCGGAACTACGAGCGGCGGGTGATCGCGGCAACCTGCAAGCGGTTCGGGGTGCAGCGGCAAGACATCCGCATGATGCTGCTGGCTTGCAGGAAGGGCGAGAACGGGCGGCTGCATATGCATGGCTTTGCTCAGTGTCAGGGCCTGAACCCTGACGAGCGCCGGGAGCGGCGGGAGATGTTGGAAGACCTCTGGCGACGGCGTATCCCGGGCTCCAATGATTTTGAGCCATTAGGCACCATGAACGCGGAACGAATCGACATGAATCGGGTGCTGGGCAAGAGCGGTGAAGGAAATTATGGCACGGTAGGGTATTTCTACGGCCACAAAGAGCGGCTATGGGTGGAAACGGCCAACCTGCGGTCTGCCATTGAGAAAGCTCCCAACGATGGGCGTTGGAGCCGGAAGCAGTTGAGGGCCGCCTGCAGTGAGATGCAGGGCAATATCCGGTGGTGGGAGCAGCGGTTCCCGGGCTGGACGCTGGAAAAGTGCATCGTGCTGGAACCCGGCGGGCTGCACGAGAGTCCGGAACGGGGCGGAACCGGCTGGGAACGGCTGGAGCCTCAGTGCTATGTGATCTTGCGGCGGCGAGAAACTGCATATCAGGCTGCGAAAGTTCGCACCTGACAGACAAAGTACCGGTATTTTGCGTTTTAACGCGCGCGGAAACGCGCGCGCGAAGAAAGGCGGCGAGGGATTGACCAAAGGGCAAAAGCAGAGGGTGCGGGCGGAGCTGCGGGCCTGCGGGCGTGGGAAAAGCGACTGGGCGGGCGTGATCGCGCTGGCGATGGACTACTACGAGACCGCAGATCCGGTATGCAGGCGGCTTTTACAGCTGCGGTATCTGGACGGGATGCCGGAGGAGCGGGTAGTGGCGAAGCTGCACATCGGGCGGACGACCTACTACCACAAGGAGCTGGAGGCGCTGAGCACCGTGGCGGTGTATGCAGCGGCGGCAGGGCTGATGTAGCCCTCTCCGTCAGCGCTGCGCGCTGCCACCTCTCCCAGAGGGCGAGGCATTGGCAGGCCGGGCAGGCAGAGCTGGACGCCGAAGCTCTGATGAGGCGCGAAGTGCCGGGCCTTGCGGCAGAGGGCAGCGGGTGCTGTTATAGCGTTGCCATAGCATTGCTATAGCGTGATGAGGCTGGGGAGAACCGGTCTTTTTGTGCTGCCAAAATCTCAAATGTCCGCAGTAGTTTTGTTTTTCCGGCGGCTGTAGACTGGGAGGGAAGAACCACAGAGGGGAGGCGGCAGCAGTGGCGAAGCGGGCATATTGCAAAAACACGGTAAAAGGGACCCGGCGGGGGCAGAAATACCCGCCGAAGGTGCGGGCCGAGGTGCTGGCTGCCATGCTGTCGAGCGGCTCCATCTGCGCCGTGGCCCGGCGGTACGGCGTACCGGAGAGCACCATCCGCTCGTGGATGGCCGAGGAAGCCAGCCGGGGCGATGCCTTTGCGAAAGAGCGGCAGGCCGTGGCGCGGGAGATCGCCATCCGGGCCAGCCTGGGAGCCAGGGCGCAGGTGAGCTACCTGCAGAGCCGGGTGGACGAGAGCCAGCGGGCCGCGCAGGTACAGGCCAGGCTCCACCGGAAGCTGGACGAGGACACCCGCGCTCGCTGCTTTGCGGTCGGCACACTGCTCAAGAGCGACGCCGAGGAGCTGGCGGACGCCACGGAGACCGGGCTTGTGGTATATGCTGCCGAGGGCAGCTATGACCGGCAGCTGGACAGCGAGGAGCGAAAGCTGCTGGATGCCCAGCTGGAGCGGTACAGCGGTCGGGTGATGAGCGACAAAAACGCCGCTGCCATGGCCACCGTGCTGATGACCGTGGCCGAAAAGGCTGCTGCGATGGTACCGGCCCAGAGCCAGAGCGAGGGCGATGCCCCGCCGCTGGTGGAGATCGGGGCCGAGAGTCGGGAAGAAAAAGGGCCGGAGGTGATGGTGGATGGAGCATAAGAGCCACAACGGACGGCTGGTGATCTGGTCGCCGCAGCCGAGGCAGGCAGCCTTTATGGCCCGCACCGAGGACGAAGCCCTTTACGGGGGCGCGGCCGGCGGCGGGAAGAGCGACGCACTGATCATCGAGGCGCTGCGGCAGGTACATATCCCACACTACCGGGCGCTCATCCTGCGCAAGACTTACCCGCAGCTTTCGGAGCTGATCGACAAGACCATGCGGTACTACAAGCCGGTATTTCCGAGGGCGCGGTACAACGGCTCCAGCCACTGCTGGACTTTTCCCAGCGGGGCGAAGATCTATTTCGGCAGCTTAAACCATGCGCAGGACAAGTACAACTATCAGGGCAAAGCCTTCGACTTTATCGGCGTGGACGAGCTGACCCACTTTACCTGGGACGAGTACAGCTATGTCATGAGCCGCAACCGCCCCAGCGGCCCCGGCACCCGGGTGTACATCCGGGCCACGGCCAACCCCGGCGGGGTGGGGCATGGCTGGGTGAAGGCACGGTTTATCAGCCCGGCGCCGGCCGGGACGCGGATAGTGCAGCTGGTGAAGGTAAAAGCGCCGGGAGGGGGAGAGATCACCCGGCGGCGCACCCGCATTTTTATCCCGTCCACCGTCTTTGACAATCCGGCGCTGCTGGAAAACGACCCGGGCTACATCGGCACACTGGCCTCTCTGCCGGAGGCCGAGAAGCAAGCGCTGCTCTACGGAAACTGGGACAGCTTTTCGGGACAGGTGTTCACCGAGTGGCGGAACGACCCGAACCACTACAAGGACCAGCGCTGGACCCACGTCATCGAACCGTTTCCCATCCCGGAACACTGGAAGATATGGCGGGGATACGACTTCGGTTTCTCGAAGCCGTTTTCTGTGGGGTGGTATGCAGCGGACGAGCGCGGGCGGCTCTACCGTATCAAGGAGCTTTACGGTTGCACCGGCACACCCAACGAGGGCCTGAGAAAGGACCCGATGGAGCAGGCACGGATGATCCGGGAAGCAGAGCAGAACGACCCGCTGCTGAAAGGCCGGGTCATCCTGGGCGTGGCCGACCCGGCCATCTTCGACGAGAGCCGAGGCGAGAGCATCGCGGACATGCAGGAGAAAAGCCCGAACTTTCTGCACTGGATGCCCGGCGACCACACCCGTCTGGCGGGAAAGATGCAGTTTCACTACCGACTGGCTTTCGGCGAAGACGGCAGGCCGATGCTGCAGGTCTTCAACACCTGCAAGCACTTCATCCGCACCATCCCGAACCTCGTCTATGACGAGAGCAATGTGGAGGACATCGACACCACGCAGGAGGATCACATCTACGACGAGTGCCGGTATGTGCTGATGGAGAACCCCATCAGCGCCGCAAAGCACACCCAGCCGCCGCCCATGCTGGACGACCCGCTGGATATGGATCCGAGGAAGGACAAGACGAGGTTTATGAGGATTTGAATTGTTTTGCGCTCCGCGCAGGTCAGAGCACTTTTGCATTAAGGCTAATGTTCTCTTTTGGTGTCAAAAGAGAACCAGAAAACCACCAGCGATTTCGACGCGCTGGATCCACGAGAAAGGGGCTACTCGCCCCTTTCAGACCCCAAAGAAGAAGTCGAAACGGAAAAAAGCTAGCCGCTGCGCTAAACGCTTTTTTCTCGTTTCTCTGATTTACGGCTTTGCCGATGATTTCAGGCTTTAGAAGGACCAGAAGGTGAGAATAGTTGAACGAAAGAGAAACAGATATGATGGCGGCGGTCGCCGACAACGAGCCGCAGGCACAGACAGAAGGAGTCAGTCTGGCCGGGGTGCTGGATGGTGAACCGGCGATCGGCGAGAAGGAGATCAGCGAGGCAATGGCCATCCTCGAAAAGTACAAGTCGGCCAAAGCCAGTCTCGACAAGCGGATCATCGACAACGAAGAATGGTACAAGCTGGGCCACTGGAAGCAGTACGGCAACCGGATGATGGAGGGCAAGCGCGCCCCCAGTACGGGGTGGCTGTTCAACTCCATCGCCAACAAACACGCCGACGCCATGGACAACTACCCGGAGCCGAACGTGCTGCCGAGAGCGCAGGACGACGAGGAGACGGCAAAGCTCCTCTCCGAGATCCTGCCGGTGCTGCTGGAACAGGCCGACTACGAGAGCGTGTACAGCGACACCTGGTGGCGCAAGCTCAAGCAGGGGACCGGCGTGAAGGGCATCTTCTGGGACCCGGCGCTGCGGGACGGACTCGGGGACATCGCCATCCGGAGCATGGATCTGCTGATGTTGTACTGGGAGCCGGGCGTGGAGGACATCCAGGACTCGGCCAACTTTTTCAGCCTGGCGCTGGCTGACAACGACCGTCTGACGGCCCGGTGGCCTCAGCTGGAGGGCAAGGCGGGCAGCAGCGGCATCACCGTGGGGCAGTACGTCAGCGACCAGAACATCGACACCAGCGAAAAGAGCGTGGTGGTGGACTGGTATTACAAGCGGGAGAAGCCCGGCGGCCAGACCGTGGTGCATTACTGCAAGTTCTGCAACGGCGTGGTGCTCTACGCCAGCGAGAACGACCCGGCGATGGCCGAGACGGGCTTCTACGACCACGGAAAATATCCCTTTGTGTTCGACCCGCTCTTCGTGGAAGAGAACAGCCCGGCGGGCTTCGGGTACATCGACGTGATGAAGGACACCCAGGACACTATCGACCGGATGACGCAGGCCATGGACGAGAACACGCTGGCAGCGGCCAAGAAACGCTACCTTATCTCGGACACGGCGGGCGTGAACGAGGACGAGCTGCTGGACACGGCGAAGGACGTGGTACATATCACGGGACGGCTGGACGAGCGGGGCTTTATGGAGCTGGAGACGGCCCCGCTGCCCTCCAACACCATCGCCTACCAGCAGAACCGTGTGGCCGAGCTGAAGGAGATCAGCGGCAACCGGGACGTGAACCAGGGCGGCGCGACCAGCGGCCTGACGGCGGCCTCGGCCATCGCAGCATTACAGGAAGCAGGCTCGAAACTGAGCCGGGACATGCTGAAGAGCTCTTACCGCTCCTTTGCGAAAGAATGCTACTTCATCATCGACCTGATGCGGCAGTTCTACGACGAGAGCCGCGTCTACCGGATCACCGGCCAGCAGGGCGGCACGGAGTACCGGGAGTTCTCGGGACAGATGCTGCGGCCGCAGCCGGTGGAGAGCGTGGGCGGCGTGGAGCTGGGCGCCCATGAGCCGGTGTTCGACATCACGGTGAGCGCGGCCAAAAAGAGCACCTTCAGCCGCCTCTCCCAGAACGAGACGGCGAAGGAGTGCTACCAGCTGGGATTCTTTGCTCCGGCCAACGCCGACGCTGCACTGGCGTGTCTGGACATGATGGACTTCGAGGGCATCGAGAAGGTGCGCCAGAGGGTGGCCCAGAACGGCACCCTGTACCAGCAGCTGCAGCAGGCGATGGCACAGATCCAGCAGATGGCGGCAGTCATCGACCAGCAGAACGGATCCAACCTGAGCGAGCAGGCCGGTGCTGCAGCCGCTGCCATGACCGGCGGCGGAGGCGGCGGAGAGGCCGGCGCAAAGACGGTGACCAACTCTCTGGGCGGACAGGTGGGCGGCAGGACCAACCCGCTGGCCACGAAAGCTGCCGAGAGGGCGATGAACATCAACAACCCGAATAAGTGAGGAGGTTCTACATGATCAAAATTATTTATGTGGCAGACCCGGAGGGCGGGAAGCTGACGATGAGGGCCGAGGGCCACGCGGGATATGCCCCGGCGGGACAGGACATCGTATGTGCTGCGGTGAGCTGCCTGATGCAGACGCTGGCGTACAGCGCTGCGGAGGACGAACACACCTCGAGCTGCATCTATCAGGGCGAGGAAGGCCCGGTGTTGAATGTGGAGGCGGGCGACAGCGTCCTCATGCGGGACAAGTTCGAACTTGTGGCCGACGGTCTGGACCTGCTGGCCGAACAGTACCCGGAGAATGTGAACTTCAAGAAAAGCTGCAAGTGCAGCCCGGCGGTGGACTTGCAGCTGTTTGCGGAGGGCGGCGGTGACGGTGCAGCGGCTGCTGGCGGTGATGGCGCCGCCCCCGCGGCGGCAGAAAAGGCGGCGTCTGCTCCCGCCCAGGGCAAAGGCCGGGAGGCTGCTGCCGCCGAGGTGGATGAGATGCTGAGCCCGGCGGAAGAGCCGGGCGCGGAGGAAGATGCTGCTGAAGGCGAGAAACAGGACGGCGCGGCAAACAAGAGCGGCACCGACCCGGAGGCACACCGGAAAGCCTTCGGCGAACTGATGCGGGGCGAGTACAACCGGGAGTTTGGCGAGATGATCGTGCAGGCCACCCAGAAAGCCTACGACAGCATCCTGAACGAGCAGGGGCCGGTAGGGCGGATCCTGAACGCTCTGGGCCAGAAGTACGGCACTGCTCCCGGCGACTACGAGGCACTGGCTGCGGCCGTGGAGGGCGGCGTGGTGAAGGACGACGCCTACTACGAAGACATGGCCATGAAGAAGGGCATCAGCGTCCAGCTGGCCAAGGAGATGGACGCGCTGGAAAGCGAGAACGCCAAGCACCGCGCCGCAGAGCAGCAGCGGGCGGAGGCCGCAAAGATGGAAGCCATCCAGCAGGAGTGGGACGCCGCTGCGGAGCGCATCCGGGCCGAGGACCCGGGCTTTGACATCAAGACGGCGCTGGCCGACCCGGACTTTGCCCAGATGCTCAAGCTGGGCGTGAAGATGGAGGACGCTTACAAGGCCCGCTACTTTGACGACATCATGGCCCGGCGCACCACCCAGACGGCCAAGACCGTAGAGAAGGGCGTGGAAGCCCGGATTCGCCAGCGGGGCGCACGGCCCAGCGAGAACGGCACCAACCCCGGCGGCGCGGCGGTGCTGAAGACGGACGTCTCCAAGCTGACGCCTGCCCAGTGCGAAGAGCTGGAACGCCGCGCCATGCGGGGACAGATCATCACTTTTTAACCGAAAGCTGCCGCTGCCCGGAGGAAACCTCTCAGCTTTGCAGTCCGCCTGACGGCGGCGCTGCAAAGCAGCTCTCCTAGAAAGGAGAGCCTTTCTCAAAGGAAATGGCGGCTCTCAATAAAGCAAGACACGAAAGGAGCACACAAATGAAAATCCACATGAATCTGCAGCTGTTTGCGCAGCCTGCAAACCACACCGGCGCGACCGGCATGAGCGCCGAGATGAAGACCTACTACGAGAAGCGTCTGCTGGATCAGGCGGAGCCGCTGCTGGTGCATGACCAGTTCGGCGACAAGTACCCCATCCCGGCCAACAACGGCAAGACCATCGAGTTTCGCAAGTACGAGAGCCTGCCCAAGGCCACCGAGCCTCTGACCGAAGGCGTGACTCCCAATGCTCAGGCCCTGACCGTCACCCCCATGACCGCCACCGTGAAGCAGTACGGCGGCTGGGCAGCCATCACCGACGTGCTGCAGCTGACCGCCATCGACAACAACATCACCCAGGCGACCAAGGTACTGGCATCTCAGGCGGGCCGCACGCTGGATACCGTGACCCGCGAGGTGCTGGCGGGCGGCACCAACGTCATCTACGCGCCGGCGGGCGACACCGCCGTGACCAGCCGCGCCAACCTGACCACTGCCAGTGTGCTGACGCCCGACCTCATCGACCAGGCGGCCACTGCCCTGAAGGCCCAGAATGCCGACGCCATCGGCGAGAGCTACGTGGCCATCGTCCACCCCTATGTGGCGTATGACCTGCGCCGGAACCCGGAGTGGATCGATGTCCACAAGTATTCTACCCCCGAGAACATCTACAACGGCGAGATCGGCAAGCTGGCCGGTGTGCGCTTCATCGAGACCAGCGAGGCGAAGATCTGGACTGGCACCGGCTGCCCGAGCGGTCTGGCCGTGTTCGGTACGCTGGTGCTGGCGGCTCACGCCTACGCTGTGACCGAGGTGGAAGGCGGCGGCCTGCAGCACATCGTCAAGCAACTGGGCGCGGGCGAAGACCCGCTGAACCAGCGCGCGTCCGTGGGTTGGAAGGCCATCAAGACCGCAGAGCGCCTGTGTGAGCAGTACATGGTGCGCATCGAGAGCGTCAGCCCGAAGTACAGCGCGAAGGCAAAGGCAAACTAAGGAGGGAATACTATGGCGACTAAGAAAGAGACTGCTGCGGCCCAGGCCGTGGAGAACGCGGTGGAGACTGTGGAGAAGACCGAGACGATGGCCGAGGCAAAGGCCGAAGAGAAGGACGACGGCATGGTGACCATCCACCTGTTTAAGGACGACGACCGCTACGCTGCGCCGGTGTTCGTGGGCGTCAACGGCGACAGCTACCTCATCCAGCGCGGCATCGACGTGAAGGTGCCGAAGGCTGTGGCCGAGGTGCTGGAGCACAGCATCAAGCAGGACGCCGAGGCGGCCCGGAAGAGCCAGGCCATGCAGGCGGCGGCCGGTACGCAGATGATGACCATTTGATATTTCCCCCGGTACAGCTTGCAGGCGCTTGCTGCGCCGGGGGATTTTGTTTTGGAGGTTTTATGACAGCAGGCGAAGCGATAAAGATGGCCGACGAGCTGAGGCCGAACAACAGCTTTTCGGACGAGATGAAGCAGCTGTGGCTGCGGCAGGCTGACAGCGGCCTGCGGCGGAGCGTGGTGGAGCGCAGCGACACCGGCAGCGACTTCGAGGGGCGCGGCGCGGATATTTTGTGGGCGGAAGGGCTGGAATACGACACGCCGCTGCTGGCAGACAGCGCAGCGGAAGCGCTCTACCCCCACTGGCTGGCGGCGCAGATGGACCTCGCCCTCGGCGAGACGGCCCGGGCGGCGAACGAATTGCAGCTCTACACGAGCTATGTGCAGGAGTTTGCGGCGTGGGTGAGGAGAAAGTATATGCCGGTGGGCAGCGGGAGGCTGATGACGTGAGCTTAAACCAGATAACGAACCAGAGGCAGCTGCTGCGGGTATTTGGCGGGCTGAACGAGGGGTATGCCTGCAGCGAGGCAGAGATGAGCGAGGAAAAGAACTTCTCTTCGCGGGGATACCCGGCTCTCGAGACCCGCAAGCCTCGGCGGAAGGTGCGTCAAGCGACCGGGATGAACGGGATGTACCACCTGAACGGCCTTTTGACCGTGGAAGGCACGACCCTGCGGTATGCCCCGGACGACGGCGGCGACGCCGTGGAGCTGGAGAACGCCCTGACGGACAGCGAGAAGAAGATGGTGGGCATGGGAACCAAGGTGCTCATCTGGCCGGACAAGATGGCCTTTGACACCGCGAGCGGAACGCTGAGCGCGCTGGGCTCCAGCTGGCAGCAGGGCGGCAGAAGCCTGACCGTGACCCCCTGCGACGCTGCGGGCGTGGTGTACACGCCGAACAAATTCGGCGCGACCGAGCCGGAAAACCCCGAGAACGGCGACGTCTGGCTCAAGCAGGCCGAAGATGCCCCGTGGAGCTACCGCGACGCCCTGAAGCTCTACAGCACGGCGGGCGGATGGCAGAACATCCTGCTGAACTGCTGCCGTGTGACCTGCGAGGGGCTGGGCGAAGCCTTCAAGGCTGGGGATACTGTGACCCTGACGGGCATCCCGGGCGTGGTGAAGAACGCCTATTCCGCCGATTTCGGCGGGGACGTGGTGGTGGACGACGTGGCCGGGGACTCGGTGATCCTCTCCATCGCGCCGGACATCGAGAGCGTTTTGTACTACGGCACCTGTGTGGTGACGGGGCAGAGCGTGGTGTGGACGGCCATGGACGGCAAGACCACCCAGACCTTCGACGGGCCTTTCCCGGACGTGACGGCCCAGCGGCGGGTGCCGGATCTGGACTGGCTGACAGAGCACAACAACCGTGTCTGGGGCTGCTCGAGCACCGAGAACGTCATCTATGCCTGCAAGCTGGGTGACGCCACCAACTGGTTCTCCTATCGCGGCACGGCAGCGGACAGCTATGCCGTGACCGTGGGCAGCGACGGAGCCTTTACCGGCGCGGCTACCTGCATGGGATACGTGCTTTTCTTCAAGGAGAACGGCTTACACAAGCTCTACGGCACCAAGCCCAGCGACTACCAGATGAGCAGCATCCAGTGCTCGGGCGTGGCCAAGGGCGCCCACCAGAGCCTCTGCGTCATCAACGAGACACTGTACTACCTCTCGATGGACGGCGTCATGGCGTGGGACGGCAGCCTGCCCACCAAGGTGTCGGCCTCGCTGGACGAGACGGCCATGAGCCGGGTGACAAGGGCGGCCGCCGGCGGGCTGGTGGGGCGGTACTACCTGCACACCGAAAGCCCCGGCGGGCAGCGGCTGCTGGTGTACGACACCGAGAAAGGACTCTGGCACGAGGAGGACGCCACCGGCTGGGCCATGTGCAGCACCGGGCGGCAGCTCTACCTCTGGGACAAAGAGGCCATCTGGGCCGCAGACGGGAGCCGGGAAGCCGGCGGCGAAGAGGACACGGTGGAATATGAGGCTGTGACCGGAGACATCGGACTCGGAGACCCGGACGACAAGTATTGCAGCCGGGTGACGGTGCGGCTGGACGCCATGGAGCGGACCGTGGTGACGCTGTGGGCCAGCTTCGACGGCGGCGAGTGGCAGGAGGTGGGCCGGGTGGATACCGCAGGGAAGCGTGTGCGGGTGAATCTGCCCTTCGTCCCGACCCGGCACGACACCATGCGGCTGCGTCTGACCGGAAAAGGGCAGATCGCAGTGAGGAGCATCGCCATGACGCTGAGCAGCAGCGAGGGCGGAAGAGTGAACGGAGGTGTGCCGAGACGTGGCTAGTATCGTAGGGCTTTCGAAGATCTCCATGCCGAGGCTGGATGGGCTGGATACGGCCAGCGCCCGGGAGCTGAGGAATTATCTGTACCAGATGCAGGAGCAGCTGGAATACATTTTGAGCAACATTGACACCGAGAACCTCTCGGGGGACTTACAGGAGAAGCTGAAATAGCCCTCTCAGGCGCTGACGCGCCAGCTCTCCCAAAGGGCGAGCCATTGGCAGGTCGGACAGGTCTGAGCTGGACATCTGAGGCCAGACAGGGCGCAAAAGAGCGGGCCTCGCTTACGAGGACAGGAGGATATGAACTATGAGCAGTTTGAGCAATGCGAGAGCGCAGCTGGAGGAGTGGGAGGCGAAGAAGCCGGAAAGCTACACCAGCCAGTACAAGGACAAGATCGACGGCGTGATGGGCAAGCTGGACGGGATGAAGGATTTTAGCTACGACCCCACCCGGGATGCGGCCTACGAGCAGTATAAGAACAGCTACACCCGGCAGGCGAAGCTGGCCAACGAGAACGCCCAGGCCAACGCCAGCGCCATCTCGGGCGGGTACGGCTCCAGCTACGGCACCCAGGCGGGCCAGAGCGCCTACCAGAACGCCATGGCGGGCCTGAGTAGCGCCACCAACAGCCTGTACAGCCAGGCGCTGAACCAGTACACCCAGAAAAAGAGCGACCTGCAGAGCCAGCTGAGCGGCTACCAGCAGGCTGAGGCACAGGACTACGAGAAGTACCAGACAAACTACCAGAACTGGGAGAACCAGCGCAACTACTATCAGAGCGCGTACAATCAGGCGGCCAGCGAAAGCCAGGCGAAGAAGAGCCGGGGGACGGGCCTCTTTGGAACCATCCTGAGCGTTGCCGCAAGCCTGCTGCCGTTTTTGCTGTGAAAGGAGAAAGGATTTGAGAAATGGGAGTTTTTAAGAGATACAAGGACGCGCAGGCGGCGCAGAAGGACGCGGAGAACGCGATGCCGGGGGCGTACCAGAGCAACTACACCGACCGGATCAACGAGGCACTGGACAGCATGGGTGCGGCCAGCAATGCGGGCTATGACGTAGGCACGGACAGCGACCTCTACCGGCAGTACCGCGCGGGGGCGCAGGCGAACGCCAGAGCGGCGGCCGAGAACGCCGCTGCGGGCGCTGCCGCGCTGAGCGGCGGGTACGGCTCGAGCTACGCAGACAGTGTGGCCCAGCAGGGCTACCAGCAGGCCATGGCGAAGGTAGACGACGGCCTCGCGGGCCTGCGGGACAAGGCCCTGACCATGTACCAGCTGAAGCAGAACGGCCTCTCGGGGCTGCTGAGTGCGCTGCAGAATCAGGACAGCCTCGAGGCGGCAGAGCATCAGGGGGCTGTGGCCAATGCGCAGGACTGGCGGGACTACAAGAAGAGCCGGGCAGACCAGGCGGCGCAGGAGAAGAGCGATTTCCTCTCGAACCTGTGGGAGATGGCGAAGAGTGTGGGCAGAGCCGGTCTGACGGCCTACGACACCTACAAGGGCTACACCCAGCAGCAGTGGGAGAACGAGTTTGCCCGGGAACAGTGGGAGTACAACAAAGAGCGCACCGGCCAGAGCGATGCACTGAATGCCTACGAGCAGGCGTTCAACCTGTACCAGCAGGGGGCGGGCGATGCCGCGAACGCCGTGCTGGGCCGGTATGGTCTGGACACTGGAATCTTCGACAATTACAGCGGCGCACCCATCACCCGCGCAGACAAGGCGGGTGCGCTCACGACCGCAGCCGGGCTGGCAGGCGGCGGCAGCGACGAGGCTGCACGAGCGGTGCTGGAACTGTACGGCCTGGATCCGAACTCTGTGGGGAATTACAGGACGATCGCAGGACGGCAGCTTGCAACGACGCTGGCGAAAAAGAGCGCAGGCAGCTCGGGCGGCTCTTCGGGCAGCAGGAGCAGCAGCGGCACGAGAAGCGGCGGGAGCAACTGGACAAACAGTCAGCTCCTGACGGCACTGGGCAAGTATCAGGCGCTGAAGGACGGCGACCCGACAAAGAACATCTACGCCGGCATCTTGCAGGAGGGCGGACTGCTGGACGCATTGGCGGGCGGGAGTGCCGGTTCTGCGGCAGGAGGAAACACCGGAAGCGGGGCGCAGCACCCCACCAGAAAGGCGGCCGAGACGGCAGCGCCCCACATCCCCACCAGAGCAGACACCATGCGGCAGGGACAGGCGAGGAGCCTGGCTGCAGGATGGAAAAAGCAAGGCAGCAGCGAAGACGACATCATTGACCGGCTGATGAAGAAGGGCTACAGCGACGAGGACATTTATAACGCTCTGAATCTGAAGTAAGGAGATATTAAAATGGCGATCACAATGGAGAACATCAAGGCCCGGCGGCAGAAGCTGGAGCAGGGCGCCGGAGGAAGGCAGAGCGGTGCAGCTCTGCCTGTGCGCAGCGGCACGGCTGACAAAAGCACGGCCAGGCAGGACCATTCAGTCGGAACGGTGCCGGCCCCGCTGGCCAAAACTGCCGGAAGCGGAGTGTCGATGGAGAGCATCAAGGCCCGGCGGGCCACGCTGGAGCAGAACACCCGGGACAAAGCCTTACAGCAGTACACCGAGCGGCACATAAGCGACATGGGGGAGGTGGATGCGAGGAACGAGCCCTCTCAGGCGCTGCGCGCCAGCTCCCCCAGAGTGGGAGCCACTGGCGTGTCGGGCAAGTTTCCGCTGGACGCTAGAAGTTCTACGGGGCGTAAAATGGCGGGCGCTGCTACGGAGGGCAGCGGCCCGGTGCAGCAGATGCCGGAAGCAGCAGCCCGGGCGCTGGACATGGGACAGAAATGGGGCGTTCCGGCGAAGAGCGGGAACGTGCTGGAGAATGTGGGCAGCGGGGCCATGGCCTACGGCAGAGGCCCGGCGCAGGAGCTGAGAGCCAGCTTTGCCAAGGACAGTGTACCGGACGAGTTTGACCGGATCAACCAGTGGATGGACACCGGGGACAACAAGAATCTGGCCGACGCGGTGCGGCGGGTGGACAACACCCACGGCGCGTACACGGACGCCGACCTGATCAAGAAGGGCGGCTGGACACAGGCGCAGATCGACGAGGCCCGGAAGATGAACGCTGCGCTGGACGCCATCCCCGCATGGAAGCGGGATGTGCGCCGGGCGGCGAACGCCATCGGCGGCATCACGGACACGGTGGCAGCTGCCCCGGTGCTGGGCGCGGAGTACGGCGTACAGGCGGGAAAGAACATTGACGCCACCCTGAAGAACTGGAAACAGGTGGAGCAGGAGGTAAAGGGCGACGAACACGCCCAGAGCCTTTTCGACCTTTTGACCGACGTGGACATGGATTATAACCCCACCTGGCCGGAGAGCCGGAACCGGGAGCTCATCTCGATGGGGTACAACTCCAAGGAGATCCGGGAGATGCGCCAGAAGCTGGCGGGGTTGGAAGTGAGCGACGGCATCGACAAGAACCAGAGCGTGGGCTACCAGCTCTACGACCGCGGGCAGCGGCTGACGGCTGCGGCCCAGAGCGGCCTGAGCCCGACCCAGCGGGCCGTGGCGGGGGCCGTGACCAGCGCAGCGGAGAACCTGGCCGTGGCGGGTGTGAACCCGGCGGCAGTGCTGCCCGTCCTGAGCGCACAGGGAGCGGCAGAGGCCATGGGCCAGAGCGCAGAGAAGGGCGAGAGCGCCGGTAAGGCATTGGGCGGCGGCCTCGCCAAGTTCGGCGCGGGATGGGCCATCAACTCGGTGGGCGCGGCCGACCTTGCAAAGACCATGGGCTCGGACTACGCGAAGGACACGCTGGCAGGGCAGATCGCGGACTGGGTGCAGGGGCTTGCGGGCAGCTCGGAGCTGGCGAAGCGCTACCCGGCGGTGGCTGCGGCCATCTCGGGCGGCATCGACAACTCGATGCAGGCCTTTGCGGAGACCTATGCCGACATGGCCATTGACGCTGCGCTGGGGGACAGCGAGGCGGCGAAGAACCTCTTCAGCAAAGACACCTTCCTCACCGCGCTGGAAAGCGGCTTTTCCGGCGGTGCTTCGGGCGCGCTGGGCGGCGCTGTGGGCTCAAGGCTGCGCAGCATGAGCGAAGCGCTGGACAGGGCAACGGAGCCCTCTCAGTCGGCTGCGGATAGCTCTGCTGATAGAGCGCTGGCAGGGCAGGACCTCTCAGTCGCTGACGCGACAGCTCCCCTTAAAAGGGGAGCCACTGGCGTGCCGGGCAGCTCTCAGCTGGACGCCGGAAGTGCTGCGGGGCGTGAGATGGCGGGCCTTGCGACAGAGGGAAGCGGCAGTGGACCTGCGCAGCAGACACTGGGAGCCGCAACCCGGGAGCAAAGCGCCTTTCTTAAAGGAAACTCCACTGAAGGTATGCAGCGGGCAGAAGAGACGGCTGTGAACGATGACCCGGCGGTACATACTACGGCGCAGAACGCCAGCATTGAGGAATACAAGAACAGCGTTGACCCGGGGCTGGCGGAATATGTTGACCGGGTAAGGGCAGGCGAAAAGCTGGAGCCCTACGTCGTGGCCGAGACGGGCGACCGGATGCGCAGCGCCATGATGGAGCTGACGGGCCTCGAGAAGGTGGGCGACCGCACCCTGATGGACTCGAACGCCGTACAGCACATCACCAACCGGCACGCAGGCGGAGACGGCAGCGCCGACGGCACCATGAAGGAGAGCGCCGACGTGGCCCGGGCGGCGTATGTGCTGAACAATTTTGACAATGCGTATCTGAGCAATAATAAAGCGGACGGTTACTTTAACAGCAAAGGGAAACGTGCAAGTATCATTATCTTTGAGAAAAAAATAGACGGCAGCCACGTTGTTGTGGAAGCCGTCTGTGATACGAAGAAAAATACGAACTATATTGTTACCGAATATCTTTCGAAAAACGGTGTAGACAAAAAAGAAGTGGCAAAAGGCTTGCGATCCCCCATGAGTGCCGCGTCCGACCCCGGGGTGTACGTCCGAAACGTAGTCGTAGACCCTTCCGCCACAGCAGAGGAGTTGCAGTCCTCTATGGATGCCGCGTCCGACCCCAGAGATACGCCCGAGACGTTAGCTGATCTACCCTCTGCCAAGACCAATATAGCACCGGAGGGCGGGGTTGTCAACGCGCCCTCTCAGTCGGCTGCGCCGACAGCTCCCCCAGAGGGGCGAGCCACTGGCGAGTCGGTCGGGTCCGAGCAGGACGCTGGAAGTGCTGCGGGGCGCGAAAGAGCGGGCGTTGCTGCACAGGCAAGCAGGAGCTATGCAGAAGAGACCCTGACGGAGGACGAGAGTGCGCTGGACTCGAGCGGCTGGGCGAGCGGGGAGCAGAAAGCGGCGGCTGCACAGCTGGCCCGGGCAGGCAGGGTGAGCACACAGGGCGTGCAGACCATCGCGGACAACATGCCCGGCGGCATCGGCGCGGGCGTGTACACCCAGGCCGCGAAGGCACTGTACCGGATGGGCGTGAACGAAGTGGGCAGCTTTGCCGAGGCGCTGAAACTGACCGGCCCGGAAGGCAGCATGGGCGGCGCAGTGCGGCAGGTGCTGGCGCTGGGCAAGCAGGGCGAGAACGCCCTGAAGCTGGCCTATTTACAGGGCAAGGGGGAGGCCGAAGTGTACAACGCCCACAAGGCCGGGGAGCTGGGCAGCGGAAAGGGCGCGGTGCGACCGGACGCCGGGACGGTATACCGGGGTGACAAGGCCGTGAGCGGGGACAAGAGCGCAGACGAGGCCTTTTTGAAGCTGACGGCCCAGAGCACCGGCACTGCCATCCACCGGATGATGCAGGGGCTGGAGAACAACGCCAAGGGCTGTATCAAGGCCGCTGCGGGCGAGATGTTCTTTGCCGGAGATGCGGGCAGCGAGACGGTGATGCACGAGACGTTCCACGCGCTGAACCAGTGGAGCGCCGAGACGGGGCAGGCCGTGATGGACCGGCTGCTGAACTATCTTGTGCAGCAGAGCGGCGCAGAGAGCACCGAGAAGCTCATCCAGAGCTACCTCGACAAGTACGCCGAGGCCGGGCAGCAGCTGACCTACAACCAGGCTCTCGAGGAGATCACCGCCGATGCCATGGAGACGGTATTCGGCACGGCGGAGAGTTTCCGGGACTTTGTGCGCCAGCAGGCAGCCGAGGCACGGATGAACGCCGACGCCCGGGGCATCATCGGGAAGGTGATGGACAAGATCCAGGGCCTGCTGGAGAGTGTGCTTGCAGACGTGGAGCACTTCCTCAAAAAAGAGCCCACCAACGCCGCCGCCAAGGCTGCGAAGAGCCTGACCGAGGAGCAGCTGCGGGATCTGCGTGCGCTGTATTTTGAGCATCAGATGACGGCGGGCGAAAAGTACCGGGAGGCCATCCACGACGCAAAGCAGGGCAGCAAAAACGCCGCGCCTTCCGAAACGAAGGACGCGGCGGTGAAGTACCAGCTGGAGGTGGATGCGGACAGCAGGGACGCCGCCGACAGCGGCGGCCTCGGGGACGTGGACGCCCAGATGGAGACGATACAGAAGGCCGTGGAGGCAGGCGGGAACAAGCGAGTGTCGGAAGAGGGCCTGCGAAGCATCGCGCAGGCCGTGCGGGCCGACCACGGCAGCCGCGTGAGCGCCAAGTGGCTGACGGAGCGGCTGGGCGCGCTGAGCGACTACCTGAGCCAGGGCAAGGGGGTGGACTGGGCCGACGCCAACGCCTTTGTGATGGACATTGCCGAGCAGATCATGCAGAAAAGCTCGAAGCGGAACGACGAGCTGTGGAAGGCATACCCGGAGCTGCACAAGATGAGTATGCAGCTCGAGAAAGGCTCGGCGGCCTATGACGAGATATTGTACCGGTACGGAAGCTGGGCAAACGCCCGAAAGGAAGCGGCCCGCCATGGCGTGAACCTGACCTACACCAAGGACGGACAGGCCAGCCGGTGGGATGGAGACTTTGCAGAGCTGCAGAAGCTGGGTGCGGGACTGCTGCCTGCCGAGACGCCCAGCAGCGCCGCCGACGCGCTGGAGGCCATGATGAGCGCCCACGACGCCATCAAGCCGACCTTAGAGAACGCCTATGACGAGGACTGGGACGGGGCGAAGCAGGACATTGCCATGCAGATCTGGCAGCGGTACATGAACGCGCCGGAGCTTGCAAACGAACAGAACGCCGGGCTGCGGAAGAATTTTGCCGAACAGTGGCGGGAAATGCGCGAGCAGGCGCGGCAGGAGGCCGCAGACGCTAGGGCGAAAGCGACCCTTGCGCTGAGCGAAAAGAAAATCAAGGATGCCCAGTGGGCAGGCCGGGAGCTGGCAAAGCACACCGCGATGGAAAAAGCCCGGCGGGACGCACAGGTGGATAAGGTGCGCACCCAGAAGGAGATGGACAACACCCGGCGGAGCATCCGGCGGCTGACGACCCAGCTGAACGGGATGCTGGACAGCAAGAAGAACACCAGCAGTGTGCCAGAGAGCATTGCAAAGCAGGTGCTGACAGTGGCGCGGATTGCAAACGACAGCATCCGCAACAAGGAAATGCTGGGTAAGATGCGCAAATTAGGCGCAATGATAAGCCAGAGCGCCAAGGACACCGGCGACCGTGCGGGCGCGGAATGGCTGAACTCCGGCATGGATGACAAGATAGAAGGCTGGTTACAGGACGTGGAGGCCAGCCGGGAGGCTGCGCTGGAACGGACAAAGAAAGAAGTCCAGCGTGTGAACAAGCGGTTGGACGCACTGGCGAAGGCGGCGGAAAAGACCGGCGCGGACTACAGCAAGGAAGAGGCCGACCTGAAAGCCTACCTTGCCCACCTGAAGATGCGGCAGGTGGAGTACGAGGACGGCGGCATGGCCCGGATGACCGCAGACCAGCTGCGGGGGCTGCGGGAGATACTGGAACAGACCACCTACATTGTGAAAAACGAGAATAAGCTTTTGGGTGAGGAGCTGAAAGCCGACATCGACGAGTTTGCCAAGGGGGCAGACAAGGAGATGCGGGAGGCAAAGGGACTCGACTTCGGCAAGGGGCTGAAAGGTACACTGAGCCAGCTCACGGCAGACTACCGAATGAACAGCCTGAACATCCAGCGGCAGTTTGAGCGCTTTGGCGGCTACGTACACGGCGGATACATGGAAAAGATGGGCCAGATGCTGAACGAGGGCCAGTACAAAAAGACGAGCCTCATTGTGGAAGGTACCGCTATCTTTGACGACGTGACCGGACCGGGGAACCTGAAGAAGATGGACCGCTTCGAGCGCGAGCTGGTGGACATCGGGCTGCGGGCAGATGATGGCCGGAAATGGCTGGTGACCCGTGCGCAGGTCACGGCGCTGTACATCCAGGCTCAGAACCAGCAGGGCCTGCACCACATGACCCACGGCGGCCTGAAGATCCCGAACATGGAGTACATGGTAAAGGGAGACAAGGCGCGGGCCGAGCACGACACCCAGACTGTGCGCATTGGTGACCTGAAGTTCAACGAGAAGGGGAACATCCTGAACGAAAGCGGCGACGCAGCCACCGAACTGGAACAGATGAAGCTTTTGGGGACGCAGAAGGGAAATCTGCTGACGGAGCTGAGCAAATACATCAGCGCCGACGACGAGATGGGTGAGTACACCCGGAAGGTGCTGGACGACTACAAGAAGTTCTTGCAATTTACGCAGAAGAACATCAACGAGACGAGTATGGTGCTCTCGGGACGGAAGAAGGCCATTGTGGAGAACTACATCCCCCAGCGGGTGGACGAGGACACCCGGGCCGTGGAGAACGAGGGCATCCGGTACGACAACAGCGTGGGCAGCGAGGGCTTTTTGCAGCCGCGAAAGAACAGCTCGAAGCCCATTTATCTGGACGACATCTTCAGCGTAGTGAACACGAGTCTCGAGAACGTGGCTCAGTATGCGGGCATGGCCGTCCCGCTGCGGAACGTGAACAAGCTGCTGAGCACCCAAATCGAGGGACGGAACCTGAACGCTGCCATCCGGGACGTCTGGGGCAGGCAGGGCGCGGACTACATGGAACACGCCATCAAGGACATGTACCCGCAGAGACAGAAGGCCGAGGTAGGCGACCGGATGTCGGCCCGGCTGCGGGGCAGTGCGGCGGGCGCTGTGCTGACCTTTAACATGAACGTGACCTTCATGCAGGCGGCCAGCCTGCCGACGGCGGCAGCGGAAGCAGGCTTTGGCAGCACCGGCCACGCGGCAGTGCAGTTTGCAAAGAATGTAGATCCGCTGAACAAGCTGATGAGCGCTTTTGGCCTGACAGAAAACCGCCTGAAGAAGGTAGAAGCAGAAATTGCAGAGCACGGCGACCCGCTGCTGCAATACCGCCTGCGGGGTACGAAGAGCGGCGAACTGGGCACGGCTGCCGAGGTGAAGAACTGGCTCACAAAGCTGCATGACGGCGCATTGGAAGGGAACGTGGTTCTGCGGGGACTGACGAAAGCCTATGACGGACTGAAAAACTCCATCACCAAGGCGGACGAGGTGACGGTGGCGGCGCTGTGGGAGGCAGCGAAGGACTACGTGGTAAAGAACCCCTCGGAGTTCGACGCTGAGGCCCAGCAGAAGGGCAGCGCGGCATACTGGGCAGCGGCGAACAAGGCGTTCCAGCGCATCGTGGAGCGGACGCAGCCCAACTACACCACCATGCAGAGGACGGGATTTCAGCGGTCGGGAAACCAGTTTATGAAATTTCTGATGATGTACAGCACCCAGCGCCAGCAGAATATGCAGATCGCCATCAGCGCAGGAGAAGATCTCGCGGCCCAGCTGAGGCGGCAAAGTGCTGCCCCCTCGGCGGAGAATGCGGAAGCTGTGAAAAAGGCAGGCGTGCGGCTGGCCCGGGCCGTGTCGAGCCAGATCACGGCGGCGGTGGTCATCTCGAGCATGAGTACGCTGGTGAAGCTGCTGCTCCACCGGCGGAAGGATCTACAGGACAAGAACGGCGACATAACGACGAAGAAGGTGCTGAGCACCATCTTCTGGGGTGCGGTGGAAAGCCTGGCGTCGAACCCGGTGGGCGGCAGCGAGCTGTACTCGGGAATATCGTCCGTCGTGAAGGGCAACGACTACGACGCCGTGAGCATCAGCGGCGTGTCGGCTGTGAACGACATCGTGGCGAACGTTTCGACCTTCTGGAAGGAAGCGGCCAAGGACGCGACGGAGATGGACGAAGAGGAGGCTGCGAAGCACAAGGAGAAGCTGAAGAAGGACTTCAGCAATATTCTGGGCAGTCTCTCGCAGCTGTTCAACATCCCTTACAGCAACATCAAGAAATATGCGGACGCGGCGGAGGCATACATGGACGACTGGCAGAATGGCACATTGTTCGACTTCAGCTCGACGCCCTCTTCGGCCACCGGGCAGTACGACCGGCTGTACAACGCCATCCAGAGCGGGGACCGGGAAGAAGCTGCTGCGGCCATGAAGAAGCTGGAGCAGATGCTGAAGGAAGGCAAGGTGAAGGAGCTGAAGGTGGACAGCGAGCTGGCAAGGCGGCTGAAGCAGTACGACGCCGACGTGCTGGCGGCGGCCGAGGCCCGGAACGCCGGAAAGACCCGGGCCGAGGAAAAGGCCCGGCAGGCCGTATTCGAGAAGCTGCGGGAGGGGCTGGGCGTTGCCCCCGCGACGGACAGAGCCAAGGGCAAAGCGGACGCGGCCCGGCGGGCGCAGCTCATCGACCTTGTGAACAAGGCGGTGGACGGCAAGGCGGACGAGCTGCTGGCGGGCAGCAAGGACGGCAGCGTGTACGACGCGCTGCTGGACGAAGTGGAAAATGGCCGGGCGAAGGACGTGCAGGCCGAAATAAACCGGCTGCTGACCGCAGGCAAGGACAAGGGCAGCATCAAGAGCAAAATAACCGAAGCCGTGAAGGAAGAGTATCTGGCGGGCAGCGACGGCGACCGGGAGAGGCTGGAAAAGAAGCTGCTGGTCCTCGAGGACGCAGAGGGAAGCCCGCTGTACGAGGAAAAGAACTTTACCCAGTGGGTGAGCGCTGCGGACAAGAAGGCCGAGAAGGCAAAGGACGAGAAGAACTGGTGGGATGAGGTGAAGTAAAAATGACTTGATATTCCGGCGCAGTTGGCGTATACTGATGGTAAGAAAGTTGGAAAATCCAACGATGCAAAGGAGCTGACAGATATGCTGACAGAGCTGAGGACCAAGTCTCAGATCACTATCCCGAAGGACATCGTGGCACGGCTGGGCCTGCACGAGGGCGATAAGCTGGAAATCGTGGAAAAAGACGGAACCATCCAGATCATGCCGGTGGCCGTGTATCCCAAGAAGTATCTGGACGAGCTGCGCAGCGAGATCAATGAAACAAAGGCGAAGATCGCAGCCGGTGAACAGCCGGTCTTTGATACCGTTGACGAGCTGTTTGAGATGTTGGATGGAGTGAGCTGATGGCGTACAAGATCACATTTACCAAGCGGTTCGTCAAGAACGTGAGACGGCTGTCGGCAGCAGAACGGACACAGCTGAAAAAGAAGCTGGAACTGCTGATGCAAGATCCGCTATACCCGTCACTGCGAACAAAGCGGATACAGGGAACAACAGATTTGTTTGAGTTCAGTGTCAATATGGATGTTCGGGTCATATGGCAATACGACGGAGACACCATCATACTGCTGCTGGACATCGGACACCACGATATTCTGAATCAGTTTTAAGAAAAGAACGAGCACTCTGGCTGTGAGCCGGGGTGCTCGTTCTTTTTGTATGTCCGCTTTGGGAAAGTCCGCAGTAGTTTTGAAGCAGGGGACGTGGTAGGCTGGAGAAGAAGAAGCCTTTAGAAACGGCAGTGGACCGGAAGGAAACCTCTCAGCTTTGCAGTCCGCCTGACGGCGGCGCTGCAAAGCAGCTCCCCTGGCGAGGGGAGCTTTTTCAAAGGAAGGAGCCTCAGAGTGAAAGTAAGGATCATCAAAGACCGATTCGGCGGGATGGGCTGGCGGGCCGAGCCGGGGGTGCTGCACCTGGGCGGCGTAGGAACGGCGGGCGTGGAGAGCCTGAGCTTCGCGCTGCCGGAGGAGTGGGACGGGATGGCCGTGACCCTGCACATCGAGCAGGACGGCGGCACACTGCCCCAGCCGGTGCTGCTGGACGAGAGCCGGACGGTGACGGTAGACCACCGCTTTACCGCTGCCCGGCAGGGGCTGTGGATGCTGCTGGCCCAGAGCGTGGACGGCTACACCGCCATGAGCTGCCCGGCGAAATATGACTGCTACGAGACCATTGGGCTGTCGGGTACGGTGGAGGACATCGACCCCAGCGTATACGCCCAGTTTGTGGCGCTGGTGCAGCAGGCCGTGAACACGGCCATGAACGAGGGTGCAGCCGCAAAGGACGCGGCCAAGACGGCGCAGGCGGCGATGGATGCCGCCCAGAAAGGCGCTGCGGCCACCCAGAAGGAGCGGATGAGCGCCGAGGACGCCGAGAGCGCCGCCGCCCTTGCGGCGGCAAAGACGCAGGCGGACATCACGGCTGCGGCCGCCAGCGCGGCCAGCGCCCTGGGCGCGGCAAACGAGACGCTGGACGCCTGCACCGCTGCCACTCAGGCGGCGAACCGGGCGGCGAACCTTGCCCCGAAAAAGGAGGAGCGCCGCCTGCTGATGCGTCTGCTGCGGGAAGCTGCCTACCAGACCAGGACCGCCGACACCCTGCTGGACCAGCTGAGCGGGGTATGGGCCGAGGTACCGGTGGGAGCGGTGACGCTGACCCGGGACAGCCTGACCCTGTATGCGGGAGAGCGGACGGCGCTGGGAGTCCGGATCAGCCCCGAGGACGCCACCGAACAGACCGTGCTGTGGGAGAGCAGCGACGAGACCGTGGCCACGGTGGAGGACGGCGTCATCACGGCAAAGACCCCCGGCGGGACACGGATCACGGCCCGGGCGGACGGGTGCAGCGCAGAGTGCGCCGTGCTGGTGAAGCCGGCAGTGGAGCGGGTGAGCCTGAGCACCGACGCCCTGGCCCTGACGGCGGGTGAGACGGCGGTGCTGGACGCAGCCGCCGACCCGGAGGGCGACGTGGCGTGGCTGAGCAGCGACGAGACCGTGGCCGAGGTGAGCAACGGCACCGTGACGGCCAAAAAGCCGGGCGCTGCGGCCGTCCTCGCGGCCAGCGGCGGGAAATATGCCTGCTGCACCGTCCGGGTGCGGGAAGCAGAGGTGCCGGTGGAGACCGTGGCCCTGAGCCAGACCGCCCTGGCGCTGAAGCCGGGGGAGACTGCGGCCCTGACGGCCACAGTCAGCCCGGAGGCCGCTGATCAGGCTGTGGTATGGTACAGCGCCGACCCGGAGACCGCCAGTGTGACCGGGGGCGAGGTGGTGGCCATCTGCGCCGGAACAACGGAGATCGCGGCCATTGCGGGCGGCGTGAAGGCGGCGTGCAGCGTAACGGTAGCCGAGGACGGCCTGAGGGCCGCCAGCCTGATGCTGAGTGCCGGGACGCTGGAGCTGACGGAAGGCAAGACCGCGACCCTGACGGCCACGATGCTGCCCACCAGCATCCCCCAGAGCAGCATCGTATGGACCAGCTCCAACGAAGAGGCTGCCGTGGTGGACGGCGGCGTGGTGACGGCCCGCGCCGCCGGTGCGGCCATCATCCGGGCCAGCGTGGGCGGCAAGACGGCAAGCTGCACCGTAACCGTAAAGGCGGCGAGGGTGCCGGTGAGCAGCGTGACGCTGGACCGCAGCACCCTTGAGCTGAGTGTGGACGGCACGGCCCGGCTGACGGCCACCGTGCGGCCCGAGAATGCCGACGACCGCACCGTGGTGTGGCAGAGCAGCCGGGAGGACGTGGCCACCGTGAGCGGCGGCATCGTGCGGGGCGTGGCCGAGGGCAGCGCGCTCATCAGCGCCACGGCAGGCGGCGTAAAGGCCGAATGCCGCGTAACGGTGAGCCAGGCGCTGGTGTGGTGCAGCGTGGTGAACCGGCTGAGCCATGTGACCACCGACCAGACCGCCGTCGTGGTAGCGAAGGGCCGGGCCTACAAAGCCGCCCTGACCGCCGAGAGCGGGTACACCCTGACCGAGGTGAACGTGAAGATGGGCAGCGAGGACGTGACCGGAAGTGCGTGGAATGCCGAAGAGGGCTGCGTGAACATCGAGACCGTGACCGGAAACATCGTCATCACGGCAAAGGCGGAGGTAAAGAATGAGTGAACCTATCTACAACAGCGCCGGTGAGGTGCTGTACCCGGGCCTTGCGGGCGACGGGGCCGGATACCGGGGAAGCCGGCTTGTGACCCTGACGCCGGAGGGCTGGGAGAAAGCGGAAGGAACGTGGCCCCTGATGCAGGCCGCCCCGGTGCCGGAAGCGAAGATCGGCTACGTAGCTCTCGGCTCCTACCCGGACAGCTACGGCGCGGCGGCGCAGGAGGCGGGATGCCCGGCCTACTGCGAGGCGCGGGACGGCTTTGTCTGCTTTTACGCCCGGGCGAAGCCCTCCGGCGACATCCGGGTGCAGGTGACCCTGCTGGGCGAAGCGGGCGGCGCTGCGGTGGCCGGGCCGGTGGCGGGGAGCGGCGTGAGGGTGGACCCCACCCTCACCATCTCCGGCGCTGCGGCGGACGCTGCGGCAGCGGGCGTAAGAATTAAAATGCTCGAGATGCAGTTCGGCTCTGGCATTGATGGGTCTAGTTTCGTTACTGCCTTTGACACGCTTGACGGCGTAGAGCTGACGGGTGTGTGGAACAAGAAAGCGAGCCGCATTGATTTTTAAGGGAAGGAGAATCAGAAATATGCAGATCAAAGACCTGGCCATCGGGGACGGATACGTCTATCTGATGGAAGACGGCGCCAAAGTCAAGTTTTACGCGCTGTGCCACAACTATGAGTCTGTCCTGAACGGCATGGGACGGACCATGTTTTGCCGGGAGAGTCCGGCGAATTTGACTCTGGACAAGTTCACAGCTGCCGTACAAAAATGGATCTCCACCACATCATATAAGTATCAATATACTACTTGGAGCGGAAGCTATTCGAAAGTACAGACGGGTTCTGCAAATTTCTTTTCACTATCAGCAATAGAGCTTAACATGGCTACAGATTATTATACGAAGGGGCTTGCAGATGGCTCGGCTCTTTCGGCGGCAGCCAGAACCCGGGTAGGATATATCATAACAGCCAGCGACACTTCCTTCTGGACAAGAAGTACGGACACGAGATCGAGCGGCTATCATAAAGAAGATGGCGACAATGTTTACGATTACGATTATTATTATGCCGTTGTCGGTGCAAGCGGCTCCAGTATATCGTTCTCTAAATTCGATAGATATAAAACTAGCCTGGCCACCCTTCCCTGTTTCACCTTGCCGGAGACGCTGTACATCGACAAGGATGGTTTCCCGACCGTAAACCAGCCCCCCGAAGTAACCAGCGATGTAGGAGCCAGCGGGGCAAAGCTTGGAGAGAAAAATGCACCCTTTACGGTGGGGTACACCGTGACCGACGGCGACGGAGACCCCATGACCATCACCGAAAAGGTGAACGGCGTGGAGCTGGCCGTCCGTGAGAGCGTGGCTACCGGCACCGAACTCACAGTGCAGTGTCTGAGCGAGAAGGCCCTGTTCCAGCAGATTCTCAACGGAGAAAACACCCTGACTTTGGAAGTTGACGACGGCAAGACCACGACAGAGTGGACCGCTACCTTTACCAAAAATGTGACCCGTGCCGTCCTCTCGCTGACCCAGCCCCTAACGGCGGACGACACCATCACCGTGGCTGCGCTGACGCTGGAGGGCAGTTTTCCGGCAGACATGAGCCTGACCGTGGAGCTGACCAACAACGGACTGGACGACAGCCCTGCGTGGGAGAACTGCACCGACATCCAGCGCGGCGAGAGCCGGGCATTTGTACACCACGCCTTTGCCAACAAGACCGCCGCCAAGGGAGCGGCCTTTAACTACAAGGTGACGATCACTCGGGGAGCTTCCGGCGTCGGCGGCACTATCACCATGATCGGAGGTGTTATCGGATGAGCCTGCGTAAGGTAGAAAAGAGTCTGAAAGAGCTCCACAAGAAGCTGGAAGAGGAGCGGATGCTCAGAGAGCTGCCCGGCCTCGTGGCGGGAATTGAGGACGCCATGTGTGAACAGGACATGGCATCGCAGGAGCGGCTGGCGACTATCGAGGACTCGCTGTGCGAGCTGGACGCCGCTATCAACAACAAGTAAGGAGGTAGCATATGGATAAAATCTGGGCAAACAGGTTGATTGCCGGCACCAAGGAATGGGCAGAGATGCCCGCAAGCCGCCGCGCCGGAGTCAAGCGGGAGCTTGGCAAGAGGGTTGCCGAGGGCGAAATCGCCCCTGAGCAATACAAAGAGATCACGGAGGAGGACTACGATGGGTAAGCTGCTGGAGCTTCTGGAAAAGCTGGCGCGGGCCATCTTTGGCCCGGGGGACGAGCTACGCCAACCGCAGCCTCGAGATGGAGCCTCTTACATCGTCGAGGGCTACCACTACTACTGACAAAACGAAAAGCAGCCCCGGGGTGGGGCTGCTCAAAAGAAAGGTCGTGTTCTCTATCGCAATCAAGGAATATTCCATGTCCCGGGACTCCACCCGGCAGCTCTCACCCAGCTTCAAGGTGCGGGAGTT